>Ga0081540_1001898_pt1 | contig 17502 bp, 16 predicted proteins | sample TabmetS2T1R1_FD_71024 | JGI IMG/M metagenome (GOLD analysis project Ga0081540, IMG submission 71024) | Tabebuia heterophylla rhizosphere microbial communities from the University of Puerto Rico - S2T1R1 | ecosystem: Host-associated > Plants > Roots > Rhizosphere ... | reverse complement strand
CGGCCGACCTGGAGGTCACTGCGAGCCGGCGGACCTGACGGCCGCGTCGGCGTCGACCACCGCGGCCCGGCCGCCACACGTGTCGGGCGGCGGGGAACCGGTGCTGTCCCGCAGGATTCTCGCCGTGTTGAGGACGTCGCCGACTAGCGACGGATGTGCCGACCACAGCAGCGCGACGACTCCGGCGACGTGCGGCGCCGCCATCGACGTACCCGACAACGCACCGTACCCGCCGCCCGGAAGCGCGGAGACCACTCCGTCCCCGGGCGCCAGCACGTCCGGCTTCGAGGCTCCGGACACCGGTCCACGGCTGGAGAAGTCCGCCAGGCTGCCGTTCGCGTCCACCGCCCCGACAGTGAACGTGTCGGGATAGGGCGCCGGCGGGTCGGCGATGGAGCCGCAACGCGGGCCGGTGTTTCCCGCCGCGGCCACCACGAACACGCCGGCCGCGGTCAGCGCGTCGACAGCCGGCCGCAGCGAGGCCAGGTCGCAGCCCTCGACGTCCGGGCAGCCCCACGAGTTGGTGAGCACGTCGGCGCCGCGGTCCGGCCGGCCGTCACGCAGCGGATCGCCGCCGTACGGGAACGGGGCCAGCATGAACTGGAGGCAGTCCAGGTAGTGGGCGGGGTTGCCGAGGTTGCGGTCGAGGTTGACGCAGCCGATCCACTGCGCACCCGGTGCCACCCCGATGCCGCCGCGGCCGAGCGCGGTGCCGAGGGTGTGCGTGCCGTGTCCATTGTGGTCGGTCGGGGTACGGGTATGGTTCCACGGGTCGTACCAGGAGTCGTCGCCCGGGCGCAAGGAGCCGGCCAGGGCCGGATGCGTCGCGTCCACGCCGGTGTCGGAGGTACCGATGACGATGCCCTTACCGGTGACGCCCCGCGCCCACACCTCGTCGGCGTGGACCATGGTGATGTTCCACTGTGGACCATTTGGGGTCGGTGCGTCGCCGCGCATCGGTTCGCCGCCCGCCGGTACCGGCCGGATGCGCGGGGACAGCAGCACACGGTCCACATCGGACCGGGTGGACAGCCACTCGCGCAGCACCGGGTCGCCGGTCACCTCCAGCCCGTTGACGAGGTAGTAGGGCGTGTACGACAGGTGCAGCCGGTCCAGTTCCCGGCGCAGCGGGGCCTGGCTGCGGTCGGCGGTGGCGACCAGGCGCCGGTACACCTCGGCGCGCCTGGCGTGCACGTCGGTGATCCCGGTGACGCCGGACAGGTCGGCCTGCTCCTTGAGGACCACGAACAGCCGGTCGCCGTGCAGCCCCGGGGCGCCGACCGTGGCGTACCCGACGAGGCCGGCCACGACCGTCACCAGTACCAGAGCGGAGGCCACCCGGCGCGGCGCCTCACGGCGCAGCCCCAGCCCGTACCCGAGCCCGCACGTCAGCCCGACGAGCAGCGCGCAGCCCGCGGCGACGAGCGCCCAGAACGCCACGTCCCGGGTGCCCACATTGGTCTCCAGGCCGAGCTGCACCGGCTCCAGAAACGCCAGCGGCCCGACGGCGGCGAGGGCGACCAGCGTGGTGACCGCGGGCTGCCGCCGCCCGGCGGCCCGGGCCAGCGCGGCGGCGGCGAAGCCTAGCGGCGGCAGCACGAACAGTTCGGCGAGCTGGATTCCGGCGGCACCGGTGCCGGCCGCCACGGGGACCAGGAACACGCCCACGACCAGCCCGCCGAGCCCGACCAGGCGCCACCGGGACCCGGCAAAGGCCGGCCAGAACCGGCCGTGCAGGGGCGCCGCGGCCAGCCGGCCGAGCGCGGCGGCGGCGGCGACCGCGAGCACGGTCTCGGCGGCGCCGCCGAGCGCGCCCAGCCACAGCCAGGGCGCGAGGCTGGCCAGGCCGGCCGCGAGCCCCCACGCCGCCCCGGGCCCGCCGGAGCGCCGCTCGGCGTAGCCGGGAGGCAGGCTCAGGCCGATCCGCCGCACAACGCTGGCGCCGCCGGCCGCCACGACCGCGAGCAGCAGCAGGTAGAGGCTGTTGTGCTGCGGTGGCACGGCCCGCAGCAGCCCCAGCACGGCGAGCACGACGGCACCGGTGAACCACAGCCGCCCGGCCGCCCGGGCCGCGGCGACGCGGGCGGCGGCCCGCGGCCCGACGGGCTCCCAGTCCGGCAGCGACGGCCCGGTCGGCTGGCTCGGGATCGGCCCGACCGGCAGCGGTCGCGGCACCACGGCCAGCAGAAGCGCCGGTACCCCGACCAGGAGCGCGGCCAGCACGACCGCCACCGGCCAGAGCCAGGCCGGCGTCGAGAGGCCGCCGATCTGGAGCACTTGGTCGACGAGCCAGGTCACCCACTGCAGCGCCGTGATCACGGCGACCGTCCAGACGCCGACCAGAACGCCCGCGGTAGCGGCTCCGGCGCCCGATCTGACCCGCGGTGCGAACTGACTCACACCCGCACGGTACGGGCTTCTGGTTACCGTGGACCAATGCACCGCGATCCGAGCGTCTCCCGCTACGCGGCCGGCCAGTTGTCGCCGGCACGCCGGGCGTCCGACCTCGCGCGGCTGGCGGACCGGCGGTACGACGTCGTGGTGATCGGCGGCGGGGTGACCGGGGTCGGCGCCGCGCTGGACGCGGCCTCCCGCGGGCTGTCCGTCGCCCTCCTCGAAGCGCACGACCTGGCCTCCGGAACCTCCAGCCGGTCCAGCAAGCTGATCCACGGCGGTCTGCGCTACCTCGAGCAGCTCGAGTTCGGGCTGGTGCACGAGGCGCTGCGGGAGCGCGGGCTGCTCGCCGGCAGGCTGGCGCCGCACCTGGTCCGGCCGGTTCCCATCCTGGTCCCGCTGGCCACCAGCCCGGGGCCGCTCGCGCCCGCGGCGCGGGCCTGGCACCGTGCCTACTACGGCGCGGGCGTCGCGCTCTACGACTTGTTCGCCGGGGTGACCGGCGAATCGACGCGCGGCATGCCGGCACACCGGCACCTGTCGCGCACCAGCGCACGCCGGCTGTTCCCCTCGCTCCGCGAGGACGTGCTGACCGGGGCCATCCGGTACTACGACGGTCAGGTCGACGACGCGCGCTACGTGGCGACCCTGGCGCGCACGGCGGCCAGCCTCGGTGCCGTGATCCTGCCCAGCGCCAAGGTGGTCGGGCTGATCCGGGACGCCCGCGAGGTCACCGGCGTCCGCGCGGTGGACCAGGAGACCGGTGCCGAGTTCGAGGTGTCCGCGCGGACCGTGGTCGCGGCGACCGGGGTGTGGAGCGACGACATCTCCGCGCTGCTCGGGGAGGGGCGGCCGCGGCTGCGGGTACGCGCGTCCAAGGGCGTGCACCTGGTGCTGCCCCGGTCGGCGATCAACGGGGACGCCGGCCTCATCCTGCGTACCCCGACCTCCGTGCTGTTCGTGCTGCCCTGGGGCGGCCACTGGATCGTGGGTACCACCGACACCGACTGGAGCCTCGACCGCGACCACCCGGCGGCGTCCGCCCGCGACATCACCTACCTGCTGGAGCAGGTGAACCGCTGGCTGGACCGACAGGTGTCCACATCGGACATCGAGGGTGTCTACGCGGGACTGCGCCCGCTGCTCGTCGGGGAGGCGCGGCCGGGCCGGTCGCCACACAGCATGGACGAGCACACCTCGAAGCTGTCCCGCGAGCACGCGGTCGTGGAGCCGATGCTGGGCCTGATGCTCGTCGCGGGCGGGAAGTACACGACCTACCGGGTGATGGCCGCCGACGTCATCGACCGGGCCGCCCGCCGCCTCGGTCCGGACGTACCGGCGTCACACACCGACCAGCTCCCGCTGCTCGGCGCCGACGGGTACCGTCCACTGTGGAGCGCACGGGCCGATGTCGCGCGCCGTCACGGGCTGCCGGTCGGCGTCCTGGAGCACCTGCTGGAGCGGTACGGTTCGCTGACCATGGAGCTGCTGGAGCTGATCGGCGCCGACCCGTCGCTGGGCCGCCCGGTCGACGGCGCCCCGGAATATCTGGCGGCCGAGATCGTGTACGCCGCCTCCCACGAGGGCGCCCTGCACCTGGAGGACACGCTGACCCGGCGCACCCGCATCTCCATCGAGACGTCGCACCGGGGCACGGACAGCGCGCGCCAGGCGGCCGCCCTGATGGGACGGGTGCTCGGCTGGGACGACGCGGCCCAGCGCCGCGAGGTCGACAACTATCTCGCCCGGGTGGCGGCAGAACGGCAGTCCCAGCTGATGCCGGACGACCTCAGCGCGGACGCCGCGAGGCTCGGCGCCCCCGACGCGCGTCACCCCGCCGCGGCGGGCGCGTGACGATCCTCGTCGACCGTGCCGTTTGGCCGGGCAAGGGGCGGGCTGCCGGCCGCCGCTGGGCACACCTGGTCAGCGATGTGTCCTACGTGGAGCTTCACGCGTTCGCGGAGATGCTCGGCGCGCCCCGGCGCGGCTTCGAACGCGACCACTACGACATTCCGGAGACGCTGGTACCGGTCGCGATCTGGCTCGGTGCCGTCCCGGTCCCGGCTCGAGAGATCGTCGCGCGGCTCTACGCCACCGGCCTGCGCCGGCCCAAGCACGGACCGCGACGGGCCGAGCGGACGTGACCCGTTCACGGTGCTACGCGGGTTGCCAGCACATTCGCTATCAACCTCGGTAGCACGCCGAACAGCACATGCCACCTCAGAACGAACTCAGGCGAGCGCGTCGAGTTCCCGGCGGAGATTGGCCCGAGCCGCCGCCTCCCAGCGCTCGCGCAGCTCGGGCGTCCGGTACAGGGCCGGCAGGTCGAGCAGGTGGCGGAGCACGGTGGCGCGGCCGGCCCGGAAGGCGTCGTCCGGGACGTGCCGGTACTCCTCGCGGATCGCGGCCGCATACCGGTCGTACCGGTCGGCCGGCCGGGCCAGCACGGCCAGGTCCGCGTCGCACAGCAGGACACCGTTGAGGTCACCGGGGTCCGGGTCGTGGGTCGCGGTCAACCGGACCAGCCGGGCGACCTCACCGGCCCGGTCGCCTGCCTTCAGTGCGCTCAACGCGTCGACGACCAGCCGCGCCGACCGTTCTTCGTTGTCGGGCGCCCGCGGATCGTAGACGGCGTCGTGGTACCACGCGGCCAGGCGCACCTCGGCGACCGCGCCCACCTCGTCCACTGTGGACAGAACGTCGGCGAGGTGCTCGACGTCGTGGTACCGGCGGTGCGACTCGGACCACCGGTCGAGCAGGTCGCGCCCGGCCGTGGCGACCACGACAGGATCGGTACCCGGCGGGACCACCCCGGACATCAGCCGCATCCAGTCGGCCAGCAGATCGTTCACGCCGACAGGACGTCGTCCGCGTCGACGATCGTGTAGGCGTATCCCTGCTCCGCGAGGAACCGCTGCCGATGCGCCGCATACTCGGTGTCGATGGTGTCCCTGGCGACGACCGTGTAGAAGTGCGCCTGCCGGCCGTCCGCCTTCGGGCGCAGCACCCGACCGAGCCGCTGTGCCTCCTCCTGCCGGGAGCCGAACGTGCCCGAGACCTGGATCGCCACCGCCGCCTCCGGCAGGTCGATCGAGAAGTTGCCGACCCGCGAGATGACCAGCGTGCCGATCTCGCCCGCGCGGAACGCGTCGAACAGCCGCTCCCGCTCCTTGTTCGGCGTCGAGCCCTGCACCACCGGGGCGTCGAGATACTCCGCCAGCGCGTGCAGCTGGTCGATGTACCCGCCGATGACCAGCACCTGGTCGGCGCCGTGCGAAGGCGAGCGGTGCCGCTCGACCAGCGCGCGCACGACCGGCAGCTTGGTCCGCGCCGTCGCCGCCACCCGGTAGCGCTCCTCGGGCTCCGCGGTCGCGTAGGCCATCCGCTCCGCGTCGGTCAGCGTGACCCTGACCTCGGTGCAGGTCGCCGGCGCGATCCAGCCCTGCGACTCGATGTCCTTCCACGGCGCGTCATAGCGCTTCGGCCCGATCAGCGAGAAGACGTCGCCCTCCCGGCCGTCCTCCCGGACCAGGGTGGCGGTCAGGCCGAGCCGGCGACGCGCCTGCAGGTCGGCGGTGAACCGGAAGATCGGGGCGGGCAGCAGGTGCACCTCGTCGTAGACCACCAGGCCCCAGTCCCGGGCGCCGAACACGTCCAGGTGCGGGTAGGCGCCGCCGCGCCGCGTGGTCAACACCTGGTAGGTCGCGATGGTGACCGGCCGGATCTCCTTGCGCTCGCCGGAGTATTCGCCAATCTCCTCCTCGGTCAGCGAGGTGCGGGCCATCAGCTCACGCTTCCACTGCCGGCCGGCCACGGTGTTGGTGACCAGGATCAGGGTGGTCGCGGAGGCCTGGGCCATGGCCGCGGCGCCGACCAGGGTCTTGCCCGCGCCACAGGGCAGCACCACCACTCCCGAGCCGCCGGCCCAGAAATGCTCCACCGCCTCCCGCTGGTAGGACCGCAGGGTCCAGCCGTCCTCACGCAGCGCGATCGGGTGGGCCTCGCCGTCCACGTAGCCGGCCAGGTCTTCGGCGGGCCAGCCGAGCTTCAGCAGCGCCTGCTTGAGCCGCCCGCGCTCCGACGGGTGCACCGCCATGGTGTCCTCGTCGATCTTCTCGCCGAGCATGCCGGCCAGCTTCTTGGACTTGGCCACCTCGATGAGGACGGCCCGGTCGGTGGCCCGCAGCACGAGCCCGTGCGCCGGGTCGTTGGCGAGCTGGAGCCGCCCGTAGCGGTCCATGGTCTCGGCGACGTCGACCAGCAGCGCGTGCGGCACCGGGTAGCGCGAGAAGCGCAGCAGCGCGTCGACCACCGACTCGGCGTCGTGCCCGGCTGCCCGGGCGTTCCACAGGCCCAGCGGGGTCAGCCGGTAGGTGTGCACGTGCTCCGGGGAGCGTTCCAGCTCGGCGAACGGCGCGATGGCCATCCGGCAGGCAAGCGCGTCGGGGTGGTCCACCTCGAGCAGCAGGGTCTTGTCGGACTGCACGATGAGCGGACCGCCGGGCAACGCAGACCTCCTGCTCGGATGGATCGGGCTGACCGACCAAGTTTGTCACGCCCCACCGACATGCCCGGGACAGTGGCGTGCGTCACGTTCGGAACGCCAAGATTTCTCGCCGCGGGCGCAACGTCGGAGGTGTCGGCGGACGTCTAGAGATTGACCGGTCGTCGCTGTCCGGTTGGACCGCGCCGGAGCGCACGCGTCCGGGCCGCGACAGTGGGCGTGCTGAAGGCCCTCCGGGCGCGGCGACGGGGGCGGACGCGCGCTCCGGGGCGGTCGACGCCGTTGTGGCGCGGGCGGTCGTGGTGCGACCCTTTGGACGGGTACCGGCAAGGGGTGGCGCATGGCGACGGAGCGGGCCAACGGTGGCGCTTGGCGGGTCACCGCCGGATCGGTGGCGATCCTCGTCCTGGCCGGGGGCTGGTTCCTGCTGTCCTCGATGGTCATGCACACGGCGGTCGTGGACGCCCTCGGTGAGGCGGCCGGGGTCGCCTTCGCGCTGCTCGTGGTCGTCTCGGTGGTCGGAGCGGTGCTCGGCTCCCGGCGCGGCGACCCGCCCAGCGAGGCCGAGCCCGGCGACCGGGCCGACTAGTCGAACGCCAGCTGTAGCGCCTCCGCGGGCGTCGCCGCTAGTCGAACGCCGGTTGTAGCGCCTCCGCAGGCGTCGCCGCTAGTCCTCGGCGACCGCGCCGGTGATCCGGCTCAGCAGGAACGTGTGCAAAGTGTCCGTGCGGTCGTCCTCGGCGCGCAGGTAGCCGGCGCCGATCGACACCGGGCGCACCAGCCGGGTCGCGGTACCGCCGTGCGGACTCACGTAACCGACCCAGACTCGCTGCCGCTCCCGCAGCGCCTGCTGCAGCACCGCCATGGCCTGCGTGTACGCCTGATGGCCGGCGCCGTGCCCGGCCGAACGCAGGCTCACCGGTGCCCGCCTGGCGGTGCGGGCGGCCGAGTCCGCGCGTCGCAACTGCTCCACGATGCCCGCGATCCGGGGCACCGGTACCCGGGGGTGACCGTCCACAATGGACCGCAGAGCGGCCGGTACCCGACGGGCCGGCGCCCGGGCCGCCTTGGGCCGCACGAGAACGGCCGCCCCGGTGGCATCCTCGGGTACCGGCGCGTAGCCGGCGTCGCGCAGCGCGGACAGCAGCCGGGCCGACGGGTACGGGCTGGCGAGGACGGTCGGTGCCAGCCGGCGCAGCTGCATCGGTTCCAGGCGCCGGTCGGCGAGCAACTGGGCGAGCAGGGCCTCGTCGTCGCTGCGCAGGTACCCTCCGGCTGAGCCGACCCGCAGCCCGCCGTGCCGCCGGGCCACGTCGTCGATCAGGTAGCTGAGCCCCTGCGGGACCGGTGTGCGCGACCTGCGGGCGAACAGCGCGTGCAGGTCGGCCGCCGAGTATCCGGCGTCCAGCGCACCGCGCAGCGAGTCGGCGGTCACCCGGAACACATTGGTCGACTCGGCCTCGGCCACGACGGCGAGTTCGCCGGCCAGCCCCGGCTCGGCCGGCCCGGGCAGCACCGCGGTCAGGTCGGCCTGCAGCAGCACGTGGTCGACCGGGGGCGGCAGCAGGGCGTCGAGGGCGGCGACCGCGCGAGGGGACGAGGGCGGCTGGCCGGCCACGCCCAGCGGGTCCTCGTCCGGGTCGCGCGCCGCCGCGGCGAGCAGCTCGTCGCGCAGCAGCCGCCCGTAGCCGGTCAGCGCACCCATCCCGGTGATGCCCAGCAGGGCCGCCTCCGCCAGTGCCGAGGCCACCGCGTCCGCGCTGGCGGGTGCCGCGGGTGCGCCGGGGCGCACCTGCGAGGGGCCGCCGAACCGGCGCGGCGAGCGCCAGCCGAGGACGCCCAGCACGGCGTCGGCGTCGCCGGCTGAGCCGGGCTCGGCGTCGGCGAGCACGCCAAGGCTCGCCGCGCGCAGCGCGGGCGCGCCGACCCGCTCCAGCTCCGGCGCCAGTACCGCGAGCAGCCGGTCCCGCTCGTCGCGCCGGCCGGCGAGACCCGGCTGGCGGGGCATGGTGAACCAGGCGGTGGCCAACTGGACCCAGCGGGCCGCGATCGGCAGGTTGTGCCAGTGGTCGTAGGCGGCGGTGGGCAGGAACCGCGACGGCTCCGACTCGGTCTCCGCCATCAGCCCCACCGCCGCGGCGGCCTCGACGAGCGCGGCGGCGGCCGTCTCGTCCACGCCCGCCGCGCGGGCCAGCCGGCGCAGCTCGCGCACTCCCAGCCCGCCCGCCTTCAGCGCCGGGGCCGGCTCGGCGGCCAGCGCCTCCAGCAGCTCCTCGGTGTGCCGCACGGCGAGCATCACCTGCCCGGCACCGGCCGAGTCGACCGCGGCCATCCCGTGCCGCGACTGCTGCGGCCGCGGGGCCTCGGGGTGCAGCGGACCCAGGGGACCCACGTCCCGCCGCAGCAGCAGGCCGACCTCCCGGGGCAGCTCGACCGCCTCCGCCGGTCCGGTCGGCCCGCCCGCGTCCTTTACCGGTACCAGCAGATGGTGGGTGACCAGCCAGCCGACCGGCGAGTCCGGGTCGTCCACGGCCCCGGTCGCGACCGCGCCCAGCGGCGGACCGGCGGCGAGCCGGTCGAGCACCGCCCGTGCGGGCGGCGGCGCGGCCAGCACCGCGCGGCGCAGCCCGGCGGGGTCCGCGCACAGCGCCGCCGCCTCGGCGTCCAGTTGCGCGGCGGGCCGGCCCAGTCCGGCCGGGTACGGCGGGCAGACCTCGTCCACCCCGGCCACGACCTGCAGCGCGTGCTCCGGCCCGAAGACCACGAACAGCGCGCGCAGCCGGTCGACGGCGGCGCGCACCTGACCGGTGTCCGCCGGGGTGTGCGGCCCGACCAGCGCGAGGACGGCCTCCGTGCTGGTCTGGCCGTCGACGCGGGTCAGCCGCAGCGCGTCGAGGATCTCCAGGGTGAAGCGGTCCAGCGGATCCAGCGCGCGGGCGACCGAGACCCGCGACTCCGCCCGGGCGGCGAGCGTCGCGAGGTCGGCCGGCACCGGTACCACCAGGTCCGGTCGCAGCCGCAGCAGCGCCGCCAGCCCGTCGTCGGGCAGCGCGCGCAGGTGGTCGGCGAGTGTGGTCATCGTCGTACCAAATTACCGAAGCCGACGGGGTATCGGCTCCTCCCGCCGTGCCGGCTGGACGCCTCCGGCGCTGTGGGAGACTGACCGGGTAGCCGGTTGGTCGGGAGGGGAACGGATGTCCGAGTCCTACAGGGAAGCCGAGCGGGCCGCCGTCGAGGCCGTGCGGGCGCCCGAGCGGGTCAGCCGCGCCTACGTGGTCCCGCAGGGCCGGCTCCCGGTGAGCGAGTTCGCTGCCGACCGGGCCGGGGCCGCGTCCCCGTTCGGAGACGACGTCCGGATGCCGCTGCCACCCGAACTGATCACCTACGTGCATCCGACCGAAGACGCCGGCCCGGTCCACATGTAAGGCGTGCCCGGCTTCACCCTCGGGTTCGACCTGGACATGACCCTGGTCGACTCCCGGCCCGGCATCGCCGCCACCTATCACGCCCTGATCGCGGAGACCGGTGTCCACATCGACGTCGAGGCGGCGGTGGCCCGGCTCGGTCCGCCGCTGGAGCACGAGCTGGCCCACTGGTACCCGGCCGATGAGGTACCGGAGGCGGTCGCCCGGTACCGCGCCCTCTACCCGGCCCACGCCATCGCCCCGTCCCGCGCTCTGCCCGGCGCGTTCGAGGCGGTGGCGGAGGTGCACGCCCGGGGCGGTCGGGTACTGGTCGTCACCGCGAAGAAGGCCGAACTCGCCCGGCTGCACGTCGAGCACCTGGGCCTGCCGGTGGACGAGGTGGCCGGGCTGGCCTGGCAGGACGGGAAGGCGCGGCGGCTGCGCGAGGCCGAGGCCGTCGGGTACGTGGGCGACCACGTCGCGGACATGGCCGCCGCCCGCGCCGCCGGGGTACCCGGGCTGGGCGTGTCGACCGGGCCGTGCACCGCCGACGAGCTGCTGGCGGCGGGCGCCGGTACGGTGATCGCCGATCTCACCGGCCTGCCCGCCTGGTTGGATCAGATTGGACTTGGGCCGCGCGGACCCGTGTGACTAGCCTGATATCGGGCCGCGACGACCGCGGCCATCCAACGTGAGGGACGAGGTTGCTGCGGTGCCGACGGGTCGAGTCAAGTGGTACGACACGGAGAAGGGGTTCGGCTTCCTCACCCGCGACGACGGCGGAGACGTCTTCGTGCACAAGGCCGCGCTCCCCGACGGTGTGGCCGACCTCAAGCCGGGCCAGCGGGTCGACTTCGGCGTCGTCGAGAGCCGCAAGGGCAACCAGGCGCTGGCCGTCAAGCTGCTGGAGGCGCCGCCGTCCGTCGCCGAGCTGCGCCGCCGCCCCGCCGAGGAGCTGCACGGCCTGATCGAGGACATGATCAAAGTACTCGAGGCCAAGGTGCTGCCCGACCTGCGGCGCGGCCGGTACCCGGACAAGAAGGCCGCCAAGCCGATCGCCGAGGCGATCCACGCGGTCGCCCGGGAGTTGGAGACCTGAGCTAGAGATCCGCGGGGGGCACCAGGCCGGCCTTGGCCGCCCGGCCGAGCAGCGCGCGGATCGCCTCGTAGCCCTCTTCGCCCAGGTCCTCGGTGAAGTTGTTGACGTACAGCGCGATGTGCTGGGCGACCACGTCCGGCTCCATCTCCTGGGCGTGCTCGAGCACGTAGTCCTGGCTGGCGGCCGGCTGCGCCCAGGCGTACCGGACGGAGTCCCGCACCCAGCGGGTCGCCTTGCCCGGGTCCACGGCGCCCTTCCTGGCCAGGATGGCGCCGAGCGGGATGGGCAGTCCGGTCTCGCCCTCCCACCACTCGCCGAGGTCGGCGACCGAGGTCAGCCCGTACCGCTGGTAGGTGAACCGCGCCTCGTGGATCACCAGCCCCGCGTCGTACCGGCCGTCCGCGACCCCGGGCATGATCTCGTGGAACGGCACGACCTCGACCCGGGCCGGCGGCCGGTCCTCGGACCAGAGCCGGAACAGCAGATAGGCGGTTGTCCGGTCGCCAGGTACCGCGACGGTCCCGCCCTCGACCGCCCGCCCGTTGGTGAGCACCAGCGGCCCGCAGCCCCGGCCGAGCGCGCCGCCGCAGGGCAGCAGGTGGTACTGGTCGAGCAGCCAGGGCAGCGCGCCGTAGCTGACCTTCGCGATGTCGTACGCGCCGGCCAGCGCGGCGGTGTTGGTGACGTCCACGTCGGCGTAGGCCACGTCGACCTGCGGCGCGCCGTCGACCAGCCCGTGCACCAGGGCGTGGAAGACGAAGGTGTCGTTCGGGCAGGGCGAGAAGGCGAGCCTCAGGCGGTCCACCCGTCCAACTTACCGAGCGCGGCGGCCGCCGAGGTCAGCGCCGCCAGAGCCTGAGGAATCCGCCACGCCGACCGGTCGCGCGGCCCGACCGGGTTGGAGACGGCGCGCAGCTCGGCGAAGCCCGTGCCGGCCCGGGCCGCCGCCGCGGCCACCCCGTAGCCCTCCATGCCCTCCGCGACCGCGTCGGGGTGCCGGGCCGCCAGCGCGGCCGCCCGGTGCGCGCTGCCGGTCACCGTCGACACGGTGAGGACGGCTCCGGTCACCGCCCCGGGCAGGGCCGCCCGCAGCGCCGCGACCAGGGCCGGATCCGACTGGTACCGGACGGTGCCGAAGCCCAGCTCGTCCAGCGGGAGGAATCCGTCGGGCGACTCGGCTCCCAGGTCGGCCGCCACACTGGCGGTGGCCAGCGCGACGCCGCCGAGGTCGATCCGGTCCGCGAAGCCGCCCCCGATGCCCGCGCTGAGCACCGCCGAGTACCCGGGCGCCCGGGCGAGCAGCCAGGCGGTACCGGCGGCGGCCGCGGCGGGACCCACCCCGACCGCGTGCACGTCCACGGTGCCGGTCCCGTCCAGCCCGGCCAGTACCGCGTCCCGCTCCGCCTCGACCGCCGTGACGACGAGCAGCCTCACTCGTCGTCCCCGGGAGGCGCGCCGGACGGCCGGTACAGGTGGTAGGTGGGCTGGTCTTCCTGCTCGTCGCGGGGCATGACCTGGGTCGTCTGCGCCGTCGGCGCCGGCTGCCCGCCGGTCGGGCGCGGCGCGGAGGCCCGCTCCTCGCCCGCGCGCGTGCCGGCCCGTTCCGTCCGGCTGGCGCGCAGCCGGGTCCAGCGCTGCCTGCGCGGCGCCCGGTCATCGCGGGCGTCCGGATCGGGAACATCCGCGCCGTCGTGCTCGTCGGACTGGGCCTCGCCGCGCAGCTTCTCCCCGCGCAGCGCACCGACCCGCAGCACCGCGCGGGCCGCGGCCAGCGCGATCAGGCCGGCGGCGATGCCGATCCCGAGCCGCCCGCCGAACGGGATCAGACCGAACGCCCCGCCGAACACCCACGCGATCATGAGGATGGTCTCGGAGTGCGCGAACGCGCTGGCCCGCACCTGCTCCCGGACCCGCTCCTGGATGGTGGCGTCCACGGCCAGCTTGGCCAGGCCGGTGGCGGTCGACGCGACAAGGCAGAACACGGCGAGGGTGAGCAGGTTGTACTCGACGGTCGCGTAGACGCCCGCCGCGGCCGTCAGCAGCGTCGCGCCCGCCTGCAGCAGGACGGGGCGGCGGATGCGCAGCCGGGTGCCGACGGCGGTGGCCAGGAAGGCGCCCGCGCCCAACCCGATGGCGACCACCGCGAGCGCGCCGGCCTTGGCCAGCGAGAACCCGAAGATGTGCGTCGGCACCTGGCCTGAGCGCGCCGCGAAGGCGAGGAAGAGGGTGAGGAAGCCGAACAGCCCCCGCAGCAGCGCGCCGCCCGCGACGACGGAGGTGATCAGCTTGCCGGACAGCACCTTGCGGCGGGCTCCCCGGACGAAGATCTGCGGCACCGTCTCGGGCGGGTCGGAGTCGGCCCGGCCCGGCAGCCGCAGCGCGAAGACCATGCCGACCAGGAAGATCACCGAGGCCACCCGCAGCGGCCACTGCGGACCGAACCAGAACGCGGCCGCGCCGAGCGGCGCGACGACGGCGCCCGCGATGGTGCCGAACAGGGAGGCCCGGGCGCCGGCCTCGGACAGGCCGAGGGTGGCCGGCAGCAGCCGTGGTACCGCCGCGCTGCGCGCCACCCCGTAGGCCCTCGACAGCAGCAGCACGCCGAAGGCGGCCGGGTAGAGCCCGAGCCCGTGGATGTAGTCCGAGATGAGCCAGGCGAGGAAGGCCCGGCCGAGCATGGTGGCGGCCAGCGCGTAGCGGCGGCCGTGCCGGAACCGGTCGAGCACCGGGCCCACCACGGGCGCCACCAGCGCGAACGGCAGCATCGTGACGAACAGGTAGAGAGCCACGTTGCTGCGCGCTCCGTCGCCGGCGGCGCTGAAGAAGACGGTGCCCGCCAGGCCAACCGTGACCAGGGTGTCGCCGGCACAGGAGGCGGCGTGGAGATCGAGCAGGCGGATCATGCCCAGCTCGCCGCCGCCGCCCCGCGTGCGCATGACGCCGACGCGCCGGTTCACCCAGCGACCGAACCGGTTTGCCCCTCGGGCCGACCGGCGGGCGCCACGGATTCCGACTCCCACGGTCTTTCCCAGCGACGGCATGTGACCATCGTGAACCATCCCGGCGACTTTTCGCCCCATCCCCCTGCGCGAAAACCGGAGCGGATGCGGAAGAATGGCCGGGTGGCTGTGGGTACCCGGAGCAGAATCGACCAGGTCCTCGCCGACGCGGTGGATGTGGCCCGCGCGGCTGTGACCGAGGTGGCCGCGGCCGATGGCGGGCCGCCGCTGGTGGGCGCCCCGTCGCCTGACCCGGTCGGTGCGCACCTGGAGGCGGTGTCCGAGGGCGAGCGCCTGGTCACCCACTTCTTCGAGTGCCTGCTGCCGGGCTACCGGGGCTGGCGCTGGGCGGTGACCCTGACCCGGGTCTCGCGCAGCCGGCAGGCGACCGTGTGCGAGACCGTGCTGCTGCCCGGCCCGGACGCCCTGGTGGCCCCGGCCTGGGTGCCGTGGGAGGAGCGGCTGCGCCCGGGCGACCTGGGCGTCGGCGACCTCATGCCGACCGCGCCCGACGACGACCGGCTGGTGCCGGGCTACGTGCTGTCCGACGACCCGGCCGTCGAGGAGGTCTCCTGGGAGCTGGGCCTGGGCCGCTCCCGGGTGATGTCCCGGGAGGGCCGCGCCGAGGCGGCCCAGCGCTGGTATGACGGCGACCACGGTCCGGATGCCCCGATCGCGACCGCGGCGCCGCGCACGTCCCGCTGCGGCACCTGCGGCTTCTACCTGCCGCTGGCCGGCCAGCTCAGGCAGGCGTTCGGGGTGTGCGGCAACCTGTTCGCGCCGGACGACGGCCGGGCGGTCAGCTACGACCACGGCTGCGGCGCGCACTCCGAGGTGCTGGCCGAGCCGGTACCCGAGGTGGACGAGCTGCCGACCGTCTACGACGACGGTGGCGTCGACCGGGTGGAGGTCCAGCCGGCCGCTCACGCCGATGAGCCCGAGGACGGCGAGCCGGAGCCCGCGCATGCCGAGCCGGATCCCGCACCGGGTCCGGAGTTCGACGAGGACGCCCAGCCCGACAGCTAGACGAACGCTGCCTGTAGCCGGCTCCGCGGGCGTCGCCGGCTAGGAGCCGGCGCCGCGCCGGGCGACGGCGCGGTCGTGCCGGTGCATGACGTAGAGGCCGGGCAGCCCCCACAGCACGCCGGCCAGGCAGGTCCACAACCAGCGGGTGTGCCCGTGCGCGGAGACCCAGCCGTGGAACCCGAGCAGGACCAGCCCGAGTGCGGCCCAGACCAGGATGCCCACGACCGCGAACGGCACCATCCGCGCCTCCAGCGGCTTGACCTGGGGCGTTGGCGGCTTCACCGGCGGCGTGTCCACGCCTGCGAGGCTACCGTGCCGGTACCGGCGGCTCGGGACTCACGCCTGACATAGATATCTGGCATCATCCCGGCGTGGACACCGTGACCGACAGGACCAGGACCGAACGGCCCGGCACCCCGCGCGGCGGGTTCGACCGGTACTTCGAGATCAGCGCCCGGGGCTCCACGCTGAGCCGGGAGATCCGGGGCGGGCTGGCGACCTTCTTCACGATGGCCTACATCGTGGTGCTCAACCCGCTGATCCTCGGCGGGGGAGCCGACTCCACCGGCGCGCACCTGCCGCAGGCCCAGGTTGCCGCGGCGACCGCGCTGGTGGCCGGGCTGGTGACCATCCTGATGGGCGCGTACGCCCGGTTCCCGCTGGCGCTGGCCGCCGGGCTCGGGGTCAACGCGCTGGTCGCCTACACCATCGCGCCCGAGATGACCTGGGCGGACGCGATGGGACTCGTGGTCATCGAGGGCGTGGTCATCCTGGTCGTGGTGCTCACCGGGCTGCGCCAGATGATCTTCAACTCGGTACCGACGCCGCTCAAGACCGCCACCGGCGTGGGCATCGGCCTGTTCCTCGCGCTGATCGGCTTCGTGGACGCCGGGGTGGTGCGGGGTGGCACCGCGAACCCGCCGGTCGGGCTGGGCATCAACGGTCAACTGCTCGGCTGGCCGATCGCCGTGTTCTGCGTGGGCCTGCTGGCCATGCTGGTACTGGTCGTCCGCCGGGTACGCGGCGCGATCCTGATCGGGATCGTCGGCACGACGGTACTGGCGATCATCGTCGAGGCCATCGCCCACGTCGGCGCGCAGTCGGCGAAGAACCCGAAGGGCTGGAGCCTCAACGTCCCGAAGCTGCCCTCCAAGATCGTCGACGTACCCGACCTCGGCCTGCTCGGCCACTTCAACGTGCTCGGCTCCTGGCAGAAGGCCGGCTGGCTGGTCACCCTGATGTTCGTCTTCACCCTGCTGCTGTCGGACTTCTTCGACACGATGGGGACCATGGTCGCGGTCGGCCAGGAGGCCGGGCTGCTCGACGAGCAGGGCAACCCGCCGCGCACCAGGGAGATCCTGATCGTGGACTCGGTCGCGGCGGCGGCCGGCGGGGCGGCCAGCGTGTCCAGCAACACCTCCTACATCGAGAGCGCGGCGGGGGTCGGCGAGGGTGCCCGTACCGGCGTCGCCAGCCTGGTCACCGGCGTGCTGTTCCTGCTGGCCATGTTCTTCGCCCCGCTGGTGACCGTGGTGCCGTTCGAGGCGGCGACCACCGCGCTGGTGGTGGTCGGGTTCCTGATGATGACCGCGGTGCGCACGATCGACTGGAGCGACTACGAGATCGCCATCCCGGCGTTCCTCACCATCGTGCTGATGCCGTTCACCTACTCGATCTCCAACGGGATCGGCGGCGGGATGGTCACGTACGTCCTGATCAAGCTGGTACGCGGCAAGGTGCGCGAGATCCACCCGCTGATGTGGGTAGTGGCCGCGCTGTTCCTGCTGTACTTCCTGCGGGGCCCGCTACTCTCGTAGTTTCCTGTGTGACGGGAGCCATAATCCGATGTCGTTAGCCATGCTTATTAGCTAGGCTAAATATCGTGACGGAACGGATGGCGGTCGTGACGAAGCAGCTCAGCCCGGCGGCACTCGCCGGTGCGCTCGGCGACGCCATCAGTCGGCTCAACCGGAGGCTGCGCCAGGCGCGGCCGGTGGGGGAGCTGACCCAGAACCAGATCTCGGTGCTCACCAGCCTCGAACTGGCCGGTGCGCTGACCCCCCGTGAACTGGCCGA
>Ga0081540_1001897_pt1 | contig 17504 bp, 20 predicted proteins | sample TabmetS2T1R1_FD_71024 | JGI IMG/M metagenome (GOLD analysis project Ga0081540, IMG submission 71024) | Tabebuia heterophylla rhizosphere microbial communities from the University of Puerto Rico - S2T1R1 | ecosystem: Host-associated > Plants > Roots > Rhizosphere ... | reverse complement strand
CGGACAGCTCGCCGCATCGGCCGGCGTGTCCGGAACGCTGGTAAGGCCGGCGCAACTGTCCAGCATGGAGCGCCATCTGCTGCGTGACGCCCTTCAGGTGGTGAAGCAGTTTCGCGAAATCGTCCGCCACCACTTCAAGCTCGGCGTCTTCTGACAATGTTTCCACGCGTCCTCAAACGCCTGTTCCATCAGGTCACGCTTGGCGACCAGTCGTTCCGGTTCATGTTCGATCCCGGTCCGGAGAACGAATTCGTCGCCATCGACTGTGAGACCACCGGTCTCAATGTGCGAACCGACGACGTGATTGCCATTGCCGCAATCAAGATCCGCGGCAACCGCATTTTGACCAGCGATCATTTTGAAGCCATCGTGCGCCCCGAGAGCGACATGCGCGCGGAAGCCATCAAGATTCACCGCCTGCGCCGGTCCGACGTCGAGCAGGCGCCCCTGATCTGGAAGAACGTGCGCAGCTTTCTGCAGTTCATCGGCGGCCGGCCGCTGGTCGGCTACTACATCGATTTCGATATCGCGATGCTCGACAAATACGTCCTGCCCATCGTGGGAATCGAACTGCCCAACAAGCGGATCGATGTTTCGCGGCTCTACTACGAGCGCAAATATGGCGACGCGCCGCCCAACACGTCGATCGACCTGTCGTTTGCCGCGATCCTGCGCGATCTCGGCATTCCTGCGCTGGCCCAGCACGATGCCTTCGACGACGCATTGATGACGGCGATGATGTTCGTTCAGCTGCGCGATCTGGCCGAACGCGGGGTGAAGATCCCACGCCAGCAGCGCACGACGCCGGTCTTCAATCCAACCGGGGCGTAGCGACCGCGAGGTCTGCGTTTTCAGTCCGCCGCGCGCAGGCGATAGCCGATGCCGGTCTCGGTCAACACGAATTGCGGACGCTCCGGATCGGCCTCGATCTTCTGGCGGAGCTGGCGGACATAGACGCGCAGATATTGCGCGTCGGTGAGCTCGTCCCACAGCTCTTTCAACAGAAAGCGATGGGTCAGCACCTTGCCGGCGTGCTGCACCAGCACGCGCAGCAGATCGTACTCCTTCGGTGACAGCTTTACCTCGCGCTCGCCGACCTTGACGATGCGGCGCACCAGGTCGACCGAGAGATCGCCCGACCGGAACACCGGCCGCTCGCCCTGCACCTGCAGCTGGTGGCGCAGCGCGGCGCGCATCCGCGCCAGCAATTCGTCCATGCCAAAGGGTTTTGTCAGATAGTCGTCGGCGCCGAGGTCGAGCGCCTGCACCTTGCCGGCTTCATCGCCGCGGCTCGACAGCACCACGATCGGCACGCTTTCGTTGCGGGCGCGGATCATGCGTAGGAGATCGTGACCCTGGATGTCGGGTAGCCCGAGGTCGAGAATGATCAGTGCCGGCCCTTCGGCGAGCTTTTCCAGCGCCAGCTTGCCGTTGGAGGCTTCGAGAATATCATAGCCCTGCGTGCTCAATCCCATCCGCAAAAGCTTTCGGATCGGCGGCTCGTCGTCGATGACCAGAACCTTGATGGCGGGAGCATTCATGCGGCGGTATCCAGTCGGTCGGCATCCGCGGGGACCGGCAGGCGGATAGTGAGCACTGCGCCTGAGCGGTCGGTGCGGTTGGCGGCCGAGATGGTGCCGCGCATCGCCTCGACAAAGCCGCGGGAGATCGCGAGCCCCAGGCCCGTGCCGGGCCGGACGTGGTCGCCCTTCTCGACGCGATAGAACTTGTCGAACACGCTGTCGAGCTCGGCGGGCGGAATGCCGCTGCCCTCGTCTATGACCTGCAGCAGGATCGCATCCTTGTCCCGCGCAGCGTGGATCGCGATGGTGGTGTCGGCGGGCGCATATTTCGCGGCGTTGTCCAGCAGGTTGAAGATCACCTGCTCGAACAGCACGGCGTCGAGCTCCAGCATCGGCAGATCGGCGGCGAGCTCGAGCCGCACCTTGTGATGGACGAGGATCTTGCCGGCGCGGCGCAGCGCACTGCCGACGATCTCGCCGACATCGTGGCGCGCGGTGTTGGGCACGATCGCGCCGGATTCGAGCTTGGTCATGTCAAGGAGATTGGCGATGAAACGGTTGAGCCGTTCGGACTCGTCAATCACGGTGGCGAGCAGATCGCGTTTTTCGGCATCTCCGAGACCGTCGCCGAGGTCGCGCAGCGTGGAGGCCGAGCCGAGTACGGAAGCAAGCGGCGTCTTCAGATCGTGAGAGATCGAAGTGAGCAGCGCGCCGCGCAGCCGGTCGGATTCCACAGTGCGCTTGACGCGGTCCATGTCCTCGACCAGCAGCACGCGCTCGATGGCGAGCGCGCCCTGGTCGACCAGGGCATCGAGCAGGCGCCGCTGGTCGGGCGTCAGCAGCGGCCCCGTCTTGTCATTGTCGATGCCGATCACGCCGATCAGGCCGCGCCCGGTGCGCATGGGCAGAAACAAGCGTTTTGCACCCGGCAGCGTGTCCGAGCCGCGCCCTGCAGGGCGATCATTGCCCCAGGCCCAATTCGCCGCCGCAAGGTCGGCCTGATCCAGCTCGTCTTCCGGCGGATAGCCGGTCATCACCGTGAGCACGCCGTTCAGCGGTAACAGCAGCACCACCCTCACCTTCAACATCAGCGCGATCTGATAGGCCGTGGCCCACAGCACATCGTCGAGTGTCGCGGTGCCCGCGAGCTTGCGGCTGAAGGCGTAGAGCAACTCGGTGGTGCGTACCCTTCCGATCGCAGTATCGGCCTGCGAGCGCACGCGGCCGGCGACATTGGAGACCAGAATGGCGACCAGCATGAACAGGAAGAACGCCGCGACATTGGTCGGGTCGGTGATGGTGAAGGTATAGACCGGCGGCAGGAAGAAGAAATTGTAACACAGTGACGCTGCGATGGTGGCGAGCAGCGATGGCCACAGGCCGTAGCGGCCGGCAACGCCGACCACCGCGGTGAGCAGGACAAGGTCGACATTCTCGATGCCGAACCATGGCTGGATCAGTATCGCAATAAGTAGCCCTATTGCGACCATCAGCAACGACATCAGGTAGGGCCGCGGGTTGAACGGGTCGCTGCGGGCAGCAGTCTGCACCGCGCTCTTGCCAACGCCCTGCTCGTCGCCGGCGATGACGTGCACGCTGATATTGCCGGAGCGGCGCACCAGGTCGTGCACGACCGAGCCGCGCAGCAGCTCGAACCAGCGCGAGCGGGTGGATTTGCCGATGACGATCTGTGTCACGTTATTGGCATGCGCGAAATTGATGAGGTCGTCGGCGATGCGACGGCCGACACCGGGAATGGTGAGGGCCTCGCCGCCGAGCGCTTCCGCAAGGCGCATGGTGTCGGCCAGGCGATCGCGCTGCTCGTCGGTGAGCTGCAGGCTGCGCCGCGTCTCGATGGCAATCGCCGTCCACGGCGCATGCAAACGGTCGGCCAGGCGCTTGCTGTAACGCACGAGGCCTGCAGCGCGCGGATCCTCGCTGACGCAGACCAGAATGCGCTCGCCCGCGGCCCAGGGGCCGGCGATGGCGTTGGCCTGCATGTGGGTGAGCAGCTGCTCGTCGACGCGCTCGGCGGTGCGGCGCAGCGCGAGTTCGCGCAGCGCGGTGAGGTTGCCGGGCGAGAAATAATGCTCCAGCGCGCGCTCTGCCTGCTTGGGCACATAGACCTTACCCTCTTTCAGGCGCTGGATCAGGTCATCAGGGGTGAGGTCGATCAGCTCGATGGCGTCGGCACGGTCGAATATCGAATCCGGCACCGTCTCGCGCACCCGTACATGGGTGATTTGGGCTACGACGTCGTTGAGGCTCTCAATGTGCTGGATGTTGACTGCGGTGTAGACGTCGATTCCCCGGGATAGCAGTTCTTCGACGTCGAGATAGCGCTTGGGATGACGGGAGCCCGGCGCGTTGGTATGCGCAAGCTCGTCGACCAGCGCAAGCTGCGGACGACGCGCGATCAGCGCGTCGATGTCCATCTCTTCGAGGACCTGGTCGCGGTAGTTGATCCGCTTGCGCGGCAGGACTTCGATCCCCCTGAGCAGCGCTTCGGTTTCGGCGCGGCCGTGGGTCTCGACGATCCCCACCACCACGTCAGTGCCTGCCTTGAGCCTGGCGTGGGCACTCGAGAGCATCTCATAGGTCTTGCCGACGCCGGGGGCGGCGCCGATGAAGATTTTCAGCTTGCCGGTGGCACTGTCAGCACGCCGGGCCGCTTCCAGAAGCGCCTCCGGCGAGGGACGAAGGTCGGTGTCTCGGTGCTCATTGGCCATGAGGCAATATAGTCACCGCTCCGGCTGAGGCTACCTCGTGGCGACGGAATCCAGAGCCAGATTCAGCGCCAAAACGTTAACGCGGGGCTCGCCCAGGAGGCCGGCGAGACGGCCTTTGGTGTTGTCGGTGACGAGCTGCCGGACGCGGTCTTCCGGCAGATTGCGCGCCTTGGCAACACGCGGCACCTGGAACAGCGCTGCCTCCGGCGAGATGTCGGGATCGAGGCCGCTGGCGGAGGTGGTGACGAGGTCGACCGGCACCGCCGCATTCGGATTCTCGGCCTTCAGCTTCTCGACGTCTTCCTTGAGGCGGTCGGCCAGCGCCTTGCTGGTCGGGCCGAGGTTGGAGCCGCCGGAGTTGGCGGCGTTATACGGCGCGGACACCGTCTTGGTCGAGTCGGCCGGGTCGGGCGCAAGCGTTGCCGACGGTCGGCCGTGGAAATATTTGTCTTCCTTCCACTCCTGGCCGATCAGCGCCGAGCCGATCACCTTGCCGTCCTTCTCGATCAGGCTGCCTTGCGCCTGCTTCGGGAAGATCACGCCGGCGATGCCGGTCATGGCGAGGGGATAAGCGAGGCCCGTGATCAGCGTGAGCACGACCAGGACAAGAATCGCGGGGCGGATTTCTCTCAACATGACGGGTCTCCTCAGGCGAGATTCAAGGCGGCGACGACGAGGTCGATGGCCTTGATGCCGATAAAGGGAATGATAATGCCGCCGACGCCGTAGATCAGCAGGTTACGGCGCAGCAGCGCCCCGGCGCCGATGGCGCGGTAGGCCACGCCTTTCAACGCCAGCGGAATCAGCGCGATGATGATCAGCGCGTTGAAGATGATCGCCGATAGGATCGCGCTCTGCGGGCTTGTAAGGTGCATGATGTTCAGCACCTCGAGCTGCGGATAGAACGCGAGGAACATCGCGGGGATGATCGCAAAATATTTCGCGACGTCGTTGGCGATCGAGAACGTCGTCAGCGCGCCGCGGGTCATCAGCAATTGCTTGCCGATCTCGACCACCTCGATCAGCTTGGTGGGGTTGGAATCGAGGTCCACCATGTTGCCGGCCTCGCGGGCGGCCTGCGTACCGGTGTTCATGGCGACGCCAACGTCGGCCTGCGCCAGCGCCGGCGCGTCATTGGTGCCGTCGCCGCACATCGCCACCAGCTTGCCCTTGGCCTGCTCGTCGCGGATCAGTTTCAGCTTGTCCTCGGGCGTGGCCTGGGCGAGAAAATCGTCCACGCCGGCTTCGGCGGCGATTGCCGCCGCGGTCATCGGGTTGTCGCCCGTGATCATGATGGTGCGGATGCCCATGCGGCGCAGCTCGGCAAAGCGCTCGCGGATGCCGCCCTTGACGATGTCCTTGAGCTGGATGACGCCGAGCAGCTTGCCATCTTTTGCCACGGCCAGCGGCGTGCCGCCGGATTTGGAGATTTCATCCGAGATCGCCTGTAGCTCGCGCGCCGCATCGGTGGCGAGCGCGGGCTGGATGGCGCGGGCGACATTGCCGCTCGCGAGCGGCTGCGTGCTGCCGCCGACATAGGCGAGGATCGCATCCACGGCGCCCTTGCGCACCGAGGACGAACCGGCGTCGATGCCGCTCATGCGGGTCTGCGCCGTGAAGGGCACGAAGGTGGCGGAAAGCTCCTTCATTTCGCGGCCGCGGATGCCGTATTTCTCCTTGGCCAGCACGACGATGGAGCGGCCTTCCGGCGTCTCGTCGGCGAGCGAAGCAAGCTGCGCCGCATCCGCCAACTCCTGCTCCGTTACGCCACGGATGGGACGAAACGCTGTCGCCTGCCGGTTGCCGAGCGTGATGGTGCCGGTCTTGTCGAGCAGCAGCGTATCGACGTCACCCGCGGCCTCGACCGCGCGGCCGGACATCGCCAGCACGTTAAAGCGCACCAGGCGATCCATGCCGGCGATGCCGATCGCCGACAAGAGCGCGCCGATGGTGGTCGGAATCAGCGTCACGAACAACGCCACCAGGATCACCACGGAGATCGAGCCGCCGGCATAGGCCGCATAGCTCGGGATGGTCACGGTTGCGAACACGAAGATGATGGTGAGGCCCGCCAGCAGGATGTTGAGCGCGATCTCGTTCGGCGTTTTCTGCCGCTCGGCGCCCTCCACCAGCTTGATCATGCGGTCGATGAAGGTCGAGCCTTGGGCTGCGGTGATGCGCACCTTGATCCAGTCGGACAGCACCTGCGTGCCGCCGGTCACCGCCGAGCGGTCGCCGCCGGATTCGCGGATGACCGGCGCGGATTCGCCGGTGATGGCGGCCTCGTTCACGGAGGCAACGCCTTCGATGACTTCGCCGTCGGAGGGGATGTTGTCTCCGGCCTCGACGAGCACGATATCGCCGACCTTCAGGCTGGTGCCGGGAACGAGACGATAGGTCTTGCTCAACCCCTGCAGCAGCTTGGCCTGGCTTTCGGTGCGGGTCTTCTTCAGTGATTCGGCCTGCGCCTTGCCGCGGCCTTCGGCGACGGCTTCGGCGAAATTGGCGAACAGCACGGTGAACCAGAGCCAGAGGATGATCTGGAAGGTGAAGCCGAGGCTGGCGCCGCCGGTGACGAGATCGCGGATGAAGATGACGGTGGTGAGCGCAGCGACGATCTCGACCACGAACATCACGGGGCTCTTGATCATCAGCCGCGGATCGAGCTTGGCGAAAGAGGACCAGATTGCGGGCACGACAATCTTCGGATCGAGCATCGTCGAAGCCGTCGTTCTCTTCTGCAGTTTCATGGTTTCCATGGACGTGACTCCGAATGCGATCAGAAGACGGTGTTGGCGTTCATGGCGAGGTGCTCGACGATCGGCCCGAGCGCCAGCGCCGGGAAGAAGGTGAGGCCGCCAATAATCAGGATGACGCCGACGACGAGGCCGACGAACAGCCCGCCGGTGGTTGGGAAGGTGCCGACGGAGGCAGGAATCGACTTCTTCTCGGAAAGCGATCCGGCGATCGCCATCGCCGGCACGATCATGAAGAAGCGGCCGACGAACATCGCCATCGCACCGGTCAAATTGTAGAAGAAGATGTTGCCGGTGAGGCCGGCAAAGGCCGAGCCGTTGTTGCCGGTCTGCGAGGTGTAGGCGTACAGCACCTCGGAGAAGCCATGCGGACCGGCATTGGCTATCGAGGCGACTGCGGTCGGATAGACAACGGCGACCGCGGTCCAGCCGAGATACATCAGCGGCAGCACGAGGATCGCAAGCATCGCCATCTTGACCTCGCGGGCCTCGATCTTCTTGCCGATATATTCCGGCGTGCGGCCGACCATCAGGCCGGCGACGAAGATCGCCAGCACCACGAACAGCAGCATGCCGTACATGCCGGCGCCGACGCCGCCGACGATGATCTCGCCGAGCTGCATGTTGATCAGCGGGATCATGCCGCCGAGCGCGGTGAAGCTGTCATGCATGGCGTTGACCGCGCCACAGGAGGCGGCGGTGGTGATGACCGCGAACAGCGAGGAGGCGACGATGCCGAAGCGGACTTCCTTGCCCTCCATGTTGCCGCCGGTCAGGCCCAGGCTGCTCAGGGTCGAGGTGCCGTTGGCTTCTGCCCAATAGGTGATGGCGACGCCTGCGATGAACAACACGCCCATCACGGCGAGAATCGCCCAACCCTGGCGCTGATTGCCGACCATGCGGCCGAACACGTTGGTGAGCGCGGCGCCAAGCGAGAAGATCGAGATCATCTGCACGAAGTTCGACAGCGCCGTGGGATTCTCGAAGGGATGCGCCGCGTTGGCATTGAAGAAGCCGCCGCCATTGGTGCCGAGCATCTTGATCGCGACCTGCGAGGCCACCGGGCCGACCGCGATGGTCTGCTTGGCGCCTTCCAGCGTGGTCGCGTCGACATAGGCGCCGAGCGTCTGCGGCATCCCCTGCCAGACCAGGAACAGCGCATAGACGATGCAGACCGGTAACAGCACATAAAGCGTGCAGCGCGTGACGTCGACCCAGAAATTGCCAATGGTGCGGATCGACGAACGCGCAAAGCCGCGGATTAACGCTACCGCCAGCACGATGCCGGTCGCGGCTGACAGGAAATTCTGATGGGTCAAGCCCACCATCTGGGTGAGATAAGACAGCGTACTCTCGCCGCCGTAGTTCTGCCAGTTGGTATTGGTGAGGAAGGAGATCGCGGTGTTGAAGGAGAGATCTTCGGCAACAGCGCCCTGTTCGGCGGGATTGAACGGCAACAGCGCCTGTAGCCGCATCAGCCCGTAAATGATGAGAAAGCCGCCGACATGGAACAGCAGCATCGCGACCGCGTAGGTCAGCCAGTGCTGTTCACGCCTCTCATCGACGCCGCCGATCCAGTATGTCGCGCGCTCGACGGGACGCAGCACGGGCGACAGGAAGGTGCGCTCGCCGTTGAACACCTGCGTCATGTACCAGCCGAGCGGCTTTACCAGCGCAACGACGATGACGCAGTAGAGGATGATTTGGAACCAGCCGATGGCGGTCATGGGTTCAGACCTTTCGAACTTTCTTCGAACGCAGGAGGACGACCAAGAGGCCGAATAGCGCCGCGCTCAGCAGCGCATGCGCCAAGAAGAGTTGTGCGAGGATCACCATCGTGCCCTCAAAAGCGCTCCGGGCGCAGCAGGGCGTAGGTGAGGTAGAAGAGAAGGCCGAGCGAGACGAGGCCGGCGAGCGAGTAATCGAAGATCATCGTCCTCTCCTCTCAAAGCCGTTCGCAGACATAGGCGTAGCCGATACCGGCCGCGAACAGGCCGAAGGCGATCGCGAGCATGAGAATGTCGAGCATGGGATGTTCCAGTGCGCCAAAATGCGGACCGCACGCACGGTCCGCTTCGTTCGCAGGTTGAGGTGCCACCCGACGCATAGGTTTTCGAGAGGACGCGAATAAGCAAGTTATAGGAATTCCATAAATGTCCGCGTCGCCCGCCTCAAAATCGCACCCGTTGTGCGACTGATCCAGCAAATCGAAAAGGCCCCCGCCTTTGGCGGAGGCCTTTCCAGCAAGACGCTATCGCATTGAGCTAGTCGAACTGCGCGAACTCGAAATGCATGCCGTCCTTGCTTCCCCCGGTGAAATGGCCGCCCCAGTAAAAGCCCAGCACATTCGCTGATTCCACAAGTTCTCGCGTGCAACCCCGTCGCGGACAGAGTGCAGGCTGGCCCCCGAACGAGTTATCGGGTTCGTTGATGTCGAATGCCGATCCAAACGCGTGATTGCTGAGGCTATCGACCTGGACACTGCGTTTGGGGCCGTGCCCCGCAGCGCTTGGCGACTGGCCACGCTTGTATCGCGGGACATATGACCCATCATACCTGCGTATCAGGTGCAACAGGTCGAGTTCCTCCCATTTCCGGAACAGCAACAGCAGGTGCGGCGCGACGAACTTGTGACACCTTATGACGCCGGAGAAACCAGAGGCAAATATCTTCTGCGGTATCGTCAAATCGATGATGTTGGTCGCACGCCAGTCGGGGATGCTGCCATCGCAGCTTCCCATCGTCACGACTTCGTCGGGATCGGCGCGATGATCGAGCGGCAACTGCTTGAACCGGAAGCAACCCAACCCTCCGTTCCGATCGGCGTTGGTGGGGCTTTGCAGATTAGTAGGGCGCGGCGGGAAGCTTGCAGTGCCCTTGTCGGCATAAAAGTTGTCCGGCCTGACCGTGTATCCCATGCCCTGCGCCACGGCGAGCGTTGCCGTGTCCAGTTCCCCTGTGATCGTCAACGAATGCTGAACCTGGAATATCTTCGTAGCCTCTTCGGTCTTTGCACCGAACTGCGCATCCAGCATTCCGGTCTGTGCGATACTGTTCTTGAGCAGGAAATACTGCCAGCGCTGCACTTCAAGGGGCACGTTCTGGCCGCCACGCTTCAGTAAAAAGGGCATCGTAAACCTCCACTTGACGCAACTGGCCCGTTGGGCAGCCGCCGCACGGGCTGTGACCAAAGACTATTGAAGCGCGGCGCAGGCACCTGGTGAGGCGTCGACAATGTCCTGCACACCCCGCAACAGCGTGTCGCAGTCGCGCAGGACCTCTGCCTTCTTGGTGTTGATCGGCCCCCAGTGCCTGCGAATTCTTCGAAGGCCGACCGCGGCAAATTCCGCGGCAAATGCCGGGGAGGCCTTCGACAGGCGTTGAAACTCGACGCCGTCACCGCTACCCCAATTCTTGAGATTTGCAGCAGAGCAACTCACACCCTGGTGGAAAATGTCGACAAATCCGGACTGATTGGCGTGGTAGGTATCGAATAGCTGTGACAAGAGCGGACTTGCGCTGCGTGCGTTGAAGCTGACCTGAAACAAGCCCGCTTCCGCCGTCTCACCCGTCTGATTGTTCGCGCTCATGTCCCGGCCCTCGCAATGCTTGCCGGAGCTTTCCCGCATTCCCAGCCCGATTAGCAGAACGAAGAGATGGCGCAGCGTATCCGCGCCATCGACATCGTTGCGCCATCCCAATGCCTGGAATTCAGGCGCATACCATGACAGTGCATCGGACCTCGGTTGCCCGGTATCTGCCCTCGCCATGTCTTGCGCGGCTGCATCGCCCCCACGGAGCTTGCAGTAGACACGGGCGAACGCAACGGCCATGCCTTTCGTGTACCCCAACGGGGCGCGGCCGCGATCCTTCCAGGGATACTGGGCAACCGCGGAGCTTGCTGCGAGGCTCGTGATTTGCTGGATCGCGTCGGCAGTTGCCGCCGTGGCCATCGCCGAAGATGCTCGTGTACTCCGCTTTGATCTGGCCGAGGCTTTCCTTGCCATAGATCCTCCGCTTCCCAATCAACGCCAGCGAACGGACGATACACTTTTAGTTGCAGCGGTCAACGAGAACACCTTTGTGTCTCAACGCCGCGGGCCGATTGATACCGATCGCCTCTCTGCGCCCAGTGGCGGGCTTATGCCGCGCTTATGACGTGGCCGGCTGACCGCCCTCGAATTCATATCCGGCCCGCAGGATATTTGGCGGCGTGAGTCAAGCAGCCTTTCGCCGGCAACATCCCTCCCGACAGTCAGGCACGCAATGCTCCGACACGAGGCCATCGCCTCGCGGAAGGCTGCCGCTCCGCCATTGAAAAGGAATACCAACGTGAAGCTCGTCGAACCTCCATCGTGTGTTTGTCCCTCCACCGTCGTCTTCATCGGCCGCAACAGCCGCGGCCAATGGGTCGCCCAGGAACAGAACGGCCTGTTCGGCGGCCTGTTCGTCAGTCGCGCCCAGGCCGTCAAATACGCGCTGTTCGAGAACGGCCGTCATCCCGAGACCATCGTCGAACTGTCCCGCGGCATTGAGCTCGACATGGGCGGCAGCCATGTCGGCTCAAGGCAAGCAGCCTGAGCGGCGGACGGGACTAACGCCATGATCTCGACATTCGCCATCCCCTGGCTCACAGGCTATATCCCCGATCTTCCGACTCCCTTCGATGAAGCGGGCCGCATCGATGTCAACGCGTTTGCGCGACTTTGCGAACGCCAGATCGCGGCGGGCGTCTCCGCCATCGTGGTCTGCGCGACCGCCGGCGAGGCCTCGACGCTCTCGCCGGCCGAGCAGGAGTTCATCATTCGCGCCGCCGTCGACGTCGCGCGCGGCCGCGCCCGCGTCATCGCGGGCGCAGGCTCGAACTCGACCGAAACGGCCATCCAGCTGACGCGGCGCGCAGAGGCGGCCGGCGCCGACGCCATCCTCTCCGTCGTGCCCTACTACAACAAGCCGATGCAGAGCGGCATCCACGCTCACTTCCAGGCGGTATCGCTCTCGACCGGTCTACCGGTCATTCTGCACGACATCCCCGCGCGAACCGTGCGAGAACTCGCCGACGAAACGCTCGCCCGGCTCTGCCAATCCAACCGGTTCGCCGGACTGCTGGACGGATCCGGCGACGTCACCCGCCCGATCCGTCTGAGCGCGCTGGTGCCACCAGGATTTCGAATGCTGTCCGGAGATGACGCGACGGCCCTCGCCTATATCGCCGCCGGCGGGGACGGCTGCATCTCGACCATCTCGAACGTCACGCCGGCTGTGTGCCGGGCGATCTTCTCGAGCCTGCGCCAGGGGCGGATGGCATCCGCTCGCCATCTGGAGCGGCGCCTGCTGACGCTGGAAACCTGTCTCGCGCGGCAAAATCCCGCGGCGCTGAAATATGCGCTCAGCCTTCTCGGCCTGATGGACCCTGCCCCCCGCCTGCCGCTGGTCGAGCTCGATGAGCCTGCAAAGGCCGAAGTCGCGAGAGCCCTCAGCAGCATTGCGGAAGATGATCTGGCGGCCACGGCCCAAGCCTGATGCCGGTTGGGCCCGGCCGCCAACGAAGGCGTCGCCAATGGATCGGCAGGATACAGTCGAGCCCTGCGTCGGACTTCTGCGCGCCTGGCACCTCGCTATCCTGCGATTTGCATTGACGCGGGAGAATGCCGATCGGCTTGGCGTGCTCGCGATCGCAAACGAGATCGACAGGCGCGGCCGGTTGGGCGACATACGACCGGGCTTCAGCTTCTTCCGCAGAACGAGCGCTGAGTTGTGTGCGGCGATGGCGCGACGTGACGAAAAAGATGATGTCGTTCTCAACCAGTATCTCGCCCAGATCGACGATACCCGCCTCCATCGTGCCCTGGCAGCGGCATTTGACGTCCCACAGCAGATGGCGGATTTGGCAAGGAAACGCGTCAGGCCGGACCACGATCTGTGGAGGGGTCTGCCATCGCGGGCCAATCCTCAGCCCTGACCGGAACCACGACCATTTATGGAATCCCTATATCTCCGCCTCCCCCCTCCTCTCGTTTTCAAATGGCGTTTTGACCACCTTTGGAGGCGGCCAGAACTGCGGCCGCCCGCCTACGTGAGTTGTCGCCATGTCCCTTGTCTCCCTCCCCCAGAACCCCGCCACCACGCTCGGCGAACGGTTGAACGATGCCCTTGCAGTGACGCCCGCACTGATCGCGGACGTGATCCGCGAGACCTGCCGCCGCTTTCCCTCGCAAGGACAAGCCGGCAAGACCGAACGAGTTGAGCAACTAATTGATCTGGGCGCCTGGACCGATGCGGCATTGGGATTGATCGAACTGGAGCTGCCGCAGTGGCGGGTCCGCCGTCTTGTCTATGACAGCGGCGAATGGCATTGCGCGCTGTCGCGCGAGCGCGAGCTCCCCGACTGGCTGGATGAGTCCGTGGAAGGCCGCCATGCCGATTTGGCGCTCGCCATCCTCAGCGCCTTCGTCGAGGTGCAGCGCGCCAGCCCGCCCTCGATCCGAACCAGCGTGCCGGCGGCCGGACGAAACGAGAGCCCGTTTTACGAGCCGATCTGCTGTGACAGCTTCTCCTAAGCTGGCGCCTCGGGACTTGCGCTCGTGAGGCCATCGCAAAATCTGCCGGAGTCGCTAAGGTCCATCCAGGTCTTGGTGCGCTTCGCGCTGCGCATGGTGATCCTGGTGATATTCGGGATGTTCGCGGGGTCCAGCTTCGCAGGGAGCATGGTTGCGTTGCTGTGGATGTCCGCCATTCTCTGCGCGGTCTATGCCACGATGCGGCGCGAGCGGCCCTTCCGGGCAGATCTCAATCACTGGGACGAGATGACGGCGTACATCGCCCTGTGCGCTCTCGCCAGCAGGTTCGCGCTGCCAGCTCCTGTCTGATGAGATTCGACAGAGGCGTTGCGCGCGCTCAGGCGCCGCGGCTAGTGACGTCGAACATGTGCTTCTCGCGCCATTTCGGGCCAGGTCCGCGCATATAATGCCGCTCGGGATGATACTTTTCCGGGCCTTCGATTGCGGCCTGAATGAGCTTCGCGAGCGCTCCGGCGGCCGCGCGCAGCGCCGACCAGGATACGACGGAATGGTGCATGTGGGAGCGCGACATGGCTAAAAGTCCCACTTGTCGCCCAGCACCATCGGGCGTTGCGGAAACTGGGAGACGTCGGACTCCGCACGCGCCTGGGCATTCCGGTGCAGCATCAACTCATTGCGCAACCGGCGCAGTTTCGCCGCGACGATCGCGCGGTGCATCATCTTTAACGCAGCCGATATTTTTCGCCGCGCGCGTGCGGCCGAAAAACGGCTGGCGCTACGCAGGCCGCCTGAGCCGAACACTTCGCCGCGATGGGTCTGAAACAGGGTCATTTGCGTTCTTCCGATCCCCGGCGCGAAGGGCGCGCCGATGATCCGGAAGATGCGAATGAAGGCATAGGAATTCGAGACGGCGCGACGGCGTCCCGCATAAGGGAGCCATAAAGATTATCAGGATGAACCGGCAGCCGGTATTTCGCCTCCACAGAACGGCACGACCACCAAGTTCGGCGCGGCTGTCACAGGCGTGGTATAAGAGACCGCTTCGCCTAGTGCCCTCGGGGAACTCCAATGACCAGCCATGTGGACGTGTCGACGACGTTGAATCGCATCCTCGATGCGGCGGCCGACAACCTGCGGATTGCAAAGATTCTGATTCAAATGGGTCTTGATCCCAACAATATCACTTATGACGCACTGTTTAATCGCCTTCTGGAGATTTTTCTCGCCAACATCACGCTCGCCAACATGTTTGCGCTCGTCGGCGCCATCTTCTTTGTCGCCACCTTGCTGACGCATACCATGGTGCCGCTGCGCGTCGCCAACATGATCGGTTGCGCATTCTTCGCCTGCTTCGGTGCGCTCACCGGAGCTATCACAACCTTCCTCTTGTACCTCCTGATGCTGCCCATCAATGCATATCGCCTGCGTCAAATGCTGGTTCTCGTGAAGAAAGCCCGCACTGCAACGCAGGGCGACACGTCGATGGAATGGCTCAAACCGTTCATGACCGAGCGAAAATATCGCAAGGGCGACATCCTGTTCAAAAAGGACGACGCCGCTGATGAAATGCTCCTGACTGTCACCGGAAAATTCCTGGTAAAGGAAATCAACGTCGAGCTTCCGCCGGGACGCCTGATGGGCGAATTGGGTTTCCTTACACCCGACAATCGTCGAACGGCGACGATCGAATGCATCGAGAACGGACACGTGCTGACGATCACGTACGAGAAGCTGCTCGAAATCTACTTTCAGAACCCGCAGTTCGGATATTACTTTCTGGTCCTGACCAGCCAGCGCCTGCTGGAAAACATCGCGCGGCTGGAAGCAGTCATCGCGCAAGGAAAAGACGCGCAGCAAGCCGCTGTCACGGGCGGCACGAACTGAGCACGATCGCGGGCGTTCCGACTACTCCGCCACGACCTGCTGCTCGACCTTCTCGGCCTCACCGCGCAGAACTTGAGTTCCGGGATCCTGCCGAACGGATCGATCGCGGGATTGGTCAGCAGCGGCAATTTCGCGTAAGCCTCATTCTCGGAATGCAAATCGGTACCCTCCTTGCTCAAGAAGGTATAGGATTGCGGCGTGTCAGCGAGGGGTGAGAATCATGACTGCCATATCGACCAGTCGAATAGTCATTGCCCTGTTGGCGATTGTTACGGCCAGTGGCCTTGTTTTCGCCATCCAATACGTCCGCCAGGAGCCGACGGCTGGCGCCAGGCTCGCAACCGCAGCGCCGGCGATCCCAAAGCCTGCATCCGATGCGCAAGAGCGGAGCGCGGCCTCGCTGGCAAGGGCCAAATCTGAAACAAACGCGGTCATGGACGCTCTAGTCGGATCGCCGCCGCCCGAGAACGGCGGCGGCGTGCCGACGTTCGACGTCGCCACCATCCAGCCGACGGGCGAAGCCGTCATCGCGGGTCGGGCAGCGCCGGGCGCAACGGTGGAGCTGCTGCGCGATGGCGAAGTGCATGATCGCGTGGTCGCCGATAAGTCGGGACAATTCGTCATGGTCCCGCCCAAGCTTCCTCCCGGCACCTACGACCTGACGCTGCGGTCGAAGCAGGCCGACGGCAAGCAGGCCACGTCCACACAGCGCGTGACCGCAGCGCTTGAGCCGAGATCGACCGACCGGCCGATCGTAGCGCTGATCACGCCGGACAAACCTACCGTCATGCTGTCGCAGCCGGCGGCACCGAAACTGCCGGACGGCGCCGTAGTCGTGGAGACCGTCGAGATCGAGCCCGGCGGCAAGTTCCATGTCAGCGGCCAGGCACGCCCTGGCGCGGCCTTGAGGCTTTATCTCAACGACAGCTTCGTCACATCGGTAACAGCCGGCTCGGACGGGCGTTTTGCGGTCACCATCAATGAAGGGGTGGCGCCGGGAAACTACCGCGTCAGGCTGGACGAGGCATCAAGCTCCGGCTCGGTGCGTGCACGCGCCGAAGTGCCGTTCAACGCTCCCGACACAACGGCGTCCGTGCCGGCGCAGGCCACGGCGTCGAAGCGTCCGGAATCGGCAGCCGCACAAGGGCCGCAGCTGGCGGCCGCAGAGGCGACCGTCTTGCCCGATAGTGCTGCGCGGCCGTCCACAGTGGTGGTGCCGAAGATCACGACCACGACGGTCTCCCGCGGAGATAGCCTCTGGCGTCTCAGCCAACTCTCGTATGGCGCCGGCACGCGCTACGCCGTGATTTACAAAGCGAACCGGGCACAGATCCGCAATCCCAACCTGATCTATCCCGGACAGGTCTTTGTGCTTCCCGCGCAGTGAAGCGCCGATCGGATATCGCTTCGGTTCATCGCAACGACGCGACCTGGCCGTCAGGATTTCGTCCGCAAGAACCGCGCTACTCTGCCGCGACCTGCTGCTCGACCTTCTCCGCCTTCACCGCACAGAACTTGAATTCCGGGATTTTGCCGAACGGATCGAGTGCGGGATTGGTCAAGAGGTTCGCCGCCGCCTCGGCATAGCAGAACGGCATGAACACCATGTTGTCAGGCACATCGCGGTCGGAGCGCACCTTCACCTCGACGGCGCCGCGCCGGGTCTGCAGGCGGATGAAATCGCCGGGCCAGACCTTCAGCCGCCGCATGTCCTTCGGCGACATGAAGGCGACCGCCTCCGGCTCGATCTGGTCGAGCACGGATGCACGGCGCGTCATCGATCCCGTGTGCCAGTGCTCGAGCACACGGCCGGTGGAGAGCACCATCGGATATTCGTCGTCCGGCAGCTCGTCCGGCGGGATCACCTTGGCGGGCACGATCTTGCCGCGGCCGCTTTCGGTCGGAAAACCCGTGGTGAAGATGATCTCGTTGCCGGGCTTGTTCGGATCGTCCGCCGGGTAGGTGACCGCGCCTTCGCGCACAAGCCGCTCCCAGCTGATGTTCTTGAGCGACGGCATCAGTTGCGCCATCTCGGTGTAGACCTCGCCGGGGCCCGAATAATTCCACGGCAGGCCCATGCGCTTGCCGATC
>Ga0081540_1001896_pt1 | contig 17505 bp, 20 predicted proteins | sample TabmetS2T1R1_FD_71024 | JGI IMG/M metagenome (GOLD analysis project Ga0081540, IMG submission 71024) | Tabebuia heterophylla rhizosphere microbial communities from the University of Puerto Rico - S2T1R1 | ecosystem: Host-associated > Plants > Roots > Rhizosphere ... | reverse complement strand
CCGTAGATCGACCGCCGGCCGCCGATGTGCCGTCGGTGGGTGCTCGACGATGGAACCCTCAGAACTGGCGGCTACGCAGCAAGCTAGTCGCGCTCACCGGCGTTCCCCTGCTTTTGGCGATGGTTCTGGGCGCGGTGCAGATCGCCGACGCGGCGAAGCACTCCACGTCTGCCGCAGTGCGCGACGCGGTGATCATAGGCGTGGCCTTGCTGGTATGTGTCCTTCTTCTCGTCGTGATTGCTCGATCGATTCTGAAGCCGCTGCGTGTACTTCGCACGTCCGCATTCGACGTCGCGGACCGGCGCCTCCCAGCGATCATTGAGCAGCTTCGCACGACCGAGGGTCGAACGAAGGACGTCAAGATCGAACCTGTGCCTGTCTACTCACGCGAAGACGTTGGCCAGGTCGCACGAGCCTTCGACGCAGTGCACAGCGAGGCCGTTCGGCTAGCCTCCGAACAGGCCGCACTTCGCGCAAACGTCAATGACATGTTCGTCAACCTGTCACGACGTACACAAGGATTGGTAGAGCGTCAACTGCGGCTCATCGATGACCTAGAACTCGGTGAACAAGATTCCGACCGGCTCGCAGCGCTCTTCCGACTCGATCACCTGGCCACTCGCATGCGGCGCAACGGCGAGAACCTGCTCGTGCTCGCCGGTGCGGAGCTCCGCCAACGCAGCGGTGAGCCGGTGCCAATCGTGGACGTTCTTCGAGCAGCGGTGTCGGAGATCGAGGAGTATCAGCGAGTCTCGATGCAACCACTTCCGCGGGCGATGGTGTCGGGGCTTGCTGTTAACGACATTGTCCACCTCGTAGCTGAGCTCCTCGATAATGCAACTGCCTACTCAAACCCGGACACTCAGGTCCGGCTGTCGGCACGGTTCGGCGACGAGGGCGGGTTGGTCGTCGACATCAGCGACGCCGGGACCGGCCTGCGCCGGCCACAATTGATCGATATCAATCAAAGGTTGGCAGCACCGTCGGCCGTTGATGTTTCGGTTTCACGCCAGATGGGCCTCTTCGTCGTCGGTCGGCTCGCCAACCGGCACGGCATCACGGTCCAACTGGCGTCGTCAGACAGCGCAGGTGTCACCGTGACGGTCGCGCTACCGAAAGAGCTGATTACGACCGAAACAGGAGGCCTTCGCGGCCGAGCCGATTATCTTGGCGGCCGTTGGGCTGCACCTGATGTCTCCTTCAATGGCGCGGAGGCAGGCGACGCGTTCTATCCGGCCGCCGGGCTAAATGATCAGGTCCAGTTCGCCGACTTCCTTTCGGCCCGACCGGGCTTGTTGGACGACCCCGCCCAGCTAAACGGGAACGTTGACGACACGCCGATCTTTCACGCCATGCTTTCGAAGTGGTTCACCGATCGGCAGGAGAACCCTGCTTCTACTGACGCGCTCGCATACCCCGTCGACGATGTTGCCGATGACGTTGGCTGGGCATCCAACGCCGATGCCGGATGGGAGGCAGCTGAAGCAGCGAGCGAGCCGGCAGTCGACGAGCTTACGGCCGCTGGACTACCTAAGCGCCGTCCGCAAGCATTCCTCGTACCGGGAAGCGCTGCACCGGATTCGCTAACAAACGGCCTGCCACCCCAACCACCGGCCAGGCACGCGTCTGCCGTTCGTGACCGGATGTCGAGCTTCCAACGCGGGTTGACGATGGGCCGACACGCTCGGCCTGTGAAGACAGTGGACGAAAACGGTGGTTACCAGGATTGGCGAGACGAAGAGACATCGGAAGGTAATCCGTGATGTCTCAGCCAGCTCAGCCATCGTCCAGGCCCGGCCAATTCGGATGGCTCCTGACGAACTTCGTTAAGCATGTGCCTGGTGTCAGCCACGCGGTAGCGGTGTCATCAGACGGCCTGTTGCTCACCTCATCTGAAGGGCTGCCGCGCGATCGTGCGGACCAGCTAGCTGCAGTGGCGTCTGGGCTGTTGAGTTTGACGCGGGGCGCTGCGCGAGTCTTCGGCGCTGGTGAAGTAGTGCAGACCGTTGTGGAGATGGAGCTCGGCTGCATGCTACTTATGGCAATCGCCGACGGTTCATGCCTTGCCGTCCTCGCTTCGCCGCGATGTGACATGGGCCTTGTCGCGTACGAGATGACACTGCTCGTGGATAGGGCGGGCGAGCTGGTTACACCGCAATTGCGGTCCGAGCGCGGAACTGCCGTGGACTGGCGTGACGGTGCCGTGTCGTGACCGCGACCGAGGAAGGACACCACGCTTCGATTGTCCGACCGTATGCTCGCACCGGCGGTCGAACCCGCTCCGACCTCGAACTGCCGCTTGAGGCGCTGATCGTGACGACGAGTGCCGGCCGGTCTTATGATCGGTACAGTCAGCCCGAGCACCGTGACATCGCGATCTTGTGCCGGGAGGTCCGGTCTGTAGCGGAGGTAGCTGCGCTTATGGTCGTTCCACTTGGCGTTGCGCGGGTGCTTATCGCGGACATGGCAGGAATGGGACTGGTGACAGTGCACGGCGGCGCCTCGAAGGATAACGAGGCACCTGACCTGGCCTTACTTGAGAGGGTTCTCAGTGGCTTACGGCGCCTCTGATGGAGGGCGTAGAGCGACGACGGCGACAGAACCGCCGCCGGCCCCGCGCATTTCAGCCAAGATTGTAGTTGCCGGTGGATTCGGCGTGGGCAAGACCACATTCGTTGGCTCGGTATCAGAGATAGTCCCGCTGACGACTGAGGCCGTAATGACGCAGGCCAGTATCAGCGTAGACGACCTGACAGCAACGCCTAACAAGTCAACCACGACAGTGGCGATGGACTTCGGCCGCGTATCGCTGGATCGGGAACTCATCCTTTATCTGTTTGGCACGCCAGGACAGCATCGATTCTGGTTCATGTGGGATGAACTTGTTCACGGAGCTATCGGCGCTGTGGTTCTCGTGGATACCCGACGCCTCGCAGACTGTTTTCCAGCAGTGGACTTCTTCGAAAACCGTGATCTGCCGTACATTTTGGCTCTGAACTGCTTTGACGGCATTCAACGGCATCACGCTAACGACGTGAGGGATGCGATGTCGATTAGCGAGTCTATACCCATCGTCACTTGCGACGCCAGGCAGCGTGAGTCAACGAAACAAACCTTGATATCTCTGGTTGAGTACGTCGTTCAACTTCGAACCCGCGTACGGGTATCTCCGAGAAACTGATGAAATCTCGCAGTTGCACGGGTCAAACAGTACGGCCGTACGTGAAGTCCATCGAGTAAGCGCAACTCCTTTGTGGCTCTCGTGAGGACGCTGGTTCCCTCGTGTCGATCTAGCCATGCGACGCGACGCCTATTGGTATCTGAGCATTCGCGTCTCGCTTAGTTGGCGTTTGGATCGATCCGTGTCCGGACACAAACTTTGCATGTGTTGCAATGGTCGCGACGCGGACCGACCTGAGACGAGAATTAGCGATAGTTTGTCATCGGAATCGACGCTATGGTCTCACCAATCCCGGCGACTAGTTCTTGCAATTGCTCCGGCATCGCGTTGATTAAAGAATTGACAAGCGAGCGCAATGCCTGACGATTTGTGTCGTGCACAACAATAGATTCTACACCGACGACAGAGAGTAAGGCGGCAAGCAGAGCATGGCTCAGGTCAATCTCTTCCCGGTTGTAAAGAAGGTGGTTCAGCATAAGCCGCGGACGGGCGACGTCATAGAGATCCACCGCCGGATATCGCTCTCCGGGACGACTAAAGAGTTTCCGTCCGCGCTCTCGCCGAAGTAGGCCGCTTGCAATCAGCCGTTCGGCCATGATGCGATATGCGTCTGGACCTAGTTCCCGGGCCCACGTTCGTACCCGATGCTCGGTCGACTGCTGATCTACGGTGTTGATGAGACTGTCGGAGAGGCCACCATCCACTGGCTCTTTGTCGAGCACCAGGACGAATCCATCTTTGATGCCGAGCCGCTCATCGATGATGAGTTCACCGAACATCGCTCCGACCAACCCGCATTCGACCCGTTCGATGCTGACAAGTGGTCTGCCAGAAGTTTCATCGTGACTGATCAGGAAGAACTGTTCGGCCAGCTGAACGTTCGCCATTACTCCTCGCCCTAGATCCTCGCCACGGCCGAGCAACGGAATAGGTCTGCCAGGAGTGTATCGAGACACAAAATGACTGCCGATGGCACCGCCCTACTCCTTGGCGGTCTAGCTGAGCACCGCTTTGATCAGCTTCACGAAGCGAGGCCGAAGCTTATAGGTCAGGAGGCTGGATCGGGGTAAACGTCCACCTCTGTGGCCTTGACGGAGAGCCACACTGATAGGCCTTCCGCAAGTTGCAGATCGGCGACCGCGTCGGGAGTGACATCGACGAGCGCTCCCGGGGCGCCCGCCACCTCCACTCGGACCCGATCGGCGAGTGGTTCCAGGCCGGTCACCGTACCCGGCCAGACGTTCCGTGCGCTGGTGTGCTCCGGGCGGCTTGTGTGCAGAACGACGGCGCTCGGGCGGACCGCCACCAACAACGGCCCGGTGCCGGCGGGCACCGTCTCGTCGAATCCGGCGGCGACGAGCGTCCCACCGTCGTCCAACGCAATCGCCGTGGCACTTGATCGAACCCCGTGATACAGGTTCATGCCCACAAGTCGTGCGACGTAGTTCGTCGCGGGGCGGCGCGCCACGGAGGCGGGCGTCCCCTGCTGCACGATCCGGCCGTCCTCCAAGACCAGCAGGCGGTCGGTCAGCATGATGGCCTCGAGCGGATCGTGCGTGACGATCAGCGTCGGTCCGGTGAACTCGGCCAAATGCCGACGCAGCTCGGCGCGGACCTCGAGGCGGGTACGCGCGTCCAGCGCGGACAGCGGCTCATCGAGCAGCAGCAGACCGGGATTCGCGGCTAGGGCCCGCGCCAACGCCACTCGCTGGGCTTGCCCGCCGGAAAGCTGATCCGGCTTGCGTTTGGCGTAGTCGGCCAATCCGAATCGCACCAACCAGTCATGGGCGATCGCGTTGGCCGAGCGACGTTCAATGCCGTGACATCGGGGCGAGAAAGCGACGTTGTCGCGGACGGACAGGTGCGGGAACAGGCGGTAGTTCTGGAAGAGCAGCCCGACCGGTCGTCGCTCCGGCGGCACAAACACGCCCGTTTCGATGTCGACGAACATCAAATCGTCGAGCCGGATCGACCCGGTCGTGGGGGCGGTCAGACCGGCTAGCACCCGCAGCAGGGTGGTCTTTCCCGCGCCGTTGGGCCCAAGAACACCAAGGATCTCCCCCGGACGAACCGTGAACTGAACCTCGAGCCGGAATTTGCCGCGTTGCACGATGGCATCGACCACCAGCCCATCGACAGTGTCGGGCTCAAGTAGCGACGGGCCGGTCCGGACATCCCGTGTTGTCACGGACCCCATCCTCCGCGTAGCCATCGGTCACGCAGCGCCGCCAGGATCGCAACCGCTACGGCGAGCAACACCAAGCTGAGCGCGACGGCCGCTTCGGGATCGGTCTCCAACGCGTTGTAGACGGCGAGCGGCATGGTCTGCGTGGTGCCGGGAAAGTTGCCGGCGAAGGTGATCGTCGCACCAAACTCGCCGAGCGCGCGCGCCCAGCAGAGTACTGCGCCGGCGAGCAGCGAGGGGCCGACCAGGGGCAGCGTGATCCGTCGGAAGACCGTCAGGCGTGAGGCCCCAAGGGTCGTCGCCGCCTCTTCGAGTCCGAGATCGGCCGATCGCAGTGCGCCTTCGACCGTGATGATGAGGAACGGCATTGCGACAAAGGTTTCGGCGACGATCACTCCCGCGGTGGTGAACGGCAGCGTTATCCCGAACCAGTCGTCCAGGTAGCGGCCGATGATGCCGTTTCTCCCGAATGCCAATAGCAACGCAAGTCCACCGACAACGGGAGGAAGGACGAGCGGCAGGGTCACAAGGGCACGTACCAGAGCTAGCCCCGGAAACCTCGTCCGGGCGAGTACCCAAGCTAACGGCACGCCCAGGATCAGCGAGACGATCGTCGCCGCGGTTGCACATTCGAGCGACAAGCGGAGCGCGGTGAGGACCTGACTGTCGGCCAGTATCTGCGGCAGTCCTCGCCACGGTGCGCGAACCAACAGCGCGACCAGTGGCACCACCAGGAAGGCAAGCCCGACCGCAGCGGGCGCAATGATGAACAGCGGAGCACCACGACGCGAGTCATCTGACGATGGAGGATTCCGGGGGGAGGCCCTCGCCGCTCGCTGTTGGGAGGACCTCCCTCTCACCCATGCCCGGAACCCGTTCATCTCGCCGTCAGGGCGCGCTGAATCCCGCAGCCGTGAGAACCTGCTGCGCCGGGGCGGACAGCACGTAATCCACGAACGCCTGCGCACCGGCCGCGTTCGGCGCCTTGGTCAGCGCCGCTATCGGATACTCGGTGGACGCGTTGATGTCAGTGGGGATCACCACGCCCACGACCTTGGCGCCGGCGGCCTTGACGTCGGTCACATACACCACGCCCGCGTCGACCTCCTTTAGTTCCACCTTGGTCAACGTTGCCTTGACGTCAGGTTCTCGGGTGACGGGTTTCACTACGACCTTGGCGTTGGCGAACACCTTCTCAGCGGTCGCGCCGCAGGGCACCTCCACCTCGCACAAGGCAACCTTGACATCGGGTTTGGCCAGGTCGTTGACCGTCGCAACGTGGGCGGGATTGCCCGGCGGCGCCGCAATCTCCATCTCGTTTTTCACGAAGTTCTTCGGATTCGACGCTCCGCCCTTATCCGTGACTTGCGTCATGTTCTTTGCGGACGCGGACGCGAACACATCCGCCGGCGCGCCGTTATTGATTTGCTGGGCCAGGGTAGAGCTGGCACCGAAGCTGAACTTCACGGTCACGCCGGGATGCGCGGTCTCGAACATCTTGCCGATCGTGGTGAACGACTCCGTCAACGAGGCGGCGGCGAGAACCGTCACCGTGCCGGACAGCGTGCTGGACGAACTAGCGCTACCGGAGCCTCCGGCCGCAGCAGCCGTGGTACCAGCTGCAGATGTGGTACTCGTCGAAGACGACGACGAACTGCAGCCAGCCGCCACAAGGGCGGCAAGCGCAGCAATGACGACAGCGGCACGACGCACGGTTCCTCCTCCATGTCGTTGATCAATATGGCTAAAGCTCACGACGCCTCGGGGATCTCGACGACGACATTCGTCGCCTTCACCGAGGCCACGGCGAGCGAGCCAGGCTCCAGTCCCAGCTCATCTGCGGCTTCGCGACTCATCAGCGACACCACGCGATGAGGACCCGCCTGAATCTCCACCTGCGCCATCACCGTGTCGCGCACGACCCGGGTAACAAGACCGATGAACCGGTTGCGCGCCGACTCGCTCACTACTGGCGTCGCCCGGGCACGATCGCCCGATGAGGCCAGCTGTTCGGCGAAGTGCGCGAGGGCAGCGCCGTCGATCGTTCGACGGCGGCCAGGATCCCCGGACGTTGGCAGCCGCCCGGCGTCAACCCACCGACGCACCGTGTCATCGCTGACGCCCAACAGCGTCGCGGCCTCACTGATGCGGAAGGTCGACATGGGCGAACTATATCCGCATCTGCGGATATGAGATAGAAGAACATCCTCAAATTAACCAGAAATCTCTCTTGACTACCGCAACTGCGTCGTACTAGCGTGCCCGCGGATTGGGTATCGGCAGACTCGGGGTGGCGATCTGGCAGGGAATCGCTAGCCTGTGACGCGGCAGCTTGTTCGGCGGTGCATATCGCACTTTGTGCTGGTTATCTCGCATATGGTGCGGAAGCTGGGTCGTTCACAGCTACCGACGCGAGTGATCAAAGACTCGGAGTGAGCACGTGGTCGACGGGCTGATCTGCAGGTTGCAGCCAGTTCGTGCTGCCTCTCCCGAGCGGCTGCTGATCCGGTTCTCCTTCCAGCGACTTCAGACCCACTCAATGCGGAGTGCATCCCTTGGTTGACGCGGTACACCACGCCGAATGACAGCAAGAGCGCACGTTCACAGATTGGACGAGTCGGAGACACCGAACCGGCGCGGAAGGAGCGCACACTATGACGAGCTCTGCTTCGAGGATCGAGGACGGTCCGCTGACTCTCTCAGATCTGCAGACGGTGCGCTTCCACGAGAGTCAGGGTTTCGGACGGGGATACGACGAGGCTGAGGTCGACGGCTTCATCGCTCGCTGTGCGAGCGAGTTACAAAGGCTCACGAGGCGGGTCGACGAACTCGAGGCGCAGGCAAGCACCTTCGCCATGAAAGGACCGACGGACGGGTACATCGCCACACAGTCAGCGACGATTCTGTCCGCCGCCCAGCAGACCGCCGAAACCACCGTAAAGAACGCCGACGAGTACAGCGCGCGGGTCGTGGCCGAGGCTCGGACGATGTATGACGACGCCCGTCGGAAGTCAACGAAGATGCTCGATGACGCCTACCGGGTCGCAACTGAAGCAATTGACCAGGCGAATGAACGGCACGAGGTGATAGAGCGGCAGACGGTCTACCTACGCGCGCTGCGTGACTCGACCAAAGTGCAAGTCGAGACGTTCCTGTCGGGCCTACTCGATCACGTGACGAGCGAATACGGGCGAGCCCTCCCGGCGGCCGTCGAGGCAGTTCAGCGCGTTGATGCGTCTCCGGCCGAACTGAGACCACTCGAGCGGCCGGAGCGTCCCGTGATCGAGTCGCCGGCTGGCTGACAGCGACAAGCGGCTACGAGCACTCGACTCAGCCGGATGAGCCCGACAGTGCTCCCGATACGGCGTGCACGAATGCGCCGATCACTTGGTCAGTATTGGTTATGTCATCGACCTGCCCGTCGACCGGGCTCAACGCCGAGCTAAGCGAATCAGCTGGGATCGACGCGCCGAAGCCGAACACGCTGAGCTGGACGAACTTTTGTTTGCCGGCCGCGCCGAGGCCGGCTTTGAGCTGGTCGATACTGATAGTGACGGGGTCGTCCTCATTGACGCCGTCCGTGAACACGATCACTTGGTTCGGCAACCCGGCTACATAGTGTGCCTGCTGGTATCGGTAGGCCGCCAAAATGGTGTCATACAGTCCGGTGCCAACCGGCCGCGCCGCCAGGTTGGTCGCGGCGGTCTGAATCGCTTTCCGCTGCGAAGTGCTCAGCGGTGCGATGGCCGTAAGCGGTTGCCAATCATTGGGCGGGGCGAGTTGTGAGCCGAACTGCCACAAGCCAAGCTGTGCATTGCTTGGCAAGAGCGCATCCACCTGGTTGATGCCTTGCCGGACCAGGTCGATCTTGGTTGACCCAGTTCCAGCTAGCGCCTCGCCCATCGATCCAGAAACGTCAGTCACAATGAGCATGTTCGTGCGGCGCAGCTCGGGATGCCACGTGCTGAGCACGTGGTACATCAAGTGCTTGGCCATTGTCGGCATCGCTGCCGCAGGCAGTGAAGGGAGTCCGGCATCCGTAGATACCGGGGGCGGAGCAGCCGGCCACGTTGGTCCACGAAGCCCAGCTGCGGTTACCGCCGCGCGAGCCGGCTGTCCGGTGAGCGCTTGGACCAGCCGGCTGATCGCGGCGGCCTTGACCGGGTCCGCGGCCGCCGCGTCGGTCGGCAACAACGTGAAGCGCATGAGCGCGGCCGCATCGCTCGGCGCGAAGACTCGATAGTCGCTTGCATGCCCGGACGCGAGCAGCGCGTATTCGGGTAACACCGCTATCTGTGTCGCCGTCTTGGGCAGCGCCAACTGCGCCGCGTCGACGGTCGTTCCCGACTGCCAAGCACGCATCATGTCGAGGGCCGAGACCAGGGGTCCGGCTTTCATGAGCACCGGGCCTGCCACCGCCCCCACGGAAACCATGCCGGCGCCGCTCGCCGCAGGGTCGGACACCACAAACTGCCACTGCTTGGGCTGCCCGAGGAGTTGCCCCAGTCCGGCCCATGTCTGCGCCGAGGCTGGGAGGGGCCGGGCCGCGCGTTGGGTTACCACATAGAGCGGGCTCGTTGCGACGATTTGGGCGCGATCCTTGGCGATGTGCGCGGAGCTAGGCAGCTGCGGCCACGACGCGTCGTCGGCTAGCCACGCATCGGCTCCGGACGACGCGACAACTGCGGCCGCTCCGTTGCCGTCGGCTCGCGTGATCGTGACTTTCACGCAATCAGGCCCCCGCGCTAGGCCGTCCGCGGCCTTCTGCACCACGGGTTCGTAGGACGTTGCGGTCACGACGTGCAGCTGCCGAGAACACGGCCCGGAAACGCCGCTGGTCGACCCGGCTCCGGAGGAAGATGCGGCCGGATGGTTACTCTGCGAGGTGGCGGCAAGACCGAACGCGACACCGGCCAGCGCAAGGACAATGGCAACGACGTACCCGTACACAGGAATTCGACGAGCACGCCGCGCAACATGCCTGCCCATAAGCCGAACTCCGTTCCCCGCGACAAAGCTCGAGCAGCCACGGTACTAGCTGATCGCCTCTCGACACGTCGCCATTCGTTAAGAGATACCCCGGGGTGGCCGATTCGAATCACGACCGGTGCGCAGCGCCATCGGTTGGCTGCGGTGCGGAGCGATCACGCACGTACTGGGAGCAATATCTCTGTCGTCGCCGGTGAATCCGTTCGACTTGTGCATGCCCGATAGACGAAGTAAGCCATTCTGCTATGGCTCACTTGGCCGAACACCGCCGAGCGACGGTAGCAAAGGCTCGACTAAGATTTCAACGCGAGATCCCAGCGCGAATGTCGCCGCACGCGATGCCACGTGCCTGACCCGTGCTGGACCGTCGCCCTTGCCTATGGAGTGGATCAGTGACTCACCTTGCTCCGCGCGTCGGCTGCGTGAAGTCACTCGCCGGTTACGCATGAGACCAATTGCCTCGGCCGTCACGACCCGGCCGGCTCGGTATAGTGTGCCCAGCCGACCTGGTCAGATCGTTGCAGCGTGCCGGAACGGATGATCATGAGTGCTTCAGCCCACCACTCCCAGGCCACATCGTGTTGATGGCCTGGGGCGCTGCCGACCGACAAGGTGACGCGGCGGCGATCATCGTGCACGCCGCGCCTCGTGGCGCAACTCACGCGCTGTGCGGCGAACCCGTGGACACGTACGGGGAATCGTGGCCATTTCCGGCCCAGGAGTGGGCTGACGAGCGGGAGCGCTGCCCCTACTGCGCGCGGCTGCTATACGAGGGCTGAACGTACTTCTTGCAACGGCCCGCACATCGCGGAAGCCCGTGGCCAGGCTCATGCGCTTAGTAGATGCGATTTAGTAGCGAGACAGCGAGGGCGCGTCTCGCCCGGCCGCCTATGCCTGACCGAGCTAGTGCCGCCCGCGCGGCATTCGCTCCCGGAACGCCGTGCACTCCCCCGCCCGGGTGCGCCGAGCAGCTAGCAAGGAAGAGCCGATCGATGGGTGTAGCCGCCCCACCGAGACCGGGTGCGGGCCGGAAGATCAGCTGCTGGTGGAGCTGGGCGGTGCCGCCGTTGATAGCTCCGGCGAGCAGGCTGGGATCGAGCGCCTCGAGGTCGCCCGGCAGCTGGACCGAGCGGCCAACGATCAGCTGACGGAATCCGGGAGCGTGCCGCTCAACCAGCTGCTCGATAGCGTCCACGTGAGCGTGAAGACGGTCGGTGTCGCGCTCGACACCAGAGGGCACGTGGGTATACGCCCAGGCCGATTCTGTTCCGGCGGGAGACCGGGTCGGATCGGTGGTGGTCATCTGCCCAAGCAGGACGAACGGGCGCCGAGGCATTCGCCGGGTCGCCAGATCGGCCGCGAAATCGACGAGCCCGTCTATGTCAGCCCCGAGATGCACCGTCCCGGCCAGCCGAGCGGGCTGGGCGATCCAAGGGATCGGGCGGGACACGGCCCAATTGACCTTCAACGTTGGGTAATCCCATTGGAACTTGCGCATATCAGCGACCAACCGCGCCGGCAACTGTTCCTCGCTGACCAAACCCCCGTACAGCGCCGGTGCCGAGATGTCGGCGAGGACGGCCTGGGACGCCGATAGCGTCTCGCCTGTCCGCAAACGCACTCCGGTCGCACAGCCATCGACGACCCTCACTCGATCAACCTGCGCACCCGTTCGGACAACTCCACCGGCAGTGCGCAGCCGACTCGCCAGTGCGTCGGCTAGCTGCCCGGCGCCGCCGACTGGAACCGGGAAACCGTGGGTCTGGCCCAGCATGCTCAACAGCCAGCCGAGGATGGCACTGCCCGCACCGTCAGGCGGAACGTCGGCGTGCATGGCGTTGCCCACCAGCAGGACTCGGCCACCCTCTCCTCGGAAGGTCTCCTCGCCGAATCGACGCACCGACTGCAAGGCCATGCGGGCAAACCGCAACGCATCCGCGAGGCCAAGCCGCCGAATCAATTGCTGCATCGGGCGAATGGGTGGGAATGGCCGGAACAGCGTATCGAGCACAGGCCCCGAGATCGCCTCCCACTGCGTAACGAGCCGGAGCCACCCGGCGCCGTCGTCCGGCGCGAACGCGGCTAGCGATTCAGCCGTGCGATGGCGGTCCCGATGCAAAACAGCGCAACGATCGTCAGGAAACACGTGCGCCAGCACGGCTGGGGCATGGGTCCATCGCAGGCCATGCCGATCGAGATTCAGGCCGGCCAACACGGGAGATGCGATGCCCAGTGGGTAGAAGGCACTGAAGAGATCCGTGCGGAAACCGGGCGCGGTCACCTCTGCCGTCTGCACGGCTCCCCCGACGTTCGGTGTTGCCTCACAGACGACGACGTGCCACCCCGCGTCCGCCAACAGGTTTGCGGCGACCAAACCGTTGTGTCCTGCGCCTATCACGATCGCATCAGGCGCGCTTTCATGATCTCTCACAGTCGCCGAGGCTATCGGCGAAGGACATCTTGGGCAGCGGGCGCCTAGGCATTTGGCTTGCTGACCGCGCTCGTGATGAGAGTCTTGGAAGTTACGAGTCACTACCGGCGCGGGGACTCCTGTTCGACCATGTCATGCGAGGCCATCGGCGATGAGATCCGCGCGCTGGACACAACCGGGCTCGAGCGGCTAACGGCAGCGCTCACCGAACGTTTCCGTCAAGTGCTGGGATCGGATGCGATTGTGTCCTTCCTGACCTCGCACATCGTCACGGCACACATCTCACCGAACCTGATCCCTGAGGCCAGATCGGCCATTCTGGATTGCTCACGAATGTAAAGGGTCCTTGACACACGTGCTGATGGAAAGCATACTTTACACATGGACAACCGGGTGCGGGAGCTACGGGCCGCGCATGACCTGTCCCAGAGCCAGCTCGGGGACGCGCTCGGAGTGTCTCGGCAGACGATCAACGCGATCGAGAACGGGCGGTACTTGCCGTCGTTGCCACTCGCGATCGCGATTGCTCGCTACTTCAGCTCGACCGTCGAACAGATTTTTGTCGCCTAATACCTGCTGATGGAGATGCGATGACTACCCCCACCAGGCGTCACGGGTTCCGCGCGGCCAGCGCGATAATTCTGTTGCTCGGCGGCGTCGGCGTCGCGATAGCGACGTGGGTCGGCGGAAGTCATGGGTGGGCGATCGTCGCGATCGTCGCGTACGCCGTGCTCGCCGCCGGCGCCTATGTCTGGGCCGGACGATCCAGCGACGTCGCCGCACTGATGCGCGGTGGCGGCGACGAACGTCAACGCGGACTAGATCGGGACGCCACGGCCATTACCGCGATCGTGATGAGTATCGCGGCGGTCCTGGGCGCCCTGATCTCGATCGGCCGTACCGGCAACCCCGGCGTGTACGGCGAGTTCTGCGTCATCGGCGGCATCACCTACGCGATCAGCTTGTTCCTCTTGCAGCGACGCCGCTGAGGACCTGCGTCGATAGCGTTGCCCGGTAGCCGACAGACACCTGCATGAGGGCGACATGCAGACTCGATCGAACGGACGCTCGCTAACGCGGGCATCACGCTCGAACAGGTGCACCATGGCGACGGCATCGCATCCTGGGCGGTCAATCGGCGAGCCATCCCGCGTGGGCACGGCATCCGGACCGGTATAGAGGACACGCCGGTTCTGCCCGACGGGCGCCTGGCTGACGGCAACGTCGACCTCGTTGCAGCAGCCGTCGCGACGCTTGCCGGCAACGCGCTTGAATAGTCGAGCAGCGCGATCAGGCGCCATCTGACGGCGTCGGGACGGCGTCGTGTATCGGCTCAGCCGGCAGCGACGTGCCCGTCAAATGGCTCGCGTCGTTGTACGTGGCGAGCGTCCACCGCCCTGCCCCGCCCGGCGTGCGTTCATGGCGCCAGTGAGTGACCCCGGTATTGAGCGGAGCGAACGTGATTCGGTTGCCAGTGCCACTGACGCCGAAAGCAAGGTAGAACGACGCCTCCAGGACGCCGCCATGACATACGGCGACAACCGTCTCATCGGGGTGGTTGGACACGATCCGTGCCAGGGCAGCGCCGGCGCGAACGAGAAAGCCGGCCCAACTTTCCCCGCCTGGCGAGAAGGCGCGGAACGGGTCCGCCTCCCCCATTGGTTGGTCGAACCATCCGTACCGTTCGCGCCACTCCGCGATGCTGAGCCCGTCAGCCTCGCCCGGGCGCAGCTCCTGTAGGTCGTCATCGAACTGCACCGGCATGTCGAGCGCGCGAGACACGTAGCGCGCAGTCTCACGGGCTCGCGGCAACGTGCTCGCATAAAGCTGAGTGGCGGGCAGACGCTCGGCGCGGAGTCGCTCTTCGAGCAGCTGGGACTGGCGACGGCCCCGCTCGGTGAGTCCAGCGTCACCTCGCATCCCGCCGATGATTGGCGTGACGTTCGGCACCGACTCTCCGTGGCGGATCAGGTAAAGGTCCATGCCACCAGCATGTCTGGCCGCTCAGCAAGGACACGAACCGCCGGACGGTCGGATACGTGTCGGGCCGCATGGCCGGCGCAGCCGACGGCGAAGCCTTACGGAGTAGCCTCGGCGGACTGCCGGCCCGGCTCATCCGGATCGGACGCGCGGCGCTCTCGGAAGAACTCCTCGCGCACGAGGATTCGGAACGCGTCGACGCCGTAGCCCGTCACAAGCGGCTCGATCTGGCTTTGTTGAGCGCGAAGCGACCGGACTTTCCGGTCGAGCAGGTCATCTTCGCAGCTGAACCAGATCGCCAGCTCGCTTATGGGTGTCGTTTCTGGAGCCATGCCCTCGACCATCATCACTTGAGACGGATCGATTCGGCGGAAGAACTCCTGGTTCCATTCGGCCGTTTTGGTCGCGTACAACAGCCGGGGCGCCGCGGCCGAGTGAGCGCACGCCATGGTGGACCACCGGCACACCGCGACGTGGTCGACGTGGCCGGTCGCGCCGTCTGGACCGAAGGTAAGCAGCACATCCGGTTGAACATCGGCGATGAGCCGAGCGATGATCGCTATCGCTTCTTCGTCCGGGATCTCATCGCAGTGTCCATCTCGGTAGCCCAGCCAGTGGTGTTCGGTAACACCTATCTCGCCGAGGCTCGCGGCCATCTCGGCTCGCCGGATCGCCATACGCTCTTCTTCCGGTCGAGGGTCATCGTCGGGGAAGCCCGCCTCGCCCGCCGTAGCGGTCACGCACACGACGCGGCGCCCGGCATCCACCGCTCGCGCCATCAATCCGGCCGACAGCCACGCCTCGTCATCGGGGTGAGCCCAGATGCCGAGTATGGATCCGAGATCACCGATCGTGTCTGGAGCCATCGCGCCCATCGCGCCTCCCGTGTTTCTCCTCCGTCGGCCAAGTCATGATCTCGGCGCACGACGAGGGTAGCGTGACGCCGTGCCGAATAATGGGCCAGCAGAGCGGCCGGATGCCGAAATTGGATACTCACGCGTCGACGTTCAGCCAGACACAGCGCTACTGATCAAGGGCATGGAGGAAACCGCCCAGTGGCCCGCCGTTCGGCAACTGCGGGCCTGGGAGCGAACGCACCTTGCGCTTCAGGCGGGTGAACGACTGCTCGATGTTGGCTGCGGGGTTGGCGATGTCGCCATCGCGCTGGCCGCGGATGTGGCACCGTCCGGCGCAGTGATCGCCATCGATGCGAGCGAAGCGATGCTCAGCGCCGGACGACAACGTGCGGCCGAAGCGGACGTTTCCGTGGACTTCCGGATCGGCGACGCGGGGGCGCTCCCGTTGCCGGACGGATCGGTTGACGCGTGCCGGTGCGAGCGGGCGCTGCAATGGGTGCCGAACGCCGATCAGGCTATGGCGGAGATGCTCCGCGTGCTTCGACCGGGAGGGCGCCTCTCGCTCATCGAGACCGACTGGCGGAGTCTGCTATTCGACCTACCGGACCGAGCTGCCGCGGACGCAGTCAGCAGAGCCTTCTTGGCGCTGCGCGGCCCCGCCTTCGACCTGGGCGGTCGCATCCTCAACCTTGTTCGGGAGCTCCGCTTGGAGGCGATCGAAGTCACCGGCGCGGTGCATATCTGGACTCGGTGGGATCCCGATACCGAGATTGCACCACCTGGATTGTTTCCGATCCGCACAATCGTCGACCAGCTCGTGGAGCTGGGTTATCTCGATGCCGACATGGCGGAACGTTTCGTCATCAACGTGGAGAACGCGGCCCGGCGGGATCGGTTGTACGTATCGCTGTGCATGCTGGCGGTGTTCGGTCACCGGGCGAGCTGAGCGAGAGTTGGTCCTATCGCTCTGTCACGGCTGGGCCGCCAGGGTGAGCGTCGTTGTCGAGGATTTCCCGTCGCGGACGTAGTCGATGCTCACTTCCGCATCGGAGTGCCCGAGTGCGATCGTGGGCAACGGTTTCGACGCTTCAACCTTGACGACGGCCAGATCCAGCGTGACGACGCGCCCAACGACTGTGGCCCGCTCGGTCTGCCCACTCGTGAACAATGCGTCGATCGTGCCGCCGGGACCGCAGACGAGATCACGTGATCGTTCGTGAGGATGTAGCCGTTGTTGCGGATAATCTCGCCCGTTCCGTTGCTGCTCGAGGTGGCAGTGTGGACGGACAAGGTAACGACGGACGGGAGAACCGCGTTCGCCACAGTCGTCGCCGGGCAGGTTGATCCGCCAAGTTTCGAGGCAGATCCAGAGTCGTCGATGGCGAAGGAGCAATGACGCCACCAACCACACCTGCGGCAACCGCAATTGCCGCTCCGGCGGCCACCAATGAGCTTCGCCCGAGACCGACCTGCCGCGCAGGGTCCGATTCAGTCACGGCTCTCCCTCCGCCCAGTCAAGCTATGCCGGGGATGCCTCGCGAAGCGGAGGTCGATCACCACCAGCCCTGCTTCTTGGTCCAGCGGAGCAGGACGCCGCTGATAGCGGCCATGACGACCAATACGATGACTAACTGCACGACCTCGGTGTGCGGATTGACGATGACGTTCATGCCATAAACCGACGAGATAGCAGTCGCCGGAAGGGTTATCGCCGCCAGGACCGCCAACCGCTCGCTGGCGATGGTTAGCTTGGTGTCATTGCGGGTGCGGTAGAGGTCGATGACGCCGGCGAGGAGTTCTTGTTCGCTGTCGGTCATGCGGTGGACCCGGCGGAACATGTCTTGCAGGTCGGCCAGCTGCGCCTCGTCGTCGTGATGGCCGG
>Ga0081540_1001895_pt1 | contig 17513 bp, 17 predicted proteins | sample TabmetS2T1R1_FD_71024 | JGI IMG/M metagenome (GOLD analysis project Ga0081540, IMG submission 71024) | Tabebuia heterophylla rhizosphere microbial communities from the University of Puerto Rico - S2T1R1 | ecosystem: Host-associated > Plants > Roots > Rhizosphere ... | reverse complement strand
GGAAGCGCTTTTCAAAACCGAGTCGTGGCTTGCCATCGTCATGATCACCGATCTCCTGGCGCGCAAATATCGCTTTAACGTCCCTGGGACAAAAGCGAACTTGAATTGGATTCGACGGATGCGGCGCTCAATTGCACAACTCCGTTCCAGCCGAAATGAGCAAGAGAGAATGCGCTTAATCCATGAATTGCTGGTAAGAACCGGCCGCGTTTGAGTACGACGTTGATCCCAGCAAGGTCTGCTGTGGCCGGGATCGTGATCCAGGCTGGGGAACTCATGTTCTGCAGCCGCCGGCGTCAACGATGCGGGCTAAAGGCTCATGCTGACTTTTCAATCGGTGCGCCAACTCTATTGCCCCATTCGGTCCAGGAGCCGTCGTAGTTTCGCACGTTATTTAGTCCAAGCAGATAGGTGAGCACGAACCAAGTGTGACTGGATCGTTCGCCGATGCGGCAGTAAACAACTGTCTCCTTTTCGGGCCCGACTCCACATTGATCGAAATAGATTTTTGCCAGTTCCGAAGCCGGCTTGAACGTGCCGTCGTCGTTGGTGGCTGTTTTCCACGGCATGCTCTTCGCCCCGGGAATATGGCCGCCGCGCAGGACGCCCTCCTGCGGATACTCGGGCATGTGTGTAATCTCGCCTTTGTATTCGCCCGGCGAGCGCACATCGATCAGCGGCCCGCCGCTTTTACTTTGCGCCAATGCCTCATCGAAGAAGGCGCGAATTTCTTTGTCGAATCGTTTCTTCGGCACCGGATAATTTGTTTTTGCATATTTAGGTACATCGCGCGTCATGGGACGGTCCTCCGCTTTCCATTTGTCGCGACCGCCATTGAGGATTTTCACTTTCTCGTGTCCAAAGAGTCGGAACGCCCAGAGTGCGTAGCAGGCCCACCAGTTGGCTTTATCACCATAGAAAATGCAGGTCGTATCTTGTGTGATGCCGTTACGGCTGCAAAGCTTCGCAAATTTCTCAGGCAAGATATAGTCACGAATCACCGGGTCTTGCAGATCAGCGCGCCAGTCGATGTGCACCGCGCCGGGAATATGTCCGGTATCGTAAAGGAGCAGGTCTTCATTCGACTCCACGATCCTGATCTCATCGTCTTTGAAATGCTTCTCCAGCCACTCCGTCTCCACCAGCGCGTCAGGATGCGCGTATTGGGTAAGTTGTGTAACCATAGTAAAGAAACTTCCGGCGGCGCCCACAACCCGGCAAGGGGTTTTACAATTTCATCGACGATGGAGCCTCACGGTCGGGCCGAGAACTCTGGTCGAATCCGGGCGAGCAATTTCGGTCAATGAGAAGCCGGAGTCTTAATGCTTCTTTGCTTGCAAGAGCTTGATGGCGTCGCGCAACTCCGCCGCGCGCTCGTAGAGCTCTTTCGCGATCGCAGTTTCCATCTCGCGCCGCATGATCTCCAGCTTGGAGAGCGGACGTTTCGCCTTCACTTCCTCGAGCCATTCGTCGAGAAATGCGATCTCGGAACTCTTCGACACCAGCTCCGGAAAATTTGACTGTTGCAAAAAATCAACGATGGCGTCGCGGCCACGCTCAATTTCAACTATCGCCTCCGCAAATTTACCCTGGCCGAGAAAAATGGACGCCTTCGCACGAGTGTTCATCATGAGCACGTAAGGACGGAACTGTTGGAGGCTCCACGAAAATTCCTCCCGGTCCGTATGCTGGGAGACGAATGTGAATAGATCCAGATTGCGCTGCGTGTCGCGCACGACGCCTTCGAAGTCATTGATCTGAAAGAGGCTCAGATAGCGATGATAATACTGGATACCTTCCTGTTGGAGTTCTGCGCATTGTTCTGGCATGAGCTCGTAGGTTTCACCTTTCGCCTCGGCGCGGGCCGCTCGCCTCTGATGATATTCCAGAAGCGACTCACAATTGTGCGGACGCCGGCCATCCGGCCGCCCGGCCAATTCCATTTGCAACACGCCGAGATCGACCCGCAGCTGCAATTTCTCACGGCCATCGAGGCCGGCGATTTTGCGCACCTTAATATTGCCGTTCTCGTGCGGCCAATCCTTTAGGATCGTATTGAGGTCCAAACTCATCGTAACTAAACATCGGATACTTCAGGTTGCCTTGTCAATGATATCGCAGCTGATGGAGACCCTGCGCTGCAATATGCGTCACGGGCGCGACACATTGCGCCGTCCTGCCGTCCGGTTTTGCACCCGACACGCCTGCCGTTACAATGTGGAAAATGGAAGACACGATTGAATCGTTCATCCGTTTCCTCGCAATCGAGCGCGGTCTTTCTGAAAATTATCAGCTCTCTACCCAAAGATCCCTGTGTGAATTCGCGCGCTGGTGCGCAGCCAGAAAAAAAATTGAAGACCCGCGGGCGGTGACATTGCCAGCGATTGGCGAATATCTCGCCGATCGTAAGCGCGCCGGACTTTCCGCTTCTTCGATCAAACTCATCGTAGTCGCATTGAAGATCTTTTTCCGGTTCCTGGTGGCTAGAGGCCGAATTCAGCGCGATCCGGCTGAAGCGCTGGCGTTGCCGCGGATCGAGCGATACCTCCCCGAAACACTGAATGAATTACAAGTCGAGCAGTTCCTGGAAATGATCGACACGAGTGCTCTTCATGGGTTACGCGATCGGGCCATGATCGAACTGCTTTACGCCAGCGGTCTGCGTATTTCGGAGCTGGCAAACGTCCGTCTTGAGAATTTCAACTTCGAAGAGCGAGTTGTCCGTGTAACTGGCAAAGGAAACAAGACGCGGCTTGTGCCGGTAGGCCGCAAGGCCTCCCAAGCTCTGGCAGCGTATCTGTCCACTGAGCGGCCGAAATTGGTGAAGCGCCGCAGTAGCAGCGAAATTTTTCTTTCCGAGCGCGGCACCAAACTAACAACAGTACGCATCTGGCAGATCGTAAAAGAACATGCGCGACGCGCCGGACTCGAACAGCGCATTTACCCTCATCTTCTGCGACACAGCTTTGCGACGCATCTGCTGGGGAACGGTGCCGACCTGCGCATCATTCAGGAAATGCTCGGCCACGCCGACATTTCGACGACGCAAGTCTACACCCACGTCGATCAACAACGATTAAAAGCCGTGCATCGCCAATTTCATCCCCGTGCATAGCAAGCGGGGTATCGGATTTTCGATTCTTGATGTTCGATCACTTTGCGTTTGATCGGGTATCGAGCATCGAGTATCGGAGCATCCGCGCTTGAGAGGCCGTTTATGAGACGAATTCTGTTGCTGATCATTGCGGCCGCCGTTGCCGCATACGCTGGTTGGTACTACTGGAAGTTTTCCCAAAAGGTTTCCAGCGCTCCTGTGGCCGGGCTTCTTCCCCGAGACACAATTTTTCTGGCGCAAATGCCGGACTTTAATCGGACACGCGAAGAGTGGCGTCAGTCGGATATTTACCGGCTGTACAACGAGCCGGCGGTGCAGGATTTTCTACGCAAGCCCCTGGACAACATGCCAACCTCGAAGGCTCTTGCCACGCTGCAGGAGATCGAACAGCTGGACCCGACGAACGCCTTCTTCGCTCTCACGTCCATTAGCGATAGCGCTCCAAGCGTTGTGGGCGGTTTTCGATTTCGCGGGACCCAGGAGGACGCTGAGCGGGTCATCGGAAAATGGCGCGCAACGCTTTTGGAACAACGTCCAGGCACCAAGGGTGAGAAACTTCAATATCAGGGCCACGACATCGATGTGGTCAGGGCGACTCCTTTTACTCTGGCAACAACCTATGATCGCCCATGGTTCTTCGCGGCGACAAACGTCAAGGAATTAAAGACTCTGCTCGACCGCGTCGACCATCGGACCAAACAATCAGGGGAAACGCTTGATAAAGACGAAGCGTACCGGACGGCCACCTCGCACCGGCCATCGAACTACGCAGCATTTTTCTATCTCCAACCCAAAGCATTTTCCGAGCGACTTGCCGCGTTGCGTGCCGCAGTTCAATCAAGCCCCACTCCCGGCGAGACCACAATGCTTGAAAAAATGCGGTGTATTGCTGGTTCGTCGCGATTTGAGAATGGAAAAATACGGGACGTACTTTTTCTCGGAATGCCAAAGCTCGAAACTGACGGCTCGCTCAACCGCTCCTCGCTGACGCTTGGGACAAAGGAAACATTTTTCTATCTGGCGATGCTGCTCAATCTCGGGGAAAGGATGGAAACACTAAATCAGGCCGCTACACTGGGCGGCGCGGTGCAGAAAGTCTTTCAAGATCTGGCCACCAGCGGGATCGCAGCCGATGATTGGAAGGCTGCGTTTGGCCTCGAACTGGGAGCGCTGGCAGACTGGCCATCCAGTGCTCATTGGCCATCTTTACTTCTGACTCTGCCAGTGCTGGACCTGGCCAAGGCCAGCAAGATCATAGAAGCGTTCACACGAGCAGATGAAGGGGCGATCTGGACGCAAACGGAGAAAGACGGCGTCCGTTATTTCTCCAAACAATCGGTCGCCACACTTGTTGCAATCACTCCAACCATCGCGTTGTCCAACGAGGTTCTTATCGCCGGTTTGAATCCTGTCTCGGTAGAAGAAGCGGTGAAACGCAGCACGAGTAGCTCGTCGGAGCTTGGCAATTCGCAAACGTATAAGGCGGCCGAGCGACTGCTGCCTGCGCCAACAAATTTTTTCTCATACGTTGATACTGCGCTCCTGTATTCTCGCCTTGATGCTTCGCTTCGTCCGATGTTGCTAATGGCGGCGGCGTTCATGCCGGCAATAGCTCGTTCCGTTGACCTAGGTAAGCTTCCATCCCCAGAGGTGATTACGAAACACTTGAGTCCGATTGTCTCTTCGCAAAGATATGAGCGTGAGGGCTATGTTGCAGAGTCCCTCGGGCCAATTACGTTGGACCAGGCTGCGGTTCTGCTCGCGGTCCTCAGCAGCGTCGGTACGGCACGACAGCAAGCCGCCACCGGCCTTGGCAGTCTGGTGCCTTCGTCCAGCGCAACGCCGCAGCCGACGGTGAGTAGCCCCTCACCCACGCCATAAGTGAAAGCCGAGCCGAAGAACTGCGCCATTTCGGCACTCCTTGAAGTTTGGCACCTTCGGGAGAATAAAGAAAAGTGCTGCAGTTAGGCGAAAACGTGCTATCTTTTTCGCCTTATGGCTATTTTAAAGAAAAATGCATTCTCCCGTCGCGTTCCTGATCTGGTAACTGAGGAGCTGGTCGCTGTCCTCTCACGGCGCTCGTCGTTCGAATTTAAGCAGTTGTTCGACATTGTGCACGAGAATCTTCGGGCCCGGAACGCCGCCAGCGGTGGCGAGGAAATGCTGCGCTTGCGAGCCTATGAAAAATTGCAGAATCTCGTCGCGCGCGGCGCGGTCAAAAAGAACGGCAAGAAATATAAGGGATTGCCTTCGGCCTTGGCCAGCGCGATCGCACAGCAGAATGGCCATCTTGCTGGTGTAAAATAACCGAACACTACCGGTTCCAGGGAATTTCCGGATGTTAGGCGAATATTTTCCGGTTCTCCTGCAAGTCCTCGTAGCCGCCCTCTTCGCTGCTTCCGCGTTGGTTGTCAGTGTGCTGGTAGGCAAGAGTGGAAAACGTACGCCTGCCAAAGATACTCCATACGAATGTGGCATGATTCCGCAGGGGGAACGCCAGCCGCGCTTCAGCGTGAAATTTTACGTGGTGGCGATGCTTTTTATCCTGTTCGACATCGAGATCGTGTTCATGTACCCGTGGGCAGTCGTGTACCGCGACGCTATCAGACAGAGCAGCGTTATTTTCTGGAGCATGCTCAGCTTCATCGCGATTCTGATGGTGGGTTACGCTTACGCGGTCAAAAAAGGCGCCTTGGATTTTAAAAGGTAAGGACGAACAGAATCGGCCGTCTGCAAATGCTCGCGACTTGTTCTCGCCGCGAATCTCAATTCGGCAATTCCACACTTTCTTTTTGTACGCGAGTGGTGGACGCAGCACTTCACCATGGTCGAGGGCGAAGCCATTAAGTCCACCGCCGTCGGGCTTTCCGTCTCTTGGTGGAACAACTGCTTCATTCGCTGCTCAATCCGAACCCCTGGACCAACTGACGCTGCCTGCTGTTGCGGTAAGTTATATGATAAGTGGTGATGAAGGGCGTGACGCGAATCGCTTCTTTTCTGCCAAAGCAGGATTGGATCGTGATCGGCTGGGTGATGGCCATCAAGGTTCTGCTTTACTTTGTCGCAGCGAAAAGTTATCCGATTCTTTGGGACAGCTACCTCAATGGTGCATGGCGTTGGTTTGAGATATGGGACCAGTGGGATTTCGGGTATTATCGAGAGATCGCCGAATCTGGTTACAACTCTGGCGATGGTTCCTTGGCATTCTATCCACTATTCCCGTGGATGCTCCGCTTAGTTGCTTACATCTGCAAAAGCTACCTTTTTGCTGGACTTATAGTCTCGAGCATTGCTTCCATCATTGCAGCAGTGCTGTTGCGAAGGCTTGTTCAGCTTGACTACGGCACCAGTGTTGCAATGCGTAGCGTATGGTTCCTGCTCATTTTTCCTACCGCATATTTTCTTCATGTCGGCTATAGCGAAAGCCTTTTCCTTGCCATGGCGTTGGGTTCTATCCTGGCAGCGCGCGTCGAGCGCTGGTGGTTGGCTGGAGTGCTGGGAGCATTCTGCTGGATGACTCGGGGAGTTGGTGCCGTTCTCGTCCCGACGCTCGCGGTTGAGGCAATACAACAATATTGGCTCAGGCGCTGCTGGAATTGGCGCTGGATTTGGATTGCGATCGTGCCTACTGGCTTTGTGGTGTATCTGTTAATTAACTGGCACGTCACTGGACACCCGTTTGCATTCCTACAAACACGAAAAGTGTCGTTCGAACAATCATTTGCCTTGCCTTCGGCGGGAATTCGCCAGGCGATTTGGGCTCTCTACCCCACCGCACGCGAAGCCGAAATGGTTGGTGCACAGGAACTGATTTTCGTAGCTCTCGGGTCTGTTTGTACAATCGTTAGCTGGCTTAAGTTGCGCCCGGCTTATGCAACGTGGATGACAGGAAACTTGATTCTGTTCACTAGTGTCAACTTCCTGCAAAGCATTCCACGGTACACACTGACGATGTTTCCCATTTTTATCCTGTTCGCGCTACTCGCTAAAAACCGTTTTTGGGCCGGCGCACTCACAGCCTGGTCGCTCTTGCTTTTCGCGTTGTTTGCCGTGCTTTTTGCTCATGGTGAATGGGCATTCTGACATCTCGAGTAAAACCTTTGTCGAATAACGATTTAGACGCCTTTGAAACACTAACACGTCAGCCTCTACACGATGTTTAAAGTAACAGCCGCCGGTAAGCCTGCGGACTATACTCGTTTCTTCGTCGACCCGCATTGGTGGTTATTTTGCCTTCTAATTGTGACGTTGAACTTTTTTCTTCTCGCCCTCGAACCGTTACCACGACTATTCATGGGAGACTCAGCAAGTTATCTGTGGACAGCATTGTCCGGGTGGATCCCCCCCGATCGCTCATTCTTATACGGATACCTAATTCGCTGGTCATCGCTATGGACTGGAAGTCTGACTTCATTACTGATTCTTCAGGCTTTTCTCGGTGCCATCACGGCAATTCTTGTTGCGCTTATTTGCCGGTGGATTTTTGGGCTCGCTTCTGGCTTGTCCTATCTCTTTGGAGTTCTTTGTTCGCTGGATCCATTGGAATTGGTCTGGCATCGCTACGTTATGACGGAGACCGTTAGCCTTTTCGTCTACGCCTTCGTGTTGCTTTTTTCGTTTTTATATCTCCAGCAGAAGCTCCTTTGGCAGCTGGCATTTGTCCAAATACTGTCGGTGCTCCTGATAAGCTTCAGGATGAGTTATCTACTCGTCGTTCAGATCAGTACCTTCTTGTTACCGCTCATAGCTTTTTTTCCAGAAATTCGTGCAGTGTTTCGGAAGCATTCCTCCGTATTTAAGGCTTCTGGACTAAGGTCGGCAGGACTGCATCTGGCATTCAGCATTTTGCTCATGTTAGTCCTTCAGCAAGGTTATCGAAAACTTAACGGCAGGCTCGCGGGTCGAGAATCGTCATTGCTGCATAACAGCGGCCTTAGCATCCTGACAACGTGGGCACCGGTTCTTAAACCGACTGATTCTCCCGATGGCCGCTTATCCGAGTTGATTGCAAAGGGTAATGAGTTTCGACTGAACGACCTGTCGTCAAGGGACAGTCAGCTTTATTCGCCTGAAGGCCTTATCGGCCGATGGAGGCAGATCGAGTCGAACGCAGCTGTCTCGAACCACGTGGCCAAGCAAACAGCTTTGAATGCGCTATTGCGTCGCCCACAGGACATCGTGGCGCTAGGCGCCAAGACGTTTTTACACTATTGGAATTTCAAGCACATCCGTAGACAGGCCAAGGTCGAGTTAGGAAAGGCGGGAAACAATTGGCCGAAACAGGAGAATTGGAATATCGGCGCTCGCTTTCATTTGCAGCCGCCGTCAGCTCGAGAGAACAAAACGTACACGCTGTCGCAGCGACACTTTTTGCGTTCACGGCCATATTACTACGTCGTTCTGTTATCTCCCTTCGTTTGTGTCGCCCTGATATGTTTTATGCATGAGGGGTTTGTTTTTCTGCTTTTTCTCCATAGCTGTGTTCTGTTTGGAACCGTGACCATTCTCTCGAAGGAAGTTAGTGTGCGATACCTTCAGCCAATGTCTCTCCTCACAATACTGATTTTTGCTGCGTTGCTCAAAGCCATGATTGATCGGCGAGAAAGACTGAGATTTCCATCTGCATATTCTAGAAGCAATGACCTAGACGTTCGCGCAGCGCGATGGAAGAGTGTGAAACCACCCATCGGTGGCCTGCAGGCGCCGATCTCGCCAAGCGCTAATACCGGAGAAACTAAATGCTGAATGAAGTGAAGTCTGGGAGTGTCTCTTCGGATTGCGGCATTGAACATCTTAAACCGGACGGCATGACGCTCGGAGACGTGCAACTAAGCATCGTCATCCCCGCTATGAATGAAGAAGTCACCGTGGGCGAATTTATCGAGTGGTGCAAGGAAGGCCTTGAACGCGCGGGCGTGACCGGGCAGATCCTCATTGTGGACAGTTCGACCGATAACACACCCAGGATTGTTCTAGAACATGGCGGCGAGGTCCTGCGCACTCCGAAACGCGGAGTTGGCCGGGCCTACATCGACGCCATTCCATACATCCGCGGAAAGTGGATGTTGATGGGCGACGCAGACTTGACCTACGACTTTCGTGAGATCGCTCCGTTCGTCGAGGAATTTCGAAAAGGGGCGGAGTTTGTCATGGGTAGCCGTTTCCGAGGCAGTATCGAAAGGGGAGCCATGCCCAAATTGCACCGTTACTTCGGGACACCTCTGACCAACTGGATTCTCAACCGCATTTATCGCAGCAACTATTCCGACATTCATTGCGGGATACGCGGGGCCACTCGCGAAGCATTGGATAGGATCAATATCACATCGGAAGGCTGGGAATATGCAAGCGAGATGGTGTTGAAAGCCGCGCGATTGAAGCTGGCCAGCGCCGAGGTGCCCATTAAGTTTTACAAGGACCGCGAGGGACGGCTCAGTCACCACCGTCGGGTCGGCTGGAAATCATCCTGGATGGCAGGTTGGGTGAACCTAAAGGTGATGCTGGTCTACGCGGCGGATTCTTTTCTGCTCAAGCCTGGCTTCGCTCTCATGGGAATTGGATTGTTGCTTTCTCTAGGTCTGTCGACAGGTCCGGTGAGAATTGGACCCATTGGGTTTAGTCTGTACTGGATGCTTCTGGGGGTGACCTGTGCGACCCTGGGTTATAGCTCGATCCAGATTGGGTTGCTCGCCCGGGTCCTCCACGGATTACGACCTCGATTTGTCGAGCGGTTGCGAACATTGATGACGTATGATCGTGGGATGATCGTTTCTGCCGGCTTTATGTTGGCCGGACTGATACTCCTTGGTCATCTTGTTTACCGTTATGTGAAACTGAGACTGAACCTGCAAACTATCTCGCATCCAGCCATTCTCGGCCTGCTGCTCGTTATCCTTGGATTTCAGACATTCTGCTTCACACTGCTCATGGAAATGGCAAAGCGCGTCATCGTAAGATTTCGGCCGTGAGTCCGCGGGCAGATGAAAGCTATGGGCAGCATGGATTGACGCTGGCCGACCGTTTAGGAGTGTGGCTGTCGCACCGAGCAATTCTTCGGCATCTGCCGACTCGGAGCGATTTGGAGGTGTTAGAACTCGGCTGTGGCTACCGCGCCAGTCAGTTGCTCGCTTTGGAGCCAAGGCTGAAAAGAGGCATCGGAGTAGATTTCCAGATCGCTCCTGAGCTGCGGAAGCGGGAGAGATTCACTTTTTATCAGGGGACGATCGAGCAGATCATTCCGAAAATCGCAAGCGAAACCGTGGATGTGGTGATGCTTATTTCAGTCTTGGAGCACCTGGTCGAGCCGCAGGTCGTTCTCGAATCTGCGTGGCGTTTGCTAAAACCTTCCGGACTCCTTCTGATTAACGTCCCGACTTGGATCGGGAAGCGATTTCTCGAGTTATCCGCATTCCGCCTTGGCTTCAGCCCGAAAGTCGAGATAGACGACCACAAAATGTACTACGGGAAACGCGACCTCTGGCCGATGCTGGTTCGTGCCGGCTTCAAGCCAAGTGAGATTGGACTGCAATATCACAAGTTCGGTTTGAACTTGTTTGCTGCCGCCAAAAAAACCGAGTTCGGGCAGCACAATTAGTGGACTGGTTCGCGTCGCTTGTTTGTAATCGGTGTTTTAGTTTTAGCATTAAGGCGTAGTTGTTGCTTCCCGATGGCCGAAGAAACTCGATCGCCAAATCTCCTTCCGGCCGCTTTCGCACTGGGAGTGCTTTTGTGGCTATTCACTATGACCGGCGGTCGCCAGGTTTTCGTCAACGAGGTGCTCAGCAAAGCCTACGATTCACAAGCCGAACATTTTCTGCGAGGTGACGTGGGAGTCGATGGTGACGCGATCAGGCACGAAATAATGATCGTGGACGGTAAGGCGCGCATGTACTTTGGACCGTTCCCAGCATTCCTGCGCATTCCCCTAAATTATGTCTATCCTGATGGGCGAGGGAACTGGTCGCGCATCTCTGGATTTTGCGCAGGAATGATCGCGCTAGCCGCGTTCGCTGGACTCGTTCGGATGGCCTTGCGCACGTCTCAGTTGTCCAGTGGCTGGCAAAATTGGCTGGGCAATGCTTCGCTGGTTGGATTCGCTCTCGGTTCGCCGCTGCTGTTGCTTCTCGGAAATCTTTCCATCTATGACGAAGCGATCATTTGGGCACTCGCCTGGTCGCTGGCCGCTCTTTATTTTGCGCTGCGATCTCGAGGAACGGAAGGATTTGCGTTGACTCGCTCCCTGCTGGCCTTCTCCTTTTGTGCGGGCGCAGCTTTACTATCCCGAGCGACCTTTGGTGCGCCGCTTCTCTTGATTGCACCGGTTCTCGCGCTTCGCTTATTCCGCAGGAATCCAGTGCGTAATCTCGCAGCGCTTTTTGTTCCGCTCGGAGCGGCGTTCCTTTTTTACTTATTCCTGACGTACGCCCGATTCGGCGACTTCGGTGGGATGCCTATGCGTTTCTCCGCCAACCAAGAGCAGCAGAAGTTTGCAGTAGAGCACGGGCTGTTTCGGCTTGAGCGGGTGCCTTACAGTTTCGCAGACTATTTTATTTTAAGGCATCCCGAATTCCAGCATAAGCCTCCATTTTTAAAGGCGAGCCGTCAGCCTTATAACCATCCGACTCTTTATGTTATGCCTTTCACTGAAACATACTCCTCCCTGTTATGGTGCTCGTCGTGGATTCTGCTCGGGGCTGTGATTGGCATGGCAACGTTGCTTCGATCCCCAGATTCCGATGGAGTAGACCGCAGCATTGCCGGGATCTTTTTGCTGCAGATTATCATCATTTTATCATTTATGGGCCTTGCCCAACGCTACCTTGCAGAATTTTATCCCTTTCTTATCTTCGCTTTCCTGTTCTTTTTGCGGAGCAGTCGGTTTGCGTTCCAATTGCGATATCTGCTTATCGGGCTGATTGCTGTGTCCGTCGTTATAAACTCACTGACGACCGTGTCCTGGCTTTTGGACGCAGACATGAATGTACCTGCAGAGACGCGCGCAACCTGGAATGAGTTTCTGGGGAGAACGCTACAGCATTGAGTAAAGAAATAGGGTAAGGCAGAGATTTGGTGAGGTTGCAATTTTCTGTCCTCCGCATTCGAGACGGCATGATGTCGACTGGACAATCCGGTTAACCTTTTCATCTTGGGAGTCCCGAATGATCATCACGCGTTCTCCATTGCGAATTTCTCTGGGCGGTGGCGGGACTGATCTCCCCTCGTATTATCGCGAGCACGGCGGCTTTCTTATAGCGGCTGCGATCGACAAGTACGTCTACATCACCGTTCATCGTCGGTTTGTAGATGGTTTTTTGCTGAAGTATTCCCATCTCGAAGAAGTATCCACCATCGAAAAAATCGAGCACCCGATCATAAGGGAAGCGTTCAAGCTGACCGGTGTACAGGAACGAAACTTGGAAATTGCCAGCATGGCAGATATTCCCGCCGGCACCGGCCTCGGGTCCTCGGGTAGTTTCACAACGGCGCTGCTCAAGGCCTTGCACGCACTGCACAAAAATCTTGTTCATCCGTCAGAGCTGGCTGAGCAGGCCTGTTGTATCGAATTGGAAAAGCTGCGCGAACCAATAGGCAAACAAGACCAATACATTGCCGCTTATGGCGGAATAACTTGTTTTCACTTTCTCTCGAATGGGGAGGTCCAGGCGTCCCCCCTTAGAATTTCCGAGGAGACTTACCTTCAATTGGAGGACAACTTATTGCTGTTTTTTACCGGCTACTCGCGTTCAGCCTCAAAGATTTTGCGGGAACAGCACGAAAAGAGCACACAGTCCGACACAGCGATGCTCGAAAATCTGCACTTCGTGAAAGAATTGGGACAGCAAAGTCAGCGCGCGTTGGAAGCTAACGATCTTAATGAGTTCGCGCGGCTAATGGATGTTCACTGGCTGCGCAAAAAGGAACGGTCGGCGAGCATGAGCAACGAGCGCATCAACGACTTTTATGATTGCGCAATGATTAATGGCGCGCTCGGCGGCAAATTAATCGGCGCCGGTGGTGGCGGCTTTCTCATGTTTTACGCCGAAGATAAGACTCGGCTGCGCCATGCCATGCGCAAGAAGGGATTGACTGAAATCCGTTTCCGATTCGAACCTGAAGGCACCAAAATTCTAATTCAATGAAGACGCGAGGGAACGAGATTGACCTGGCGACCTGGACTGTGGCCATTCTCGCCGGCGGGCTTGCCACGCGACTTCGGCCAGCGACTGAGAAAACGCCGAAAGCACTATTGAGGGTCGCAGGTGAACCATTCCTTGTACATCAGGTGCGACTGCTGCATTCTCATGGCCTTCGGAAAATAGTGCTTTGTATTGGCTACCTCGGCGAGATGATCAAGGCAACGCTAGGCGATGGAAGCAACTTCGGCGTTCAAATTGCCTACTCCTTTGATGGCGCGACTCTTCTCGGAACCGGGGGCGCACTGAAACGGGCACTTCCGATGCTGGGCGAACGCTTTCTGGTAATTTATGGAGACTCATACATGCCGGTTGATTACTCCACGATTGTGGAGGCTTTTGTTCTGAGCGGGAAACCCGCTCTAATGGCAGTCCTCGAAAACCAAGATCGCTGGGATACCAGCAACGTTTGTTTCGAGTCCGGGGAAATTCGTCGCTATGACAAGAAGCTGCCCACATCAGAAATGCGCCACATCGATTACGGCATCGCTGTTCTGAATGCGGCAGTCTTCGCGCCATACCCCAATAATGTTCCCTTTGATCTGGCGGACGTTTACTCACACCTGGTGTCGGAGAAACAAATCGCCGCGTACGAAGTGAACGAACGCTTCTACGAAATCGGCTCACGCGAGGGTCTCGCGGAACTCGATTCCCTGCTGCGTGGGAAACCGTCTGCCATTTTATCATGAGCTATTCTGAGGAATACCTGTCTGAGACGGCCGCAATAATCTCCCACCTCGACACGGCACTTTGCGAAAAAGCAGTGGAACTCCTGGTGGCTGTCCGTGCGCGTGCAGGCCGGCTTTTTGTTCTCGGGGTCGGAGGCAGTGCCGCAAACGCGTCTCATGCGGTGAATGATTTCCGAAAGCTTGCAGGAATGGAATGCTATGCGCCCACCGATAATGTCTCGGAACTAACGGCCCGCACCAACGATGATGGATGGTCTTCCGTGTTCGCCGAATGGCTCAACGGAAGCCGATTGAATGAAAAAGACGCGCTCCTTATTCTGTCTGTAGGCGGAGGCAACGTGGAAAAGAATGTCAGTGCGAACCTGGTGGCGGCAGTGCAACTGGCGAAGGAACGGGGAGCCACAGTTCTTGGAATCGTCGGCCGCGATGGAGGCTACACTGCGCGGGTTGCAGATGTGGCGATTGTGATTCCCACTGTCAACCCCGCAAATGTCACGCCGCATTCGGAGGCATTTCAAGCGGTGGTTTGGCACTTGTGGGTGTCTCATCCTGGGCTAAAACTGGCAGAGACGAAATGGGAAAGCATGGAGTAGCCCGACGCGCAGTTTTTCTTGATCGCGATGGAGTACTCAATCGCGCTGTTGTCCGGAACGGTCACCCGTATCCTCCATCCCGTGTGGAAGATTTCGAGCTCCACGACGACGTCGTCTCCGGCTGCAAACGGCTGAAGGCGGCAAATTTCCTGTTAGTCGTGATCACCAATCAGCCCGATGTCGGGCGCGGCAAACAGAGTCGTGAAACGGTCGAGGCGATGCATTTGAAAATGCAGTCGGCTCTGCAATCCATTGATCGCATCGAGATTTGCTATCACGCGGGCGAGCGTTGCGGTGAGCCGTGCAATTGTCGCAAGCCGCGCCCCGGTTTAATTTTGCGATCAGCAGCCGAGCTGAAGATTGACGTTGGCGCCAGTTACGTCATCGGCGATCGATGGCGGGACGTCGATTGTGCGCGCGCGGCGGGTTGTCGGGCGATCTTCATTCAACGCGGCTACGAAGAGAGTTTGCGCGAGGTGCCCGACTTTACGGTCCGAAACTTCAATGAAGCTGTGAATACGCTTCTTCGAGACGCCAGTTTATAATATGTTGCTTACATTCCTGGACCAGTAGTCTCGAAACTATGAATCAAAGCGTCCTGGATTTGCCGGTGAAAATCTTCGCAGATGGCGCAGATCTGCAAGGCATCGCAGACCTGTGTCACCAGCCCTTCGTCAACGGTCTCACAACCAATCCGACCTTGATGCGAAAACTGGGTCTGACCGATTACGAAACCTTCGCCCGGGCAGTGCTCAACGAAGTGAAATCGAAACCGATCTCATTCGAAGTTTTCTCTGATAATTTTTCCGAGATGCGCAGGCAAGCGCTCAAGATCCACGGCTGGCAGGACAATGTTTACGTTAAAATCCCGATTTCAAATACGACTGGCGATTCCTCTGTCCCATTGATCGAGCAGCTAGCTCGGGAGGGCGTGAAGTTGAATATTACTGCGGTGTTAACCCCGCGTCAGGTCGAGTCGGTCGCGGCCGTTTTAGACTCCAGCGTCCCAGCCATCGTTTCAGTTTTCGCCGGTCGTATCGCCGACACGGGAGTTGATCCAATGCCGATCATGAAGCAGTCGCTGGAGATACTGCGGGGGTTGTCCAAAACTGAACTTCTCTGGGCGAGCGTTCGCGAGGTACTTAATGTCTTCCAAGCAGCTGCATGCGGTTGCCATATTGTTACAGTCCCCCACGAAATTCTCAGAAAATTGATCGCATTCGGAGGCAAAGACCTCGATGAACTCTCGCTCGATACGGTCCGCATGTTTCACCAAGATGCGGTAGCCGCCGGTTTCAGGCTCTAGTACGCAATAATTTTAGTCGCGGCGATCGCCCCAAACTTGAAGCGAATTGGATTTCTTTGGAGTAGCCAATTCGGTTCAATCTGGATAAGTGAAACTAATGGCGGCCGACGCGGAAGCGAAAACGGAGGAAATGCGAGACTTTGGAATCGCAGTCGGGCTCTCCTTGTGCACAGCGATTGCGTTTTATTTCTCGACCAAGGCAAATCTGCACGATTTGGATTATACAAGCCAAATTGCTTCGGCTTTGCTCCATGGTCATGTCGGCCTTCGGGAGAAACCGCCCGACTGGCTTAACGAAATGATTCCGTGGAAAGGCAAATACTACTCAGCTTTTCCGCTGGGGTCAGTGCTTAGCATGCTTCCCGTAGCACTTCTGCGAGAAATAGGTCTTGTACAAAGCTTTCCTGGACGTGTGTTGGCAGCCTTGATTGCCGGCTTGTCCGTTTATTTCTTTTTTGGACTCGCGAAAGCATTCGGTAACGACTACTGCGGCCTTAAAAGGCCGGTAGCGGGGAGATTGGCTCGCAGGATCATGTTGGCCCTCTTTCCGATTTTCGGAGTCTGGACGTGGTGTAATCTCGGATTCGGTGGAGCCTGGCAAATCGCTCTTGGTCTGGCTTTGCTGGGGCAAACCGCAGCGCTCTATTTCACGCTGGTCCGGCCATCTCCGTTCATCGCAGGAGCGTTCTTTGTCCTGGCGTTTGGGAATCGCACCGAGCTACTTATCACGTTGCCTGTTTACCTTTATTTTTTCTGGCGGCAGCCAAGCGAAAAGGTGATCACTTGGGGGAACCTAAAACGAGGAGTTCGGGAAAATAGCCGAATGCTTATCCGTTTCCTGAGCCTGCCCGTAACTCTCGGGCTACTGACTGCAGCCTACAACTTCGCGCGTTTCCATTCCATCTTCGACTTCGGATACATTCACATCCCGGAGGTGGCGGAGGAACCCTGGTATAAGCACGGGTTGTTTTCGATTCAAGCTATCCCTTGGAATATCTATACCATGTTATTTCAAGGCTTTGAGAGTATTGACTACTTTCCTTACATTCGGCCAAACGGCTTTGGTTGCTCGATCTTCCTGGCCAGTCCTTTCCTATGCCTTCTGTTTCGTCGGGGAGGAAGATATAAAGTAGTCGCCTGGGTGACGATCGCCCTTTTAACACTTGTGCTTTGGTTGCACGGAAATCCGGGAAGCTGGCAATTCTCATACCGTTACGCCATGATCTTGCTTCCATGGATGTTCCTTTTACTAACAGGCAATGGCGCGGCGAATATATCCGTGCCGGAGATTTCGCTTTTCGCCATCTCCGTCGCGATTAATGCCATAGCTACCTGGCAATTTCTCTGGACGGATCAAATTCAGCCGTAGAAAGCTCACTGTAGTTGGTGGTTGCTGACCCCGGCCGAGATTTAGCCATGAAATTACACCGCAAGGCACAAAATAGCTCGACCCTTTTGGTAGGCTCTGAGTAAAAGGATTTTCTCCACTTCAGCCCGGCAAGAACATTAACTCATGCCCTGTTACTAGCTAGCCCCGCTATAACGCGGGTGATCCAAACTTCACTCCGCCGCCGCTCTAGGATCAACGCGACGCGCTTTTGTGCGCGTGTTCAATCG
>Ga0081540_1001894_pt1 | contig 17517 bp, 16 predicted proteins | sample TabmetS2T1R1_FD_71024 | JGI IMG/M metagenome (GOLD analysis project Ga0081540, IMG submission 71024) | Tabebuia heterophylla rhizosphere microbial communities from the University of Puerto Rico - S2T1R1 | ecosystem: Host-associated > Plants > Roots > Rhizosphere ... | reverse complement strand
ACTTCGAATTAGTCTTGTTCTAAAAAGACTAATCGCGCCCCGGAGCGGGGTCAATCGATTCGAAATAGCCTGCGACTATGCCTTTCGTCGCAAGCCTTCAGCTTGGCAAAGCGCCGCCATGTGCGCGCCGCTGAGCCGGCATAACACCGCCTTTTTCGTCGGAAGCCTCTGGTTGCGCCGCAGCAACCGGCTCGGCTGACAAATCAGAGCGCCGGGTTGCGCTTTTCGCTTCGTCCGGCGACGATTCCGTCGCCGAAACGCTCTCTTGATCCGCTTTTGCGCGCTCTTGTCCCTCCTCGGGCAACTCCGCCAACTTTTCGGCGGCGTTACGCACGCCACCGATCACACGTTCGACCATCGCGCCGATCTGTTCCTGCGTGCCCTGCAACGCACCGAAGCCGGGAATCGCGTTGGGATCGGTAAAATCCCATGCATTTTCCGCAAGCCCGACAAAGTCGCGGATGGTGGGATCGGCAGACCAAGCGCGGCGAAGCGCCGCACGGCTCAATTCGACGGGAATACCCTTGCGCAAGAACTCGGTGATGTCGGTCGCTGCCGTAATCGAATCAATTGAAGGCAATTTTGACAGATCGATCTCGGGCTCGGAGGCCGCTTCAGCCGTTTCCGGTGACGCCGCGGCTGTTTGCCCGGAAGGCGACGGCGCCTGCTCGGCGGTTTTAGACGTCTCCTGCTTGGCCTCCTGCTTGCGGCGCGACCAGCGCTTCAAAAACTCTTCGTCGCTCATTCGTGCTCGCCTTCCGATTGACGGCGCGCCAGCGCCTCCGGATTGGCGCGGTCGCGCTTGCGCTTGACGAACTCACGCTCGACGTGGTGATCGGCTACGAAGCTTTCAACCGCCTCCCGCACCACATCGGGCATTGCGACAGTTTCGACCAGATTGGCGCCCGCCTCGGTAAAGGCCTCGCCTTCCGCTGGATCGGCCGTCACCGCGGCCAACGTGTAGGGCCACTCGCCCTCTGCGGGGCTCAGCACGACCCACAGGCTCGGCGCACCGGTCGCGAGATTGTCGCGATAGCGCGCCGTCTCGGAGCGGTGCAGGTCCACGGTGCGGCTGCCGGCGTAGAACAACACCGTGTCGTCCTCCTCGCGCAACACGCTCCACGCCGGCATGTCGGGCGCATCCGGCAGGATGCCGACCGGACGCCACAGGAAATCCACCCAGGGCGAATCCGCCTTGCGGCGCTCGACCACCACGCCAACCGTCATTTTCGCGAGCGGCGCAGGACTCATGTGACCGTCTCCAGATGCCGAATCGGCAATCCCGTCAGCAGGTTTTGCGGCTTCAGCCGCACCAGCTTTTGCGCCGACATCGCCATGATCAGGTAAACCGGTTCGTGCCCGACTTCCTCCAGCACAAGGGCCGGATCGGCAAAGATAAGGCGGTAGAGTCCGAGCACGCGGCCGTTGGTTTCCTCGTCAAGGGCCTCGCCATGCCAGAGCCGGTCGCCGATCGCGGTAGCCTCCGTATCGAGCCCGACATACCAGCTGAGCTTTGCGTCGCGCAGTTCGGTGAGCGGCTCGATCGAAACCTCGACCCCAAGCAGATGGGACAGCCAGCGCGTGATCACGGTCGCCAGCGCCGCCTGCCCGCGGCGGCCGGCCGTGAGATCGAGGCCCATGTCGAACTGATCGCTGCGATGCCAGTAATGCTCGGCGTTGTCCTCGTCGAGCACCTCGACCTCGACGTCATGCGTCGCACCCAGCATCGACATCAGCGACAGCACCGGCGTGGGATTGACCCCGCCGATTACCTCCGCGTCGCCGAGGAGGACGGCGCTTTCGTGCAGCATCAGCCGCTGCGTGCGGAAGAACAGCTCGGCGGCGCGCAGCACCAGCGGGTCTTCGCATCCGTCCAGCGCATTGCGCAGGATGACATGGACGAGCTGGTTGACGAACAATGGCGGCAGATGAATCGAGCCGCTGCGGATCAGCGCAAGATAGGCCGCTTCCAGCGTCGCATGCCCAAGCAGAAGATCGCGAAACGCCAGCACGAATTGCCAGTTTTCCCGCGCATCGGCGTCGGCGATATCAGCGACTTCGCTGGCCTCGACCGGACGTCGCGGCTCCGCCAGCAACTCGCGATGCAGCCGCCGCTCGACCGCGCAGGCGTCTTCCGGCGGCATCAGTTCCGGCCGCGCAAAATAGGCCTTCAAAAATTCGTCGGTCACGACGAGCCCGCCGCTGTCATTGCGGTCGAGCAGATGATGGCCGCAGGAGATCCAGAAGTCGTTCATCGGCGCGGCGGCTCCTGGCTCATGTCGGCGAGGTTGAGTCGTTGATCGGATTCGGCATCGTCCTCGACCTCCATGAACGAGAACGCCTTGCTGTGGCGATCCTGCCCCTCCTTCAATTGCAGCCGGCGGAAGGATTCCCGCACCTCGCCCTCGCCGACGCTGCGGTGGACCGCGATCAGGCTGGAGATCGGATGCGTACACAGCGATTCCACGAACGCGACCTCCTCTTCCGCCGCGGGACGTGCCGTCGCAAGATCCGGCGCGCCGAATTTTTCCACAAGCTGCTTTGCCAATAGCTCAACGAGCATGCGGCGATCTTCCTCGGTCGCGTGGACGATCTGCACCAGCGTCGACCAGCCCCAGGACTGCACGCCGAGAAAGCCGCCGCGGAATGCCGCGCGATCTTTACCTGTGAGCGCAGCCGGATCGCGGTCGCAGAAGCGGAACGCGCCCGACACCGCCCAGTCGCCCGGCTCCGCCGCCACGTCGAAAACAAAGGTGTCGGACGGATCGAGCGCGATGGTGCGCAGCAGTTTCACAGCCGTGGGCCTCCCGTCTTCGGATCGAGCCATGTCGGCTTCGCCAGCGCTTGTGCAAGTTGTAGCGGCGCGGCCTTCTCGCCGCCTATCCGCTGCACGACGAGATCGCCATTGGCCTCGATGCGCCGGCTGGTCTGCGGCTGCCGCTCGAGCAGGGCGAGATACTGGTGCGCGAGGCTGGCAAATCCGTCAATCTGCCAGCGGTCGAAGGCGACCATCAAGTGCCGCGCAAAGCTCTCGGTCACCTCGACCGCGCCGATCTCGCCAAATCCCTCCTCCTGCAAGGCTGACGCAAGCGGATGAACGCCGGCCTCGGTCTCCGTCATTGCTACCGTCCGGATCATGGCGCCGAACACCAGCCAGGGCGGTTGCTCGTTCTCGCGGACGGCTTTCGGCCAGCCCAGCCGGCCGCCGCCGACCAATCCGCCATCGACGCGGATCGCATCGGGCCAGTGGATCATCACCGGCTTGTTCGGCGGGGCGTAGGCGCGCAGCGCATCGGCCAGCGCCACCATGCCGGCATAGAAGGCGCGGCGCGCGGTGTGCAGAGGCTCCGTCGGCTCCAGCACCACGGCAAACTCGGCGAGATCGAACCGGCCGACATAGACCAAAGTCCCGGCCCCGCTCTCCCCGGCGATCTCAAGCGCATGCGCAAACGCCTCGCCGCTCTCGCGCAGCCGTACCAGCGTGTAGGGCGGCGGCAGATCGATGCGTTCGGCGACATTGTCACGCGTGCGTGCATTTCGCGGCAAAAGGTTGCTCCGGCTTCCTTTTTTCTGTTTAGAATGATTATACGAGGCTTGAGCCGGGCGCGAGTCCGCAAATCCCTGTTCCCAAGCCCGCCCTTAGGAGTAATCGACCAGGCATGGCGCATCCGCCCAAGAAAATATTGATGTGCTCCTGCGAGGACACGATGCGCCTCGACCCGGCGGCCGTGGAGCGCGGTTGCCGTAACAGCGAGATCAAAACCTTCCGCCATCTGTGCCGGGCCGAGATCGACCGGTTCCGCGAGGCTGCGAAAGCGGAAGGACCGCTGACCGTCGCCTGCACACAGGAGGCGCCGCTGTTCGGTAACGAAGCCGGCGAACGGCCCGAGGCAATCGAATTCGTCAACATCCGGGAAACCGCCGGCTGGTCGAAGCAAGGCGCCAATGCCGGCCCGAAGATGGCGGCCCTGCTTGCGGCTGCGGCCGAGCCTGCTCCGGAGATTCCCTTCGTGACGCTGTCGAGCGACGGCGTGATCCTGATCTACGGCCGCGACGAGGCAGCGATCGAGGCCGGCAAGCTCTTGGCCGATCATCTCGACGTCACCGTGATGATCACCAACCCTTCCGCGATGACACCGCCGTCGACCAACGCATTTCCCGTGGTGAAGGGCACTATCCGCAACGCCAGGGGCCATTTTGGCGCCTTCGAACTCACCATCGACGACTTTGCCGCGCCACGTCCCTCCTCACGCGATGCTTTCGTGTTCGACGCGCCGCGTAGTGGCGCGACCTCGCGCTGCGATCTCGTGCTCGATCTCTCCGGCGGTCCGGCACTGTTTCCCGCCCACGACCTTCGCGACGGCTATCTGCGCGCCGACCCGAAGGATCCGGCAGCGATGCTGCGCGCAGTCCTGAAAGCGCGCGACCTCGTCGGCAGTTTCGACAAGCCGCAATACATCAATTTTGCCGCCGAGCTCTGCGCGCATTCGCGCTCAAAACTCACGGGCTGCCATCGCTGTCTCGATCTCTGTCCGACCGGCGCGATCGTGCCCAACGGCGATTACGTCAAGATCAGCGCCGAGATTTGTGCAGGATGCGGCCAGTGCGCCGCCGCCTGCCCGACGTCCGCCGCCTCCTATGCGCTACCTCCGGCGGACTCGCTGCTGCACAAGCTGCGCGCCATGCTGCAGGCCTATCATCAGGCCGGCGGCGCGAAACCGGTCATCCTGGTGCACGATGGACAGCATGGCAGCCCGTTGATCGATGCGCTCGCGCGTCATGGCGATGGCTTGCCGGCGAATGTGCTGCCGCTCGCGGTTAACGAGATCACACAGGTCGGACTGGAAGCCATCGTCGCTGCCTTTGCCTATGGGGCAACGGCCGTCCGCTTCCTGCTGCGGGCAAAGCCGCTGCACGATGTCACGGGGCTGACGCAGACCATTGCCATGGCGGACCGGATCCTCGCCGGCCTCGGCTTTGCCGGAAGCCGCATCGCCACGATCGAGACTGATGACCCCGATGCGTTGGGCGAAGCGCTCTACGGCGTCGAGCCGGGAGCAGCCGTGGCGCAACCCGCGACGTTCCGCACCGTCGGCAAGCGGCGCGACGTGCTGCGTTTTGCCCTCTCCGAGCTGCATCGCGTGGCGCCCGCGCCGGTGGACGTGATCGCGCTGCCCGAAGGCGCGCCGCTCGGCGCGGTCAACGTCAATGTCGAAGGCTGCACGCTCTGCCTGTCCTGCGTGTCGGCCTGTCCGACCGGCGCGCTGCTGGACGATCCCGATCGTCCCGCGCTGAAATTCGTCGAGGATGCCTGCGTGCAGTGCGGCCTCTGCAAGGCCACCTGTCCCGAAAAGGTCATCACACTGCAGCCGCAGATCGATTTCCGCCCCAGCCGCGCCACGGCGCGCCTGATCAAGGAAGAAGAGCCTGCGCTTTGCATCCGCTGCAGCAAGCCGTTCGGCGTGAAGAGCACAATCGAGAAGGTCGCAGCAAAACTCGAGGGACGGCACTGGATGTATCCGGGCGGCGCCAGCCGCGCCGACGCCATCCGGATGTGCGCCGACTGCCGCGTCATCACCATGAGCGAGCAGCAGTTCGATCCCTTCGAAGGCGTGCCGGAACGTCCGTTGCCGCGAACGACGGACGACTATTTGCGCGAGCGCGACAAGAAGTGATTACTTCGCCGTCGCGCGGCCGAGGAAATCCGTAAGCGCCTTGCGATCATCCGCCGATCCGATGCGCTGCTCCGGCATTTTCGTGCCAGGCGTATAGGCATTCGGACCGGCTTCAAACAATTGCGAGACGGTCTCCGGAGTCCAGACGATGTTCATGTTCTTCAGCGCGTCGGAAAAGCGATAACCCGGCAGCGAGGCAATCTTCCGCCCGAACAGGCCGGCCAGTGTCGGCCCTGCGCGGGGGCCGTCCTTTTCCGAGAGCGTGTGGCAGGCGACGCAGGCGCGGAACACTTCGGCGCCGTGATCGCCGGCGTAAGGCGCAAGCGGATCGCCCGGCGCGCCCGGTTGTGGCGCGCCGACGGGACTGCCGGTCTGCGCATTCCAGCGCCGGATCGTGGCGTCTGCGCCGCCCGTCAGCAGCGTTGCACCGTCAGGCATGAAGGCGACCGACCAGACCGGAAGCCCCGGTCCTACCAGCGCACTCGCAAGGCTTCGTGCCTTGCGGTCGATCAGGTTCACCGTGCCGCCGATACCTGCGGCGGCCACAAGCGCGCCGTTGGGCGAGATTGCGAGCGCAATGATCGGCGTGGTGCCTGCCTGCGCCTCGCCGACTTCCTTTGCACCCGGCGAGAGAAAACGCACTTTTCCATCAGCGCCGCCGGTGACGATCTCGCCATCAGGCGCGACCGCAACCGCATTGAGCGGCGCCGGCAGCGTGATGATGTCAGGCGGGCCACCGGACAGTGGCCAGATGCGCACTGTCAGGTCGTAACTGACGGTCACCAGTGATTTGCCATCCGGCGTGAACGCCACGCCATTGACGTTTTGCGTATGCCCCTCCAGCACGCGTTTTGTGCCAGAGCCGAGCGGCCACAGCCGCGCGGTGCCGTCCCAGGCGGCCGACGCCAGCGTTGCGCCGTCGGGCGAAACCGCCAGCGCCACGATCGGCGCGGTGTGTCCTTCCAAGACTTCGTCGGGTTGCTGGCGGCCGGCGGTCCACAGCGCGATCTTGGCATCCGCGCCTGATGTTGCCATGCGGCCGTCCCGGAGGAAGGCGACGGCATTGACCGCGTCGGCGTGGAACCGGAGCACCTGTTCAGCCGATCCGCCTTCAAGCGACCAGCGGATCGCGGCGGTGTCGAAACTGCCGGAAAGAACGTTCTTGCCATCAGCGGATATCGCGATGGAGCGGACCGGACCGCCATGGCCGGCGAGTTGGGCGTGCGCAAAAGGCGCATTGAGCAGCAGCGCGGCGACGATGGCGCAAGAAGTCAGGATCCGTTTCATTGGCAGTTCGATTGCAGTTCGCAGGATTGGACACGAAAAGAGCGCGCCATACTGCACAACTGCCTGACCCGATGGAAGGCCCGGCCGCGCCGGTCACGTCCGCGCGATGCTATGCCTGCAACTGCCCCGTCAGACGGCCATGGAACGCAAGACTGCGCGGATCGAGGCCAATGAAGGTGATGACACGCCCGTGGGCGCGATACTTTGTCTCGACCGCATCGAGCGCCGCGACGCTAGAAGCATCCCAGATCTGGGAATGGGTGAAATCGATCGTCACTTCCTTGGGATCGAGTGCATAGGAGAAACGCTCGACGAGATCGTTGCTGCTGCCGAAGAATAGCGGCCCGTGCACGGCATAGCGGACGGTGCTGCCGTCCTCGCTCGGCATGCGCTCGACGCGGATGACATGGGCGACGCGGCGGGCGAACAGCACCATCGCGAGCAGGACGCCGCCGGCAATGCCGAAGGCGAGATTGCCGGTGGCCACGGTGATGATGACGGTAATTGTGAGCACGGACGTTTCCGACTTCGGCATGCGCCTGAGCGTCGAGGGCATCACGCTGTGCCAGTCAAAGGTCTTCAGCGCCGCGATCATCATCACGGCCGCCAGCGCCACCAGCGGGATTTGCGCCATCAGGCCGCTCAACACCGTGACCAGCACCAGCAGCACGATCGCGGCTGCCGCCGTTGAAATCCGCGAGCGGCCGCCGCCGATCTTCACGTTGACCACAGTCTGCGCGATCATGGCGCAGCCGGCGATGCCGCCATAGAAGCCGGCCGCGATATTGGCGACGCCGAGCGCCCAGGATTCCCTGCCCTTGTGCGAGCGGGTGTCGGTGACGTCGTCGACCAGCTTTGCGGTGAGCAGCGTCTCCAAAAGGCCAACAAAGGCGACGCTTAACGCCGTCGGCCAGATGATGCTGAGCGTCCCCAGATTGAGCGGCACCGTGAACTGCGTGATGTCAGGCAGACCGGGCGCCATCGCGCCGCCATTGCCGCCGACATTGGGTACGGTGAGATGACCGGAGATGACAATTGTCGTGACGATGACAATGGCGATCAACGGTGCAGGAATGATGGTGATCAGGCGCGGCGCCAGCAGCACGATTGCAATCGTCAGCGCAAACAGCGGATAGACGATCCACGGTACGTTCAGGATATGCGGCACTTGCGCGAAGAAGATCAAGATGCCCAGCGAATTGACGAAGCCGATCATGACCGAGCGCGGGATGAAGCGCGTCAGTCGCGCCATGCCGAGCAGGCCAAAGCCAATCTGCACAATACCTGCGAGGATGATGGTGGGCAGGATGTAGCCGGTACCGTAGGTCTTCACCATCGGCCCGATCACGAGCGCAATTGAGCCCGCCGCAGCGGTCACCATCGCGGGCCGGCCGCCGAGTACGGACATCACGAGCCCGAGCACGACGGAGGAGAACAGCGCGACCTTGGGATCGACGCCGGATACGAAGGAGAACGAGATCACCTCGGGGATCAGCGCCAGCGCCGTCACCACGCCCGCCAGCGTCTCGCGGGTGAATTCCCGCGGCGAGGTCAGCACGGAGCCGATCGAAGGAGAGTCCTCAAATGTCGCATGCGCCGTGCGGTCGTCGATCGCGGTCATTTCAATTTCCTGGTTCAGTTGGCCGGCCCGCGCACGACGCAGCGGAAGCCGATGTGGCATGTCGATGAATCCACGCTCTCGCCCTGCCGCGCCGCGGGCCGCGCCCGCACGCAATAATTGGGCGCGCAGAGATGCGAGCCGCCCTTCACCACCTTGAGCGTGTGGCGAGGATCGGGGTCCTCACGATGACAACAGGATTTGTCGGCGCCGCCGGCGGGCGCGTAAGCCGTGGCGGTCCACTCCCAGACATTGCCGACCATGTCGTGCAGGCCGTAGCCGTTCGGCGGAAAGGCATCGACCGGCGACGTTCCCTCAAAACCGTCCTCGGCGAGGTTCTCGAAGGGAAAGCGTCCCTGCCAGGTATTGGCGAGATAGCGGCCTTCGGGATTGGCGGCATCACCCCACGGATAGGCCGCGCCCTCAAGCCCGCCGCGCGCAGCGAACTCCCACTCCACCTCGTTCGGCAACTCCTTGCCCGCCCACGCCGCATAGGCCTGGGCGTCCTCATAGTTGATGTGCACGACGGGATGGTTGTCTTTTTGAGCGATCGAGCTGTTCGGCCCGTTCGGATGCCGCCAGTTCGCGCCGGGCACATAGGCCCACCAGGCGCGGTGGTCGCGCAGGTTGACCGGCCGCGGCGGTTTGATGAAGACGAGCGAGCCCGGAACCAGAAATTCCTCCGCCGCATCCGGGTACATTTCCCGGGTCGGCACGCGCTCGGAGAACGTGATAAAGCCCGTCACCGCCACGAAGCGGCTGAATTGCGCATTGGTCACGGGATGGCGGTCGATCCAGAAGCCGTCGGTAGTCTCGGGCCGGACCGGACGCTCCTCGCGATAAAAGGCGTTCGAGCCCATCAAAAAAGTCCCGCCGGGAATCCAGACCATGCCTTCCCGGCGGGCAACGTCAGCGGGGCCGCGAGCCACCGACGCGTCGCCGTGCAGCGACGCGGCGTGCTGTGAGCAACAGTTGGTTGCAACCTGCTCCACGGGCCCTGCTCTCATCGATCAGCGGAAATTCTGCTTCGGCACAAAGTCGAGCGGCGCGCCGGGCGGAATCAGCTCCTCCTTCTTCACGCTGTCCTCGAACTCGCGCACCACGCGGTGGGCGTGCTGCATCACCCACCAGCGCACATAGCGCTGGTTGACCGCCTCACGCTCCTTGGGGTCTTCCTGCAAATGTGTGATGCGGGCGAAGCCGAGCGGCAGCTCCGGGTCGTGAAAATGCTGCTGGCGCTTGAAGTTGATCTTGAAGTCCTTCCACTTCACGGCGTGCAGCTCGTCCTTCAGCCAGACCATGCAGGACTCGCGGCTGGAGTCTTTCGTCTTGCCGAGGAAGAATTCGGTCTGGTCCTTGCCGTCGATCAACCGGTCTTTCGGCGGCTCGCAGCCGACGAACTTCAAGAGCGTGGTGAACATGTCGGTGACATGCACCATCTCGTTGCTCTCCACGCCTGCCGGGATGTGGTTCGGCCAACGGATCAGCAGCGGCGTGCGGATGCCGCCTTCAGCTGACGAGAAGTAGGAGCCGTCGAAGAAGCCACCGGTGCCGCGGCCGGCCAGATGATCCTCGGCGCCGTTGTCGCCGCACATCACGACGATGGTGTTGTCGCGCACGCCGAGCCGGTCGAGCGTGTCGAGCAGCACGCCGAAATCGTGGTCCAGCATCAACAGGCAGTCGCCCCAATCGCCGTTGGTGCTCTTGCCCTTGAACTCGTCGCGCGGGCTCATCGGGAAGTGCATCAGCGAGTGATTGAAGTAGCAGTAGAAGGGTTTGTCTTCCTCGACCGCCTTCTCCATGAACTTGATGGCGCGCTTCTGGTACTCGAGGTCGCAGGTTTCCTTGGTCTTCATGGTGAGCTGCTGATCCTTCAGCGGCCACGCACCCTTGCCCTTCACGCCCTCGTGCATATGCGAGTAGCCGTCGCGCTCGGCGACGTAATGCGGGTCTTCCAGCCACATGCACTCGTCGTAGGTCCGTAAGGGCCCGTACCATTCGTCAAAGCCGTGGTCAGTCGGGAAGCGGCCGTTCTCGGCGCCGATGTGCCACTTGCCGTAGATCGACGAGGTGTAGCCGGCTTCCGCCAGGATCGAGGCAATGGTGCGCTCCCAGGAAACGATGCCGGAGGCGTTGCCGCCGAGCGCAATGGTGTGGTTGCCCGAGCGGATGGGAAAACGTCCGGTCATCAGCGCCGAGCGGGTAGGCGTGCACTGCGGCTCCACGACATAATGCGTGAGCTTCATGCCTTCCTTGGCGAAATCATCCATCCGCCTGGTGTCGGCGCCGCGCAGGATGCCGCCGCCATAGCAGCCGAGTTCACCCATGCCGAGATTATCGACGTGAAAGAACAGAATATTTGGTTTCTTGGCCATAGTAGCTCCGTTGGTGGCGTTGCTCACGCCGGGTCTTTGATCTTCGGTTGCGCGGGGCTTGCGGAATGGCTCTCCTGCCATTTCGGACCTGGTCCGCGCATGTAGTGCCGCTCGGGTCGGTATCTGCTGCCAAAGATAGCCGCGAGCCTGCGCCACACTGCTGCGAGCGGCGCACCGAGCTCAGCCATGCCGGGGTTGCTGGCATGAAGAATGCTTGGTTTCTTCGTCATAGATCGCTCCGATCGATTGGCGCGAGGACGCACCAATCCCTTAACGACGCGGGGTCGCGCGTCGTTTTCCTTGTGTTGCCGTTTCGCTCCCCTACCCGGCAGCGAAGTTTTGTGTGTCAGTAAAGTTCGCCCACTCCTTTCGGTCCCACTTTCATTCCAAAGCCCGAGAGTCCTCGCTCCTTGATCTCCGGGGCCATGGCGGCTAGCGACTCTTCGCGGATCAGCCCCTTGAGCTCCTGGACGAGATTCATGAACTCTGGGGTGTCAGTCATTTCTGGCGTGCGCGGCCGCGGCAGCGGCACCTTGATCTCCGCCTTGATGCGTCCCGGCCGCGCCGTCATCACGTAGATGCGGTCGGACAGGAAAATCGATTCCTCAATATCGTGGGTGATGAACAGCACGGAGATGCGGAACTGCTGCCAGATATTGGTCAGGATCTCCTGCATCACCACTCGCGTCTGCGTATCCAGCGCGCCGAACGGCTCGTCCATCAGCAGTACCTGCGGGCTGGTGGCGAGCGCGCGCACGATGCCGATGCGCTGCTTCATGCCGCCGGAAAGCTGATCGGGATAATGGTTCTCGAACGACAGGAGCCCGGCGAGATCGAGCAGCGAGCGCGCGGTGGTCAAGCGCTTGTTCTGGTCGACGCCGGCCATCTTCAGGCCGAACTCGACGTTCTTGCGCACCGACAGCCAGGGGAACAGCGAATATTGCTGGAACACCACGCCGCGGTCCGAGCCGGGCCGCGTGATCGCCTTGCCGTCGAGCAGCGCCTCGCCCTTGGTCGGTTTGACGAAGCCAGCGACGATGCTGAGCAAGGTCGACTTGCCGCAGCCGGACGGCCCGATCAGCGAGACGAACTCGCCAGGCTGCACGTTGAGCGAGACATCGTTGACCGCAATGACTTCGCTTTCGTCGGCGCCGAAGGTGACGCCCATGTGGCGGACGTCGATGAAACCCTTTGCAGCTTCCTTGGCGGCTTCGGTGTGCGCTTCGGCAATGCTCATTTCCTGCCTCCGGGTGCGTAGGCGAGCCACGGCATCAAGAAGAAGCCGACCATGCGGATGACGCCGCTGCAGGCCAGGCCCAGGACGCCGATCGTGATCATGCCGAGCATGATCGCGGGGTAGTCGACCAGCGAATAGGCTTCCCAGGTGAAGTAGCCGACGCCGAACTGGCCGGAGATCATCTCGGCCGCAATCAGCGACACCCAAGCGACGCCCATGCCGACCGCAAGGCCGGTAAAGATATGCGGCAGCGATCCCGGCAGGATCACGTTCCAGAACAGCTGCGCCTCGTTGGCGCCGAGACAGCGCCCGGCGCGGATCAACACGCCGTCCAGCGAATGCACGCCGTGGATCGTGTTGAGCAGGATCGGGAAGAACGCGCCGATGAAGGTGATGAAGACGATCGCCGCCTCGTTGTTCGGCCAAAGCATGATCGACATCGGCACCCAGGCGATCGCGGGGATCGGCCGCAGGATTTCCACGCAGGGCATGAACAGGTCGCGCACGCGCTCGTATTTGCCGATCAAAAGACCCAGCGGCACGCCGATCGCGATCGCGATGAAGAAGCCGGTCAGGATGCGGCGGACGCTGATGGCGATGTTGACGAGGTATTTGTTGGACAGCCCGACCTGGCTCAGCTGGTTGAACACCTCGGCCGGCGTCGGAACGTTCTTGAAGCGGATATAGAATTCGAAACGGTACTTAGTGCCGAGGTACCAGACCATGAACAGCGCGCCGATCGAGATGCAGCCGAGCACGAGCGTGATGATGCGGTCGCGGGTGATGCGCCTGGACAGCCAGCGCGCAATGTCCTGCAGCGTGACGCCACGCACCGCGGGCTCGGATGCAACCGGCCCAACCGCGACCGGCGTCTGCCCTTCGGTCACGTTCGCTTCCGGCTTCTCGGGCGTGGATGTCATGATGCTCTCGACGAACCGCTCGGGATCGATTTGTCCTGTCGGGATCGGGACTGCCGCAACCCTCGCTCGCGCCATGTTACCCATCGCGCTCCCCTATTGTCCGACGTTGATGGAGTTGAGCGCCTCGGCGTAGGTGGCGAGCTTGCCGCCGTTCTTTGCGGCGTAGGCCTCGGCATCCTTCTTCAGCAGGAACGGGACCACGGTCGGGTTCTTGGCATCCGGCTTGATGGCGTAGAAGGCGGCATCCGCGAACACCTTGATGCCGAGCTCGTGGTCGACGAGATAGACCGCGTTGAACTTCTTGCCTTCGGAGGTGAACTTCTTGACGCCGAGCAGCGCGCAGACCGGCGAGGAGAACGGCACGATGTCGCCGCCCTGGATCCACACTTCGCCGACGAGCTTGGGGTCGTTGACCGGCGCGTTGCAGACGGGATCGGTGCCGGTGACGTTGTAGGTGTCGAACGCCGCGAGCTGCTTGTCGTAGTCGAGCCCGAGTTCCTTGTAGGTCTGGCGGATATAGCCGTCATTGACCCAGGCGCCGATATCAAGCGGCTTGATCATGTTGAGCTTCTGCAGGATCGCGTAGTTTCCGGCTACGGAGTCGAGCAGGATCTTTTTGATAGTGGAGTCCAGCGTGTGCACGCCGCCGGGGCCCAGGAAGATGTAGACCACTTCCTTGTTGATCTTGGTCCACTCCTCGATCTTCTCGGCGGCAAGTTTTGGATTCTTGCGCATCCACTCGTTCGCCTCGATCAGCGACTTGAGGTAGGCGGTGACGATCTCCGGATATTTTTCGGCAAAATCCTTGCGCACAGTTACGCCGTGGAAGGTCGGGACCTTGGTCTCGGCGCCGTCATAGATCTTGCGGGCGTAGCCCTTGAATGGCAGCAGCTCGGCGAACGGCACGAAGTCGCCATGCGCGTCGATGCGCTTTTCCTGAAGATTGGTGCTGCCGACTTCGGGCGACTGCGACACCAGATTCCAGAAATCCGGTGGGAGCCCGCGCCGCTGCAGCGAGGTCAGCATCATGCCATGCGCGGCGGAGCCGAATGGCACCGACACGTTCTTGCCCTTGAGGTCGGCGAGTTCGTAAAACGGCGAGTCCTTGTGGACCACGATGCCGTTGCCGCCGCCAGCGGCGTTGTAGGCGATGATGGCGACGAGCTGGGTCGGATTGTTGGTGTTCTGGCCGGTGGCGCCGTTCACCATCAACGGATAGTCGCCCATCATCCCGATCTGGATATTGTTGGCCATCATGCCGTTAGTGATCGGCGGACCCGAGGTCGCGTTCTGCCACGAGAGCTTGTACTGAAAGTCCTTGTACTTGCCGGTCTTCGGTAGGTTTTTCTCGAGGAGACCAAGCTCCTTGATGACGACGCCGCCGGTCACCGTGTTGGTCGTCGTGTTCTGCGTGCCGATGCCGATCTCCAACACCTCGGCGCGCAAATTCACGGGAGAGAGCATCAGCGCCGCCGCCACGCACCACGGGGCGACCTTCGAACCGCAAGACATCAATGTGGCGACGTTCATCTCGTTAACCCCTTAGATTGCTGCGGATTTGGCGGAGGGCGGCTCCCCGTTGGGCTGCGCTCGGCGCTCTCAGCGGTGCAAAGGCCAAGCCAATTTGCACCCTGCCCGCGCGACAGGTTGTCCCTGTCAGCCACAAGCGACGCACCGAGTTAACGAAGGAAAAAATGGCGGCGACCGAGCCCACTCGCGAACTCCTCAAGACGACCGAATTGCCGTGCTTGACGCGATTTGTGGGCGTGGAAAGTCATTGTTGAAACAAGGATCGCCGGCGGCGCGCAAATCCTTGCCGAAAAAGTCCGGCTGATTAAGAAACAGCCAAGAACGGCGACAAGATTGATGAAATCTTGGGCGACTTGGCGCAGTTGCAGGCAGATCGAGGCGTCGCGTCGTATCAACCCGCGGCGTTAGCGCGTATCAGTCCGACTCGCCCTGCAGGCCGCCTTTGGCGGCCTTGCCGTCGCGCATCTTCGCCAGTGGCGCGCCATCCTTGATCAGGATGTTGGTGCCGTGCGCATCGAGCACGCCCATCTCGGCAAGGCGTTTCAGCGTGGTCGTCACCCATTGCCGCGTGACGCCGATCATGTGCGCGAGATCGGCGTGGGTGAAGGATGCCGCGATCAGCGTGCCGCCGCGCTCTTCCACGCCGTAGAGATCCATCAGATGCAAAAGCAGATGCGCCAGCCGCTCGGTCGGCGAGCGCGTGCCGAGCATTTGCGCCAGCGATGAATAGCAGCGGCCCTTGAAACTCAGGCCCTCAATGATTCCCAGCGCCAGCGCAGGGATTTTCAGCACCATATGCCGCAGCACGTCGCCGGGCAGATGCAACACGCTGCTGTTCACCGCCGCCACGCCGGACCAGACATGGATGCCGCGGTTGAACACGTCGGGCCCGCCGACGAAATTGCCGGGATGCCAGTAGGCGAGCGTGATCTCACGCCCGGAGGGTCCGATGTAGAAGACACGAATGCGGCCGCTCTCGACGAGGTAGATGCCGTCCTGCTGGCCGCCTTGAGAAAACACCTGCGCGCCGCGATAAAATACCTTGCGTTTGGCGGCGCTGACGACTTCCTGGATTTCAGCTTCCGACAGGCCCTGAAATAGCGGCACAGGACCTCCGCCGCGCGCCTTCTCGTCGGGCATCAGCATGGCGCCGAACCGTGCCTGGTCGGCCCAGCCGAGGTTGGTCCCCGTCGTCCAGGTGGATACTCGCTTGCCTGTCAACAGGGCCTCCATCCCGCCAGAAAATGCAAATCCTGCGCCAACGGGCCACGCAAAGCCGTCGGCTACAGCCTATATGATGGCAAGCTGCCTGCCCTCCAGAGATGCCTTCGCGTGCTTTACCTCGAACTCGCCATCGTCACCGTGCTGATCGTCATCAACGGCCTTCTCTCGATGTCGGAACTTGCGATCGTCTCGTCCCGCCCGGCGCGGCTGGCGGGGCTGGTCGAGCGGGGCGTGCGCGGCTCGCGCCGCGCGCTGGCGCTCGCCTCCGATCCCGGAAAATTCCTCTCCACTGTGCAGATCGGCATCACGCTGATCGGCGTGCTCTCGGGCGCGTTTTCGGGCGCCACTCTGGGCCAACGATTGTCGCAGTGGCTGGTCGAACTCGGTCTCTCGCAAGGCATCTCCGACACCATCGGCGTCGGTCTCGTCGTCGGCGTGATCACCTATGCCTCGCTGATCGTCGGCGAGCTCGTCCCGAAGCAGATCGCACTGCGCGATCCCGAATCCATCGCGGTGAAGGTCGCGCCCGCGATGAATGCGATGGCAAAAATCTCGCTGCCACTGGTGTGGCTGCTCGACCGCTCAGGCAAGGCGCTGCTCTGGCTGCTCGGCCATCGCGGCGAGGCGGAGGAGCGCGTCAGCGAAGAGGAAATCCGCACGCTGGTGGTGGAGGCCGAGCACGCCGGCGTGCTCGAGCCTGGCGAGAAAGAAATGATCGCGGGCGTGATGCGGCTCGGTGACCTTCCGGTTGGCGCTGTCATGACGCCGCGCAATGAAGTCAGCCAGATCGACCTCGCCGATCCCCTGCCCGTCATTTTCGCTAGTCTGCAGAAGACCAATCATTCGCGCAGCGTCGTGTTCGACGGCGACCGCGACAGCGCGCTCGGCATCGTGCAAGCCAAGGATCTGCTCGACGTTTATCTCGCGGGCGAAACGCCCGACATCCGCGCGTTGATACGCGAGGCGCCGATCATTCCCGAAACGCTCGATGCGCGCGACGTGGTCGCGATCCTGCGTGACTCTGCCGTCCATCTCGGCCTCGTGCACGACGAGTACGGCGTGTTCCAGGGCGTCGTCACCAGTGCCGACATTCTCGAAGCCATTGTCGGCACCTTCCAAAGCGAGCACGGCCCCGCGGAGCCCGCTTCTGTCAAGCGCGACGACGGCTCCTACCTAATCTCCGGCTGGATGCCCGCGCTGGAATTCGCCGACCTGCTCGGCATCACGTTGCCGCCATCGCGGCCCTATCAGACCTTTGCCGGCTATTTGCTGCAGGAATTCGCCGCCATCCCCGATGTCGGCGACAGGATCAGTGTTGGCGATTGGCGCTTCGAGGTCGTCGACATGGACGGCCGGCGCATCGACAAGGTGCTGGCGAGCAGACGGGAGAACGCCTGACCTGCAGCGGCATGCCGGATGGATTTCCGGCATCCGCGATGCCCAGGTTGCCCCGCTTGTTGATAACCCCTACCCTGTTATTCCCGCAGGGAGACACAGGCGGCAGCCGTGCTATCGACATGTCCGACTGAACCGGACAGATTGCACCATGCGGATAACCCTCGTCGGCTCCCGCCATTTCGGCGTCACGACCCTCAACATGCTGCGGGAACGCGGTATCGATATCGCCAGGGTCGTCGTCCACGATGCAGAG
>Ga0081540_1001893_pt1 | contig 17518 bp, 14 predicted proteins | sample TabmetS2T1R1_FD_71024 | JGI IMG/M metagenome (GOLD analysis project Ga0081540, IMG submission 71024) | Tabebuia heterophylla rhizosphere microbial communities from the University of Puerto Rico - S2T1R1 | ecosystem: Host-associated > Plants > Roots > Rhizosphere ... | reverse complement strand
TGTCGTGAAGCGATAGATCGTCCTGGAGCGGCGGAAGCGTCACCTTCTGTTCTAAGGCGATTTGCTGCATCGCCGCGAAAATCCTCGACCTTACTGACATGGAACACCTCACTCTCAAGAAAAACGGCTTTCGAACGCAGCTAGAACCTGATTCCGCCCTCCACGATGCGCGCGTAGACGGCACGGTCGATCCGGCAATAGTCGCCGGTCGCCGGATCACGCAAGAACAGCGGGTCGCCAACGACCGAGAGATCGAAACCCTCGCGGATCAACCGCTGCTTGTTCTGCTTAAAGGTCTCGGTCGCGTCGAGCGCGCCACAGAGCCTGACGAAGATCGGAAGCGCATAGACCGGAAGCCGGTGCGACAGCCGTTCCGCGAAGATCCCGAAATCGAACCCTCGGTCGACGACCAAAGCCGCCATCCCGGCGCGGCCGTCGGCGCCGGGAACAGCAACCCCGTAGGTCGAGGCATCGAGAACGCCGGGGCAGCAGTCCCTGATCGCGTCATTCACCTCGCTGGTCGCGACGTTCTCGCCCTTCCAGCGGAACGTATCGCCGGTCCGGTCGACGAAATGGAAGTAGCCGTGTTCGTCGCGCAACATGAGATCGCCCGTGCGGAACCAGGCATCGCCTTCGGCAAAGACGTCGCGCAGGATCTTCTTCGCGGTCTCGGCGGGGTCGGTATAGCCCTCGAAGGGGCTGCCGCCCTGATCAGCAACGCCGATACGGCCGACCGCCTCGCCGACCTCACCGTGGGCGCACGCGATACAGAGCCCGTCCTCGCCGCGGACCGGACTGCCCTTGTCGGCATCGACCTTCACGATCGAGGCGGGAAAGCGATGCGCCAGCAGCGGCGGGATCCGGCCGATCGCGCCGGATTTTCCCTCGACGTTGAACAGCGAAAAATTGCCCTCCGTCGCGGCGTAGAACTCGAGGATATGAGGGATCGCGAACCGCTCTGCGAACGCCTCCCAGATATCGCCGCGCAATCCATTGCCGACGGCCAGCCGCAGCCTGTGTTCTGCTCTCGGCGCGGGCGGCGCCTTCAACAGATAGCGGCAGAGCTCGCCGATATATTGGAAGACGGTGCAGTCGAAGCGAACGACGTCGTTCCAGAAGTCTGTCGCGGAGAATTTCTCCGCGATCACGACCGAACCACCCGCGCGAAGCATGCTGCAGGGCGCGACGACGCCGCCCACAGAATGATGGAGCGGCAGGCAATCATAGAGACGGTCGTCTACGGAAGCGTCCGTCAGCCCGGCAAACCATCCACCCCAGTTCAGAATGCGGCGATGACTGACGTTCGCCGCCTTCGGCAGGCCCGTGGTGCCCGAGGTGTAGATGAGGAGCGCGCGTCCATCGATCGTGACGTGGCCGCGTTCGGCGGCGGACAGCGGGCGGGCGTCCATGGCCGCAAGCGCCGCATCCAGATCGGCGCCAGCGCCGCCGGCACCGAGGCTCCAGATTGCCGGCACGCGAACCAGATGCGGACGTGCGGTCTCGAACGCATCCACGCATTCGGCGGCAACGATGACATGATCGGCATGTGCGACATCGATGCAGTGGGCGAGCGACCGTCCGACCAGTCTGGTGTTGATGAGCGCCACCGTGCCGCCGACGCTGCTGATGCCGAGCCAGCAGGCGAGATAGTCGGGCCGGTTCGGCATCAGAAGGCAGACGGTGCAACCGGTACGGATGCGAAGGTCCAGTGCCCAGCGCGCATATCGGTTGACCCGGGCGGCAAGCTCCCCGTAGGTGAAGGACAGGCCATTCGAGAGCAACGCGGGGCGCGCGGGCTGCCGCCGCGCCCAGTCTTCCACGACGTCAGCGAACAGTCGATGTGGCTCGGCCTCGATCTGCGCGGTCAGTTCGATGGCCTTCAGCCAGGTCTTGGCGACGGAGCGCCTGCGCCGAGGGGCGCCACTTTCCGTCGCCCGCTGGATGACTCCTGCTTCCATGACCTGACTATGCAGACGAGTTTGATCAGTATCGGCGTGGATCGCTCCCTGGGGAGATAAGGCTGCGGCGGAACGGATGCCGCCGCGCGGCGACCTTGCGATCGCTGTCGATGCGGCTTCGCTCGGCGCCGATGAAGCATTCCTGTTCAAATCGGTTCATCCCGCTGCGGGTCCGAGCTGGTTGAGGATCATCTGCTCCAGCGACTTCACCGATTGAAAATTCTCGGGCGTAATCTCGGGTTGAGGAAGGGTAAGATCGAACTCGGCTTCGACCTTGAGCATCAGCGCGACCATATCCATCGAGTCCAGTCCCATATCGACCAGCCGGGACTCCGGGTGGAGGTCCGCCTTGATCGAATTTTGCTCGAGGACGCTCCTGACGACGAAAAGAACACGGTCCTGAATGCTGGCGCTAACGTATTGCGTTTGTTGCATTGCAATCCCATCCATCGCCTGACATGGCACGATCCTCATTGAGGCGAAGATACCTGACTGCAACTTAGGTCAACAGTTACACTTCGGAGGTACCTCGCCCGGAACCACATTGCGCATCGACTTCCACCTTTGCGCCGCCGACTTCGCAGGCGCACTCGGTTAGATTTCGATCCTCGCGCAGCATTCGTCTCGACGCAGTGCGGATCGTCCGACCATTAAGTGGGAGGCTTTGGGCCATGAACGTGCAGGAAGTCCAGCTCCGCAACTTCCCCCCGGAAAGCAGCCGAGTACAATTCGGTTCCGACCGCCCCTCATTCCGGCAGCGGGCGGCTGCCGTCGCAGAGGCTGCGGCGACGGAGGTCGAAGCGGTGGACCGCGAGGCGCGCTTCCCGCGGAAGGCCATCGACGCGGCGCGCAAGCAGAGGCTTCTGGGCACCCAGATCCCGATCGAATTCGGCGGAGACGGCGCATCGATATCCGAGGTGGCCGACATGTGTTACGCGCTCGGCCGCGCCTGCGCATCGTCCGGGATGATCTTTGCGATGCACCAGACCAAGGTCGCGTGCCTGGTCCGCCACGGGGCGGGCAGCGGCTGGCACGAAATGCTGATGCGCCGCGTAGCGGCCGAACAGCTGTTGCTGGCGTCCTCGACCACGGAAGGCCAGAACGGTGGGAACATACGCTTCAGCTCGGCAGCGGTAGAGCGCGCCGGCGCCGAGATCTCGCTGCAGCGCGACGCGACGGTGATCTCCTACGGCGCCGAGGCAGACGGCATCGTCACCATCGCCCGTCGCGCGGACGATGCCGCCGGATCCGATCAGGTGCTGCTGGCCATCACCCGGGACGACTATACGCTGGAGCCCACTGTCGCATGGGAAACGCTCGGCATGCGCGGGACCTGCAGCGCCGGCTTCAAGCTGAACTTCAAGGGCACCGCGGAACAGATCTTCCCCGTAGCTTACGACAAGATCCATGCTCAGACGATGACGCCGGTTGCTCACCTGTGCTGGTCGTCAGTGTGGGCGGGAATTGCGGCCGCCGCGGTGGACCGCGCGCAGCTGTTCGTCCGCAAGGCCGCGCGCGGATCGGGCGGCAACATGCCACCCGGCGCCTCACATTTCACCACCGCCAAGATGACGCTGACGAAACTGCGCGCCATCATCGCCGCGAATCTTGAGTCCTATGCGGCTCGCGAACAGGATGAGCGTGCGCTGTCGTCTCTCGACTTTCAGTCCTCGATCAACCTTCTCAAGGTGGAGGCCTCCGAGCTCGCCGTCGCGGCCGTGCTGCACGCGATGCGCGCCTGCGGCCTGTCCGGCTACCGCAACGACACCGACGTCAGCATTGGCCGCCACCTCCGCGACGTGCTTTCAGCTCCAATCATGATCAACAATGACCGCATCCTCGCCAGCATGGGTACCGCCACGCTGATGAGCGCCGTCCCGGTGTCTCTGCGCGATTGATTTTCTCCTCAAAGGAAATGGGGCTCGACATGAACGTTGCCATGTTTGCCGCCGCACCCGCGGAAGCCGACGACCCGCTGGACCATCTGGCCGATGTGCTGTTCCACCGGATGGGCTCTCCGGGAGTCTATGCCCGCACCGCGCTCTATGAAGATGTCGTGGAGCGGCTGGCGGCGCTGATCACGCGGTATCGCGAACCGGACGCCGAGGTGATGCGCTTTCCTCCCGTCATGAACCGCGGGCAACTCGAGCGGTCGGGCTATCTGAAGAGCTTCCCTAACCTGCTCGGCTGCGTCTGTGGCCTGCACGGCACGGAACGCGAGATCGATATAGCGGTCAGTAGCTTCGATGCCGGCGGAGACTGGACCGGAGCGCTGTCGCCGGCCGACCTCGTGCTGTCGCCGGCCGCCTGCTATCCCGTCTATCCGATCGCGGCGAGCCGCGGTCCGGTGCCGGCGGAAGGCTGGCTCTTCGACGTGGCCGCCGATTGCTTCCGTCGCGAGCCCTCGCGCCATCTCGATCGGCTGCAGTCCTTCAGGATGCGCGAATACGTCTGCATCGGCAGCGCCGACCACGTCTCGGAGTTTCGGGAGCGGTGGATGAAGCTTGCCCAGGAGATCGCCAGCGATCTCGGGCTGACCTTCAGGATCGACTACGCCAGCGATCCGTTCTTCGGCCGGGTCGGACGGATGATGGCGGTAAGCCAGCAGCAGCAGGCGTTGAAGTTCGAACTGCTGGTGCCGCTGCGCTCCGAAGAGCAGCCGACCGCCTGCATGAGCTTCAATTACCACCGCGATCATTTCGGCACGACCTGGGGCATCGCGAATGCCTCCGGGGAGCCGGCCCATACCGCCTGCGTGGCCTTCGGAATGGACCGTCTCGCCGTGGCGATGTTCCACACCCACGGCAGCAACGTCGCCAAATGGCCGACGACGGTGCGGGACCTGCTCGGCTTCCCGCGGAACGATCGCTAGATGATTTCGGCATTCAAGGAACTCCGATGCTGCAACGAAATCCCGAGGTAGCCCGCGACCGAAGAGCTGAAGGGCCAACCTCGATGAAACGAGAGACCCTCGCCGTCCACGGCGGTTTCGTGGACGATCCGACCACCAAGGCCGTTGCTGTGCCGATCTACCAGACGGCCTCGTACGCGTTCGATAGCGCTGACCATGGCGCCGCGCTCTTCAACCTTGAAGTGGATGGCTTCCGCTACACAAGGATCGGCAACCCGACCAACGCAGTGCTGGAGAAGCGCGTTGCCGCCATGGAAGGCGGCATCGACGCGCTCAGCGTGGCGTGTGGCCAGGCCGCTGTGCATTATGCGGTGACCAACGTCACGGAGATGGGCACCAACATCGTCTCGGTCCCGCAACTCTACGGCACCACGCATACGCTGTTCGCGCACATCCTGCCGCGGCAGGGCGTCACGGTCCGGTTCTCGGAAGGTGACAGTCCAGCGAGCGTGGAAAGCTTGATCGACGACGAGACGCGGGCGGTGTTCTGCGAAAGCGTCGGAAATCCAGCCGGAAACGTCTGCGACATCGAGGCAATGGCTGAGGTCGCCCACCGGCACGGCGTGCCGCTGATCGTCGACAACACGGTGGCCACCCCGATCCTGCTAAGGCCGATCGAATACGGCGCTGATATCGTGGTGGAGTCGCTGACGAAGTTCATGGGCGGGCACGGCACCACGCTCGGCGGAATCATCGTCGACGGCGGCAAATTCCCGTGGACGGAGCATGGCCGGCGCTTTGCGATGATGAACGAGCCGGAGAAATCGTATCACGGGCTGGTCTTCACCGAACGCTACGGGGCCGCCGCCTACATCGCGCGCTGCCGCGCCGTCTCCATGAGGAACACCGGCTCCATCCTGGCGCCGATGAACGCCTTCCTGTTGCTCCAGGGTATCGAAACCGTCGCATTGCGGATCGAGCGCCACGTCGAGAATGCCGAGGAGGTCGCGCGGTTTCTGCGCAACGACCGCCGCGTCGGATGGGTGAACTACGCGGGCTTCGAAGACAGTCCTTATCACGCGCTGACGCAGAAGTATCTGGGCGGCCGGGCGTGTGCGTTGCTGACCTTCGGCGTGGCTGGAGGATTTGAGGCCGGCAAGCGGTTTTACGATGCGCTCAAGCTGTTCAAGCGGCTGGTCAACATCGGCGATGCCAAATCGCTGGCCTGCCATCCGGCATCGACCACGCATCGACAAATGTCGCCGGAAGAGCAGGAAAAGGCCGGCGTGCGTCCCGAGATGATCAGACTAAGCGTGGGAATCGAGCATATCGACGACATCATCGCCGACCTCGATCAGGCGCTCCATGCCGCGGATTGAAACCATACAGCCATGAAGGCATTCCGATGCCTGTCCTAGTCAACACAGACTCTTACGACCACCACCTCCTCTCGAGAGCACCGGGCGGAAGCGCCGCCGCAAAGGCGTCACTGGGGAACCGGGCGGAGTGCCTCGATATCGGCCTGATCAATAACATGCCGGATGCCGCCTTGATGTCGACCGAGCGCCAGCTCTTCGACCTCCTCGATGCGGCGGCCGGAAAGCTCGTGGTCAGAATGCATTTCTACACGATGGAGGCGACGCCCCGTTCCGAATGGGGGCGCGATTACGTGCGTCGATACTATCGCACTACCGACGATTTGGTGATCGGCAGCCTGGACGGAATAATCGTGACCGGCGCCGAACCCAAAGCTGCCTGCCTGAACGAAGAGCCATATTGGACCCCCCTCGTCCAGGTCATGGATTGGGCCAGGGAGAACACGATCTCGTCGGTGTATTCCTGTCTCGCCGTCCACGCGGCCGTCCTGCACATGGACGGCGTGGAGCGCCACAAGCTGCCTGCCAAATGCATCGGTGTCTTCGCTCAAACGAAGACGAGAGATCATCCCTTGATGCACGACGTTCCGGCCAGCCTCAGAATACCGCACGCCCGGTGGAACGAGGTGCAGGAAGGGGCTATCGCGAATTGCGGATATTCCGTTCTCACAAAGTCGGCGGAGACCGGCGTCGACTGCTTCGTCAAGCAGCAGAAGAAGAGCCTTTTCGTCCATTTCCAGGGCCATCCGGAATACGATACCCAGAGCCTGTTGGGCGAATACAGAAGGGACATGGGTCGATTCCTCCGCGGAGAGAACGAAGTCTGTCCGACGATACCGAAAGGCTATTTTGGTGCCGAGGCGGAACAGATCCTGACTACCTTCCGGCGAAAAGCCCTTTCGGACAGATGTCCGGAGTTTTTCGCCGATTTCCCGGCCGATCGCCTGGCGAGAAATCTGAGAAACGTATGGCATCGGCCGGCCAGGCGCATATACCGCAACTGGCTGCTGTACATGGCGTCGGAGCGAGCCACACGCTCAAGGCCGCTGGCCCTTAACGGAGGGACCAGAACGAGCACGGACTCGAACCGCGCAGACCGCGCATTCGGGCACCATGGGTAACAGGAAAAGACGCAAGAATGGGGCACGCTCCGTAACCGGACTTCCGGCTCGTCGCCACAGGTGTAAGCTGGGCGTCGGACGACGGTTGCGATCCGCTCGCCGGGCTCCCGCTCGCAGACCTGCTGACGAAGAAGCGGGATCGGATCGCATGACGGAGTTCGGCCCATGATCCGATGCCGCGAGATAGGAAGAGCCGATCTTGCTGCCGTCGCCAACCTCTTGACGCGCGGCTTTGAGCGCCGCTCGCGCGACTACTGGATGGAGGGGCTCCGGCGCAGCTCCATGCGCGAGGTGCCCGAAGGATTCCCGCGCTATGGCTACTTGCTCGACCATGAGGGGACGCCCGTCGGTGTTTTGCTGCTGATCTACGCCGCGAGGGACGATGGCGATGGGACCTGCATCCGCTGCAATGTTTCAAGCTGGTATGTGGAACCCGCCTTCCGCAACTACGCGCCGATGCTGACCAAGGTCGCGCAGCGCCACGAGCATGTCACTTACGTCAACATCAGCCCGGCGCACTGGACCTGGCCGACTATCGAGGCCCAGGGATTCCGCGCGTATTGCGGCGGCTTGTTCTTTTCCTTTCCCGCGCTGTCGCGCTCGGCGACGGGAATGCGCGTCGAGATCGTGCAGCAGGACGCCCAGGCGATCGACGGCCTGTCCAAAGCCGACGTCGCACTGCTGGCACGGCACGCGGCCTATGGCTGCCTCAGCCTGGTGTGCCGCGCGGCCGATGGTCGCGGCCTTCCCATCGTCCTGCAGCCGATGCGTATCCGCCGGATCGCGCTACCGGCGATGCAGCTGATCTATTGCCGCGATGTCACCGACTATGTCGTCTGCGCAGGCGCCATCGGCCGCTTCCTGCTCCAGCGCGGCCGAATCTCGGTCGCTCTCGACGCCAATGGTAGCATGAAGGACCTGGTCGGCTTCTATCGCGCGCGGCGTGGCCGCAAATACTTCAAGGGTCCGCAGCGCCCTCGGCTTGCCGATCTGTCGGATACCGAGCTGGTGATCTATGGACCGTAACTCAGTCGCCTGTATGGAGGACCGTCATGATTCCGAACAGCAAGGCCGTCAGCCATTCGCGGACATGGACGTTCTTCGAAGGCCAGTGGCACGAAGGCAATGTTCCGATCATGGGGCCACGTACCCATGGGCTCTGGCTCGGCTCGACCGTGTTCGACGGCGCACGCGCTTTCGAAGGCGTTACGCCCGACCTGGACCGCCATTGCGCGCGCGTCAATCAATCCGCCGTTAAATTCGGGCTCAAGCCGATCATCGATCTCGACACCTGGCTGGGTCTGGCGCACGAAGGCATCGCCCGCTTTCCGGCCAATGCCGAGCTCTACATCCGCCCAATGTATTGGCCACAGAGCGGCGTCGGCGGCGGCGTACTCTACGATCCGGAAACGACGGACTGGTGCCTTTGCGTCTACGAAGCGCCGATCCCGAAGCCCGTCGGCAACGCGATCACGCTGTCGCCGTTCCGCAGACCGACTGCCGAGTGCGCGCCGGTCGATGTCAAAGCTTCCTGTCTCTATCCGAATTGTTCGCGCGCGCTGATCGAGGCCGCCTCACGCGGCTTCCAGAACTGTCTGATGCTCGACATGCTCGGCAATGTGGCGGAGTTCGGCAATTCCAACGTGTTCATGGCGAAAGACGGTGCTGTCTACACGCCAGCGCCCAATGGCACGTTCCTGAACGGCATCACCCGGCAGCGGGTGATTGAACTCTTGCGAGGCGAAGGCGTCACTGTGATAGAGGCGACGCTGCGCTACGCCGATTTTCTTGCCGCGGACGAGATCTTTTCGACCGGCAACTTCGCCAAGGTCGCGCCGGTGATCCGTATCGACGACCGGCAGCTCACGCCCGGCCCCTTCTATGCGCGTGCGCGGAAGCTGTATTGGGATTTCGCGCATGCGGTAAGGCTTGCGGCGTGACGGTAGTGACCCTCTAACCGAGATGGTGTCGCATGGCTTTCCGGGTTGCCGATCTAATCGTAGATTCTCTGATCGCGCATGGCGTCGACCGGGCATTTAACGTACCCGGCGAAAGCTTTCTTGCGCTCCTTGACGCTCTTTACGAGCGCGACGAAATCGATCTGGTGACTTGCCGCCACGAGGGAAGCGCCAGTCTGGCCGCAGTCGCCGACGCCAAGCTCACCGGCCGTGCCGGCGTGGTGATGGTAAGCCGCGGACCAGGCGCCTCCAACGCGGCGCTTGGTCTCCATGTAGCGTCCCAGGAGGCCATACCCCTCGTATTGCTGGTCGGTCAGGTCGATACGCCGAACCAGCATCGTGACGCAGTTCAGGAGATCGATACCGGGCGGGTGTTCAGCGGCCTCATCAAGTGGTCCACCAGACTAGATTCCGCAGCCCAGGTGCCCGAGATGATGGCGCGCGCTTTTACCGTAGCGCTCACCGGCACGCCTGGCCCGGTTGTGATCGAGCTTCCCGCAGACGTTCTCGAGATGGATGCCGGTTTGCTCACCGCCAGGGTTCACGGCGTTGCGCGAGCCGAGCCCTGTCGAGCCGCCGTGGAGCAGGCGGCCACCCTGCTTGGCGACGCGGAGAGGCCGATTCTGCTGGTTGGAGGAGAGTGTCGCAGCGCGGCATTTCGCGAAGATCTGGTCGCATTGAGCGAGCACTGGAATGTGCCGGTCGCAGTCACCGCCAAGATGCAAGATCAGTACCCGAACGATCACCGGCTCTGGATTGGGCACCTTGGCTTCTTCATGTCGCCAGCTCATGTCGGGCTCTTTGAGCAAGCGGATCTGATCGTTGCGGTCGGAACCCGGCTCGGCGATTTGTCCTCCCTGGGATTTCGGTTTCCGCGACAATCTCCGATGTCTCAGCCTCTGGTTCACGTCTATCCCGACCCGAATGCGATCGGGACTCACTTTCATACGGATCTTGCGATCGTGGCGTCAGCGCATCCCTTCGTAAGATCCTCGCTCGAGTTACCGGTCGAAACACGCGAGCGCGGTGAGTGGATAGAAGCCGTCGCAAAAGCCCGCGAAGCGCTGCACGCGTGGCCTGAGCAGCGTATCCCCAGCGCCGATGTCCTGGGCCATGCGGTTGGGGCTCTCGCCAAGCTTTTCAGAGCAGATGGTATCGTGACGACCGACTCTGGCAACTTCGCCGCATGGGTACACCGGATTTTCCGCTTTAGGCCGTCAGCTCGGCTGCTCGGCTCCGCCTGCGGCGCCATGGGCAGTGGTATTCCTTCTGCATTGAGCGCAAGCCTTCGTCATCCGGATCGTCAGGTGATCGCGTTTGTCGGCGACGGCGGGTTCCTGATGACCGGAAACGAGTTGGCAACTGCGGTTGCTCGCCGGCTCAACATGAAGATCGTGATCTCCAACAACCAATCCTACGGCACCATCCGTACGCATCAGGAGCGAGCATTTCCGAAACGCCCCTGGGGTACGGACCTGTCCAACCCCGATTTTGCAGCTCTCGCCCGCGCATTCGGCGCGCAGGGCTATACGATCACGAACGCAGCGGAGGCGGCCGCGGTCGTCGCGGAAGCAATGTCGGCGAGCGGCCCCGTTGTGATCGAAGTTCGATCCGATGTACGCCAGACAATCGATCGATCCATCGCTGCGGCATCCAAGCCGATGCCCGAGAGTGCTCTGACAGTCTGAACTTTCAAGAGTGTAGCAGCGAAGGCGACAGCGCATCTGGTCTGGCGGCCTTGCTGCGTTCGCTCGCCGAGATTCATCCGGAGTTCGGCTCTGGGTATAAGCAGAGCGACAAGTGTCAGGGTAGCTCGCATTGGAGCTTCGCTTCAAGTTTGGACATGGCCTGAGGTGCCTCTTTGGAGGTAACCCCGCATTTGAGCGACCGTTCGGTCGAGCCGCCCAGCTACTCGCGTAAAGTGGTCCCTCGCGCTTTTTTGAGATAAAGTGATTGCGCGGGTCCCGGAAGAATAACAGTCGTCACCAGCGCCATCGGGATAACTTTGAAGCCGTGCATACTTACTCAATCCGTTGAGGGTCATCCGATGCCGCTTGCGCTTATTGAAACCGCCCATTGCAATATGGATCTCAAGCCGTCGCCGATCGAACCATCCTGGATCCTTGAGGGCAATCCGGAAGCCCGCTCGCGCGAACTGTCAACCAGCGCATGCGGCACTACCAGGACCGTGATCTGGTCCTGCACCGAGGGCAAGTTCAACTGGTACTACGATGTCGACGAGACCATCATGATCCTCGAAGGATCGATCGTGCTCGAGAGCGAGGGCATGCCGCCGAGGCGCTATGGCGTCGGCGACGTGATTTTGTTCCGCCACGGTGCGCACGTCAAATGGCATGTCGAGAAACATGTGAAGAAGATCGCCTTCTTCCGCCAGACCATTCCGTTCGGACTGAGCTACGTCGTTCGCGCCATCAACAAGCTCAAGCGGATGCTGTCTGTCCCCGGCGGGCGTAGCTCTGCACCACAACAAAACCCTGCCCCCGTCTATAATTTAACTGGCAAACCTACTCGCGATGCCGCTCCGGCCCACTTTTCGTGGCGGCGCAAAGCACGCGCCATTGTTGCCGCGCCGTTCCTTAACGAACTGGACCTGGCGGCGCTTGATGGCCTCCTGACTCTTGTACAAGCAGCGTGAACTGATGCCTTTAGTGCCTTGCTTTCCGATTGGGGAGCTACTGCCCGAATGTCATCTTGCTCTACCAGGATCGCACTCCTTATCGACGGCGCCAATCTACACGCGGCCAGCAAGGCGCTTGGTTTCGATGTGGATTACAAGCGACTGCTCCAGGAATTCCAAAGTCGCGGCACGCTGGTTCGCGCGTTCTACTACACCGCGATCATCGAGGATCAGGAATATTCGTCGATCCGTCCCTTGATCGATTGGCTAGACTACAACGGCTACACCGTGGTGACCAAGGCGACCAGGGAGTTCATCGACTCAAGTGGCCATCGCAGGCTGAAGGGCAGCATGGACATCAAGCTCGCCGTTGATGCCATGGAGCTTGCCGAACATATCGACCAGATGATTCTGTTCTCAGGCGATGGCGATTTCCGCCCGCTGCTAGAGGCGATCCAGCGTCGCGGAGTTCGCGTCACCGTCGTATCGACTATTGCCAGCCATCCTCCGATGATCGCCGATGAGCTCCGGCGTCAGGCCGACGCTTTCATCGACCTCGTGGATTTGAAGCCCAAGCTTGGCCGCGACCCGTCCGAGCGGCCAGCCTCGCGCGAATCGCGCCATCACGCGTTATCCCTGCAACGCGACCATCACTGACAACGACGTTCGACGATCACGTAACGCACGACGCGCAATATTCCTGCGCTTTTCGTTTGCAGCAGCGCCAGACGAATCCGAAGCGAAAAGACCGCAGGCATTCTCGCGCTGCGGCCCACCGGGCTCAAAATGCATCGGTTATGAAAAACGCTCGATCCGCCATCCCGGTTCTTCGAACTCTGTGCCGAATATCTTCGATTGTGGAGTCGCAAATGCTGTTCCGGACGAGGAACACCTCGGGGTGTTGCGAAACGGCGACAGCACCGCCCCCTGCTCTTCTTTGCGACTGATCCCCACAATTGACGCATCGTGCGCCCGAGCGGCGCGAGCGAGCGGACCGAACGAGAGTAGAGAACTCCGCTTCGGGTGCAGTGAAATCAGTCGCAAAAGTTGCTACGCTGCCTGCAAGGCTACCGGGAGTCGTTGGATGGCGCCGCATCCAACACTCCTGAACGCCCCGCCATCTCCAACGCAGTGCGACGTTTCCGAATCCCGACAGCGAGGCAGCCATGGTGAAACCGTTTCCGTCGAAGACCCATATCGGCAACCACATGCTGCATCCCGAAACGCTGATGCTGAACTACGGCTACGATCCGCAACTGTCGGAAGGAGCCGTCAAGCCACCGGTCTTCCTGACCTCGACCTTTGTCTTCAGGACCGCCGAAGACGGACAGGACTTCTTCGATTTCGTCTCAGGCCGGCGCGAGCCTCCCGAGGGGATGGGCGCTGGTCTGGTTTACTCGCGTTTCAATCACCCCAACAGCGAGATCGTCGAGGACAGGCTCTCTGTCTACGAGCGTGCCGAGAATTGCGCGCTGTTCTCGTCGGGCATGGCTGCGATTTCGACCACAATCCTGGCTTTCGTCCGCCCTGGCGACGTCATTCTACACTCTCAACCGTTGTATGGCGGGACAGAGACCCTGTTTGCGAAGACGCTTGCACAGCTCTCCATCGGCGCTGTCGGCTTTTCCGATGGCATCGACGAAACCGCGGTCAGAGCGGCAGCGGAAGAAGCCATGCGCAAAGGCCGGGTTGCGATGATTTTCATTGAGACGCCGGCCAATCCCACCAACGGCCTGGTCGACATAGCGATGGTCCGCCGCGTCGCCGAGGTGATCGGCCGGGCCCAGGGGAATACGCCGATCATCGCATGCGACAATACTTTGCTCGGGCCGGTGTTTCAGAGACCGATCGAACACGGCGCCGATCTTTCGTTGTATTCGCTGACCAAATATATCGGCGGGCATTCCGACCTGATCGCAGGCGCCGCGCTCGGCTCAAAAGCGCTCATGAAAGACGTCAAGGCGTTGCGAGGCGCGATCGGCACTCAACTGGATCCCCATTCCTGCTGGATGATCAGCCGGTCGCTCGAAACACTGGGCATCCGCATGGAGAAAGCCGACGGAAACGCCCGGCTCGTCGCGGATTACCTGCGCGACCACGCCAAAGTGGCCAAGGTCCATTACCTTGCTCACCACGATGGGTCGTCCCCCGCTGGCCGTCTGTTTGCAAGGCAATGCACCGGCGCGGGCTCCACATTCTCGTTCGACATTGTCGGAGGCCAAGCCGCCGCATTCAAATTCCTGAACGCGCTGCAGATCTTCAAGCTGGCCGTGAGCCTCGGCGGCACCGAATCGCTTGCCAGCCTGCCCGCAAGCATGACCCATTCCGGCGTTCCTGCTGACATCCGTCAGAAAATAGGCGTTCTCGACAGCACGATCCGGCTGTCGATCGGCATCGAACACCCGTCCGATCTGATCGCGGACCTCGCGCAGGCCCTGAACGAGGCGTAGCGGCGCTCCGCCCATGGGAGCACCGGAAGAACGAGAACGCCTTTGACGGCGGAATAGCCAGCCATGCGCGCCCCGCGCGAGCCGGCTATTCCCAGGACCAGGCGGAGAAGTCGTTCTCGAACAATGGAACTTCCTTCCACACACCCTTCAGCTTCTTGTTCGCAACGGTGATCCATTGCGGCTGGAACAGGAAGCCGGCGACCGCGTCGGTCGCCAGCATGCGCTGTGCGTCGCCGAGCAGTTTGGCGCGTTCGGCCTCGACCGGTGTTGCAGTGATCTGCTTGTAGAGCGCGTTGAAGGCTTCGTTGTTATAGCCGAGATAGTAGTCGGACTCGGTTATCTTCACGAGATCGAACGGCTCGACATGCGAGACGATGGTGAGGTCGAAATTGTGCGGGCCGTTGCCGGCAAACACCTGTGACAGCCACTGCGCCCATTCGACATTCTCGATCTTGGCAATGATGCCGACCTTGGCGAGCTGGGCTGCGAGGACTTCGCCGCCTTGCCGCGCATAAGATGGCGGCGGCAGCTTGAGGCTGAGCTCGAGCGGCGTCTTCACGCCGGCTTCCGCGAGCAGCTTCTTGGCCTTTTCGGGGTCGTAGGGATTTATGCCGGTGGTGTCGACATAACCGAGCGATCCCGGCGTATAGAAGCTGCCGATGGGCGTGCCAAAACCATCGACGGCGCCGTCGATCATCGCCTTGCGATCGATGGCGGCGAGAATGGCGCGGCGAACCCGCACATCGTCCAGCGGTTTCTTCCGTGCGTTGATGCCGACGATGGTCTTGGCCCTGGAGCCTCCGATCAGCACGTTGAAGCGCGGATCGGCTTTGAATTGCGCCAGGCTCCGCGCCAATGCGCCGCGCGGAAACGTGTCTATGTCGCCCGACAGCAGCGCCGCGACCTGCGAGGCCGGATCGCCGATGAAGCGGATAGTCACCTTGGAAAGCTTGATCGCGGCGGCGTTGCGATAATCCGGCCATTTATTCAGGGTGATCGACGATCCTTTGGCCCAGGCGCCGAGCGTGTAGGGTCCGGTGCCGACCGGCTGCGTCGCATTGGTCGACGCGCTCTTCGGCTCGACGATCGAGCCGGCCGCCTGCCCAATCAGGAACGGCAGGTTCGGTTCGGAATACTTTACCGCGACGACGATCGTCTCCGCATCGGGCGCGGTAACGGATTCAAAGGCCTGGTACAGGCTCTTGTCCTTGTTGGTGCTGGTCGGCGCCGCATTGCGGTCAAAGGAGAATTTTACCGCCGCGGAATCGAACGGCTCGCCGTTATGGAATTTGACGCCCTTGCGGAGCTTGAACGTATAGGTCTTCAGGTCTTCCGACGCCTGCCAGCTCTCGGCGAGCAAGGGCGATACCGAACCGTCCTCGTTGACCTTGGTGAGGGTCTCATAGATGTTGTAGAGCGTGACCTCGGCAATCGCCGCAGCCGCTGCATTGGTCGGATCGAGCCCCGGCGGCTCCAGCGTCATGCCCATGACGACGCTGTCCTTCTTGCCCTGCGCCAGACTCGGCAGCGGGGCCAAGGCGAAGGCGGCAGCTACCGCGACAATGCTCAGTTTCTTCAGCATCTTTACTCCCCCTGACGTATTTCAGACAGCCTAGTGCAGTCCTGCATAAAAGGCTATTCCGCCGCCACCGGCGGCAGCGCCATCACGGCCTCGGCGTGGTGGCATGCAGCAAGGTGTGCTGCGCCGACGTTGCGTAATGCCGGCGCGGTGTCGCGGCAACGCTGGTCGGCCAGTGGACAGCGCGATGCGTAGGCGCATCCTGTCGCGCCGGTCGACTGGGAAGCGATCGGCTGGGCGCCGCGGCGGCGACGTACCCCGCCGGCGCGCGCGCGCGGCACGGCCTCGAGCAACGCCCGGGTGTAGGGATGGGCGCAATGCGCGAACAGATCCTCAGGGCTCCCCTGCTCGACGATCCGGCCGAGATACATCACCGCGATCTCGTCGCAGAGATAATCCACCACCGCGAGATCGTGGCTGATCAGGATGTAGCTCAAGCCGAACTGATCCTGCAGGTCTTGCAGGAGATTGAGCACCTGCGCCTGCACGGAGACGTCGAGTGCGCTGACCGGCTCGTCGGCGACAATCAGTTTTGGCTGGGTGATCAGCGCACGCGCGATCGCGATGCGCTGGCGCTGGCCGCCGGAGAATTCATGCGGGAACTTGTCCATGTCGGCGTCGCGCAGCCCGACCTGCCGCAGCACGCCGGCAACGCGCCGACGCAGCGTGGCGCGATCCATGCGTCCGAGCGCCGTCAAGGGCTCCGCGACGATCCGCGCAACGGTCTGTCGTGGGTCCAGCGAGCCATAGGGATCCTGAAACACCATCTGGAAATCGCGCCGGGCGCGGCGCAACTCGTCAGCCGGCAGCCGATGCAGGTCACGACCCATGAGCGACACCGACCCCGACGATGGCTGTTCCAGCGCCATCACCAGCCTCGCGAAGGTCGACTTGCCCGATCCGGACTCGCCAACCACGCCGAGGCTTCGGCCTGCCATCACCTGCGCGGTGACACCGTTGAGCGCATGCACCTGCCCGGCCGGCTTGAACATGCTTTCGCGCGGCAGCGTATAACGCTGCGCCAGATCCTTAACCTCGAGCAGCGGCTGCTCGGCGGGTGGCGGCGTCTGCTCAAGCATGGTCATGCGCGCAAAACTCCGACTGCCTCAGCCATCGAAACATCCGTCCTGAGGCAGCGCACGCCATGGCCCGCGCCGACATCCACTGCAACCGGCAACGCCACGCGGCAACGATCTTCGACGATCGCGCAGCGGTCGGCGAAGGTGCACCCCGGGGGCAGATCGGCAAGCTCGGGCACGGTGCCGGCGATGGTTTTCAGCCTTGTGCCCTTCCGCGCACCAAGGCGCGGGCGGGCGCGAAACAGACCCTGCGTATAGGGATGTCCCATGCGCGTGAACACGGCATTGGTCGCGCCGCTCTCGACGACTGTGCCGCCATACATCACCATCATGCGCTGCACATTTTCGGCGATGACGCCGAGATCGTGCGAAATCAGAATCATCGACATGCCGCGCTCGGCAACGAGGTCTGCGATCAGATCGAGGATCTGTCCCTGGATGGTGACGTCGAGCGCCGTGGTCGGCTCATCGGCGATCAGCACGTCGGGCTGGCAGGCCAGCGCCATGG
>Ga0081540_1001892_pt1 | contig 17520 bp, 10 predicted proteins | sample TabmetS2T1R1_FD_71024 | JGI IMG/M metagenome (GOLD analysis project Ga0081540, IMG submission 71024) | Tabebuia heterophylla rhizosphere microbial communities from the University of Puerto Rico - S2T1R1 | ecosystem: Host-associated > Plants > Roots > Rhizosphere ... | reverse complement strand
ATTTTCCGATCCCGACAGCAACTTCTCGTCGCCCACATTCGGAGTGATCGGCAGCACATCAGTCAATCCCCGCGTAGCACAATTGGCGTTGAGATTTGCGTTCTAAATCGCCTATGGAAATCCCACTCGTCGCACCAGATCCTGAAAACGATGATCCGACCGCAGCGGATCCAGGCAAGGATCGATTCTGAGATAGGTCAACCCTTTGTCACGCGCTGCAAATGATTTCTCCAACCACGAGAATGCCTCGTTCTTTTCCCCCAAGGCAGTATGAATGAGCGCGATTTCGTATCTTCCGAGACCATCTTTCTCAACATGCTCCTGTAGCTTCAGAATCATCTTGCGCGCATCCGCATCTCGCCCCATCCGCGCATAGGCATTCCCCGCATGACCCAGCGCGTGCGGCTGATCGTCCAGTTTTTCAAACTCTTTAATCGCCTGCTCGTACATCCCCTTCTCTACATAAATCACTCCCCTAGGGAAAATCGTCTCGGAAGGATAGGATTGCAGGGCGCTCGCTCTTTGAATCTGAGCCAGGGCATCGTCATAGTGACGGGCGAAGTAGTATGCAATCGCCGCATTCATAAAAGAGCGGCTGGATATCGGGTCGAGTTCGAGGTGCCGCTTTAGCTGTTTGACTGCTTCCTCCACCCGTCCGACTCGCATCAGGTAGAACCCATAGGTAGCATGCATTGACGCCGAGTTCGGATTGAGCTCAAGCGTGCGCTTCAACTCTCTCTCGCAAGTCGCCCAGTCCCAGCTTAAATTCATAACGGCGTTGGCAAGCTCCACATGGCCTTCAGGCAACATGTCATCGATCTCGATCGCTCTCATCGCCGCTTCCTTTTGTTTCGGAAACGCCTCGTCGTACGGCATCCAGCCCGCCTCACCAAGCCAGCCATATGCGTTTGCCAGCCCGGCATACGCAGGAGCGTAGTTCGGATCCTTATCAATCGCCTGCTGCATGTAGTTGCTTGCTTGTCGTGGATCTCCCGCATTCAGAAAATGCAGTCCCAACAGATAAAGATCCTGAGCCTCCTGGCTCACAGATCGCGGACGCGATAGCCGTGCCTGCTCCTGCGGCGTGACTTCAATGCTGATCTCATCGGCAATCGCCTGCGCCACCTCTCCCTGTAGCGCCAACACACTGGTCACGTCGCGCACATAATTCTCTGCCCACACGTGCTCATCAGTGCGCGCGTCGATAAGCTGGGCAGTAATGCGTACTTCGTTGCCTTCACGCAGCACCGATCCTTCCAGCACAGCATCCACGCCCAATTCGCGCGCGATCTCCGGCAGCATCTTCTTTGTATTCTTGTAGGTCATCACCGAAGTCCGGGAGATCACCCGCAACGCCGAGACCTGTCCCAGGTCAGCAATCAGCTCTTCCGTAATGCCGTCAGCGAAATATTCCTGGTTCGGGTCACCAGAGAGATTTTTCATCGGAAGAACTGCAATGGAGCGAATTTGGGATTTCGCGCCCCAGCCCGGCAACACCTTAAATCCGACATAGCCAACAACCGCAATAAGAGCCAGCCCCGCCAGTGTCAGAATCAGTGGCCGTCGCAGGCCGCGCCACCCCTTGGCGTGCACAACTTCCGGTTCCCGCACGGGTGCTGTCGGCTCCGGAGCCGTAGGCAACGTCACCTGTTCCGGAGTCTCAAAGTAATACCGTGGCACATACGACCCGGTCGGCAACTCAATGCGAATGCTGGGAGTCTTCCCTGCTTCCTGGTAATACTGCGCCAGTTTCTTGCGGACCTCCGTTGCCTTAACCCGGACCACCGCATCATTCGCAGTGTCGTAGTCAATCGGCCGCCCAAACATCTCGGCTCCGATCATGCGCTCCCGCAGGTTGTCGAAGCGTCCTGCCAAAGCATGTTCCACAATCAACTGAAGAAAATCCTGAGCGCGCTTGCTTCCCGCAAACGCCGGACTTGAAATCACCTCTTTAAGGTGATCGCGAATCTGAGCTACTTGCTCCGGACTCAGCTCCTCCGGCTTCGAAAATGGACCGATAGAAGGCATTTAACCCTCTGTTGTTACATGTTGAGTGACTGTATCACACGGCAAACGTGCTTTAGAAAAGAGCAAACGGTCAGATTGCGCCGCTCCTAACTCTCTGAAAACCCACGTCGTCACATCCAAGGCATCAACAAACAGTTCCGAACATTCCCGCAAATAGTCAACGAGTGTTGATATATGTTCAGACGATTCTACTCGGACATTGGAGACGAGTCTGTTTTCCGCTACAAGCTCGCGAGCCGGGAAAAGCAAAGTATCGCTCGGAATTCGTTCATGGGCCCTCCTCCAACGGTCGTTCCCCTTGTCGTGTCAATCAGGATGGGTAGCCTGATCTCCTCGGAGCGAAACCACGCCTCCTATGGAGGGTTGAACGAGGGGGGAACGCTCTTTTTTTAGACTTTCCCCAGCCTGTGTTGGCCACCAGATCGCCAGGCTGATGTTTTGATTGGACAACCCTGAAGAGCGGTCCGCTGTTAAAACACACACCCGCTCGATGGGTAGATTTTCTGTCAAGCCCCGAGTAACCCAACGAGCAATGCAAGAGATTCAATCCAAATCAGTTAATTGTCGTTAACCCACTGCATGGAATTACCGCAAGATTTGCTAAACTTAAAGAAGGACGTAAGGGCATGGCCGGCAAGCCATGCCCTTCTTCTTTTTTAGCCAGCAACTCCAAGCCATTTCCACCTAAGTGATTGAAAACAGCTAATTTACGCCCTTAAATCCGCGCAACTAGTTTGAAATGACGAATTTACAGAACTATACCCAGGGGGTGGCCCCCACTGTCTTGTTAAGCGACACAGAATCCCCATCCTGATTTGGTGGAAAGGACGACAGAAACAAACCATAAGTTCGCGCCGAAGGCCAGCAGGCTGGGTGCCCCATGTTAGCAGGAGCAAAAGTCGAAGACTTTGCGGGTTAACGTGGGCCTTTTAGTCCGCACGCAGCGCGAACCATAACAATGGCGGTCTGCCCTTCTTCTTAGGACAGCAACTCTCTGAACCGGTTCACCTAAGTGAATGATAAGCACGACAGAAACAGACTATAAGTTCGCACCGAAGGCCAGCAGGCGGCCGTCACAATCCTTCACGACAAACTCTCGCGAGTGCCATGGCATGTTGGCAAGTTCCCGGGTGAACTCTACGCCTTTGGCTGCGTATTCGGCGTAAAGCGCGTCTGCATCTTCGACACTGAGATATGCATCGAGCAATTCATCCGCATATTTGTCTGGATTGGCCGAGGGCGGCTCGGCGCACCGGAAGTGAATCGCGTGCTGGTCACGCGCCACAATCGCGTAGACCGGCGGATCTTGCCACCTCCCTAGACATTCGAATCCAAGCTTGTCTTTGTAGTAGGCAAGAGTAGTGGGAATGTCCATGGTGAAGAACTGAGGCGCGATCCGGCGAATCATAGACCGAGTGTACCGCAGCCTCATCCGAACCATCGCGCTGGGTCTGCGGCGGGTCAAACCCACAGCAGTGGCTGACGAATCGGATAGTTGCGGATGATCTCTTTGTCAGTCGGGTCGGGGTTCAGCGTCTTCCAGAGCGCAACGTATTCGGAGCGATGACACGCGGTGCCCGCAAAGAGCAGACCTGGAGACCGCACCGGCAATGCATCGAAATGCTCGACGTCCTTCGCGTAAGGCCACTTACTTTTGTCTTTGAGATAGGGATAGAGGAACTCTGCGGCCTTACAGAGGCCGCGGCCATCGGGCAGCGCAAACGTCGTAAGATCAACTCCTCTTCCTTTGAGTGATTGCGCCAGTCCAGCCATGACGTCGAAGTTGAAGATGGAATAGCTGTAAGGTTTGGATCGTGCCAGTTCTTTCGGAAAGGAGCCGTCCTCACCAAGCTGATCCGGTATGAGCGTGCCTGTATACCAGGAGCGAATCTCATCGCGTGTACCCTCGTCTCCGATCAGGCGAGAAAACTCCGAGGCCTGGAGAGCCCAACAAGTCGCATGGTTGTTTAACGTGGAGCGTTCCTGCTGACCCTTCTGGCTGGTTTTCATCCAGTTCAGATAATCGTGGAACCACTGTTTCACCGCCTGGCAGTCTGACGCCGACAGAGCCTCGGGCCCGAGAAATCCAGCCGCGCGGGCGACTTCGACCAGATGCAACGTGTCGATGATGCCGTAGCTGCGCCCTGTCGAGACGCCATGCACTCCCTGTGCGTACTCGAGGTTCGGATTCATGCGAGTCGAAGGCGTGACGAACCACGCGCGCAGATGGTCACCGGCCCGCTTTGCGTAACGCCCGTCGTTCGTAAGCAACCAGGCGGCAGTGAGTGTGGGCATGCGAATCGAGAGGTTGACCATCACTCGACGATGGTCGTCGAAGTTCTCCGGATTACTCTGTCCGTCCCGATTAACATAAGGTCCGTTTGGGTCCTTTGGGTTTGGCCAGAAGTAATCGGCCTGGGAAAAGAAGTCGTGCACGCCTCCCGGGCTCTTTGAAGATGGAAAGGCTGTAATCGTAACCGGTTCCGTTGATACGTACTTCTCGGCTGCTTGAAGGATCCTGTTTCTGTCTACCTTCGCAACCATCGTATAGGCGCTGCTCTCTTGCGCGGCCTCTGCGATCGAACATCTCTCAGCTACGATTACGGCCCCGATTGCGGCGCAAAATGACCGCCGATTCAGTATCATTGCCAACCCCGATTTTGGATTTCAACTGCAGTGAAGAAACGTACGAAGCCTCCCCTGAGTTGAACCGGAGGGCACTGTTCGATGTTAGCCGAGGAGCGTTCCTTATATCGGTACGACCGGGACAATAGGCGCGCCAGTCTACTGCGCGCGTTCTATGAGGATCACTTTCTTAAAGTCACTGAACACCGCTGGACTTCCCGGCGGCTGACGCCTGTAAGCACGTACGGTCAGGAAATGCAGGCCGGGAGCAAGTTTCGTCGTGTCCACTCTTTGCCTGAACTCGCCGTCTCCACGTCCCCCTCCGCGTAGCAGAGGGCTGTGCTTCGTCACGAACTTTTCGAATGCGTATTCGGTTGTTCCCGGCTTTGTGAAATCAACTTTGCCATTACCGTTAACATCGACGCCATCATCAATTCGCAACAGTGCTTCGTCACCATCGGCGTCTACGTCGCGAAGCGCATTGGAACCCAACAGCTTGACCGGTTGTGTCCGCAGTCGAATTTCAAATGAATCCTCACGAATCACGCTGATATCGGCCTGTCTCTGCGTTCCATTCTCCCTGTTGTTTGTTGGATTGGTTTTCCCTGCCCGCACTTCAGCAACGTTCGTCAATTCGATTCCATTGTTCGATTGCGGAGTTGCGAGTCCGTAAACGAGTACACCGCGTCCGTGATTGATAAATTGGCCGGAGTTGCCAGTCGTTGCCGGTCGTTGGAATCGGACATTTGCCTTTGATACACCGTCTTCGCGAAACACGCGGATCACCTGTGGGATATCTCTTCCCCCTCCGCCCCTTACAGGGTTTACGGAATTGTCATTCGCATTCCCGCTGAGTTCCACCAGTAGAGTGCCCGGACGAAAGCTCAGGTTCGTCAACGTCCTGCTGTCGAAACCGGCATCGCCTCGATTCGAGAGGAGCACGAGAGAAGATCCCTGCCGTTCGAATGCGAAGAGACCGTCCGTTCCATCCCAACGCTCCGCGTAATTACCGCGCCCATGCGTATTGCGTGCTCGAACGAGTCTAGTTAGAAAACTTCCCCGTCCGACGCTTAGCGCATCATCTCTTCCGGCCTTCGGAAATTCGCGGTTGTCCCCAAACTCGTGTCCGTTGAAGTAGACAACAGTGTTGCCGGGCATCATAAGCGTGTATGCCTGCGCGACGTCTGCAAGTTCAAATGGCTTGAAGACGTCATGATTCTGCGTAAATGTTACGCCTGCCGATCCGTTATGCAGTCCATCGTCGGAGACATCGAGAGCAGCGTCTTTGATTCGCTTCCAGGCATCCGGCTGCCCCTTATGTTCAAGATTGTCTTTAAGAGAGAAATACATCTTGAAGTCGAGTGTGTCGCGATTTCCGCCGATACGCCCCGGATCCGCATGGTTGATATTTTTCTTCACATGCGGAAGGAGCACTGCGGGGTTTGCATCGTAGACCTCCGTGTACGTAAAAACATCCGGATGTGATCCGTCCAGCAGCTTCCGCGGATTCTGCCGGTAAACAGACCTGTCAATATAGTCGAGCACAAAACCTTGTACGTGCTTCGCTGCATCGATCCTCAGCCCATCGACTCCGACAACTTGAATGAGCCACTGAGCGTTTCGCATCAGGTATCCGGTGTCATTCTCAACAACGGGATCACCAGCCATCGGGTTCTCTATGTTGAATGCGTGTACCGGAATGCCCCGCTCGCCCGTCCTGGGATCGAACAGGAAGATTGTGTTGTGACCAATGTCCGCATAAAACCGACGGTTCTCCGGATTCGGCACATTCGCCATTCTTCCAAAGGCCGGCACTGTGCCGGCTCGAATGTTCCTCGCATCACCAGCATCGACAGGACTTCTGATGAAGCGATGGTTCTTCTCATGGGCAATATCGATCAGGTTTTGCAGTCTCTCGTAGTCCACGCCTTGGGCGAATGCCGAGTGAAAATCGCCGTCGATATCGTTGGGAAGGGTCAGCGCAAGTCCCGGATAGCCACCTGCCCGCGCGAAATCCCGCGTAGACAGGTTCGAAAATCCGTTGTGGTTGATTACGAAATCGACATGCAAACTGATGTCGGCCCGGTGCAACGTACGCGCCAGCGACTTCAGACCATCTTCTGTGCCGTAGAGTGTCGGACGGTCCGGTGTCCCGAGATCGAAGCGGTCGTACACGTCGTAGCCGACGCTCAGATTGCCTTGGTCTGCTCGATATGGCGGCGGAAGCCACACAAATCCGTAGCCAGCGAGGAACACGTCAGGCGTCCGTTCTTCAACTGTGCGATATGAAGATTCAAACCACTGCAGGATTGGAGGAGGCGACTGGTCCTGCGCGAACGCAGGAAGACACAGAACGGCGATTGCGAACAACAGCACAAGCGCCCACAGTCTAGTGCTGAAGGACATCGTTGCTGCGATCGAACTGCGGTACATCTGGACCAAGGCGATAGTTCGAAGCGAGATCCCAGTTGCGGAAGATCGTTCCATCCTGTGTCCCCTCGAATTGCATGTACGGCTTAAAGACTCGGCTCGGTGCGTCTTCTCCGCCTCCGCAGTTGGAAACACCTGCGAATTCATGAAGCGTCGCAGCGCCCCCGTTTAAAAGCGTGGCCGTCCCGACTACTTTCAGTTGAGCTTTAGGAACGAAGCGTCCAGAGTCTTCCGCCGCGAGGTTTCCTCCCGTGCGCTGTGAACTCCAGAAGCCGACTCCGACGGCATTTGCGATTGCAGCAGTCTTGCTGGCAGTTGTGACGCGAACCAACACGCATCCTTGCGTGTCCCCGTTAGCTGGCAACACAAACTTATGGAAGCTCGGAGCATTCGCGCTCTCTGCAAGAGCCTCTGTGCAGTCCATCGCGCCATTCATTGGCGTGCACTTTGTGGTATCAATCGTGAGCGGACCGGTACTCGCACGTACAACTGTGATGTCTGCCCTGTCCTGGTCAACGAAGTGTGGCGTCACGGGCGGCTCCGGCAGCAGTCCATATACAGCCACGCTGTAATTCTTCGGAAACGCATTTGGATGGCTGTTCGGCGGATATGTTTTCCGCGGCTCATCGTCACCATAAGTCGCTACGAAGACTTTTCCGTTGGCGACCAGTGGCGTCGAAAATTTTGCGAACAGTCCTAACCGGTCACGCTCCGCAAATTGTTCACTCGTCCACAGTGTGCGGGTTATATCCTGCGCATCGGCTGCAATCACGATTCCTTTCACGCCTCTCTGGCGATTCGCATCGCCATCCAGCGGAACCACTGCCCACACAATTCCAGATCCGGCTTTGTTGCCGTTCGCCGACAACGCCAACATCCCACCGGGCATGCCGTTCGGAGGCCGGAACTCCCCCTCTTTCATTCCTGCTTCCTGGATCTTTCCCTGGTCGAACGGGAACGATTTCAATCGGCTGTTTTCACCCCAAACATATATCCGCCCAGTGTCAGGTCCCTTCCAATACACAGGAGAGCCGTGGATGTTTCCCCAGTGCGTCTCGCCATCGAACACATGCTGTCCAAATGCTTTCACCATCTGCACCGCGTTCGTATTCCCGCAGTTCGGAGCATTCGAATCCGCGACAAACTTCCCCATGTTCGTCTGCGAAAGGACGTAAAGCACACCCTCTTTTCCGCCACTCACAATGCGCGGAGGATTGGTCGGCAACAGCGCAGGTCCACCCGAGCCAAGGTCCAGATCGCGGTCGTTCAGGAACTTGAAATTGCACGGAGTAAAGTAGTCAACGACCGACATCCCTTGGCCATCCAGTTTCAGCTTTACGAAGCTATTGCCAAAGTTCTTTCCTCCACTGTCAGCGTTAAACGCTCCGTTCCCTGTCATCAGGTAAATGTTTCCGTCGTCATCGGCAGCAGGCCCTTGGCCTGACTGCCAGATCCCTCCATCCCCTCCGGTCGGTGTGGAGTTCCAGAGGGTCCTTTGCGTTAGCGTAGCCGCGTCGAACGCGAACATAGCACCGCGGTTTCCGTCGCCGCCGAAAGCGATGTAAATAACTCCATTGCTCAATAACAGAGCAGCGCGCTGCTTGTGCACGCACGGATTGAACACGCTCTGCGATCTACACGGTCGCGATGCGTCTTTCGAAGAAGGACCTATCGGTACCGCAGGATGCCGCGCAGTTCCGTTCTGCATGTTCAATGCATGAAGGCGGAATTGCAGTCCCTGCTGCCCCTCATCGTGCCAGGCCACTACGTACAGCGTGCTCTTGTCGGGACTGATGACCGGAGTGCTTAAGATGCCCCACTCAGGATCATTCGTGCTCCACATGTCTATCTCTTTGGACCCGGCCCGTGGCTGTCCAAGCCACGTTGCCCACAAAGGCACAGTACGTCCATTGGGACCTTTGTTCTCTTTGTCAGCGTCATAGACGAACACGGCGTTGTGCATCGTCGCAATCACAACCGCGTTGAAGGTTCCCGTGACGCGCGGAATGTTTGGGTTACCGGAAGTGTCAATCGAGAGTCTCGAAACGTATAGCGGCTGCGCTACAACCTGGCCGTCGGTATACAGCGTCCACAGTTTTCCGAAGCGAGCCGACTTCACTGAATTTGTGTTCAGGATCGTCTCGTCGAGTGCCGCTCCGGTTCGCGCATTGTTGTTGTGCTGAGTGAGCACATCGGCGGCATCGATCGCCAGAGTCGCGAGAACAGTGACCAGGAAGACCCCCAGTCTCGCCATAAAAAACACAATTCGCATATTCAGCAAATCTGAATCGACGCCGACACGGATTCTGCTTAGTTTCGACATCACAAAATCCAGCCACAGTATGACTAAGTATTGCGTTTACGTAAAGCGTAGCGTTGCGGTCGCTTTACTTGGTAACCAAGAGCCACTTCACTGCGATGCCGTGGAGAGGCCGACCTACGCCCATATTCAGGGTTTGCGACAGCCATGCCGCGGCTTTAAAAGAACACTTATTTTAGAAATTTCATATTAATATTGATAATTGAAAATTAATTAATCATAGTTAACTTCCTTGTAGCATACTTGGTTTAGACGCCACGGTGCAAGCGCTGATGTCGAAAGAAAGGGCCCAACAGTGAAACTGCAATTGCGACGATGGATTCGTTTGGGTTTTGCATTACTTCTGGCCTCCGCGATGATTGCTCAGTTGTCTGCACAAACCGCGGCCGCAGTGTCACTTTCCGGTACCGTAACCGATCCGAGCGGCGCAGTACTGCCCGGCGCGAAGGTCACATTGACATTCGTCACGAGCAAAGCACAGCGAACCGCAACTACTGACGCAGACGGCAGTTTTCTATTCCTGCAATTGAGCACCGGCGATTACAGCCTCACCGTCGACGCCCCTGGCTTCGCGGTCAGCGCTCAACAGGTGACATATCAGGGAGTCCCTGTGCACATGGATGTTGCCCTGGCAGCCGCGACCACCATGACCGAAATCACCGTGAACGCTTCAAACAACGATCCCACCGAGCCGGCACACACCGACATTACTTCAGAGCAGATCGATCGGATGCCCACAGAGAGCATAAGCTCGCCGTTGAGCTCGCTTGTTACTATGACGACTCCTGGAGTGGCAGCCGATTCAAACGGTTCCTTCCATCCGCTTGGCGATCACGCTGAAGCCTCCATGGTTATAGACGGTCAACCGATTACCGATCAACAGAGCCGGACTTTCTCAACTCAGATCTCTTTAAACGCGCTGCAATCGGTAGAAGTTCGTGAAGGCGCTCCTGGTGCTGATGTGGGAGACAAGACAAGCATGATCATTGTGGCGCAGACCCGTTCCGGTCTGGATCAGCGTACACCCCACGGATCGCTTGCTTTCAACCGCGGCTCATATGCGACTTCCAGCGCAAGCGGAAATCTTGGATTCGGCACAGCAAGATTTGGCTCTTTTACAGCGGTCGACGCGCTGAACAGCGGCCGATTTCTGGATGCACCAGAAACCGTGGATCTTCATGCTAACGGCAACGCCGAAAACCTGATCGAACGACTAGATTACAAAGCAAGCGAAAAAACTAGTCTGCAGCTAAACGGCAGTCTGAGCCGCTCCTGGTTCCAGACGCCGAATACCTTCGACCAGGAGGCACTTGGGCAGAACCAGCGTCAAACTGTGGTGAGCTTCAACGTTGCGCCACAGATTCTGCATACCTTCAGCAACCATGCATTCACCCAAACAAATGTTTGGGTGCGTCAGGACAAGATTCGCTACCGGCCTTCCGATAACATCTTCTCTGATACCCCGGCGTATCTTCAGCAGGCAAGGCGACTGACCAATGCAGGCCTGCGTTCTGAGCTGATCTGGAATCGCGGAGGACACAACGCTATGGGTGGCGTGGAATTCAAGCAGACTTTCCTGGCTGAACAGTTCTCGACGGGCCTCACCGACCCTGCATACAACAGCCCGTGCCTCGGCCCGGATGGCGCGCCATCGTCGGACACATCAATCACCTCTCCTTCTCAATGCGCCACTGCCGGCCTGACTCCGAACAAATCCTTTCTGCCTGGCCTGCTCAGCATCGACCTCACCCGCGGCGGGAAAATTTACGACTTCCAGGGCTATACCGATATCAAGCAGTTCGCTTTGTTCGCGCAGGATTTCATCAAGCTCGGGAATTTTACAGCCGACTTGGGTCTTCGCTTTGACCAATACAATGGACTGTCGACAAATCGGGGCGTGCAGCCGCGGGTAGGAATGGTTTACGGCGTTTCTGCACTGCATACCAATTTTCATCTCAACTACTCGCGTATTTTCATCACGCCATACAACGAGAACCTGATTGTAGCCAGTTCCAGCGGCCCGAATTCCGTATCCGCCTCGATTGGAGCAACTGATTCCGCAGTGCTCAACACAGGCCACCGCAACCAGTTCAACGCAGGCTTTGAGACTGGCCTGGACCACTTCTCTGTGGGCGGCGAATACTTCTGGAAGTTCACGTACGGGGCCTATGACTTCGACGTTTTGCTCAATAGCCCGCTGACATTCCCCACGCAATTCCGCAAATCGAAGATTGATGGTGGCCTTGTGCGTCTCACGCTCAACCCGACGCACGGCTTCAATGGCTTCTTTACAGTGAGCCATGTGCGCTCACGGCTTTTTGGCCCGGAACTTGGCGGGATCAGCTTCAGCGCTCCCTACAACAACGTCGCTCGTCCAGATCACGACGAAGGCCTGGCGATGAATCTCAACCTTCGCTATCAGTTTGGCCGCCGAGGTCCATGGATCAACGTGTTGTATCGCTACGATGGAGGACTGGTTGCGGTCGCCGTGCCCAATATTCCAACGGCCCTCCAACTCACGGGAGACGAGCAGCAGCAAATGGGGCTTCACTGCGGCTCTGTCTTCGCCACGGTAACTGCGCCGCTGCGTTCCTGCTCCAGTTCCATCGGAGCCACGCGTATTCGCATTCCCGCTCCTGGCACGGAAAACGACGACACGAATCCGCCGCGCATCGCCGTACGCAATACTGTCGATCTGTCGATCGGAGAAGACAATCTTATCCATCATGAAAACCAGAGCCTGGGAATACGTGCAGCAGTGGTGAACCTCAACAACACGAGCGCTCTGTATAACTTCCTTTCAACCTTCTCGGGAACGCATTTTCTTACCGCACGTGCCGTAACCGTCGGGCTTCGTTACAGCTTTTGAGGCGACTCTCTCGGAACTTCGCGAGGGTCGCGAAATCAGGCATTTGGTCTTTCCCTGTCACCTGGCAGTAATAGGACTATGCACTCATCCAGCGCGACTCGATATCACGCAGCATAGGTGTGAAAACGGGACTTAACTACTGGCATGGTCCGCCGCCTAAGGCCCTCGGGGGTGTAGAGGTGAACAAGGAGGTGTTCCATGGAGATTCGCACAATCGGTATCGATTTAGGGAAGACAGTCTTTCACCTTGCAGCTGTCAACGCGCGGGGGGAAGTCGTGGTTCGCAAGAAGTGCTCGCGGACTCAGCTGCTGCGCTTTACATCGAACCTTCGCGAGTGCCTGGTCGGCATGGAGGCCTGCGGAGGATCTCATTTTCTCGGCCGTGCTCTGCGGGAACAGGGGCATGATGTACGCCTGATGCCGGCACAGTATGTGAAGCCATACGTGAAGACCAACAAGAACGACTACATCGATGCCGAGGCGTGTGCCGAGGCTGTAACTCGCCCCACGATGCGCTTCGTGCCGATCAAGAGCGATGAGCAGCTCGACCTGCAGTCGCTGCATCGAGTGCGCGAGCGGTGGGTTGTACGACGCACCGCGGTGATCAACCAGATTCGCGGATTGCTGCTCGAGCGTGGCATCACGATGCGCAAGGGACGCCAACATCTTGAAGCCTCTCTACCCCGCATTCTGGAAGACGCAGACAACAAGTTGTCAGGTGCATTGCGAGTACTCCTGACACAACTGCAGATAGAGATGCAGTACCTGCATCGACAGATCGAGGAATCCGACAAGCTGATCATACGCATCGCCAGCGAACTTGAACCATGCAGGCGCCTGATCGCGATCCCCGGAATTGGACCGATCACTGCTACGGCCACGATCGCAGCCATCGGCAACGGCGCAGCCTTCAAGAAGGGCCGCGGATTTGCTGCCTGGTTAGGGGTGGTGCCCGGTGAGCACTCCACCGGAGGCAAGCAGCAGCTTACTGGTACCAGCAGACGTGGAAACAAATACCTGCGAAAGCTCTTCGTCCAAGGAGCACATTCCGTGCTGCTGCAGAGAACGAAACAAACTTCAGGGCTGAGTATGTGGCTGGCCAGTCTGGTAGCACGCAAGCGCAAGCAGGTGGCGACAGTGGCATTAGCCAACAAAATGGCGCGCATGGCCTGGGCGGTTCTATTCAAAGCAGAGGCATATCGCCCGCCGCTGTTACCACAACCAGCCACAGCTTGACGGACTGCACATGACGCCTGGCACAAGCGCCAGGCTTGGAAATCGCTTCGCGATTCCCACATCTGCGATCCAACGACGACGGTCTAAGTTTTCAGATTCCTGCCAGGTTTGCTGGCGAACCATGAGATGGCACAACGGTCGATCCCGGCGCTCCCGAAACCTGCACTCGGAAAATGCCTGCAACGGCAGCGTTACTAAAAAGGACGAGGGCGCAGCGCATTCCATTCAGGCCAGGAGTTCGCTACTCCAACAGAGGCCGGATACATTCGCGCAGACCAATTCTGTCATCCTCATTTTTCGCTTGCAAAAACGGCGGCGGACCATACATTCCGTGTTGCCGGTGACTCGGTAGTTTCGTGGCATTTTTGCTAAAAGGAGAACTGGTAATTCGTCAGGTCGGCAGGCACGAAAAACTCACCAACCCTTGACCTTCTGAAGAGCTCTCCGTGGCTTTGAAGGCAATGGAAAGGCAGACCGCCTCGCGACGGTCTGTCGAGAATGGAAAGGGTTCGCGACCTTCACTACGCTGCCTTATCCTTTTGAACCGCGGTCGCGGCTTTTCGGATCACATCCAGCACGAAGTCAGGCTGGGACAACATCGGCACGTGGCTGCTATCGGTCTCGAAGACTGTTGCTCCCATACGCTTCGCGACGAAACGCTCCAACTCGGGCTGGATAGTACGGTCCTTCGTAGCTACAATGTACCAACTCGGCTTCGATCTCCACGCAGTACCTTCCACCTTTTGTGTGAACAAATCTGCTACAGGTGCGGCATGAGTGGCCCAGACCAACTTCTGCTCTTCCTCTGGGAGATCACCTGCAAAGGATGAGACGCCATCCCTTTTTAGCCAAACGCGTCCGTCTGCAACCTCGATATGGGAAAAAATATCGGTTGCCGGAAACTTCTCTTGCAGACTTTGTGTTGTCTCGTCGGCATCCGGGGCAAACGCCGCGACGTAGACAAGCGCTGCAACTCGCGGGTCGGTGCCGGCCGCCGTGATGACCGAGCCACCATAGGAATGACCGACTAAGATCGCGGGGTTGCTTACACGGCCCAAGGTTCTCTTCACGCAATCTACATCGCTGGCGTGTGAATCGAGTCCGTGCTGAGAAGCGATCACTTCAAATCCTTCATTCTGGAGAGTCGGGATAAGTTTGCTGAAGCATGAGCCGTCGGCCCATAGACCGTGAACAAAAACAATGCTGGGTTTGCGTTGCAGGGACATAGACAATCTCCTTAGTTCACTTGGGACAACAAGTAGCGTTATCCAGCGTCGTTTATACGATGTGTCCGTTCCACTGTCTATTCCATGTTTAGTGAACACGAATGTTATGTATTTGGACCGGACAAGATAGCCAGGTTTTCATTTGCGACGCCGTGATACGGCGTGCGATCCACTTGCTCGTCCACGGTGCATCCCTTGCTGGACGAGTGAGAAACGACCCAAACATTCGATAACCGAATTTCGAAACGACAGTGGTGCAATCGGACAGGCAGTGCTTTGGCAACGCTTCCCACCGACTTATCGCTGGAACATCCAAACGAGGAGCTGCTGACGATACCACCGGAACGTGGTCCTACTCTTGTCCATGACGCGTTGGGACCATCGCCTCTGCGAGATCTTCCCGGGTTGGACGGGAAAATCCGCTCAGTAACAGAAAACGCGCTTCACTTTAGTACGTACCGGTTTGCCGGTGATACGGGAGCTAAAACGCGACTTACCGAACACAATGACAACGGAACGCGTTTCGGTTTCGCGCTAAATCGGGTGAAGTGAAGTGCAACTCGATCAATCGAATCACACGTGACGTGTTCTGGTTACAAACGTAGAAATTCACATGGCGGCTCGAAGTGTCCGATTCTTACTATCGCAATTCAACTCCTTCGAGACACACTGGTCGTTGATCCGCGTTCGGTGAAATCCCGCCGGGCCGATGAAGACATTCAAGACACGCTTGTCGGTTTGTGCAGATCAGTGTGAAGGCGCCGAGATGAGAACAGAGATTCGAAGAGTCAGTCCTAATCAAAATAGTCAAACCCTATTTACACGTCGGCGAGAACGACAATTTGGGATCGATTTAATGCTGATCGTCTGCGGGGTCGTTTTCGTCGGCTTCTCAAGAACGTACTACTTGAACGCCTTCTTTGCTCACCGTTCACTGACAGCCAGGCTTCGTCTCCACGGGTGATCGACAGCCGACAATCCGAGATCTCTCGGGGTCGATGAGCTTCATACCTTCCCGAGGCATTATCAGTTTGCTGGTGTGTCGAAGGTGGGGTTATGACCCGAAGTTCCCACAGGTCAGAGATCGCCAATTTGGCGATAGACTTCAACATCCAATTCTAAATGTCGGGTAATCTTGAAATCCCGAGGTCAGAAAGTGTTCCGTAACTCCAACGGGTCCCATATTCATTAAAAAACTTGTATTTGGAGTATTAGCTTTTTTTATATGAGGAAACAATGAAGAATCGTCGGTTAGGCTATTGGCTAAACACCCTAGCATAGGGTTTTCACCCTTGGTTCTTTCTGAACCCATCTTGAGGAGATGCATGTCCAACGAACTTCGTAATTTCCTGTCGCTCTCATATGGGGAGCTGGAAGATCTGAACCTGAAAGCAAAAGAGCAGCGTAAGAACCGCATCGCTGCTCACAAAATTCAGGAAGAACGCCTGAAGTATCTGACCGATACAAAGGAAATCAAAGCGGTAACAGTGCTGTTCAGCGACCTCGAAGGCCGCCTACACATGCTTGACTACGACAAGAAATTCCTCATCAAGAGTTACGACAACCTCACCTTTGACGGCTCGTCTATCCGCGGTTTCACCGCGCAGCGTGAGAGCGACCTCCGCCTGGGGATTGACTGGAGCGCCTTCTATTGGGCTCCGGCAGATTTCTTCGGAACGGGCAAGGTGATGGTTTTCGGCGAGGTGATCGACAAGCAGGGCACGCCTTACTCGGCGGACATGCGGGGCGTGCTGAAGGGCTTTGCGCAGGAGAAACATGCCAAAGAGGGCTACACGCTCAATGCCGCAAATGAAATTGAAGGCTTCATTTTTGCCGGTCCCGATGCAGAAAAGCTCTTTCCCGTCACGGGAAAGTTTGAATACGTGAATACCGGCGGCTACTACCACTCGCTGCCTGGTGATCCGCTGCGCACGTTTATTGACACGACTGCTGAAGTACAGCGTGCGATGGGCTTTGAGAATGAGAAGGACCATCCTGAGGTTGCCCCTTCGCAATTCGAGATCAACTATAACTATGGCGAAGTTGTTGCCGCTGCGGATCAAATCCAGATATACAAACTCATCTGCCGCCAGGTGGCCACGAAGATGGGAATGACGGCATCGTTTCTTCCCAAGCCGGTGGTCGGAGTTAACGGCAGCGGCATGCATACGAACGTCTCGATCAGTAAGGGCGGCAAGAACCTTTTCTGGGATCCGAAGGGCGAAGAGAAACTATCCGCTCTGGGCTGGAAGTTCGTGGACCGGATTCTGACGCATGGCAATGACCTTTGTCTGCTGATGAATTCGAGCGTCAACTCTTATCGCCGCCTCGATCCTCATTTCGAAGCTCCCAATCAGATCAAGGCTTCGGCAGTCGATCGCGGCTCGATGATTCGTATTCCGATCGGCAATGAGAAGAGCATGCGCGTGGAAGTACGCTCGGTTGCTCCGGATGCCAATCCTTATATGGCACTTCATTCCATCTTCAAAACGGGTCTGGATGGCGATACCGCTACGATCGAGAACCTGCGCCAGGCACAGCGCTACTTGCCGGACAATATTTATACGGCGATTGAGAACTTCCGGAATGCGACGTGGACAACAAAGTTGCTCGGCGAAGATGTGAAGGGACGCTACGCTGACCTGAAGGAAGCTTCGGCGGACCGCTGCCCGCGTCTGCTGGGAACCTTTGTGAAGGCTCAGGAAGTGCAGTTCCATCATGAGGTTTATAATCAGTTTCTGTGGAACCAGTTCTAAGAGGGTCCGCGTTGTTGCTTCGATCGCCCT
>Ga0081540_1001891_pt1 | contig 17520 bp, 14 predicted proteins | sample TabmetS2T1R1_FD_71024 | JGI IMG/M metagenome (GOLD analysis project Ga0081540, IMG submission 71024) | Tabebuia heterophylla rhizosphere microbial communities from the University of Puerto Rico - S2T1R1 | ecosystem: Host-associated > Plants > Roots > Rhizosphere ... | reverse complement strand
ATCCGCCTGCGCGAGTGCGTCATGGAGCGAGGACACGCATGCGATCGGCCCCGTCGGCCAGCCCGCCCGCTCGAGCCAGGGGTCGTAGCCTATGACCTTCATGCCAAGCGCAACGGCGTAGTTTGCCAGAGTGCGCCCGATCCGGCCGCAGCCGAGCACAAGCAGCGTCTTGCCGCCGACCTCTCCGGCCTCCAGACGATTGCGCCATCCCCAGTTTTCAGGATTGCGGACCGCACGATCCGCCTTCATGGCCCGCTTGACGGCCGCGAGGATCAGCATGATGGCATGTTCCGCCACGGCGACGGTATTCACATCGCCGACGACGCAAAGCGGAATGCCGCGCGCGTTCAGCGCCGTCACATCGACGGCGTCGTAACCCACCCCGTGACGCGACACGAGCTTCAAGCGCTCAGCCCTCGCAACCGTGGCCGCGCTCAAGGGCTGGGTGCGAAGGATCAAGGCATCGGCACGGTCGATCAAAGGCGCATAGGACGGCTCCGAGATCTCATCGACAAGCTCGACGGTCAGCCCTTCCGCGCTGCGGAGTCGGGCTATACCGGAGGGGTGCAGCTTTCCCGCGACAAGGACATGCGGCATCAATACGTCCCCTTCTCGGCTTTGGCCTCGCCGCGGGTCAGCTCGCGGAACCGGGTGACCGTCGCGCCGGCCGCCGCCGCAAGGAAGCGGGAATCGCTGCCAACCGTCGTCAGGTTGAAGCCCCAGCCGATCGCGCGGGCCGCATAGTCGGGCGTGCCGCAATGGAGGCCTGCGGCAATTCCGTTTGTCTTGGCCGCGGCGAGGATGCGCTGGATGGCCTCCAGCATTTCGGGCTCTTCCCGGTCGAAACCGGCGGCAAGACGCCCGCCGGTCAGGGAGATCGTCAGATCTGCCGGCCCGATGTAAAGCCCATCGAGACCTGGCGTTGCCGCGATGGCATCGAGATTCGCCATGCCTTCGGCGGTCTCGATCATGGCGAGCGCCAGCATGTTGTCGTTCGCCTCGCCGCCATAGTTCGCTCCAGCCGCAAAAGAGACGCGTGTCGGCCCGAAGCTGCGCTGCCCGAGCGGCGGGTAGCGCAAATAGCTGACGAATCGCGCCGCATCCTCGGCCGTGTTCACCATCGGGCAGATGATGCCGTAGGCGCCGGCATCGAGCGCCTTCATGATGATGCCCGGTTCGTTCCACGGCACCCGCGCCATCAGCGTGGTGCCCGAGGCGCGCATGGCCTGGACCATCGGCAGCAGGGCGGCATAGTCGAGCGCGCCATGCTGCATATCGACAGTCAGGCTGTCGAACCCTTGCGCAGCCATGATCTCGGCCGTGAAGGAATTGCCGATGGAGCACCAGCCGTTGAGCGTCGGCTTTCCCTCCGCCCACAGCTGCTTCAAGCGGTTTGCAATCATGCCCACACCATTTGCGAGAGTTTGACGTCCAGATAGTCGCGGATGCCCTCATGGCCGCCTTCGCGCCCCATCCCCGAAAAGTTCGTGCCCCCGAAAGGGGCCTCCGATGCCGCCAAGGCGAAGCTGTTGATCCCCACCATGCCGGCCTTCAATGCCGAGACTGTGCGCCGCGCCCGTGCGGGGGAGGTGGTAAAGGCATAGGCCGAGAGGCCCATATCCGTGGAATTGGCACGGGCGAGAACTTCGTCCTCGTCCTTGAAGCGGGTGATCGCGGTGATCGGGCCGAAATTCTCCTCCGCCATGACCTTCATATCGTCGGTACACTCCACCAGCACCGTCGGCTCGTGGAAATGCCCGGCATTGAAACCGCTCGCGCGGCTGCCGCCGAAGGCGACCGTCGCACCGGCCTTCCTCGCGTCCGCGACGACCTCTTCGATTTCCGCCAGACGCCTGCCATTGATCAGCGGCCCCATTCCGACGGAGGGATCAAGACCATCGCCGAGTTTGATCGCCTTGGCGCGTTCGACAAAACCGTCCACGAAAGCGTCGTGAAGGCGCTCATGCACGTAGAAGCGGTCGGGCGTGACGCAGACCTGGCCCGCATTGGCGAATTTCGTTGGCACCGAGACGTTCAGGGCGACATCAAGGTCCGCGTCGTGATAGACGATCAGCGGCGCGTTGCCGCCCAGCTCCATCGACACCTTCTTCAGCGTGTCGGCGGCATCCCGGATCATCTGCTGGCCGACCCGGGTCGACCCGGTCAGCGACACCTTGCGCACGCGCTTATCGGCCATCAAAGGCTGATAGGTTGTGCTGGTCGGTCCCACTACGAGGTTCACGGCACCTTCCGGCAAGTTGCCGGCCCGGCAGCAATCCACGAGCACCATCGCGGTGCCGGGCGTCTGACTGGACGGGCGCACGATGACCGAGCAGCCGGCGGCCAGAGCCGGCGCGACCTTGCGGGCAATCAGCGCCGCCGGAAAATTCCATGCCGTGAAGGCCGCCGCCACGCCGACCGGCTCGTGATGGATCTCGAAGCGCCCGTTCGGTACGCGAGACTCTACGATACGGCCGTAGACCCGGCGTGCTTCTTCGGCATACCAACGGAACTGGTCAATCGAGAGGCCCCATTCCCGCTGCGCCTGTGCGACTGGCTTGCCGGTTTCCGAGGCGATCATCCGGACCGCCTCCTCGGCGCGCCGGATCATTTCGTCGGCGATGCGATGCATCGCATCCGCCCGGTCAAAAGCGCTCTTGCGCGACCACGCCTTAAAGCCGTTCTCCGCCGCATCGAGCGCCGCAATCGTGTCGGCTGCCGAAGCCACGGGGCAGTCGCCGAGCGGCCGCTCGCTCACCGGGCTCAGGACCGGAGCCTTGGCGCCGTCCCGCGCCGCGGTCCACGCGCCACCAATGAAAAGTCCGAATTTACTGTACATCTCAGGCAAACCTCCCGCAGGCGTGCGGCGCGCGCCCAGCTATGGATTTCAACATTGTCACCAGCAGACTTCATGCGAAGCAGGCGCATCTTGCCGACGCGGCAAGGCACCGCGTTTCGGGCGCGGTGTGCCTTTGCACGCGGGCCGGTGAGTTATCAGAAGGGGAGGAAATGCAAGTGCGCGACTGCTCAGCGACGTTCGCCGCAGGGACCGCGGCCGCGCGCCCGAAACTCAGGACGGCGATGCAGATCATGGTTTCCTCCCGAACCCTATCTCGCAACAAATATTGCAAAAATAAATAATTGTCAATATTCAATGCGGATAGTTCTGATTTCACCGCTCGACATGGGGCACGTGGTGGAGGGCTCCACAATTGGCAGGGCCGGCCGAGAAGCTCTGCCTGGGCCGCAACAAGGCAGGCGGCACCTGGCGACTGGAGGGAGGTCACTCTGGGCCAATTTACGCTGCAGCGGAATTGGCCTCCATTTGCCCTTGGTGCATCGCTGATGGTTCCGCCCATACGCAACTTGATGCGTGATTCGTAGATGAGGCCGGCATAGGCGGCTATGGCGCCTGGGACGTGGTTCCCGAAAGCGTCAGAAGGACGGTAGCCTATTTCACACCCGGTTTCAGCGGTTGGCAGCAGGAACGGTGGTGGACCCACTGTGGCGATGCAAGCCGGTTTATTGGTCCCGCCGGGCGGGAGGAACTGGAACTTCTCGGCCCGCAAGCCATTGAGGCAATTAGGAAGGATACAGGGCTATCCGAATGGCCTCAGTGGGAGCGCTTCCTCGCTGTAATCTGCAAGGATAAAGGGCCAACTGCCTACCTATTTCGCTGTCGTAAATGTGGACTGCTAGGCGGCTATCAGGATTGCCATTAATCCTGAAACGCCGACGTGAACGTTACCTTATGATCGTGCGCCGACCAGCGAGATACAGGGGTAAACTCTTCAGATGCCGCCGCAGCTGCGGTTAACCGCTATAGTGGCGCAAAAATCACCATTCCTCGTTCTTCGAATTGGCAAACCAGGTATGAAGATCCACTCTTAGAGGTGAGTGACTGCTTACATCGCCATGCCCACACGGTATCTGACGTGAGCGCGACTGGCCGCCCAAACACCACCGGTCTGCGCCGATTCCTGGATCTCCAGCAGCAGCGCGATTGGATGCAGGGCAAGGCGATCCTGCGCGACGCCGACGAGCGCTCGGAGTCCGTGGAGCTGCGTCTCAAATACGTCGCGCGGTTTGAGAAGCTTCTGCGCCGGCCGCAGGCGCAAGAGGTCCTGGGGATTCTCCGGCGCTACGGCCGCGACTGCATCCCGATTCCGCGTCGGACCGAGCGGCATTACTGGTCGGTTTCCTGTCTGCCGTCGACTCCGGGCAAGGCGCTCGTTCGCGTCAATGCGAGCTGGATGGAGCTTTTCTCGCTCTATGCGGACGGCGAGGGCATCCGCGCGCTATTCCTGGTGCATCTTTCTGATTTCACCAGCGACCATTCACTCGATCAGGGCCAAGTGGACGAAGATTTCCTTGAGCGCTGTGTCATGACGCCGGAAGACGTCGGCTATTTCTTCCCCCGTGGCGAGGACATTTTCGGCATCAAGGTCCGCGGCTTCTCCTCAATCGGCAAATTCCTCGCGGCGCGCCGTGCGTTGCGGGCCATCCGGGCGTTCAACCTGACGCACATGAACCGGGGCCGGAACGCCTATCAGGCGAGCCACTGCTACAGCCTGGCGGATCACATGTTGAGTGGTGCTGTGCGCTGAGCGAGGACAGTTCGAACCCAATAGGCCTAATTGCCCCCCGATCGGAAGGTTGCGCAGTTGTTAGTCCTCGACTGTGCAACCTCGGTGCCGGCGGTTGTGACCGTGGATACGACAGCCATCACGCGGCAAATGCCAAGCAGTGATGAGCAAATAGCTCATCAGGTGTTCACATCAAAACGGGTGGGTGGAATCGCGATTTCCGCCCGCTAGCTCGGTCTTTGGGGGGAGCGTTGCGTGCTCCGCTTGCCCGTCAGGCCGCGGTATAGCCACCATCGAGCAGAAGCGTCTCGCCTGAGATCAAATCGGATGCGGATGAGGCGAGGAACAGGATGGCATCCGCCACCTCGATCGGCTCGCCGAACCGGCCAAGCGGTATTTTTGCCAGCATCGGCTCACCCTTTTCCGGCGCACCCCATACCCGCTTTCCCATCGGCGTGAGGACGACTGTCGGGCAGATCGCATTTGATTGAATGTTGTGCTGCGCCCATTCCAAGGTCATCACCTTCGTCAGGGCGTTGAGCCCGGCCTTCGAGGCCATGTAGGCCCCGTGATCGACCAGCGCGACGACGCTTGTCTGTGAGGAGATATTGATGATCTTGCCGGCGCGGCGCGCGATCATCTGCGGCACGATCGCCTGGGCTATCAGAAATGGCGCGCGCAGATTGACCGCCATGGTCATATCCCAGTCCGCAATGGTGGCGTCCAGGAGCGGCGCATTGCGCGCGATGCCAGCATTATTGACCAGGATGTCAATCCTGCCGAAGGCGGCCAGTGCCTCACGGGCCAATCGCCCCGGCTCATCGGGTTTTGCCAGGTCGGCAGTCAGCACCACGGCGCGCCGTCCCAGCGTACGGACCGCGCCGACGATATCCTCGTGCTTGTGATCGGGCGTCCCGGCGGCGACAATGTCGGCACCGGCATCGGCCAGCACTTTCGCCGCAACAAATCCGATGCCGCTTGTGCCACCTGTAACCAGTGCGATCTTTCCCTCGAGAGAAAATCGGTTCGTCCAGGCAGGAGAGGGCATCGAAGTACTCCGGTTGTTAGGAAATGAGAGGAGCCTTTGCACTTACATTTTGCGGCAAACCCACAGGCTGCTGGATGAGATGGTCGGAATTCTGTCTCACCATTTTACAGGGAACCGCTTCGCCGCGGCAAATGGATCGTCGTTAGAGCGGACTGCCAGCTCACCGCCGATCCTGGGGCTGGGGACTGCTCGCGCGCAAGCGTTTCGAAGCCTTGGCTTAGCGACGTATAGCGCCGCCAAAGACAATACGTTACAAACACAACTGGCCCGCCAAAACCATTCGAATTGGGTTGGTAACCGCACATGAAGCAGCCACTGTCAATGGCTGCGCTTTCAGCAGCGGAACGCGTCACAGGCGAACTCGCATGGAAACGCTCTATCGAACAGCATTGTCGGAACTTGCCGCGGTGTTCGACAAGATTGATGACGCCCAGGTCGACAAGGCGATCGACATGATTGCCGATGCCCGATCGACCGTTGTGTTTGGCGGGGGCCGGGAGCGCCTGCAGATCATGGGCTTCGCCATGCGGCTCTACCACATGGGACTGAAGGTGGCCGTCGAAGGCGACATGACAACGCCGCCCGTGGGGAAAGATGACTTGTTCATCGTCACGGTCGGTCCGGGCGAGATATCGACTGCGCTCGCGCTTCTGGGTGTCGCCAGGAAGGCCGGAGCGACGATCCTGGTGCTTACGGCACAGCCGCAGGGGCGCGCCGCAGCCTTTGCTGACGTCGTTCTGACCATCCCGGCACAGACGATGGCCGACGATCAGGGGCCAAAGAAGAGTTCCGTGCTGCCGATGGGCTCGCTTTATGAAGGCGCGCTTTTTGTGCTATTTGAGGTTATGGTGTTGAAATTGCGCTCGAAACTAAACATCGATCCTGAAACCATGCGCGGCAATCACACCAATCTTGAATAAGTCTCGCGGGATTTGAGGCATCGAACGCCGGTGGCAAAACAAATCATCGTTCAAGGAGAGGTCACGATCAACAATATGGCCTCGGCGATGATGTGATCCGTTGACCAAGAGAAGCAAACCAGGGAGGAAACAGAAATGCTGATAACTCGCAGGCATCTCCTAGCAGGTGCAGCGGGAGGGGCTTCCGCGCTGATACTCGCCCGGGCTTACGGTGCGGTCCCGCCGCTGAAGAAGAAGGACACCTATAAGGTCGGTTTCGCGCAAACGGAGAGCAACAATCCCTGGCGATTGGCGCAAACCGCCAGCATGCAAGCGGAGGCCAAAAAGCGCGGGTGCCAGTTGGTCTATACCGACGCTGCCGGATCCGCCGCCAAACAGGTGGCTGACGTCAACAGCATGATTGCGCAAGGCGTTGATTTCATCTTCTTGCCGCCGCGCGAAGAAAAGCCGCTGATTCCTGCCGTGATGGCAGCCAAAAAGGCCGGCATTCCGGTTCTGCTCATCGACCGCAACGTTGATCCTGCGCTTGCCAAGGCCGGCGAGGACTATCTCGCATTCGTTGGCTCGAACTTCGTCCAGGAAGGCATGCGCGTCGCCGAATGGACGATCAAGACTGCGGGCGGTAAGGGGAAGATCATTGAGCTGGAAGGTTCGGTTGGCGCTTCACCCGCCAACGATCGCAAGAAGGGTTTCGACGACACGATCAAGGCCAAAGCACCGGAGATGACCATCGTCGCCAGCCAGTCCGGCGATTTTGCGCGCGACAAGGGCCGCCAGGTCGCCGAAACCCTGCTGCAGGCGCATCCCGAGGCGACCATCATCTATGCACATAATGATGAGATGGCGCTTGGTGCTATCGCCGCCATCGAGGCCGCCGGAAAAGTTCCGGGCAAGGACTATCTGGTCGTCTCGATCGACGGCGAGAAGGATGCCTTGCAGGCAATCATCGACGGGAAAATGGGCTGCAGCTGCGAGTGCAACCCCCGGTTTGGGCCCAAGGCGTTCGACATCATGTATGAGTACGCCGGCGGCGGGAAGATCGAACCGATCATCATCAATCCGGATAACTTCTACGACGCGTCAAATGCCAAGGACCACCTGGCATCGGCCTACTGACCCGACGATCATATGTCGGTGTGATACTGCTCCCCGCCGGCTGTTGCTGGCGGGGAGTTTCCAGAGTAGCCGATGGCCTGTTCAATCCCGCTCCAGCAATCCGACCGTTCAATGCCTGGTTTATCGACACTGCTTTCGATGCGCGACATCGACAAGCATTTCCAGGGTGCAAGGGCCTTAAACAAGGCCTCGCTCGAGGTGGGAGCGGGCGAGATAATGGCGCTTGTCGGCCAGAATGGGGCCGGCAAATCGACACTGATCAAAGTCTTGACCGGCGCCCATCGCAAGGACGCCGGGACCATCGTTTTCGACGACAAAGAAGTCGCGTTCGCCTCCCCGCAAGCCGCTCAGGCCGGCGGCATCAGCACCATCTATCAGGAAATCAACCTGATTCCCTACCGCTCGGTTGCCGAGAATATCTGCCTCGGCCGCCAACCGCGCCGGTATGGCCTGATCGACTGGCAGCGCACGAACAACGAAGCCCGCAGACTGCTCGGCCGTTTTGCCATCGACCTCGACGTCCGCCAGCCGCTCGCGGAATTCAGCACTGCAGTTCAGCAAATGGTCGCCATCGCCCGCGCGATTTCGTTCAACGCGAAGCTGGTGATCATGGACGAGCCGACCTCCTCGCTCGACGAAAACGAGGTCAAGGTCTTGTTCGATGTGATGCGGCAACTCCGCTCGGAGGGGGTGTCTGTCATCTTCATCACCCACCGGCTGGACGAGCTGTTTGCCGTTTGCGATCGCGTGACGGTCATGCGCGATGGCCGGACGATTACGACGCAGCCGATGAGCAAGGTCGACAAGCTGCAACTCGTGTCCGCCATGCTGGGCCGTGACCGCGAGGATGTTCGCGTACAGGCAACGGGATTTCGCAGGTCACCCATGGCCAGTACCGGAGGCGAGGTGCTTTACACCGATGCCCTGATGGTGGGGTATCGCGTCAAGAGCGCCCATGTCGAAGTCCAGTCCGGGCAGATCGCCGGCCTTGCGGGTCTGCTGGGCTCGGGCCGCACCGAGGTGGCGCGTGCAATCTTTGGCGCCGATCCGGCGTCTGGCGGTGAAATCCGCGTGCTCGGCAAACCGGTTCATCCGAGCGACCCGGCGCAAGCCATTAAGCTCGGCATCGGCTTTTGCACGGAAGACCGCAAGGTCGAGGGGATCGTGCCTGACATGTCCGTCCGGGAGAACCTCACCTTGGCCCTGCTTCCTCATCTGACGCGTTTCGGCGTGGTGAACGAAGACCGACAGCGGGAAATCGTCGATCGCTTTATCAAACGTCTCGCCATAAAGACGACGGGTCCTGAACAGAAGATCAAGGACCTCTCTGGAGGCAATCAGCAAAAGGTCCTGCTGGCGCGCTGGCTTTGCACGAACCCGAAGCTTCTCATTCTCGATGAGCCGACGCGCGGCATCGATGTCGGCGCCAAAATGGAGATCCAATCACTGATCAACGAGCTCGCCGACCAGGGCCTTGCCGTGCTGATGATTTCATCCGAGCTCGAGGAGATCGTCGAAGGCGCCGACCGCGTTTTCGTGCTGAGCGACGGGCGCACCGTCGCCGAGCTCTCGCGCGGCAGCATCGACGCCGCGGCGATCATGCACGCCATGGCCCACGACACCCCAGTGACGGGGGCAGTGAACCCCGTCCCATGAGCGAGGCCCAGCCGATCGCGACAAATGCCCGGTTGCCAGCGGTTTGGCCGCGACTCCGGCCATTCGCGACACTCGCCGCGCTTCTGGTGTTGCTGGCGTTCAATCTCGCCGTCACGCCCAACTTCGTCAGTTGGCAGACGCTGAATGTCAACATGACGCAGGTTGCGACGATTGTCATTGTCTCGGTCGGCATGACGCTGGTCATAGCGACCGGCGGGATCGATCTCTCCGTCGGATCGCTGATGGCGATCTCAGGGGCGCTCGCGCCGCTGATCTTTCTCAGCCCGTTCGGCCTCGCTCACCCGGCGCTTGGCGTTGCTCTGGCTTTGGTTGTGCCGGTTGCCGCGGCCGCAGCGTTCGGGTTCTTCAACGGATGGTTTATCACCCGTTTTGGCGTGCAGCCAATTGTTGGCACGCTCGTGCTCTTTATCGCCGGGCGCGGCATAGCCCAGGTGATGACCAACGGCAATCTGCAGGTGTTCAAAAACCCGTCATTTCAGGTGATCGGGCTTGGCCGGGTATTCGGTGTGCCTGTTCAAGTCATCATCATGCTGATTTTGGTCGCGGCTGCCGCATGGATGTTGCGCCGCACGCTGCTCGGTCGCCAGATCCTGGCGGTCGGCGGTAATGAACGGGCGGCACGACTCTCCGGCGTTCCAGTCGCCGTGATAAAACGCTGGGTCTATACGATCAGCGGTTTTTGTGCCGGCATCGCCGGTCTCGTCGTCGTGTCGATCAACTCATCGAGCGATGCAAACCTTGTCGGCCTCGGCATGGAGCTCGATGCCATCGCCGCTGTTGCTGTCGGCGGCACGCCGTTCGCGGGAGGCCAGGCGATGGTGGTGGGCACTCTGCTAGGCGCCCTCATCATACAGTTGCTTCGCTATACTTTGCTCGCCAATGGCGTGCCCGACTCGGCAGCGCTGATCGTCAAGGGCGCCGTGATCGCCCTGGCCGTCTGGTCACAGCAGCGGGGACGGTGAGCATGACCATGCCTGCCCGGGATCGGTCAACGTCCAGACCCCAGCTGCTCAAGGTTGCTAGCCAGCAGCGCGTGATGATTGCTCTTGCGCTGCTGATCCTGTTCGGCGCACTGCGCTACGACAATTTTCTCGGCTCTTTCAATGTATTCAGCGTGATGCGCTACAATTCGATGTTTGCGCTCACGAGCCTTGGGATGTGCTTTGTCATCATGACAGGCGGCATCGACCTGTCGGTCGGCACAACGGCTGCGCTGGCAAGCGTCGTCTCCGCTCTGCTCTCGCCCTATGGGCTTGTCCCGGGACTGTGCGGCGGACTGCTCGCGGGTGTTGTGGTTGGCACCGTCAACGGATTGCTCGTGACCCGGGTCGGCATCCAACCGTTCATAGCGACGCTGTCGGGAATGCTGATGGCAAGCGGGTCGGGCCTGCTGCTGGCACGCAACCAGTCGGTTTCGGTATCGTACGATACCTCCTTCACTGAGCTCGGCCAGGGCGACCTGTCCGGACTTCCGGTGCCGGCCTGGATCGCAATTTTCGCTTACCTCGCAGGATCGATCCTGCTCAATTACACCGCTTTCGGCCGCAACGTGCTTGCGGTCGGCGGAAACGAAGAAGCGGCCCGGTTGATGGGGCTCCCGGTTGCTCGCACCAAATTTCTCGCCTATCTGCAATCCGGCGTTCTGGCGAGCCTCGCCGGCGTTATCCTGGCAGCGCAATTTGGCGCGGGTCAACCCGCCGAAGGCGTAGGCTGGGAGTTGTTCTCGATCGCGGCTGTCGTCGTGGGCGGCACACTGTTGACCGGCGGCATCGGTTCGGTCGTGACGACGCTCGCCGGCGTGTTGCTGCTCGGCCTGATATTCAACGTGCTGAATTTCGAGAACGGCATGGGCTGGATCAGCCTCAGCGCCTACTGGCAGTCGGTCATCCGAGGGGTCTTTCTGATGATCGTCGTCATGGCGGGATCCGGGAAGAAATGGGCCGTGTTTCGCAGATCGCTCGCTCACTAAGCCGTACGCAAAAGTATCCTTAAGGCCTGGCGGGTCAAACTGCCGTAAACCATTGCTGAGCAATGTGAATTGGCGGAGAGGACGGAGAATGGTCGAACTCTCTCTATAACACTCTAGCCGGTTGGTAATCCCAGCTTAAACACGCGAAAGTCTCGTTCGAGGAGATATCCCCATGACAGGCTCTTCGAACCCCAATGGCGCTTCGACGAGCGTGATTAGGCGGCCTTTGCGGCTGGAGCCAGATTGCGCCAATTCGACGGAAGCAATTCGGCGATACGGCTGGCCATGAGGTCCGCACCCGTTCCGCCAGCATCGCGGCACTCGCGGCCCTTGGATCCGTGCATGGCTCTCAAAGTCGGGAATCACCACAAATGCGAAAGATCGGTCTCTGACTTTCCGCAGCCGGTTCTGGGCAGATAGCGGACTGTCGGCGGACACTTAGTAAGGACGGCAAGCGCCTCATTGCCGACATCTGCTCGCGCCTGAAGCGGCCGCCCCTTTTCTTCACGGGGGCGGAGGCAGATCCGTCGAATGGTGCATTTCACAGAGTCCGCCGCTCCGGCCGGCGACAAATTGAGCTTTCCAGGATTGGCCCTGGCATAGGGTCGGGCGCAGGCCGCCGATCCGGCAGGAAACGCGCCGGCGGTCAAGTTCGACTTCTCATTCGATGATAGGAGGGCAGTTGATTTTCAATCTCGTCGAGCGTGAGGAGCCGGACGCCCCGACCGCTCATTCGTCGCGCGGTTTCCTCGATATCGACGGTCGAATGTGTGATCGCGTTTTCAGGCAACCCCAGATGCTTGGCTGGGGCATTGCCGACCCGAAACGCCTCTTCGATGCCGCCGGGGCTGAAGAGGGCGAGCATGCGAAGCTCAGGCGAGCGGATGATGAAGGCGTGTGGCCTGAGCCTCGGCAGAAAGACGCAACCACCGGCGCCCACAGAGAAGCGCTCTTCTCCCGCGAAGGCGTCGAAGTTGCCTTCGATCACATAGAAGAGTTCGTCCTCTCGGGTGTGCACATGCGGAGGGGGTTCGTTTCCCGGCTGCAGAAGCACCTCCATGAGGCAGTACGCGCCGTTCGTATCGCTCGTGTCGGCGAGATAGGTGACCAGGCTGCCCAGATGCCATTGCGAGATTTCAAGGGATGGAGCGCGCTTGTAGGCGGATGCGACGGTTGAAAGAGACATGTTTCCTCGGCTCGAAGAATTGAGACGCGCAGCACGATCGCGGCGCCCGGGCACAGTATAGGAACCGATAGGGCCGTCTTAGCCCGGCAACGCCATGTCACTTGTCGAATTGCGCCCCATCATCTCGCGCATAAACGCTCGGGGCGCGACCGAAACGCTCGCGGAATTTTCGCGAGAAATGCGGATAGTCGAGAAAGCCGCAAGTGAATGCAACGTCGCCAAGGGGCTGGTCACTCTTCAGCAGGGCCCGCCGCCGAAGCAGATGCGAGGCACGGTCAAGCCGGAGCGCGCGGATGAAATGGCCGCAAGTCGTGCCCCGGGCACTGAAAAGCTTCTGCAGGTAACGCACCGAGATCCGCGCTTCGGACGCGACGGCTGACGGCGTGAGCTCCGGATCGCAGAAACGGGCCTCGATCAGGTGGCAGATGCGTGTGAACACTTTCTCGCCGTAATGCGACGTCTGCTCGACCCGCTCCCGGGTGAATAGGGCGGCGAGGAGATCGAAGACGACAAGCTGCATCTGCGGTTCCGGCAGATCATTCACGTCCACGCCCTCCCGAAGGGCCTCGCGCATAAGCTGCAGCAACAGCCGGTTGGCCGATGTTCCTGTCCTGTGCAAGCCTCCTTTCGGTTCGAAGCCAAGATGAGAGACAAGCTGCTGGCGCGGCAGGTGAAGAGCCAGATGCCGGACGAGCCCAGGCTCGTTGAAGACGGTCATCGCACGTGTTGGGTCGACGAGGATGACATCGCCGGCATCAAGTTCGACCAGCCGATCGTTGTGATCAAAGGCTGTCCGGCCGGTGAGCTGGAAAATGAGACTGTAATCCTCAAGGCCATCGAGACGCGCATGCCGTGGCGTCCGATTGATCCTTTCGATGTTGCTGCCGGCGTTCAACGCGTTCAGACCGTAAACGTCGTAAGGTTGAAACCAACCCATGAACGTCTTTGGATCAAACCCCACGAGATCATTGGCGCAGGACCGTCGCAAGAATGACGCCCACTTGTCCCCGGCAAGCCTTTGTCGCGCCGGATCGGTTGCAGCGTTGGCCATCGATCCTCTCAGACTGGTTTGGAAAGACAGCATCAAATCAAGACCAGGTCACCTGAGGAAATCACCTTGTCGTTAGCCTGACCACCGCCTCGGATGCTGCGCGCAATGCTGGGATCGTTGAGGCCGGGCGCCTTCCGCGACACGTCGAGGGCTCAAACGGACAAACCGAATGCCGCAGTCCCTCTACGGGCGGGAGCCAGCAGAGCTTATCCTTCCTGATTTCAGGACGTTCAGCCTCCCGCCGGCTTCTCTGCGGACTGAGGGGCTCCCGGCCATCGACCGCGTTGCCAACGATCAAGGCAAGTCGTGGAAGGACGACGTTGTCCGGCAGGTCGCGCCACGGATTGCAAGATCCAAAAGATGCCATGCGCACGTGCCCGTCCGGTCGGCGTCCGTTCGGAAGCATGGCGCAAAAGGGCAAGTTAAAGGGCGCTGATTACCACGACTCACGCACCACCGAGAGATATCATGGGTACCGATCGACCGTGATGAATCCCGCTCGGCCAGATTGGATATGCTGCGCAGCCGGCCGAGTGTGCTTTGAAGAGAGAACAGACCAGATGCAGATCGAAAAACTGAAATTATACCACAGCCCGGGCACACGAAGTGCGCGCGTCAAGTGGCTTCTCCATGAGCTTGTCGGCGATACGTTTGAGCTGCGTCAAATCTCCTTGAATGATGCTGAGCAGTATGATCTCGAATACTTGGCGGTAAATCCCAATCATGCCGTGCCCGCGCTTGGAATTACCTTTCGCGACGGCACGACCAAAATGATGATTGAAAGCGGAGCCCTGATGACTTTCCTGGCAGACGTGTATCCGGATCGCCTGCTCGCGCCGCCGCCCACCAGCTTGCATGCACGGGCAGACTACCTGCAGATGCTTCATTTCGGGGCGTCCTCGATGGATATGATGTTGTGGCAGATCAAGATCCATGAGGACACGCTCAGCGAGTCCGAACGTGACCTGCGAAGTGCGACACGCTACCGCAGGAAATTCATGAATGAGGTCGAGCCGCAGCTACGCGATCGACTGGAGCGACATCCATTCGTCTGTGGGAACGACTTTCTCGCCGTCGATTGCCTCATCGCTCATAACATCATGTGGGCAAGGCTTTACGGACTATGCCAGGCGCCTTCCTTCGCGGACTACATCGCGCGGCTGTCCCAACGTCCTGCATTCGCGAAGGCTTTTTCCGATCTGCATCTTTTCACAAAGGTTCCGCCACCCGGAAGCCCGGTGCTTGAAAGGTTCACCGGTTGACGGCGAACGACCCTACTCATATCTGCCTTGTTCTGGACCGCTCGGGCTCGATGCAGGCGGTACGCGCCGACGCGCTCGGCACCTTGAACAGCGATATCCAGACCGCTAAGCGATCGAGCGTTGTGTGAGGCGCTCTTCTCCGCTCGATACCATCCGCCAGAATGAGGTAATGGAAACGGTAAAGCCGATCGGCCGCGACGAATACCGCTGTTCCGGCCTTACGCCGCTCTATGATGCCGATCGTTGCGCGTTTGTTGCATCTGCTCACGACAGCATTTGGCCCCGAACTGCCTCACCGTCCTGGCCGCCGGTCGGCAGCTGGGCGGTGGGATTGGGGGGGCCCTCTTGCCTGGCAGCATTGGGTGGCGGCCAACGGCTTAGCCGCCATTTCGTTTGGAGCATCGACGTTCGGAACGAGCAAAAGCAACGAGTGGTGGCGAGCCCGCTAACGTCTCGGCTTCGCCGAACCAGCGGGAAGCGGCCTGAACCGCGCCTTCATCGTCAGCGTCACTCTCACTCGCCCAAGCTACAAAACCATCCGGCCGGACCAGTATCGCACTTAGTCCCAAGCGGCCGTGCGTATTGTTCGAGATGTAGTTGATCCGCCCGCGCCAGCGGTTTGCCAGCGCCTGCAGCGGCGCATCGGGCGCGAAGTCCAGCAGCAGGCCCTTCCCATCACGCAGGAGGCCGTCAACTCCTGTTCCGTCGGCCAGCTCAAAATGGGGAACGGAGCGCCCCACGAGCGGATGGCTGCCGCCGAGATCATAGCGCAGCGCCACACCCCACACTCTCTCGGCGAAATATGTCGTGCCGTCGCGCGTCTCGATAAGATCGCGGACGATTGCCGCAAGCGCGCAACTGCTCGGGGTGGGCCGCATGAGCGCAACCTGGGCGCGCGACCAATCGAGGATCCGGGCTCCCTCCGGATGCCGTTCGGTGAAGTAGCTGTCGAGCAGCCCCATCGGTGCCTTGCCGCGTATCGTGCTGGCCAACTTCCAGCCCAGGTTCATCGCATCGCCAAGGCCCAAGTTGAGACCCTGGCCGCCGAGAGGCGAATGGATATGGGCGGCGTCGCCAGCAAGCAGCACCTGTCCGTGGCGGTAGGCCGTCGCTTGTTGTGCACGGTCGGTCCAGGTTGTGGCGAGCCGGAGGGCGGTCAGCGTGGCATCGGTGCCCGAGACCCGGCGTAACACCGCCTGCACATGCTCGCGCGTGATCGGCATCCGGTGGAAGGCACCCCCGTCGAAATCGATCATCGCTATCGTGCCGGGCTTGGCGTAGGTATACATGCCCGCGGGCGTGTAGGTGCGCCCTAGGATGAGCGCGTCCGGGTCAGCCAGCTCGACCTGGACCGAGTAGCCGGTAAACTCGGGATCAGTGCCGACGAATTTGAAGCCGCCAACCCTGCGCACGGTACTGCGGCCACCGTCGCAACCAACCAGCCAGCGTGCGTGGAAGGTCTCGCCACCAGCGCGGACCGTCACGCCGTCGCTCGTTTGGTCGAAGTCCTCGACGCCGGCGCCGCGCCTGATCTGCGCCCCCATCACGGTCGCGCGCGCGGCCAGGACGGATTCGAGAGACTGCATGCTGACCGCCAGATTGACCCCGGCTGGGCTGGGCGACCGGTATGGCCACCTCGAGATGTCGACGTCGTCGTAAAAAAATTGGATGCCGGCGAAGTGGCCGGCGGGCCGACGTTTTTGCTGCATCCAGTGAGCGGAGGCCTTGAGGGCGTCCTTCGCGTCGTTTGCGGCCTGGGCTGCGACCAGGTCGTTGAGCAGGCCGCGACGATCGAAAGCCTCAAGGGTCGCCGCCGACAGACCACGCAGCCCGAACGGCAGTGTCTTCAATGAAGAGTGCCGGTCTTCGGCCTGCTCAAGCACGAGTACCGAAATGCCTGCGAGCCGCAGCTCGCAGGCAAGGAACAGCCCAACCGGCCCGGCACCGGCGATGACGACGTCGTAAAGCGTGGGATTGGAAAAGCGCATGGAATACTCCTGTGTCGATGTTTGTTCGACCGGAGCGTTCCTCGAATTGGAGACCTCACGGACGAACACTTGAACGCTCAATGAGCGTCCGATGCTCGTCGTGGGGATCCCGGCCACGAGGCCAAAGACCAGAGCTTTCGTTACCGAAAGGACTTGGGCTGACCAGACCAAGTCTGCCTTTTCCGACGCAGTGCCTGTAGCAGAGGGGGCTTCGGGCTGCAAGGGGTACAGCCTTGCGGCTATCGCGATCGTCGGTTTTTGGCCCTGGCTGCGTGAAAACGTCGAGTCGGGTATGAACCGTCGCAAGGATATGGAGGCGGTCGATGAAGCGGTTCATCGCGGGGGCCGAGCGGCATCAGTTGACGTTATTGCCCGAATGCCCGGACGAGTGGGTGGATGAGGACAATCCTGTCCGCGCGGTGAATGCCTTTGTCGACGCCCTCGATCTGCTCGCATTGGGTTTTAGCGATGCCGAGCCCGCGGCGACCGGCCGGCCGGGCTATCACCCGGCGCCGCTTCTGAAGCTCTACATCTACGGATATCTGAACCGCATTCAGTCGAGCCGACGGCTTGAGCGCGAGGCCGGGCGCAATCTCGAGGTGATCTGGCTCCTCCAGCGCTTGATGCCCGACGACAAAACCATTGCCGACTTTCGCAAAGACAACGGTCCTCTATCCGCAGGACCTGCGCGCGCTTCGTCGAGCTGTGCCGCCAGAT
>Ga0081540_1001890_pt1 | contig 17529 bp, 18 predicted proteins | sample TabmetS2T1R1_FD_71024 | JGI IMG/M metagenome (GOLD analysis project Ga0081540, IMG submission 71024) | Tabebuia heterophylla rhizosphere microbial communities from the University of Puerto Rico - S2T1R1 | ecosystem: Host-associated > Plants > Roots > Rhizosphere ... | reverse complement strand
CGCAGGCCGGGCACGTGGGCCACGCCCACAACCGGCGCCTCGTCCGTCGGTGCCGCGCCTGAGGCGGGCCAGATGTCCTCGTCCATAGGCAAGCGACCATACGCGAACGGTGGCCGCCGCGCCTCCCTCCGATAGGGCGATTCTGGACAGGATTCGGTCAGGCCGGCACAGTCTCCCGCACGCTCTGCCGCGTCACCCGGCGTTCCCGGGCGGGCGACGCGGCCAGGTGCCCGGCGGCGGCGGCCAGCCCGAGCACCCCGCAGGCCAGCCAGTGCCACCTTCCGAGGTACTGCCAACTCAGCCCGCCCAGCGCGGGCGCGATGAAGCTGGCGAGCGAGAAGGTCAGGTAGAACACCGACTGGTACCGGGCGCGGATGCCCGGCGGAGCCAGCTCCGACATGATGGTCGCGTTCGGCGGGGCGGCCAGCATCGACCCGCAGGTCCAGAGGGTGGCGCACACCAGGTAGAAGCCGAGCGAACCGGCGACGGTCAGCGCGCCGTAGCCGACCGCCATGAGTGCCAGCGCGGCGGCGAGCACGGAACCCTTGAGCCTGCCGCGGATCAGCACCGGTACGAACAGTTGACCGAGCACGATCAGGATCCCGGCCAGCGACATGACCAGGCCGTACCCGGATGCCGAGATCCCGTCGGCCGTCATCGACAGCGGCAGGATCGACGAGTTCTGCGCGAACAGCACGCCCTGCAGCAATGCCAGGCCCACGAAGGCCATGAAGACCCGATCGCGCAGCGCGATGCGGACGCCGCCGCGCACCGGCCGGGCCGCCGGTACCGGCGTCGCCGCGACCCGGTGCGGCACGCTCTCGGGTACCCACAGGAAGATCATGATCGCGGAGAGCAGCGTGGTCGTCGCGTCCGAAAGGAACAGCACGGTGAAGCCGAGGTGGGCCACGGCGCCGGCGAGCAGGCCGGCCGCGGCCATGCCCACGTTGAAGGCCCAGAACTGGAGGTTGAACGCGCGGGGCCGGTCGGCCTCGGGGGTGATGTCCACGATCGCCGCCACGAACGCCGAGCCCGGCAGCCCCTGCGAGACGCCGACCAGGACGACGCAGCCCGCGATCACCGGCAGGCTGCTCGCGAGCCCGAGCGCGGCCAGCAGCGCGGCGCCGGTGAAGTGGGCGAGAAGTAGCGTGCGCCGCCGCCCCCAGCCGTCCGCCAGCACGCCGCCGAGCAGGGTACCGACGGCGGCCCCGATGCCGTAACCGCCTACGACCACGCCGGCCACGGCGGGGCTCAGCTGCCGCGGACCGGTGAGGTAGAGGGAAAGGAACAGCACGGCGAAGCCGCCGGCCCTGTTGATCAGGATGCCGGCGCAGATCACCCAGAACGTTGGCGACAGCCCGCCCGCAGTGACTCGGTACCAGGCGCGCAACACAGCTCCGTAAGGATTGTTAACAGAGAACCGCCTTACAAAATAGATCAGCCCGGGGCGGCTGGTCACCGGTCGGGGGGCGTGGTCGTCGTCACCCTCCGGCCGCCGTCCCTCACCCGGCCGGCGGGAGGATCGGGCCGGTGCGGCAGGATGGTCGTATGACAGTCGAACGCCTGCCTGGCGCCGCTGCGACAGGCTCCGCGGCCGTGGGCACCCTCGTGCTGCTCCGCCACGGCGAGAGCGAATGGAACGCGAAGAACCTGTTCACCGGCTGGGTCGACGTGGACCTGTCGGCGCAGGGCGAGGACGAGGCTCGGCGCGGCGGCGAGCTGCTGCGCGACAGCGGACTGCTGCCGGACGTCGTGCACACCTCGGTCCTGCGCCGGGCGATCCGCACGGCCGAGTTGGCGCTGCACGCGGCCAACCGGCACTGGATCCCGGTGCGCCGCAGCTGGCGGCTCAACGAGCGGCACTACGGCGCGCTGCAGGGCAAGGACAAGAAGCAGACCCTGGAGGCATACGGCGAGGAGCAGTTCATGCTGTGGCGCCGCTCCTACGACACGCCCCCGCCACCGCTGGCCGAGTCCGACGAATACTCACAGTTCGACGACCCGCGCTATGCCGCGCTGCCGCCGGATGCGCGTCCCCGCACCGAGTGCCTCAAGGACGTGCTGCACCGCGCCCTGCCCTACTGGTACGACGCCATCGTGCCGGACCTGCTGGCCGGCCGGACGGTGCTGGTGGCCGCGCACGGCAACTCGCTGCGCGCGCTGGTCAAGCACCTGGACCAGATCTCCGACGAGGCCATCGCGAAGCTGAACATTCCCACCGGGATCCCGCTGCGCTACGACCTCGACCCGGCAACGCTCGCCCCGCTCAGCCCGGGCGGCGCCTACCTCGACCCGGAGGCCGCAGTCGCCGCCGCGGCGGCCGTCGCCAACCAGGGACGCTAGTCTACTAGTCCACTGTGGACAGTGTTGCTCAGGGAGCAGCGTCCACAGTGGACCGTGGGGGTACCTCGCCGGTCACCAGGTACACGACGTGGCGGCCGGCGTTGACCGCGTGGTCGGCATACCGCTCATACCACCGGGCGAGCATCGCGCCGTCGATGGTCTCGGCCACACCGTGCCGCCAGGCCGCACCGAGCATCAGCGCGAACAGCTGCCGGTTGAGCTGGTCGACCTGGTCGTCGTCGCGCTCCAGCTCGCCGGCGAGCGACGCGTTCGAGTGGCGCAGGCTCTCGGCCACCTTGGCCGCCATCGCGTCGCTCACCGCCGCCATGTCCCGGATCACCGGCTGAAGCTCCTCCGGTACCGCGGCCGAGGGCAGCCGGCGTAGGCAGACCTGCGCGACGTGTACCGCGAGATCCCCCATCCGCTCCAGGTCGGCCGCCGTGTGCAGCGCGGTGACCAGCAGCCGCAGGTCCGAGGCGACCGGCGCCTGGCGGGCCAGCAGGTCGTAGACCTTCTCCTCCACCGACTGGTACCCGAGGTCGAGCTCGAGGTCGGCGTGCACGACCTCCTCGGCGTCGGTCTGGTCGGCGGCCAGCAGGGCTTCGGTCGCCCGGTTCATCGCGTCCCGCGCCTGCTCCGCCATTGTGACCAGGAGCTCGCTGACAATGGCCAGGTCAGCCTGGAATTCCGCACGCATGACGACCTCCTGGAAGGGTCGGGTCGGGTCGCTTTCGGGCGACCGTAGGACTGTGTGGCGACCGACAGGTGAACCTTGGTGAACGCGGACGATCCGAGCAGTGAATTCTCGCGTGGCGAAGTCCGGTTTGTCCAACGTTGCGAACTGCTCAGGTTAACAGCAGCCTACGATCGCTGCGTGGAGTGGATGCGTCGTCGCGGCGCCCAAAAGAGCGGCGCGCCAACCCAGCAGCAACAGGCGTTTGACGCGGAGGACTCGGTGGACGTGGACCACGACCCGGATCTCGACAGCGGCCGGCGGGCGGCGATGGCCGCTCGCGGCGCGGCACGGGGTGCGCCCGTGCACGCCGCCGCCAGCACCAAGGGGCTCGGCCGCCGCAGCCTCGACGCGCTGCGGGTCGGCGTGCTGGTGCTCGACGCCGACGACCACCCCGTGCTGGCCAACCCGGCCGCCCGGGAACTCGGCCTGCTGCGTGCCGGCTCCACCGTCGGCGGCAACCCGGTCGCCCACACCGTCGTGCGCACCCTCGCCGGCCAGGCCCGGCGCACCGGCACCCGGCGGGAAGTCGAGCTGGACCTGCCGCGCGGCAACGGCCGGGACCCGCTCGGCGTTCACATCCGGGCCGTTGCCCTGGGCGACGGCCACGTGACCGTCGAGGCGGCCGACGTGACCGAGGCGCACCGGGTCGCCCGGGTGCGCAGGGACTTCGTGGCCAACGTCAGCCACGAGCTCAAGACCCCGGTCGGTGCGCTGCAGTTGCTGGCCGAGGCGCTGCTGGACGCGCTGTCGGCCGACGAGGACATGGAGCCGGACCCGGAGGCGGCGCGCCGGTTCGCGGAGCGCATCCAGCACGAGTCGACGCGGCTGGGCCGGTTGGTCACGGAGCTGCTGGAGCTGTCCCGGCTGCAGGGCGGCGAGCCGCTGCCCGAGCTGGCCCCGGTTTCGGTGGACCGGATCGTGGCCGAGGTGGTCGACCGGACCCGGACCGCGGCCACCGCCAAGGGCATCGAGGTGAGCTTCACCGGAACCCGCGGCCTGACCGCCTACGGCGCCGAGAGCCAGCTGGTCACGGCGCTGGCCAACCTCGCCGAGAACGCCATCGCCTACTCGAGGGACGCGGACGGCGACGCCGCGCCGCCGAAGGTCGTGATCAGCTCGCGGGGCGACGACGAGTTCGTCGAGCTGGCAGTCGCCGACCAGGGCATCGGCATCGAGCCCAAGGACCTGGACCGGATCTTCGAGCGTTTCTACCGCGCCGACCGGGCGCGGTCACGGGCGACCGGCGGGACCGGCCTCGGCCTGGCGATCGTCAAGCACATCGCGACCAACCACGGTGGCCATGTCGACGTTGTCAGCACGGTCGGTGTCGGGTCGACGTTCACCCTGCGGCTTCCGGCGCGTCCGCCGGAGGCCGCCCTTCCGCTACCACCGTCGGTTGTGATCGCGGCGGGATACTCCGCCGCGGAGCTGCAGTGAAAGGGAGCACATAGTGGCCCGGGTTCTGGTGGTCGAGGACGAGGACTCGTTCTCCGACGCGCTGTCATACATGCTCCGCAAGGAGGGCTTCGAGGTCTCCGTTGCGGCCACCGGCACGCAGGCGCTGACGGAGTTCGACCGGACCGGCGCGGACATCGTGCTGCTGGATCTCATGTTGCCGGAGATGTCCGGCACCGAGGTGTGCCGGCAGCTGCGCTCCCGCTCGCACGTGCCGATCATCATGGTGACGGCCCGCGATTCGGAGATCGACAAGGTGGTCGGCCTGGAGATCGGGGCCGACGACTACGTCACGAAGCCCTACTCTCCCCGCGAACTGGTCGCCCGGATCCGCGCGGTGCTGCGCAGGCAGTCCGGCGACGTGGCCGAGCTGACCCCGCCGACGCTGGCCGCCGGCCCGGTCCGGATGGACGTCGAGCGGCACGTGGTGACCGTGTCCGGCGACCCGGTGCCGCTGCCGCTCAAGGAGTTCGAGCTGCTGGAGATGTTGCTGCGCAACGCCGGTCGGGTGCTGACCCGCGGGCAGCTCATCGACCGGGTGTGGGGCGCGGACTACGTCGGCGACACCAAGACGCTCGACGTGCACGTGAAGCGGCTGCGTTCGAAGATCGAGCCGGAGCCGTCCACGCCGCGCTACATCGTCACGGTCCGCGGCCTGGGCTACAAGTTCGAGCCCTGATCCGGTCCGGGCCCGACCCGCCGGTCCGGTGGCCACCAGGCGCTCCACTGTGGACAGCCGCGGGTCGGACCGTCCACATTCGACGCGTGCGACTGTCGCATGTGGAACCCCCGCCCTGGCGGCCAACTCACGCTGGCTCAATTGCACATGCCCGTGCCGCGGACTGGGTGTGAGCGGCGTCAGGGCTTGACGCGGTTCGGCGGTGAGGCCGGCTCGCGGCCGCCCGGCCGCCTGGCGACCAGCGGGATCAGCACCGGCGCCGGACTCGCCGGGTGCCGCGCCACCAGGCCCTGCTCGGCCCGGGCCGCGCAGATCTCGGCCAGCTTCGCGTAGGCGGCCCCGCCGATCAGTGCGGTCAGTTCCGGCGCGTACGACACGAACAGCGGTTCGTCACCCACGTGCGCCTCGGGTGAAGAGGTGCACCACCAGTCGAGGTCATGCCCGCCCTCGCCCCAGCCGCGCCGGTCGAACTCGGTCAGCGTGGTGACCAGTACCCGCGAGTTGTCCGGCCGCTTCGACCACTCCTGGTCCCGGCGGATCGGCAGTTGCCAGCACACGTCCGGCTTGTAGTCCAGCGGGTGCACGCCGTCGCGCAGCGCCTGGGCGTGCAGCGCGCAGCCGCCGCCGCCCGCGAAGTCCGCGTCGTTGAGGAACACACACGGTCCGCCGTCACGGGTCGCCGTGCGCCGCGCCGCGTTCTGGCCGTCGATGGTGTCCATCTCGGTGTAGTTCTTGAAGCCGCGCCGGTAGTGCTGCCAGGTCTGCGGGGTGAGGCGGCGGGCGGCGTCGCGGATGCGCTTCTCGTCGTCGGCGTCGGTGAAGAACGCGCCGTGCGAGCAGCAGCCGTCACCCGAACGGCCCTTGATGATCCCGTGGCACGCCTTGCCGAACACGCACGTCCAGGCCGACAGCAGCCAGGTGAGGTCGGCCCGGATCAGGTGCTCGGAGTCAGCCGGATCGAGAAACTCAATCCACTCACGAGGAAAGTCCAGGTCGACCTCTTGGTCGCGCGGTTCGGCCGGGTGGTCTACGGCCACATGGATGCTCATCCGGCTAGCGTAGGCCGTATGCGACTCGGTGTCCTCGACGTCGGCTCCAACACTGTGCACCTCCTGGTTGTCGACGCCCATGCCGGAGCCCACCCCTGGCCCGCCCACTCGGAGAAGGCCGTCCTGCGCCTGGCCGAACAGATCCGTCCGGACGGCCGGCTGTCCGCGCAGGGCGCCGACGCGCTGGTAGCCGCGGTCCGCGACGCCCGGAAGGCGGCCGAGCGGCTGGAGACCGAAGACCTGCTGGCGTTCGCGACCTCGGCGGTACGGGACGCGACCAACAGCGCGGACGTGCTTGCGCGGGTACGCAAGGAGACCGGGGTAGAACTGCGCGTGCTGTCCGGCGAGGGCGAGGCGCGGATGACGTTCCTGGCGGTACGCCGCTGGTTCGGCTGGTCGGCGGGGCGGCTGCTGGTGCTGGACATCGGGGGCGGCTCGCTGGAGCTGGCGGCCGGCATCGACGAGGAGCCGGACATCGCGCTGTCGGTACCGCTGGGTGCCGGCCGGCTGACCCGGGAGCGGCTGCACGGCTCGCCGCCCGCGCCCGAGGACGTGGACGCGCTCGTCGAGTATGCGGAGAAGGTCGTCGACGGCGCCGCCCGGGCCATCAAGCCGGACGGCTGGGACCGCCCGGTGGCCACCTCGAAGACGTTCCGCAGCCTGGCCCGGCTGGCCGGTGCCGCCCCGTCGGCGGCCGGGCCGCTGGCACCGCGCCTGCTGACCCGCACCGGGCTGCACCAGGTGCTCGGCTTCATCCGGCACATCCCGGCCTCCGCGCTGGCCGAGATGGACGGGGTGAGCGCCCGGCGGGCACACCAGTTGCTGGCGGGGGCGGTGGTGGCGGATGTCACGATGCGACGTTTGGGCCTTGACACCCTGGAAATCTGCCCCTGGGCGTTAAGGGAGGGTGTCATCCTCCGTCGCCTGGACATCCTCGAGAGTTAGCGCCCAGGGATACCCTGACCCTGTGACTGAAGTCCTGCTGTCCACCTCGTCGGTGTTTCCGGAGCCCACGTCGGCGGCGTTCGCGCTGGCCGCCTCGCTCGGTTACGACGGGATCGAAGTCATGGTGTGGACCGACGCCGTCAGCCAGGACGCCGGCGCGCTGCGCGGGCTGTCCGAGCACTACGGGGTCCGGATCGGCTCGGTGCACGCGCCGTGCCTGCTGGTCACCCAGCGGGTGTGGAGCCCCGACCCGTGGGAGCGGCTGCGCCGTTCCGCCGTCCTGGCCGAGGAGCTCTCCGCCGGTACCGTCGTGATCCACCCGCCGTTCAGCTGGCAGCGCGACTACGCGCGCAACTTCGTGGCCGGGCTGGCCCGGCTGCGTGCCGAGCACCCGAGCGTGACGTTCGCCGTGGAGAACATGTTCCCGGTGCGGATGGCGGGCCGGGAGTTCGTGCCCTACGCGCCCGGCTGGGACCCGACGAAGGTCGGCTTCGACGCCTACACGCTGGACCTGTCGCACTGCGCGGCGGCCCGCACCGACTCGCTCGAGATGGCCGACGCGATGGGCGGCGCGCTGGCGCACGTCCACCTCGGCGACGGCACCGGCGAGGCGCGGGACGAGCACCTGGTGCCCGGCCGCGGCACGCAGCCCTGCGCCGCGCTGCTCGCGTCGCTGGCCGGTCGCGGGTTCACCGGGTCGGTGGCCGTCGAGGTGTCCACCCGCCGGGCCTCGCGCCGGGCGGAGCGGGAAACGGACCTGGCCGAGGCGCTGGCCTTCGCGCGCACCCACCTGACCCAGACGTCCACAGTGGACGTCTGAGTAGGTCTCAGCCCACCGGGCTCAACCGACCGGGGTCAGCGCGTCGGCGGCCCGCTTGCGCGCGCGGTGCGCCGCCACGTGCGAGCGGGTGGCGCAGCGCTCCGAGCAGAACCGCCGGCAGCAGTTGGACGAGGTGTCCAGGTAGACGTTGCCGCAGCGCTCGTCGGCGCAGACGCCGAACCGGGCGCTGCCGTACTCGCAGAGCCACACGGCGAGTCCCCAGACCGCGCCCGCGAGATACTCCGCGCTGACCGAGGAGCCGCGGCTGGCCACGTGCATGTGCCAGTCGGCGGCGTCGTGGCCGGAGATGCGCGGCTGGACCGGGTGCGCCTCGAGCAGGGCGTTGAGGGCGGCGACCGCGTCGGCGTCGTGCTGGGCGGTGCCGAGCTGGAAGATCTCCCGCAGCCGCTTCTGGGCCCGGCGGAAGACGGCCACGTCCCTTTCGGTGGCCTCGTCCCGCATCCATTCCTCGCCGAGCAGGCGCCGGAGGTCATCGAGGTCGCCTAGCGGCGCGTTGACCAGATCAACCGCTCGGTGGGCGTACGCGTCGAAGTTCACCCGACAACGGTAGACGGTAATCGCAACGTAAGCGACATCCGGGAGGGACAACCCTTACCGGGATACGTAATGCGGCACGAACATGGCGCTGCCGTCCGGGGCGACCTCGTGCAGCCCGGCACCTGCCGGCCGGCCCACGCCGTCCTCGCCGCTGACCACCCAGCTGCCCAGCACCACCGGGGGACCGCCCAGGGACGGCGGCGGGGCCGGCTCCCGCAGCAGGTTCGGGTGGTCGGGGTAGAGCTTCCACAGCGCCTCGCGGAGCACGTCGCCGGAGAACAGCAGCTTCCACGGCGGCTCGATCCAGACCGTCGCGCTGTCCGGACTCATGGCCAGGCGGCCGTAGGGCTCGCGCAGCATCCACAGCCACGGGTACCGCTTGAAGCAGGTGCTGATCGGCGCTCCCGCGTCGTCCACGAACCGGTCGCCGTCCCAGCCGATCTGCTGCATCGGGATCAGCCGCGCGTCGATGCCGGCCTGCTCGGCGGCGTCGGCCAGGTATCCCGCGGTCCACTCGTCCGCGCCGGCCGGGTCAAGGTGCGACCAGCCGAAGTGGACGATCGGCTCGGGCAGCTGGAGGGTGATGGCGCGCCAGGCCGACACCAGCCGCTCGTGCAGGCTGTTCCACTGGTCCTGGTCCGGCCGGGTGGTGTCCAGCCAGTACCACTGGGCGATCGCCGCCTCGACCAGCCCGTCGGGAAGGTCGCCGTGGCACTCCAGCAGCTTCGGCGGGGACGAGCCGTCATACCAGAGGTCGAGGCGGGCCACGAGGCTCGGCGCCCCGGCGCGCAGCGACCGTTCGATGGCGGGTGCTGCCCAGTGCGGGATGCCGAACTCCGCGTACCGCTCCTGGCTCATCACGTGCCGGGCGGCGGCCACGCACATCCGGTACAGCTCCTCGGTCACCGCCTCGAGCTTGAGCACCTCGGGCAGCTCCAGGACATAGCAGGCGGACTCGTCCCAACGGGTGTCGGACACACCCTGTCCGCGTACCGTCTGCTGCCACCCCGGTCGGGGCGTACTGCTGATCCGGCGCATCGGTCCTCCACTCGGCAGAAGGAGGTTATCCGGTCGGCGCCAGCATCGGGCGATACAGTCGCCCCATGCTCCGTTCCTCCATTCTGGCCGCGGCCCGGTCGTCCCGGGTGGAACGCCTGATCACCAAGGTCCCGCTGTCCCGGGACGTGGTGCGCCGGTTCGTGCCCGGCGCCGGTACCGACGACGCGCTGCGCGCCACCCGCGAGCTCGTCGCCGCCGGCCTTCGGGTGACCCTCGACTACCTCGGCGAGGACACCCTGACCCCCGACCAGGCGGCCGCCACCAAGGACGAGTACCTGCGGCTGCTCAAGTCGCTGGCGGATGCCGGGCTCACCTCGGCCGCCGAGGTCAGCCTGAAGCTGTCGGCTCTCGGCCAGCGCTTCGACGAGGAACTCGCCTATGAGTACGCGCACGCGATCTGCTCGGCCGCCGGATCCGCGGGCACCACGGTGACCCTGGACATGGAGGACCACGCGACCACCGACCCGACGCTGGACACCCTGGCCCGGCTGCGCCGCGACCACCCCGGTACCGGCGCGGTGCTCCAGTCCTACCTGCGGCGCACCGAGGGCGACTGCCGGGAGCTGGCGGTCGATGGGTCCAGGGTGCGGCTGTGCAAGGGCGCCTACGCCGAGCCCGAGTCGGTCGCCTTCCAGTCGCCGGTCGAGGTGGACCGCTCCTACGTGCGCTGCCTCAACATCCTGATGTCCGGCCCCGGGTACCCGATGGTGGCCACGCACGATCCGCGGCTGGTCTCGATCGCGGAGGACCGGTCCCGCTGGTTCGACCGCGCGCCCGACCAGTTCGAGTTCCAGATGCTCTACGGCGTCCGACCGGAGGAGCAGCAGCGCCTGTCGCAGGCCGGCTACACAGTCCGGGTCTACGTCCCGTACGGCGACCAGTGGTACGGGTACCTGATGCGGCGGCTCGCCGAGCGTCCGGCCAACCTCACCTTCTTCGCCAGGGCGCTGACCTCCCGAAAGTAGCGAAGCGGCCCCGCGGGTAACACCCGTACCGGTAGCGTCAGCAGGTACAGGGACGGACCGGGGGGTGACCGTGGTCGAAGCAACACGCGCCGAGGGCAGGCTCGCGGAGGTGCGGTTTCTCACCGTTGCCGAGGTGGCCGAGCTCATGCGGGTGTCCAAGATGACCGTGTACCGGCTGGTGCACTCGGGGGACCTGAGCGCGGTGCGGGTGGGCCGGTCGTTCCGGGTACCGGAGCACGCCGTCCACGAGTACCTGCGCGAAGCGTTCCAGCAGTCGGCCTGACCCGATTTCCTCATCGAGCGCCCGGCCGGCTAGGCTGGTGCGGTTAATCAGCGCACGTTTCGAGGGGAACACTCGTATGGGCTCGGTGGTCAAGAAGCGCCGCAAGCGGATGGCCAAGAAGAAGCACCGGAAGCTGCTGCGCAAGACCCGGGTTCAGCGCCGCCGTCTCGGCAAGTAAGGCCCATCGGTCGCATCCGACGACTGTCGCGGAGGCCCGAGGTGAGTTCCGGTCCGGCCCGCGCCGGCGCGGCATCGCCGCGCCGGGCCTTCCGCACCCCCAAGGTGGTGCTCGTCACCGGCGTCTCCCGGTATCTCGGCGCGCACGTCGCGGCGCGGTTGGCGACCGACCGGCGGATCGACCGGGTCATCGGCGTCGACCGCCACCCGCCGTCGGAGGACCTGGGTGACGCCGTCGAGTTCATCGAGGTGGACCTGACCACCCCCGAGTCGAGCAAGATCATCAGCTCGAACCGGGTGGAGGCGGTCGTCCACCTCGCCGTGGCCGCCGACCGGCACGCGGAGCGCGCGGCGGCCAAGGAGCAGAACGTCATCGGCACCCTTCAGCTGCTCGCCTCCTGCCAGCAGGCACCCGATCTCCGCAAGATCGTGATCCGGTCCTCGACCGCGGCCTATGGCGCCTCGTTCCGCGATCCCGCCGTGTTCACCGAGGACACCGAGCCGCAGGAGACGCCGCGCGGCGGGTTCGCCCGCGACGTGCTGGACATCGAGGGCTACGTGCGCGGGTTCCGGCGCCGGCGACCGGACGTAGCGGCCACCGTGCTGCGCTTCGCCCCGTTCATCGGCCGGCTGGCCAACACGAGCCTGACCAGGTATTTCGCGCTGCCGCTGGTGCCGACCGTGCTCGGCCGGGATCCGAGGCTGCAGTTCGTGCACGTTGACGACGCGCTGGAGATCCTGCACCGCTCGGTCGTGGAGCAGCACCCGGGGACCTTCAACGTGGCGGGCGCCGGGGTCATCACCCTGTCCCAGGCGGTACGCCGGGCCGGGCGGGTGGCGGTACCCATCATGGAGGGCGGCCTGTCCGCGGCGGCCGGCATGTCCCGCGGCGCCCTGGACTTCAGCCTCGACCAGCTCGACCTGTTCGTGCACGGGCGGGTGGTCGACACCGCCCGGCTGGTCCGCGAGTTCGGCTTCACGCCGCGCAGCACGGCGGCCGCCTTCGACGACTTCCTGGCCGGCACCGGCTCCGGCGGCATCCTGCCGCGCGAGGCGGTGGCCCTGGCCGAGCTGGGCATCCTTGCCGGAATCCGGGCCGCCCGGTCGGCACTTCGGGGGCGGGCATGAGCGAGCAGTTCGACGCCGGGGTCGCGGTGGACCGGACGCGCGCCGCCCATCCACCCGTCGCCCGCCCGCCCAGGCTGCGCGCGGTACCGGCGGACGGGGCGAACCCGATGGCGCCGCCGGTCGACCCGCCCGCCATCGCCGAACCCGAGCCGCCGGTCGACGTCTGGGACCGCCGGGTCGCCAGCGCCCTCGCGTTCCTGCGCAACCGGCTGACCGGTGACTACCAGGTCGACGAGTTCGGCTTCGACCAGGAGCTGACCGACGGGGTGTTCCTCCCGCTGCTGCGCCGCCTGTACCGCGACTGGTTCAGGGTCGAGGTGCAGGGCGCGGAGAACCTGCCGGCCAGCGGCTCGGCGCTGGTGGTCGCGAACCACTCCGGGGTGATCGCCCTCGACGCGCTGATGCTGTCCGTGGCGGTCCACGACGAGCACCCGGCCCACCGGTACCTGCGGCTGCTCGGCGCCGACCTGGTGTTCCGCATGCCGCTCATCTCGGAGCTGGCCCGCAAGCACGGCAGCACGCTGGCGTGCAACCCGGACGCGGAGCGGCTGCTGGGCTCGGGCGAGCTGGTCGGCGTGTTCCCCGAGGGGTTCAAGGGCGTCGGCAAGCTCTACCGCGACCGGTACAAGCTGCAGCGCTTCGGCCGCGGCGGGTTCGTCAGCGCCGCGCTGCGCACCGGTACCCCGATCATCCCGGCGAGCATCGTGGGCGCCGAGGAGACCTACCCGATGCTCGGCAACATCAAGCCGCTGGCCCGCCTGCTGGGCATCCCGTACTTCCCGGTGACCCCGACGTTCCCGTGGCTCGGACCGCTCGGGCTGATCCCGCTGCCGTCGAAGTGGCTCATCGCATTCGGGGAACCGATCGAGACGGCCGGGTACGGCGACCAGGCCGACGACCCGGCCGTCGTGTTCAACCTCGCCGACCAGGTCCGGGAGACCATCCAGCAGACCCTGCACGGGCTGCTGGCGCAGCGCGACGCGGGCGAGGCCGAGCCTGCTGTGGACGCAGAGCCAGGGGACGGGACCGGCGCCTAGCCCCGCTGGCGCCGGCGGATCGCCGCGGTGGCCGCCACCGCGCCGATGACCATGCCGGTACCCAGGGCCGCCGGGATCGCGATCTTCGCGGCCTTCCGGCCGGTGCGGAAGTCGCGGATCTCCCAGCCCCGCAGGCGCGCCTCGCGGCGCAGCCGGGCGTCCGGGTTGACCGCGACGGCGTGGCCGACCAGCGACAGCATGGGCAGGTCGTTGGCCGAGTCGCTGTAGGCCGTGCACTTGCCGAGGTCGAGGCCCTCCTCCTCGGCCAGCGCGACGATCGCCTCCGCCTTGGCCGGTCCGTGCAGCAGGTCGCCGACGAGCCGCCCGGTGTAGACGCCCCGCTCGATCTCGGCGACCGTGCCGAGCGCGCCGGTCAGCCGCAGCCGGTCGGCCATCACCCGGCCCAGCTCGATCGGCGCCGCGGTGACGAGCCAGACCCGCTGGCCGGCGTCCAGGTGCAGCTGGGCCAGGGCGCGGGTACCCGACCAGATCCGGTCGGCGATCAGCTCGTCGAAGATCTCCTCGGACAGCCGGTGCAGGTCCGCCACCGGCCAGCCCTTCACGAACGCCAGCGCGGCCTGCTTGGCCTGCGACATGTCGCCGCGGTGCTCGGTGGCCAGCAGCCGGAAGCGCAGCTGGCTGATCGCGAACCGGGTGATGTCCCGGGCGGTCACGTACTTGCGGGCGGCCAGTCCCCGGGCCAGCCAGTAGATGGAGGCGCCCTGCATCATCGTGTTGTCCACGTCGAAGAACGCCGCGGCCGCCGGATCGCCCGGTACCGTGAGCGCGGCCTCCAACTCCGCCGCCGCCCATCCGGCGAGCACCTCATGCCGTCCGGTACCCGTCACGCCCGCTCCCTCTCCACAGTGAGGATCCGACCCCTGCGAGGGTAGCGGGCCCGGCGCAATCCGGCTGTTCGCGTCGTCGTCAGTGGCCGGTGCAGTCCGGTGGCAGCGGGCCGAGGGCGTCCGAGCGGCCGGCCGGCGCACAGGAGATCCCGGCGCGCAGCGCGGCGGACCGCTGGGCGATCTGGGTGATCAGGTCCAGCGATTGCTGGGCCCGCGGCCGGTCGCGTTGGCTCACGGTGCCGAGCAGGTCGGTGAGGACCGGACGCTGGTCGGCGACGAAGGCGTCGATCGCGTCGAGGATGCCGGCGTCCCGGTGGCTCAGTGCCGCCGCGCTCAGCAGCCGCACCCCGGAGCTGGTCTGCTCGTCCAGGTCGGTGAGGACCGGGATGAGCTTGCCGGGGTCCGCCCGGGTGACGGCCGCTTCCCGGGCGCGGGTACGGGCGAAGCCGAGGTAGGCCTGGCCACGGTCGATGTCCGAGCCGGCGAGGACGAGCTGGGCGCTCTCCGTGGACCGCTTCATCGCGTAGAGCGGGTCGCCCGGCATCGCGTCGCCGCTGGCCACCGAGATCCCGGACAGCGCGAGGGTACCGGCGGCGAAGCCGACCACGACGGCGAGGCGGGTGCGACGGGTACCGGGTAGCCGCCGTTTCGCCGGTCGCTGGCCGGTGACCGCTGGCGCGGGGGACGCGGCGGTGACGGTCCGGGCGCGGCTGGCCACGGAGCCGGGGCTCGCGTCGGCGTAGATCCGGCCGGTCGCCGGGCGCCGCTGTGCCGGTGCGACAGGGGGGCGTTGCGCCGTGGCCACGAGGTTGGCGCGGAGTCTGGTGCGGAACTCGGCGCCGGCTTCGGACCGGGGAGCGAACTCGATGGTGGTCAGCCGCTGGCTGATGGCCAGTTCGTTGACCAGTATGTCGTCCAGCGATGAGCGGCTGTGCCCGCGCGGTCCGCCGTCGGCCTGGTCGAGGAGCCGGGCGAGGCGTTCAGCACGGCGCCGGTGGAACAGCTCGCTGATCATTGCGCACCTCCGGCCCCAGGCAACCATCGACAGTCCTATTTAAGCTGGCGCCGGAACCCGGCATCGGATTCAACGCGCCGAAGCCCTGCCCAGTTACGGGCCTGCCGCCGATTGGGTAACTACCTGTGACCAGTGCCGGCTGCGAACCGGCCGCGCCGCCAGCCCCGTCACGCCTGGAAGCCGTCCGGAAGGAGTCTGGCGAGCGCGCGTACCGCGCGGTACTGGAGTGCCTTGATCGCGCCCTCGTTCTTGCCCATCGCCTGCGCGGTCTCGGCGACCGAGAACCCTTGTAGGAAGCGCAGGACGATGCACTCCTGCTGCTCCGGGTTGAGCCGCTTGACCGCGCTAAGCAGGGCGACGTTGGTGATGTGGTCGACGACCGCGGACTCCGGGCTGCCTTCCGGCCCGCGGTCCTCACGATCCGCATCCAAAACGTCACCTGCGGTGACTTCCAGTCGGTACCGGCCGGACTTGAAGTGGTCGGCGACCAGGTTGCGCGCGATGGTGACCAGCCACGCTCCCAGGTCGCGGCCCTGCCAGGTGAAGCTGCCGATCCGCTTGAGCGCGCGGAGGAAGGTGTCGGAGGTCAGGTCCTCGGCGAGTTGCCGGTTGCCGACCCGGAAGTAGATGAACCGGAAGACCGTGTCGACGTACCGGTCGTAGATGCGGCCGAACGCCTCGGCGTCGCCGGCCTGAGCCTGCTCGACCAGGCCCCAGACCTCGGCGGCCGCGTCGGAGGGGTCGGGCCGGTCGGGGTACCCGGCGGGTACTGCCGGGAGCAGCGCCGTGGCCGCGTCGTCGGCTCCCGTGATAGCCGGTAGCACTTCGGTCACCGTCAGGTCGGCACCGCCCGGACCGTCCTCGGTGGGCTCGTCGGGGTCGGTGGGGTCGACGTCCCCGGCATGCTCGGTCTCCGGCGCCTCGGCGACGTCCGTCGGGGTGTCCGCGACTGCGGTCGCGGCCTCGCCCGTGGACGGGCGGCCACCGGTCGGCGGGCTTGCCTGCGGCGGCACGATGCGCGGCAGGATCAGCGTGGCGTCGGTGTCGAGCAGGCCGGTGCCGGCCTGGCTCGGTACCGGCCGGTTGCTCCCGGCCGGGCGCCCGCCGATCGGCTTGGTGTTGCCGCCCGGCGCGTGCCGGCTGGCGGCGTCACCGTGCGCCCGGTTGCGTACCCGGGACCGGCCGCCGGTGTTCTCGGCCAGCGCCGACCTGATGGCCAGCAGGTCCCGGTTGGCGGGCTCGGACGGTATGTGGGAGCCGGCACCGTCGCCGGACAGGGCGTACCGGGTCACTGCGCCTCCCCGGCCTGCCCGCGCGAACTGGTGGAGTCGGGCCTGGCCCAACCGACGGAGCAGGGCTTTGAGCTGCCAGGCAGTGCCCTCCCGGGCAGCGGGTGGCGCGGCAGTGCCTGCTGGACGGCGGCCGGGTCGGCGTGACGGGCCTGTCCGCCCATGAGGTGGTAATGCGGTGCTTTTACGGGCACTGCGGCCTCCTCTGGGTGAGGGGTGTCGACACACGCCCAAATCGGGTGAGCCGACCTGAGTGATAATAGGACGTACTTCACCGTTGCGTGTGGAGTCGGTTACACAGAGGCGAAGTATTTCCGAGGGCGCCGGACACTCGTCGCACACAATGTGCGTCGCTCTGTTATCGACGCACGTTGATGACCATGACACGCCCGAATGCAGGCGACACGCCGATTTCAGAGCGTCGGCGTGTCGCCACAAGGCGTGTCGCACCGGCGTGTCCTATGCCGCCGGGCGTGTCGCGGTGTACCGGACGGCCCGGCCGAACGGCGGCCGCCTCCGGACTGTCCGGCAATCGCTGTTGCCGCAGCGCCCGTTGTGCCAGACTCGGCCCTCGTGCAGGAGCCGCGCAACGTTGCCGACACCGTTCGCCGGGCCGCGGAGGCCAGCCCGGACAAGCCCGCGCTGGTCTGGCAGGACCAGTCCCTGACCTGGGCCGAGCTGGACCGGAGGGTCGACGCGGTGGCGGCCGGCCTGCGCGCGCTGGACCTGCCGCCCGCCGACGGCCATCCGGCCAGAGTGGCCATCGCCCTGTCCAATATTCCGGCCTTCGCCGAGTCCTACTTCGGCACGCTCCGCGCGGGACTGGTCGCGGTACCCGTCAACCCCGGGTACACCGGGCGGGAGCTAAGGCACGTCCTGGCCGACTCGGGCGCGTCGGTGCTCATCGCGGGCCAGGACGTGCTGGACACGGTCGACACGGTCGCCGACGGGCTGCCGCTGCGCCACCGGTACCTGCCGACCGCGCTGCCGCGGGCCGCCGCCGCCGCGCCCGCACCGGCCGGGGCGGGCGGTGAGGACCTGGCGGTGCTGCTCTACACCAGCGGTACCGAGGGCAGCCCCAAGGGCGCCATGCTGTCCCACCGCGCACTTCTGGCCAACCATGGCCAGCTCGGCGCGATCGAG
>Ga0081540_1001889_pt1 | contig 17535 bp, 26 predicted proteins | sample TabmetS2T1R1_FD_71024 | JGI IMG/M metagenome (GOLD analysis project Ga0081540, IMG submission 71024) | Tabebuia heterophylla rhizosphere microbial communities from the University of Puerto Rico - S2T1R1 | ecosystem: Host-associated > Plants > Roots > Rhizosphere ... | reverse complement strand
CTGCGACGCTGACCGTTGCATCGAATGCAACGCCTGCGTAACCGCCTGCAAGAACGAGCACGAGGTGCCCTGGGGCATCAACCGGCGCCGCGTCGTCACCATCAATGACGGCAAGCCCGGCGAACGCTCGATCTCGATGGCCTGCATGCACTGCACCGACGCGCCCTGCGCGGCGGTGTGTCCGGTGAACTGTTTCTACACCACCGCCGACGGCGTGGTGCTGCACTCCAAGGATCTGTGCATCGGCTGCGGCTACTGCTTCTACGCCTGTCCGTTCGGCGCACCGCAATATCCCAAGGTCGGTAACTTCGGCTCGCGCGGCAAGATGGACAAATGCACCTTCTGCGCCGGCGGTCCCGAGGCCGATGGCAGCAGGGCGGAGTACGAGAAGTACGGCGCCAATCGCCTCGCCGAAGGCAAGCTGCCGCTCTGTGCCGAGATGTGCTCGACCAAGTCGCTGCTCGCCGGCGACGGCGAGATCATCGCCCAGATCTACAAGGAGCGGGTGACGAAGCGCGGCTACGGCTCGGGTGCCTGGGGCTGGAAGACCGCCTATCGGGAGTCGATCGACACCTGAGGCGCCCGTTCTTGCTTGAGCATGATCTGTTCGGAAAACCGCTTCACGCTTTTCCGGATCATGCTCTGGCGGCGCGACGATGAGCTAACGCCGTTCCGGCTAACCGGAGCGGCGGCTGTGGAATGGAGCTGGGTCATGGCATCTGTTGGACGACTTTTCCGCGTGGCGCTCGGCGCTTGCGCCTTGTTGCTGCTCGTGGCGCTCGCAGCGCCGGCACAGGCGCAGCAGCCAAGCTCGGTCAATCCGACCGCAAGCTCTGTGAAGGAGCAGCAGCTCTTGCAGGAGCTGAACCGGATCCAGGGCCGGGTCAGCATTCCCGATCAGCGTTCCGGCGTGCTTGAGCAGCCGCAAGGGCGCGACTGGCGCAATTTCCGCGACGTGACGCTGCGCTGGGTCGGCGGCATCGCCATCCTCGGCATGCTCGCGGCTCTCATTATCTTCTATCTCGTCCGCGGCATGGTCAAAATCGAAGGCGGCCGGTCCGGCCGCACCATCGTGCGCTTCAACGCGTTCGAGCGCACGGTGCACTGGATGACCGCGACCTGCTTCATCATCCTGGCGCTGTCAGGGCTCAACATCACCTTCGGCCGCCCGCTGCTGATCCCGCTGATCGGGCTCGAGGCGTTCTCCGACTGGTCGCAATGGGCGAAATACGCCCACAACTATCTGAGCTTTCCCTTCACCATCGGCGTGATCGTGATCTTCCTGATGTGGATCGGCGGCAATATCCCCAACAAGGTCGATGTCGACTGGATCAGGCGCGGGGGCGGCCTGGTCGGCGATGACCATCCGCCGGCCTACCGGTTCAACGCCGGCCAGAAGTTCATGTACTGGGTCGTTGTCCTCGGCGGCGGCGCGGTGGCGGTCACCGGCTATCTCCTGATGTTCCCGTTCTACACCTCGGGGATCGAGGGCATGCAGATCGCCCAGGTCTTGCATTCGATCGTGGCCGTGCTGTTCGTCGCCGCCATGATCGCGCACATCTATATCGGCTCGATCGGCATGGAAGGCGCATTCGAGGCGATGGGCTCGGGCACCGTCGACGTCAATTGGGCCAGGGAGCATCACAGCCTGTGGCTGGAGCAGCAGAAGGCCCGGGAGGCCGCCGCTAACGCGCGCTCCGCAGCCGCGGCGCCGGCGGAATAGGAGGGGGTTTCCATGAAGGCCTTTCTTTTGGCAGTGGTCACCGCAGTCGTCATTGCGGTTGTCTGGGCCGGCGTCCTCAACAAGGTGCAGGAGCCGGTCTCGGAAGCTTTTGCCACGACCGGCGTCCGCCTCTAGCAACCGCCAATTCGGCCTTGCAATCGTGGCCGGGAACCCCCGGCCACGCCTTTGCGTTTGTCCGTTGAACCTTTTGCCTCCTGCCGGGACATACCGACGAGAGGCATGGTCTCGGAGGTCGCGTATGACCAACTGGCATGATTCAATGGTGGACAGGCCGGAGACGGACAGTGCGGCTTATGCTACCGGCTGGACGATCAGCGGTCTGGCTGTCCTCGGCACAATCGTGGCGGTCTGGGTCCTCGGGATCTAGCCCACGTCATCAGCCCAGCCGGAGAGTGCAGCAGGGCTGTTACCGGCCCCCAATCGAACGCCGGCCTTGGCCGGGCGAAAGCACCTGAAAAATAAGCAGAAATCGTCTCGCCCCCGCAATTCATCGAAGCGGGCGTCAGCACGAGTGGGCACCGGTGGGATGATCCCGGAGGTACCCTGCGATTTGTTGCGTTTGGGCACCATGAGCGCCGCAAGACGCGGCCGCAGCTCCTGCAGTCGGGGAAGATAATTCTTTAAAGCATTGCTGCTTTTATGAAAAAGCCGCACCGCCGCGCGGCCAGATAGCCGGGCATCGCCTTTTAATACCTCACCCCAGAGTGCGATCGCTCGGCTATTTGGGCAACAGGCTCAGACCTCGGTATCCTCCAGCCCATACTCCCGATAGATGCTCGCCCGGTCGGCGCCGGGGAACAGCCTGCATTTGGCCTGGGCCAAATGCAGATTGACGGTTCCGGGCTGACAGCCGGCGACCAGGAGCTTTCGAATATCGTCCATATGCTTGACCGGCTGGTGCTTCGGCTCGAGCTGCTCCAGCGCGATCAGGGCGGTCGCCAGCGATTCCGTGACAACCCATTCGTCGTGGCCGGTAATCCCCTTCTTCGACATGGAGCGGCCTCCCATTCCCGGGGCTTCGGCATAGCCCGCTCCCGCGGGGCTAAGCCTGCGGGTGGGCAACAATGCTACTCCAGCTTCATGCCGATCAAAAAGGGCGAAGAAGAGATCGCGACGGCTGCAGCGCAGCATCGCAGGTAAGTGATCGAATTGAACGAGGGCCGCCCAAGACAAATCTCAAGACACAATCACAGGGGAGGCAATGATGCTTTCCGAGAAATTCTTTCTGGTCCTGGAAACGCTGCGAAGCCACAACCGGCAGGACGGCAGTCCGCGCGTGGTCAGCACATCGCAGCACGTGCCGATCAAGCTGCCGGAGAAGGCTGGGAAGCCTGAAGGCAGCGCCTAACAAGGCGACGCTGCTCGATGCTACCTGAACGGATATACCGCAACTCAGTGCGTGATGAGGCCACGGCTCACTTCCACCCGTGATGTGCTCATCGTGTAATCCTGCACGATCTTTTGCCTGTCAAAAAGTACGACGAGCGACTTCTTGTCCCCCTCTGCGCCGCTGTGCACCAAGTTCACATAGGGGATAAAGTTGGTCACCTTCGACTGCATTCTGGAAAATTCGTATTCCCATGACTCGTTGCCATTGCTGGCGAACGAGGTCTTGATCGGGTCACCGTAGATTCTGCGAACCTCAGTCTGGTGCGTCCTGCCTTTGACGAGCTGTGAGGAGACCGTCTCACCTGTGGCGTCGGCGATGCTTTGGTTGCCAGAGCTTGCGCATCCGGCCAGCGTCAGCGAAGCCAAAAATGCGACGATGACGTTTGCCGGTGCCGCCATAGCTTCCCCTTTCGCGAAGTTTCCATCCTGGAAATTCGACCGGCCGTTGTGCAGGTTCCGATGTGCGGCAACAAGCGCCCTCGCTCGGGCGAAATTGTGTAACTGTCGTCGGCTTCCCTCATTCCGGTAGCGATTCCGCGCCGGAGTGGCTTTCCAGCATCACATGCAAGGCCACGACGTAAGATCAACGATCGGCAAAAATGCCGGCGACTTTGCCGCTGAAGTCCCGAAACAATACGCCGCCGGGCTCAAAATATGCCGTCCCGGCGGCGCCTGTCTCAAACTGGGTGCTTGAAATCCCCAGCATGAAGGCAAGAGCAACGACCATGCCAGGCCGTAGTCCGCTGCCGACGCATTTCACCAATCTGATCGTCGCGCGGGCCGGACGACAGCTCTTGGAACCGAGATGCTCAATGTGGTGCGGGGTCTATTCGGGCTTTTTAGATTGCAGCGATCCAGTGTGATCTTCCGGACTTGCCGTCGGTGCACAGGCTCGGCAGATGACGATCTTCTTGTTAACGCGCCTCTGCTCCTCGGCCTCAATCTCATCATGAACTGCCCACCACGCCGCAGAATATGGCTGCAGCGAATTCAGTGCCTTTTGCCTCTCCGCAATTGGATCAGGCTTGGCAGGCAGGCGCATCATGCGTTTCGTATTGCGCAGGGGCTTGTTTGGATCCTGACCCAGTCCGTCCCACGCGACGGGGCCGCCCAAGGGTGCCTGCGCCGAAGCGCAGCCTGCTGCCACGAAGGTCATCGCAATCAGGGTGACGAGGAAATGCCTGGCCAAGCTGAAAAGCCTTTCATTGGGGCAATCACACACAGCCCGCAGGCTTTTTAGCCTGTATTGACTTGGTTAATGAAGGTCTAAGAATTTGCGAGACCAGCCATTGCTCGACATCAGGCTCAAAGCCCTTCGGCAGCCGAGGCGGGACAGTCGGGGGAAGCCGAATTGCACATTGGGCTGGACCGGCATGTCCGTGAAGCAGCCGGACGCGTTGCCATACCGCGGGTCTGGCTTTTTCGTTGCCTGTTGGCCGGTTGAGCGGTCCGGCAGTCGAGATCAATCGCGCTCAGCGGGCTTGCGGTTCATAGTGGTTGCGCATCGCCCTTAGGTGATCGCTCTGGAGACGCAAGTTGTTGCGCATGCTCCGAACGTCTTCGACGATCTGTGCGAATGCGAACAGGACTGCAGCAGGGATCGATGCACCAAGGGCGATCAAGAACGCCAGCGGCCCACTGTAGACATCGGGCGCCGGCGCCAGTGTCACGGCGGCTACGAAGCCAACCCACACAAGCAACAAGTACAATCCGGAAACGACCTTGAGAAAGTAAGCCATGGCATCCCCCTTCAACCCTGCCAGGCAATGATGTTCTCGCAAGCTGGGGAAATTCGCAAGGACCGCCAGAAAGTTAATAGGGAACTCGATACTTCATCGGCGCCCGGCCGGCGGGATTGGCCACGGCCCGTGCAGCTGGGCGAGCTTCCGCCTTCGCCTGGATATGAACGCGCGGAAAGAATAACCAGCTGCAAAGCCTACTGCGAGCGGAATGCCGAAAATAAGCAGCAGGTCCATTGTGACCCTCGCCGGGCTTTCGTTTGTCAGCGCTCTCGCGAAGCGACTTCGTCCAACGAACGCCGCGCCTAAGCGCTGCTGTTTGTCAGAACACGGGAAAGTTATGCGATCGATATACGGCCGACTTGTGACACAACCTAATCGCTTGTGTACGTCGCTTCAACATCAGGCTTGGGCGTGGCCAGCGGCTTTAGCGCGCACTTGGCACCGCAATGCTCAAGTGGTTGGGGCTCATCTGGCGTCGCAGCCCTCGACTTGAAGCTTCCCGGCAGGCCGCTGAAATTTGTCGAGCTTGCGCCTCGCGCGTGATCGGACAAACCACGATCGCAAACTGCACCTCTTCACGACGCGTCCTTTGCGGTCGCGGTGGCAGGAACATCTCCTTCATGTCTGTCGGGCGCGTTTCTTGTCCCGGGGGGCCGCTGGGCGATGAGGCGCGCTGCAGGCGGGTAATTTGGAACCGGTGTTAACCTAAGCAATCAACGTTAATAGAGACCACACACGGAAACCATGCATCGCCCTCATACTTCGACCGATCCGGACTTGATCGATGCGCGATAAGTGGCGAACATACGACGTTGCTATGGAGTTTTCTCGTCGCGCGATCGGAGTTCGAATGTCTCTTAATTCTGAGTTTTATGGCCGGCGCCAGATGCTTTCCACCGCTGCGCGGAGCGTCGCCGCCATCGCCTTGATTGCTTCCACGACCATTGTCAAAACCACCACGACGGCTGAAGCAAGTTGCGGCCACGGTGGAGGGAACGGTGGGCCCGGCGGCAATGTGAATGGAAGTGGAAATCTCTGTGCTGGTGGAAACTGCTTTCTCAAGGGCACCCTGATCGATACGCCTGAAGGCCAGAAGAAGGTCGAAGATTTATTGATCGGCGATCTCGTCAGCACGATCGGCGGAGCCGCCCGTCCGGTGCAGTTCATCAGTACCTATTCCTACAGGAAAGCCGATCCATCCCGCGATTGGGTGGAGGACGTCAAACCGGTTGTTGTCCGCAAGTCAGCCATTTCGGACAATGTGCCGAACCGGGATCTCTACATGACGCGCGCCCACGCACTTTATCTGGACGGTATGCTCATTCCTGTATGCAACCTGATCAACGGATCGACGATTGTCGTTGACGATGCGGAAGATCTTTCTGAGCTCGAATATTTCCACGTCAAGTTTGAAAGCCATGACGTAATTTACGCTGAGGGAGCGGCCTGCGAGAGCTTGCTCACGGTCAGCGAGAGCGCGAAGAACTTCGCGGATTATTATCGAGCCCATGGATTTCCGGAATCGGAACAGAGGCCCTTTGCCCCAATACACTCCTTTTGGGGTCGACGCAGCCAATTGGCCTCACGGGTTCGTAGTGCGGCATCTCTCATCAAGGAATCTCGACGCCCCCTCGACGCGGTGAGGGACCGTTTGGAAGCGCGAGCGGCGTCCCTGGTCGGGTCTGCCGCCTAAGAGGAAAATACTGATCTTTTGGAAGTCAGCATGGTCGGTTGAATATCCCGGGGATATCTGCCCGGGATTTTTCATTCGTCATCCTCCATCTGCGGGAACATCTCTTCACGTCCGCAAGCCTCAGCTTCATCCCGCGCGGCAAATGCCGCTTTAGAAGCCAAGCCTGGTTGGCTGCGATCGCATCGCCCGCAAGCGGCTAGCAAGCAGCTAGTTGGGGCCAACAAGCTCCCGCTGCCTTGTATAGGGATTGTAGCGCGGCATGGCTCCCGAAGGCGCATACTGACGCTGCTTTGTGTACGGGTTGTACTGGAGCGTTTCGCCGGGACCGGCTAGTTCGCGTTGCTGGGTGTATGGATTATACCGCGGTGTGGCGCCCCTGGGAGCATACTCATACCGACGTGTGTAGGGATTGTACTGACCGGTGTAGGGATTGTAGAGCGGTTGCTGCTGTGCCGCCGCCGTTATGCTCGGCAGACACAGGAAAAGCACAAGTGCGAACACGCGCATGGCATGGAACTCAGTTCATACGACCCTCGTTCTCGCGATCTACATGGTGATCACCTGCCATCTTCGCCAGTCGGAGACGGGAGCAAGGTTGCAGACGTAGCCGTTCACGACGCGAAAGATCCTTTTCACCGCTTATCGGGCTCAAATCCCTTCGGCAGCCGTGGCGGCTCGTCTGGCGTCGACGGGTTGCAGGCGGGGCAGGGTGCGCCGGCACCGCTGCAACGGCAGGCGTGCGGGGCCTTTCCCAAGGCTAGTCGGGATGGGCTGGTCGGGGTGGGCTGGTCGGGATGGTCCTCGCAAGCCCAGCCGGTGTCCGCGCAGAGCAAGCACATTTGCGGCAACGTCTCTCAAACGCGAGTGTCGTTCGACGGGGCTAGTCCAAAAGATATGGGATTGTGGCGAAGATTACGAATCTTGGCCGGAAAATACCGGATTGCGGGCATTAAGTGACAGTGCCGGTGATGCTCCCTCAGTCCGGCATGTTCTCGTTGATGGATTGCCCGGCCCGCAACCCAGCCCCGCGGGCCGGGCTTTTTTTTCGCAAGTCAGCGGTTTCGACTCTCTGAATGCGGTTCCCATGCTAGAGTTGCCTTGGGCCAGGGCGCGGGCGATGCCGATCAATCGGCTATTCAGGGACGGCAAGATCAAGGCGGAGGAAGTCGAAAGACTCAACCGTGCCTTCACGTTCGCCCTGGACCTTCTCAACCTGGTAGATCGCAACGACCCCATCTGCGACATCGTCGCGCGCAAGGTGATCGAGATCGATCGCACAGGTACTCGCGACCCGGAAGAGATTTCCAAGCTCGCAGCCAAACAGCTTGGCATCCCGTAAGGCCGTCTCAGTTGGCGGCCTCGTTTATTGCGTGCCGCAGCAAATACGCCGCGCAGCTTCAAGCGAACAGATGGACGGCGGCGGCTCTCACTCCCCAATCGGTCTGTGGTTGCGAAGGTCTCGATGGCTTACCCCGCTCCATCGCGGGCTTGGGGGCTGAAAGCAATGGAGCGGGGAGTCGACGGCCTCGGTCGGACCAGCGCGGAAAATCGACCGAAGGTCCCCGACGCCTGACAATGCAATGGCGATTCTGGCCGGTTGGTGACGGTGCATGGCTTCGCTCTGTATTCTTGCCGAGTGTTGCAGCCGAGCAATTTCCAAAGTCACACTACTGCCGCAGTATCGAGGCCAGCCGGTCACGATTCGATCAGCGCGAGGACTGGTTAGGCCCGGCACACGTTCGGCGGGGGCGGTGTGCCGGGCCGCCGATTGTTTCCTCGCACGCCGCCTCAGGGCGATCTACCCGCAGTTTGATTTTAGCTCAATGGAGCGGATCGATTGGACACATGCACTGTCCCTTGCCGCCACGCTGGCCCTGGCGGTCGGCGCGATCTGCATTCTGCTTTTCGCGATGTGAGGCGTTGCCGGTAAAATGAGTGGCACCATGCGCCACCGCATCTAGCGGCCCGGTCTGGCTTTCCTAAAAATGCCAGTGCGGCAATTACGCCGACTGGAACCTCGCTTTGACGATCTGGGAATGGGTCAAGCTTGCCTTGACCGCACTAGCAATATCGATAGCCCTCGGTGCTGTTGTAGCGGGAGCCGCGTGGGTCATTGCTCATTAGGCCGCCGCCTCGCAGCGCGGGAGCGCCGCGCCGGAAGAACAGCCAGCACAGCCGCGCTTGGACGCGGCGCGGACGGACTAGTTCCTATTTGAAGCTCCATCGACACGCGGTGGCCGCTTTCGCGCGGAATCAAAATGTCCTTGCTCGGGGGTGCGCGAAAACGGGGACCCGCAATGAAATACGCTTTTGAGAGCGTGCTGACAGCTGCGACCCTGGCGATGTTTGCCGTGTTCTTGGCATGGAGCGCCAAGATCATCGTCGGGTGGGCGTGAGCCTGCGCTTCCAAAGCGCGATGAGATTGGGATGAATCATCATCGCGCTTTGGGTTGTTGTTTGAGCATGATCTTTTCGGAAAACCGCTTCACACTTTTCCGGATCATCTAGCGCCGGCGCCGACGGCACCGGAAGCGCGATCGGCAGCGGCCGGCCGCATCGCAAGCGGCTGAGGGCGCTAACGTGGAATTAATCTCATCGGCCCATAATCCAGGACAGTTTTAGTTGGGTGCCGCGTAAGGGAGCCGTCGCGAGGGACGATCCAGCGACGGCTCCTTTTTTGTTCACTCATAGAGGTTAGTGCACGTGACCAAGACATCGGAAACGCAGAGCCAAACCGAACAGCCCGAATCCGCGGCACCAAGCAGGCAATCGCGCCGCAAATCGATCTTGGCGCTGTCGGTGTTCGCTCTTGGCTTAAACGCTACCGCGGCCGCCTACACACTGTCGCCCTCCGATTTTGCCCTGCCGAATTTCAGCAGCCTGGCCGAACTGCTTCCGCACCAGAAAGCTTCCGATTCAATGCCGGATCCGGTTGTCGCAGCATTGAGGGATATTCAGTCGGCCCAGCAGCAACACACGGCTCAGCTTCAGCTGGATTCAGTTGAGCTTGCTTCCCTAAGACAAGGCGTCATGGATGAGCAGGTCGATGTGCAGAAAGTATCTGCGCAGATAGCGAATGAACATGAAGACGTGAAGAAGATATCTGCTCAGATATCCACGCTTATAGCGAAGGTCGACTCGCTGCAAAATGCAATAACCCCGGCAGTAACCTCCTCCATTCCAAGGGGGCACGCTCGTAACCGGCTATCGCGAGAGGTGCGCAAAAGGCTGGCTCGGCAACCTAAACCTCTAGGGCCTATCTCGGTTGGGGGAGCTCCCCTAAGTTTTCCGGCTGCCGCGTCAACCCCACAAGGCTGAAGAACAAGAGAGCGAGGCGCGGGGTTACGGCCCCGCGCTGGCGAACCCTATGGGGGTATTCGCGGCTTGTGATGCTCAAGGTAATCCATCATCAGGTGCAGCGGCGCATGCTTGAGGATGCTGGCCCTTATGGGCCGCGCCCAATCGGCAAATGCGACCGTGAAAACCGCAGCGGCGAACACAAGGGCTACCAGCACATCAAACGTGACCCGCACTGGAGATTTCTCAGATTGTTGCGCCATGGCTCAACCCTCCGCGACCGCATCATGCGCACGGTTGGGGAGCGGCGGTTGTGAACTAGTTCACCCGCAACGCAATTTCTCGAGCGCAAGCTCGGCGGCGATGACATCGGCGGCGAGCAGTCAATACTGCCACAGGAGAACATCCAGTTGCGCGCAGCGGCCAGGCCGGCGGCGGACTGCGGGGCTTTGGTCCGGTGCCTTTTCACGCCGGACCATCAAAGCCGCGGTCAGGGATGAAGGGCTCATCGGGCTTTAGTCCGCTCAAAGTGCTTAAGCTGGCAATGAACGCACAACGCGAGCCGGACTGCCAACCGCCAAACAATTGGCTGGGATATCTCTGGTCACGACGCTACCCGCGCCGATAGCGGCGTGGTGTCCAATGCAAACTCCGGGAAGGATTGTCGTGTGAGAGCCGATCCACACGTGATCTTCGATGATAACTGGTGCGGCTGGCGGGGCTACCTCACGCTGCTCGATGCCATGCTCGTTCCTGTCGACGACAAGGAGGTAGTGACCCAGCAGACAGTGGCGGCCGATCCTGACTTCTTTGTATGCCGTAATCGATGAGCCGTAGTTAATGAACGTATGATCGCCTATCGAGATACGGGAACCCTTGTAAGAGATGAATTCGATCGGGACAACGTCCCCCATTAAGCAAACGCCCTGCCCAAATTCCACATCTCCGTCAGCCCTGAGACGAATGCGACCGAAAAGTCGCACAGACAGCGGTAGGCGGGCCTTGCCTCGAATACTAAGTTGAGCGTTGAAAAGTGCTGCAGCTAACCGCGGGTTCCGAAGCACTTTCAGAATCCGAGCAGTAATCGGCGAGCCCGCGTCGTCGCTGGCGATAGAAAATTCGCCAACCTGCGGATCGCCGCTCTCCGCACTGCGGATGTCGTCCGGTGCTTTTGGCAACGGGTGACCTCTTTACGCTGAGCCCCAGTACGCACCTGGCGTAGAGTACGCCGAACCTTCGACAATTAACACATTTAACGGAGAAAGAACTGATCGCGTTCGAGAGAGGGGAGCGCGAGTTTGCGCAAGCAGGAAAGGCTAGCTCGCTGGGACTAAGCTTTCAGCACGAGATCCCACCACGTTCGTTTCGCGCGTCGAGGCCGTTTCAGATTGTCGAAGTTTTCTCGAATACGCTCAAATGCCGCCTTTCGAAGGATGGCCCTGTTCCGAAATTGCTTGACGGCGGCCATGTAAGCTTCGATTTCCCTTTCGTCCGGGGGGCTTTTCGCCAAGGCTGCATCATACCGCTTTAACCACTCACCCCGGCGTTGTTCGTCCTGATGAGACTCCAGGACAAGTTCGACCTCTGCTGCCTCCAGCTCGGCAACCCTTGCTCTGTATTTGCCTAACTCGACTTTGTACTCGTCTTCGCTCATCCGCGACCCCTCCGACATGTCGAATCGTTTGGCTTTTCCCCGTAGGGTTTGCCCACGAAGCTAGGCGGCAATGCGGTTGTGGGCGATTGTGCCAGCTTGATTGGCTGGCGCTTGAGGGATCGCTAAGCAGATCAAATTGCCCGCCAGGAGTGACAAGCGTCCGTGACGGCCTAGAAAGCCTGCCTAGCCAGCTAATGTGGCGGCTTTCGCGATTTCAGACCCGAAGGTTTTCGGCGCTGGTCTTTCCGCGTCGCGGATCAGTCTTCAATTCAAACGAGACTTTTTGGCCCTCCGCCAATCCAGAGAGGCCCGCTCGCTCCACGGCGCTGATATGCACGAAGACGTCTTTGCCGCCATCGTCAGGCTGAATGAAACCGTAACCCTTCGTTGCGTTGAACCACTTAACAGTGCCTACAGTCATAGCCGTTCCTTGGATCGTCGACAGGGCGCGTTGGCAGCACGTCAGTCCTACCATTTCGCAACCCAACTACCTTTTGGCGCGATTCGGGCTAGTCTGTGACGTGGGTCGCGTAATGGATCGCTTGCAGCATGCTGGCGCCGCCACAGCTGCAGGCGTGAGGACCTTCCCAAGGCTGGTCGGGATGGTTTTCGCAAACCCAGCCTGTGTCTTCGCCGCGCAAGCAAATCTCTAGTCCAGAAGATATGGGACTAGTCCGGAAGCAGGCGACTCCTGGCGGAAAAAAGACCGAATCGCAGGCAGGTAATAAACTCTGCCGGTAAGCCCCCAAGCCCGCCGGCAGCACTCCGAGACGCCCGACCTGTCGCATCCCCCGCTTGCAGGTCGGGCTTGTCGTCGCCGCGGATCAGTGGCTGAGTTTCTTCGGCTCAAATCGCGCGATGCGGCGAGAGCCGTCCCAGGGTTCAATCGTCCTTCCGCCAGGCCGCTCTCGCTGCGCAATTTGGCGCTAACGGACGAGGTCACTCTAGAGAGTCAAATTTGTGAGGCGCGACGATCGAAGCATCGGCGGGATGTCTGCGAGGCCACAAACAGTATGCCGTCCACACTGTTGCGATGACGAGATTAGCTGCGGCCCAGCATAAAATAGTAAGCGCCATTATTTCCATGGGCGCCCCTCCCATGTCGTCGCGATTTCGCAAGACTAAGCGATTCTCCTGAGACATGTCATCGCGAAAAGTACTAGTTCTGCGTGTTGACGCCTGATACCTGCGGCCCCGAAAGCCATGCCCGGCTCGGGGCCGCTTCGTTACGCCTGACCTCCCATCTGCCGAAGCTTGGTCCCGCGCGGCAAGTGTTGCTTCAGCAGCCAGCACTTCTTCGCGGCCGCTTCATTTCAAAATCTTAACCTCGCCTCCAGCGTCTCGTAAGGCCAAAGGCCGCATTAGCGATGCCTCGCCACCTAAGCGAGGTCCTTCGTGGACAACACGTTACGAATTGCACGAGCCTTTGGCCGCCTTGTGTCACGCGCAGAGGGTGAGCCGGGCACAACGTCACTGGCTTGGATCGGCGATCACGAGATTAGGATGCAGATTTCTTCGCGACCATGCAGCATCGTCAAAGAGCCGCTTTTCATTCTGTACCTGTTTGACCACGGCGCAGAAAAGATCATCGATGCACGCGCCTGCTACAACATTGCGGAAGGCGCTGCAGCGTTCGACGCAATGGTATCGCGCTGACGGCGGCCCGTCCGTGATGCAGTTCGATTGGGAATACTACTTGCTAGCTGCCTGCTCGCTGGCGCTCGTTGTTATCGGCGTCCTCTTCATGCTGTCTCTCGCGATGTGAGGCGTTGCCGGTAAAATGAGTGGCACCATGCGCCACCGCATCCAACCGCCCGGTCTGGGTTTCCTGAAAGTGCCAGTGCGGCAATTGCGCCGACTGGTGGCGGATCGATGATTGGCCCTCGCTCCTAGTAGGTAGCGCACATCACTGATGCCATCAGCAGCGCAAATGACAGTCCGGGTACTCGTGAATAGTGGCTGACAATCGCCGCAGTGAAAAAAACGACCGCAGGGATTATTAGAGTAGTCTTCATGGCGAGGAACCCAGCACAAGTTCTAAGACAGGACATTTACTTACGGCTACGGGCCCTAAAAAGCCCCGTACCGTAACGCAAGTCCGCCAATGTAAGCCGTAAGTAAAGCGTAAGTAAATCCGTAAAAGGAAACTGATGAAACAAGCGAGCAACAAGGGGCACCTCAAGGCGTTGGCGACTTCGGATGGCAACTCGATAGGCTTACGGCATGCGCTCCCTTCTTGATTTTGTCATCTAACGAGCCTAGCCTCTTCAAGCTCTAGTTCTCCCGTGAGCTGGAGTCCCACTTTCGATTTTGTCCATTTGACCCCGCCAGGGCTTTTTCTCTGGCGGGGTTTTTTGGCGTTTGCCTGAGACCGCCTCAATTGGCGGCGGTCTCCATCTTGGCCGCTTTGAAATTCGGCCGCACGTGCTTGTCGCAAGTCTTGCAGACGAACCTCGCTTCCGTATTGGAAAGCTGCGCGACGTGTGGCCCGGCTCCGCCAGACAAAAACTGATGGAGGGCAGCGAAGAGGTAGAATGCGAGCCAGATGCTCGCGACGACAATTATTGCTCGATGATTGTAAGGCAGGCGGTCCGCCGATTTATCGCGAGCTGGCTCAGACGTTTCCTTCTGAGAGTGGAGTGCACTGATCTCAGGAGTAATCATGCCAAAATCCCCCGTGTCGAAAGCGGGAAGACTAGGCCGGGACTGTTTCGGCTCGGCTTCGCGACACGACAGAATGGCTTCGTTCACGCCGAGGTAAGGGCCAAAGGGTCAGGCTCGCGTACCCATCTTCGCTGGCTCAAAATGAGGTCGCACGTCGGCGTCGCACTCATTCCATGTCAGGCTCGAAGCCCTTCGGCAGCCGCGGCTCGTTTGGTAGAGATTTGTTTCAGGCCGGGCAGGGCGCACCGGCGCCACCGCACGTGGTGGCTCGCGACGGCCGCGAGCTACTGCCTTTCGGGGATGCGGCTCATAGACCCGGGACTACAAGAACGTTCACTCTCACAGTCATCGTAGTGCGCTTGCCGGTGCCGTCTTCGAAAAAGAGACGCGTTTGAAAATGATCTTGCCCGAGAAAACCCGAATTGGGCTTATATGCGGTCGCGGTCTCGCTGGCGGAGCCATAGATGCCATTTTGAGGCCGTACAACAACTTCTTGCCCCGCAAACGGCCCCATGGATTTCAGATTCAGGGGGCAGATGCCGTTCTGCGGCACGCGCATCCTAATGGTGATGCTGCAACCCTGACAGATGTTGAACAGCGGGCGCCGGCAATTGACCATCGCGTTGAGGCCCGGCCGTCTCTTGTGGCTCATCATCTCGGGATGCATGTTGTCGGCAGTAACGGGGGCCGACTGCAATAGCGCTAACGCGACGGTCGAACAAATCAGCAATGAAAGACGCATGTCTGGCCAACTCTCGCTCATATGGAGCCGATCGCGCAAATCTTGTTGCAACCGGCGAATGTCCGCAAGAACGAAAGCTGGCCCCGGAGGGGCTTGGCAAATCAGGCAGCTACCGCGCTGTCCGAAAATTGGGCGCACCATGACCTCTGAGCTTGCCGACTACTGCGAGGCCCACGGCGTCAGCATGGATTGGTTGCTCGGCGGCGGCGGGCCTTTCTTTTGGCAATCAGTTAGCGGGCGTCGCAGAGCCGGCGGTGCGAACCAACCTATCCGCCTTTTTCAGAACGTAGGTGTTTTCCGGCTGTTCTCTCGCAAAGAAACTAAACACCACGAAAGCCGCGCAAAGTAGCACGCCTACCAGCATAACCCTTCGGTAGGTGCGTCTGTCAGCACTGTGAAAAGAGCTCGACATAGATCAACATCCACGCAACGCGAATCGACGGCAGCGTTACAGGGTGATGGTTTCCGGACGGCTTCGCGGCGATGGAAAAATGGTTTCGTCCGACATTGCTCAACCGGCAAAAGGCTGTGGGACACACCGTCGACGGCTTGGCCGCTGAAGTCCAAAAACAACATACGCCGCCGGGCTCGAAATGCGCCGTCCCGGCGGCGCCTGTCTCAAACTGGGCCCCTGAAATCCCCAGTTGCCCAATAGCCTAACAAATTTCGTGCCACCGGAATGTGAAGAGCATCTCACCCTCACTGACAGCCATCTGTTGACACTCTTGCAACTGTCATAATTCGGTAATTTTTTTGATCCCGAACATGTCTAGGGTTCCACCAGTTGGGATGGTGGCTCGGGGTAACAACGGGATGCGTATCATGACCGGACAGTTGATCGAAGCACGACGCGACGCCTTGCTATCAGTAGCGGAGAAAGAACTGATCGCGTTCGAGAGAAGGGAGCGCGAGCTGCGCAAGCAGGAAAGGCTGGAGCGGGCCAAACTGAAATTCCCAGCGTTGATGGAAGAACTGCAAGGCTAGGCGGGGGCGCAGGGCTACGACCCCGCGTTCGCTTCCCGGTCAAGCAGTAGATCAGCCGCCGGCGCAGCTTTCGCCAGCCTGGGCGAAACAGCCATGCCCACTTGTTCGGAACCAACATGTGCCGCCCCCGCGAGCGAATGTGATCACCTGTTGTTTTGCGAGACGGCGCCGGTAGAATCGATGGTGCGCCCACCTTCACGCGGCGGACCCGAATAATCTACTGTCAGTCCATTAACTTGGCACTGCAGCGTGCTTAGGCCGGCGTTTACACTAAAGCCGCTACCTCGCCGAAGCTCTCGCGTAGTAAACTCATAGAACAAGGTGGAATTTCTCTGGTTAGTCCCGACTGGCATAACCCCCAAGTAAATGCCCAACTTCGTTACGTGGCTTGCTCCGCCACTTCCGCAAGTGAACGAACATTCTCCGCCGCTGGGGCAGGAATAATCCCACTGATAGGTAATTTCTGAACCGCCAGGGTAAGTCGGACCTGATGCGTTCGGGCCTGGTTTGTTTTGAGCCTGCAATGGATTGACAAGTACAGCGGCAAACAGTGTTCCAAGGATGAGCGTACGCCACATGACACACCTCCCAACTGACCTATTCCACGGGGATCAACTTGAAATGATGGCTGCATCAGATGGAAACAAGATTAGGTCGCGTTTTAGTTACGCCTGATCGTTCATCTGCAGAAACAACTGCTTCACGTCGGCTAACCCGCCTCTTCTCCCGCGGGCGCTGAAACGCGACGAACATGGAGTTGGCGGCTGGCGATCTCGTCACGCTTAAGCTGGTCCTTTGCCTTGAAGAAGGCCCGCATGTCCCGAACGAACGCCTGCGCTACACGCGGCGGTAACTCAATGTTCTTAGGCATGGCAGGAAGATAGGCGCAGCCGGGTCAGATTGCGAATCTAGGAACCATCCGGCTTTGCCGGCGGTAGGTTCATCGGGCCGGGCTAATACAGCACGGCCTGGCTTGGCGCGGCCCCTGCCTCTCGTTGCGCCCCCAACCCCCTGGCAGGGCGCCGTGCTTTATCCTGCCCTTAATTTAGGTCAATCCGAAAGCCGGAAGCTGGCCGACGCTTGCGGCCATGGCTGGGATCGACTGGACCTATTACGTGCTGATCGCCGCCTCGCTGGCCATCGCGGTTGGCGCGATCTGCATAATGCTGTTTGCGCTGTAGGTCCGCCTGTTTCGCACTGCGACACCGAATTGACTCGACACACGAACGAAACAGGAATCCACTGTTTCCCATCACCGACAGCGGCAACCGGGCGTCGGTGGCCGAGAGACCGATCGCGCTCCCGCCTTAAGGCAACAGGGAGCAGCGCCATGTTCCAGCGTCGCCGCTTCAAACAAACTCAATCGCTCAAAGATCGCCTTGTCGGCGAAGTAAAACGTCTGCGCGAGGAAGCCAAATTGCTTCCACCTGCCGCGCTACGTGAAGGGAAATTGCGCAAAGCACGGCAGGCGGAAACTGCTGCACATATCGACGAGTGGTTGCGATCTCCCGGCCTGCAACCGCCGAAATAACCGTGCAGACTATCGCGACCATACTCAAGCATTAAAGCGCATTGAAGCCGCTGCAACTGCAAAACGAATGGTTCTGATGGAGTATCGCGGCATTG
>Ga0081540_1001888_pt1 | contig 17539 bp, 16 predicted proteins | sample TabmetS2T1R1_FD_71024 | JGI IMG/M metagenome (GOLD analysis project Ga0081540, IMG submission 71024) | Tabebuia heterophylla rhizosphere microbial communities from the University of Puerto Rico - S2T1R1 | ecosystem: Host-associated > Plants > Roots > Rhizosphere ... | reverse complement strand
TACCGGCTGACGGCTCCCGTCTTCATCGGCCCATCAAAAAGGCAATTTGAATCCCGGCGGCAAGTTCATGCCCGAAGCCAAGCCCCCGAGCTTCTCCTGCGTCAGCGCCGCGACCTTGTTCACCGCGTCGTTGAACGCCGCCGCGACGAGATCCTCGGCCATCTCCGGATCGTCGGCGAGCATCTTGCGGTCGATCGCGACGCGGCGCACCTCGTGGCGGCCGCTCATGACGACGCTGACGATGCCGCCGCCGGACGTGCCGGTGACTTCGGTGTTCGCGATCTCTTCCTGCGCGCGCTTCATCTCTTCCTGCATGCGCTGCGCCTGCTGCATCAAACCGGCGAGTGGGCCTTTCATCGGATCATCCTCGGGAATCGGTCGGTCGCACGCTGCCTGCGACGACGCGCGCATCGAACGTATCGATCAGCGACTGCACGATCGGATCGCTGCGCAGCGAGTCCTCGGCAGCCTGGCGGCGCGAAGTTTCGTTGCGCGTCTGCTGATCCGCCGGACTTTCGGCGCCGCCGTTGTCGCGCTCGAACTTCACCTTGACGCGGCCGCCGAGCACGGAACCCAACTTCTGCTCGAGCTGCGTGACGAGCGGCCCCACGGCGAGATGCTCGTGCGCGGGCTTGAGCGCGAGCCGCACCAGCGAGCCTTCGATCGAGACCAGCGTCGTCTGCCGCGCGAACTGGCCGAGCGGACCGCCGAGCTCGGCGCGGCGGATCAGCGTGTCCCAGTCGCTCGTGCTCGGCGCGGCGCTCTCTTGCGGTTGCGGCGGTACCGCTACGCTCGCCGCAGGCTTCGGCGACGGTGTCGGCGCCGGCGCCGCCTGTTCGACCGGCACACGTTTGGGCGCAGCCGCGGGCGCCGCGTCGCGGGTCACCCTCTCTGCTGACACGCCCGCCGGCACGAAAGCCAGCATGCGCAGCAGTGTCATCTCGAAACCGACGCGCGGCGTCGGCGCGAGCGCGAGATCGCGCCGGCCCGTCACCGCCATCTGGTACCAGAGCTGCACGTCCTCGGACCTGAGACGACCGGCGAGAGCGAGCAGCGCCGCGTCTTCTTCGCCGGCGGCCTCGGGAATCAGTTGCAGAAGCTGAATGCGATGGAGCAGCGCGCCGAGCTCGTCGAGCACCTGCGCGAAATCCGGCGCGAAGCTCGCGACGCGCTCGATCTCCGCGATGAGCGCGGGACCGTCGCCGCCGGCAAGGATCTCGATCAGCGTGCGAACCTTCGCGCGCTCGACGGTGCCGAGCATCGCGTGCACGTCGGCCGCCTTGAGCGCGCCGCCGCCGTGCGCGATCGCCTGATCGAGCAGCGAGAGCCCGTCGCGCAGCGAGCCGTCGGCCGCCCGCGCGAGCACGTCGACCGCCTCGTCCTCGAACGCGATGCCCTCGGCGCCGAGGATCGAGCGCATCTGGCCGACGATCTGCTCCGGCGTCAGGCGCTTCAGGTTGAACTTGATGCAGCGCGACAGCACCGTGACCGGCAGCTTCTGCGGATCGGTCGTCGCGAGCAGGAACTTGACGTGCGGCGGCGGCTCCTCGAGCGTCTTAAGAAGCGCGTTGAACGCGCTCTTCGACAGCATGTGCACCTCGTCGATGAGGTACACCTTGTAGCGGCCGCGCGTCGGCGCGTACTGCGCGTTGTCGATCAGCTCGCGCACGTTGTCGATGCCGGTGTTGCTGGCGGCGTCGATCTCGAGGAGGTCGACGAAGCGCCCGGCGTCGATCTCGCGGCAGGCGCCGCACTCGCCGCACGGGTTCGAGGTCGGTCCCTTCTCGCAGTTCAGCGACTTGGCGAAGATGCGCGCGATCGTCGTCTTGCCGATGCCGCGCGTGCCGGTAAAGAGGAACGCGTGATGCAGCCGGCCGCTGTCGAGCGCGTGCGCGAGCGCGCGCACGACGTGCTCCTGCCCGACGAGTTCGGAAAAGCGGCGCGGACGCCATTTGCGCGCTAGGGCTTGATACGACATGGGGAATTCGCGGACGAGGAGTCGATTGTAGCAAGCGTGTCGTAGCAAGCGTGGCAAGCGCGGCAGCCGCGGCGACGCTTTTTGCTTGTACCTGCCTGTTACGCCTAGTATTCTCCGCGGCCCGCACGGGAGTGGCCCGACCATCCCGCCCCGGCGCGGAAGATCTGTGGAGAGGTGTCCGAGTGGTTGAAGGAGCACGCCTGGAAAGTGTGTAAGCGGCTTAACACCGCTTCGCGGGTTCGAATCCCGCCCTCTCCGCCAGTTTTGCGATAATCCTTCCTCGTCGCGGTCGCGACGAAACGTCTACGGTGGCTCCGTCGGTTCCCTCGCGACGATAGCTCGCAAACCCCGCCAGGTCCGGAAGGAAGCAACGGTAGTGAGTGATTCGGGTGCCGGGGTGTAGCTGGCGGGGCCGCCTCCTCCTCGCACATCAGATCGCAGATGCCGAGGATCGCGACAGCGCAGGCTCGTCGCTGCGTCCTCTCAGTCCGAGGACGGATCAAATACCCTCCTCGCTGTGCAAGTCTCGGCGACTGCCGCCACCGCGGCGATGGAACGCCGGAACCGCCCGGCCTTAGCTTCGGGGACCTTCGATGTCGATCACCGCTCTCCTTCGCGTCGCCGGCCGGCGCGCGTCATTGTTCGCAATAGCAACTCTGAGCTTCTTCAGCGTCGGCGCGATCGCCGCCGACGCATCGCAGGGCTTCTGGCAAAACACGCAGGCGACGCCGCTCCCTGCGGGCGCGCCAGAGGTCTCGCTGTATCGACCGCTGCGGCTCGATGTCGCGCGCATCAATGCGCATCTCGCGCCGGCGCGTCATTCGGCGACAGCCGTCACGCTGTCGCTGCCGCATCCGGACGGCACGTTCTCCGATTTCCTGCTCGTCGACTCGCGCACGATGCCGGACGCGTTGCAGGACAAGTACCCGTCCATCGTCAGCCTCGCCGGCAGCGACGCCGAAGGCCGCAAGGCGCGAGTCGACATTTCTCCGCTCGGCTTCCAGGCGATGGTGTTCGAGCAGGAAGGCGTCTGGATCGTGCGTCCCGAGACGTACGGTTCCGGTGACCGCTACCTCAGCTTCCGCCGCGGCGATCTCGCCGTGCCCGGCCAGGGCTTCCAGTGCGGCGTGCACGGCGATTCGATCGATCCGTCCGGCAAGAGCCTCTTCTCGCAGCCGGCGCCGATGACGGTGACCGGCGCGACCGAGCGCGTCTATCGCGCCGCCGTCGCGGCCAATCACCAATACGTCGCGGCGGTCGGCGGCGGCACGGTCGGCGGCGGCCTGGCCGCGATCGTCACCGCGATGAACCGCGTCAACGAGGTGTACGAGACCGAAGTCGCCGTGCACATGGAGCTGATCGCGGACGAAGACCTCATCATCTATCCGACCGCCGTGGGCGATCCGTACAGCAACGACGGCAACGCGCTGAACCAGAACCAGACGAATCTCGACAACGTCATCGGCTCGGCCAATTACGACATCGGGCACGTGTTCACGACCGGCAGCGGCGGCGTCGCCGGGCTTCGCGTCACCTGCGTCAACGGCCAGAAGGCCCGCGGCACGACCGGTCTCAGCAATCCGCAGGGCGACGGCTTCTACATCGACTACGTCGCGCACGAAATGGGCCACCAGTTCGGCGGCAACCACACGTTCAACTCGCAGACCAGCAACTGCGGCGGCGGCAACCGCGCCGGCAGCGCGGCGTACGAGCCCGGCAGCGGTTCGACGATCATGGCGTACGCCGGCATCTGCGGCGCCGACAACCTGCAGCCGCACTCCGACCCGTACTTCCACGCGAAGAGCCTCGACGAGATCAACAACTGGATCGAAGGCAACGGCGGCGCCTGCACGGTCGACACGCCGAGCGACGACGCCCCGCCGGTCATCGACACGGCAGGCCTGCCGCCCGAAGTCACGATCCCGATGCATACGCCGTTCGCGCTCACGGGCTCGGCGAGCGATGCCGACGGCGACGCGCTGACCTACAACTGGGAGCAGTACGACCTCGGCCCGCCGACGACGCTCGCGCAGGGCGACACCGGCGACGGCCCGATCTTCCGCTCGTTCAACGCGACGACCGGCGGCACGCGCATCTTCCCGAAGATCGAAAGCGTGCTCGGCGCGCCGCTGGTCAAGGGCGAAGCGTGGCCGGTGACGGACCGCGACCTCACGTTCCGCCTCACCGTGCGCGACAACCACGACGTCCCGGGGACGCCGCAATTCGGCGCGACGGTCAGCACGACGCCCGCCAACGATGTCCTGATCCATGTGACGACGTCGGCCGGACCGTTCAACGTCACGCGCCCGAACACGGCGATCACCTGGGGCCGCGGCGAGACGCACATCGTGACCTGGGACGTCGCCGGCACCGACGCGCCGCCGGTGGGCTGCGCGAACGTCGCGATCGATCTGTCGAACGACGGCGGCTTCACGTACGCGTTCCCGCTGACTGCGAGCGCCGCGAACACCGGCACGACCTCGATCGTCGTGCCGTCCGTGCCCGACACGAATCAGGCGCGCGTGCGCGTGACCTGCGCGGACAGCATCTTCTTCGACGTGTCCGACGTGAACTTCAACATCGCGGCGGTCGGCGATCCCGACCCGGTCGGCGCGATCGCCGGCGTGTCGCCGTCGAGCTTCACGTTCACGCTCGATGCCGGCGACGCGACGTCGGACACGCTGACCGTCGCGAACAGCGGCGAGGCGACGACGACCCTCAACTACACGATCGCCGAATCGGACGACGGTTGCGCGACGACGAGCGACGTGCCGTGGCTGGACGCCGCGCCGGCCGCCGGCGCCGTGATCGGCGGGAATTCGACGCCGGTCACCGTCGCGGTCGATTCGGCGTCGCTCGCCGGCGGCGCCTACTCCGCCAGCCTCTGCGTCGGCACGGACGATCCCGTGCATCCGCAATTCGTCGTGGCGGTCGACCTCACGGTCAACGCGGTCGTCGACTCGATCTTTGCCGACGGGTTCGACACCGGCGGCACGCCCGTGCAGCCGGTGCAGGATCCGAGCTTCGAGGCAACCACCGGCGACGCCGGCGAGAACCCGTTCTGGGCCGGCACCGACACGAACCCGAGCGCCGGCGGCGGTACGCCGTTCTACAGCGGCAGCGGCGCCGGCATTCCGATCCATACCGGCGACTTCGCGATCTGGTTCGGCGGCTGGCAAGGCGGCGCCGAAGTGCAGACGGCGACGCAGACCGTGACGATCGCCTCGCCGGGTCCGCGCTTCCTCAACTACTGGCGCATGGTCGCGGATCAGCCCGACGCCCCCGGCACGCTCACCGTGTCGATCGACGGCACGCCGGTGCAGACGACCGACGCCAGCGTCGCGGCGCCGGACGCCGACTATGTGCCGCAATCGATCGACGTCAGCGCCTACGCCAACGACGCGCCGCACGCGATCGAGTTCCGCTACGACTATGACGACGCGGGCAGCACCGGACTCGACGGCAACGTCTTCATCGACGATGCGACGATCGACGCGACGGCAATAGGGCCGCGCGCGCCGCCGGCGCCGCGGTCCGACGGCCGCCACGACTGGCGCAAACACTGAGAGACGCTGGAAGAGCCGGGTTCGCCCGGCTCTTCGCTAACCGGGTGGCGGAATGTCGACCGGCGTATCGTCCGGATGCAGCCAGCCCGATTCGCCGTCGGCGTAGTGCTCGTTCTTCCAGATCGGCACGCGCCGCTTCACCTCGTCGATGATCCAGCGGCACGCCGCAAAGGCGGCGTCGCGATGATCGGCGCTCGCGCCGACCCAGACGGCCATCTCGCCGATCGCGAGCGTGCCGACGCGATGTACGCAACGGGCGGCGCGAAGCTCGAATCGCGTGCACGCCTCGTCGAGGATCGCCGCGCCTTCGCTTTCCGCGAGCGAGCCGTACGCCTGATAGTCGAGTCGCGTCACCGCGCGCGCCGCGCTGTGATTGCGCACCCAGCCTTCGAACGTGACGCAGCCGCCGGCGGCGGGATGTTCGAGCCGTGCTTTCTCGGATGCGGCGTCGATCGGCGCCTCGCTGAGCGCGAAGCGTTTCATCCGCCGGAGACCGGCGGCAGGAACACGACCTCGTCGCCGTCGGCCAGCGCGTGATCCCAGCCGACCAGCGCATCGTTCACGGCGACGCGCAGCCGCGTCGCGGTGAACGCGAACGCGTGCTCGCGCGCGACCTCCGCGTAGAGATCGCGCGGATTCGTCGCGACCGTGTCGCGGATTTCCTCCGCCCGGCCGGCGCGATCGGCGAGGCTCGCGAAATAGAGCAGCCGGATCTTCATCCGACGACCCTGCCCTGCTTCACGCGGCGCTTGCCGCCGCTTTTCTCGAGCAGGCGCACGTCGGCGATGACGATCTCGTGCGAGAGCGCCTTGCACATGTCGTAGACCGTCAGCGCCGCGATGCTCGCGCCGGTCAGCGCTTCCATCTCGACACCGGTCTTGTGCGTGACGCCGACGGTGCAGCGGATCGAGAGCTCCGTGCCGCTCACAAATTCGATCTCGATCGCGCAGCGCTCGATCGCGAGCGGATGACAGAACGGAATCAGCTCGTGCGTGCGTTTCGCCGCCATCGTGCCGGCGATGATCGCGGTGTCGACGATCGAGCCTTTCGCCGAGCGCATGTCCTGCGCGCGCAGCGCGGATGCGACCTCGGCAGGAAAGCGCACGCGCGCCTCGGCAGTCGCCTCGCGCCGCGTCGCCGTCTTCGCGCCGACGTCGACCATGCGCGGCCGGCCGGACGGATCGACGTGCGAGAGCTTGCGCGCCATCGTCAGCCGCCGATTTCGTACATTTCGACGCGCTCGCGCTCTTGCAGGCGCAGCTCGCTGCGCTGTTCGCTGTAACGGTCGTCGCGCGCGTTCCACACCGCGCGGATGATCCCGGCAAGCTCTTCATCGCTCGCGCCGGCGCGCATCGGGCCGCGCAGATCGTGGCCCGATCGCGCGAAGAGGCACGTATACAGACGCCCGTCCGCCGACAGCCGCGCGCGCGAGCAATCGCCGCAGAACGGCTCGCTGACCGAGCTGATGAAACCGATCTCGCCGCCGCCGTCGGCGAACGCGTAGCGCCGCGCGACTTCGCCGCCGTAGTTCGCGCCGAGCGAAACCAGCGGCCAGCGCGCGCCGATGCGCTCGCGCAGCTCGGCGCTCGGCACGACCAGATCGCGCTGCCAGTCGTTGCAGGTGCCGACGTCCATGTATTCGATGAAGCGCACGATGTGTCCCGAGCCGCGGAAATGCTCGACGAGATCGAGCACCTGCGCATCGTTGACGCCGCGCATGACGACCGCGTTGATCTTGAGCGGCGCGAAGCCGGCGCGCCCGGCGGCGTCGATCGCCGCGAGCACGGTCGCGACGTCGCCGCGGCCGCCCGACATCGTGCGGAACGTGTTGTCGTCGAGCGTGTCGAGCGACAGCGTGATGCGGCGAAGTCCGGCCGCGCGCAACGCCTCCGCCTTGTCGGCGAGCAGGCTGCCGTTCGTCGTCATCGCGAGATCGATCGAACCCGGGATCGCGGCGAGCTGGCGCACGAGCTCCGGCAGATCGCGGCGCAGCAGCGGCTCGCCGCCGGTCAGGCGGATCTTGCGCACGCCGAGGCCTGCGAAGAGGCGCGCGAGCCGCTCGATCTCCTCGAAGCGCAGGCGCTCGGCCTTGCTGAGGAATTCGTGGTCGCGCGGGTACTCGTCCTCCGGCATGCAGTACGGGCAGCGGAAATTGCAGCGGTCGATGACCGAGATGCGAAGGTCGGTCAGCGCGCGCCGACGACGGTCGCGCGGCGCCGTTTCGAGCACGAGCGGAATCGAGCGGCCCATCAGCCGAGCGCCTCCTGCGCGTGCACGAGCGTGCGTGGCGCGACGAGCGGCAGCACGTCGCCGCGCTGCGCGATGCGATAGCCGCGGCGCGCAAGCTCGGCCGCGTCGGCTTCCGACGCGTGGTGATAGAGCACGAGGCGCGCGCGCAGATCCTCCGGATACTCGCGCGCCAGGTCGTCGACGCCGGTGTGCGACGGATTGCCGTGGAGCGCGCAGTCGTGCGCGACGAGCTCGCCGCGGCCGGCGTGTTGCGCGAGCATCTCCGGAATCGGCCGCGTGTCGCCGGTCCAGACGAAGCTGCCGGGCAGCGCGAGGCCGAACGAGGTGCCCGGTGCGTGATGGCGCGTCGCAAACACCTCGAACCAGACGTCGTGATGCCAGAAACCGCGCGACACCGGCACCAGCGTGAACGCATCCCAGAAATTGGCGCCGCCTTCGGCGAGCACTTCGGGATAGTCGGCGACGCGGCCCTGCAGCAACGGAATCAGCTGCGCGTGCGCATAGAGGCGCACTTCGCCGCGCAACCGCAAATCGAAATAGATCTTGTAGAACAGCCGCTCGAGGCCGCCGACGTGATCCATGTGCGTGTGCGTGATGTAGAGCGCGCGCGGCGGCGTGCCGTAGCGTTCGAGATACGCGCTCAGCGCCTCCTGGCCGCAGTCGATCAGCAGGACCGGTTCGCCGCCATGCTCGAGCACCGCCGACGCCGAGCCGAGCTCCGGCGCCGCCTGTGCGTTGCCGACGCCGAGGAAGCGCAGCGCCCAGCTCATCGCCCGGCTCCGCGCGCGGCGTGAGCGATCGGCCGCTTGGCGAGCGCCGCGTGATAGGCGCCGAGCAGCGGATGCCAGAAGCGCACGTCGAAATCGTCGAAGCGCTTCTTCGCGCCGAGCTTGACGAGCGAGCGGCGCAGCCGCGCGAGATTAGCCTGTTGCCAAGACAGCGCCGGCTTGCGCAGGCTGCCGCGATCGAAGTCGATCAGCGAGACGTGGTCGCGCGCGTCGACCAGGATGTTGTGCGCGTTGAGATCTGCGTGGCACGCGCCGGCCGCGTGGAAGCGCGCGATCGTCGTGCCGATGCGCTCGCCGAGCATCGCGTCGAGCGCGCCGCGAGCGAGGCGCTCGGCGAGCGTGTCGACGGCGGGAATGCGCCGCACGATGAGATCGGCGCGATAGTGCATGCCGTCGCGCGCATAGCGTGCGGCGACCGGCGCCGGCACGGGCAGACCCGACTCGACGAGATGATCGAGCAGCCGGAATTCGCGGAACGCCCGGGTGCGCTTCGCGCCGGTCCAGAGGTAGCTGTCCGCGCTGACGCGCGCCGCGAGCCCGCCGCGGTGATAGTGGCGCAGCACGCACGCGCCGGCCGGCGTGTCGACGAAGGCAACGCCGCCGCGGCCGCCGCCGCGCGTCTCGGCGCGGCCCTGCGCGGCCCAGTAGGCCGGATCGAACCAGGCGGGTTCGGGACGCGCGCCGCCGCAGGCCGCCGCGTCGAACAGGATCGCGCCGTCGCTCGTGGACTGGACTTGCGCGTCGCTCATGCCTCTGCCAAGTTCTCTGGTTCATCCCCGAGATCGGGGCGTCCGACGAGTCTAGCAAGTCCCGCATGGATCGAACCCCGACGCCCGCACCGCCCGCCTCGCTCTGCCTTTTGCGCACGTCGGCGATCGGCGACGTGACCCACGTCGTGCCGCTGGTGCGCACGCTGCAAAGCCACTGGCCCGAGACGCGCCTCACCTGGCTCATCGGCCGTCTGGAGCATAAGCTCCTCGGCGATCTCGACGGCGTCGAGTTCATCGTCTTCGACAAGCGCGAGGGCCGCGCCGCGCATCGCGCCGTGCGCGAAGCGCTGGCCGGACGCCGCTTCGACGCGCTGCTGCACATGCAGGTCGCGCTGCGCGCGAATCTCCTGAGCCGGGCCGTCAACGCGCCGCTCCGCATCGGTTACGACCGCGCGCGCTCGAAGGACCTGCACGGCTTCTTCGTGAACTGCCGCATTCCGGCGCGTACCGGCGAGCACGTGCTCGAAGCGATCGGCAGCTTCCTCGAGCCGCTCGGGCTCAAGCAGAGCGAAGTCCGCTGGGACATTCCGATCCCGGACGACGCCCGGGAATTCGCCGCGCGCCATATCGACGCCGCAACGCCGACGCTGCTCGTGAGCCCGGTCTCGACGCACCGCAAGCGCAACTGGCGTCCCGAGCGCTATGCCGCCGTGATGAATCACGCGGCACTCAAACACGGCTGGGACGTCGTGCTTTGCGGCGGACCGAGCGCGTTCGAGCGCGAGTTCGGCGATGCGATCCTCGCGCGCATGCATGCGCGGCCGCTCGACCTCATCGGCAAGGACACGCTGAAGCAATTGCTCGCGCTGCTCGAACGCGCCTCGCTCGTGCTGTGTCCGGACTCGGGCCCGATGCACATGGCGAACGCCGTCGGCACGAAAGTGCTCGGCTTGCACGCCGCGAGCAATCCCGCGCGCTCGGGGCCGTACTCGGACCGGCGCTGGTGCGTCGACCGCTACGACGCCGCGGCGCGGAAGTTCCGCCGCAAGCCCGCTTCCGCGCTGCCGTGGGGTACGAAGCTCGAGTACCGCGACGTCATGGATGTCGTTGAGGTCGACGATGCGATCGAGCGCTTCGAGGCGTTCGTTGCCGAGCGTGCGGTTGCGACACGACCTGGAGGCGCTTGATTCGTCGGATGCACGCGCCAGCCGGACGGCGCACAATGACTGCGTTTTTCGCGGAGGACAGCCCCGATGAACATGTCCACGATCGCCTTTGCGACGGCCGCAGCGATGTCTTGCGTCGCCCAAGCCGCCCATACCGCGCCGAAGATCGTCGACGCGGATGAGACGGCAGTCGCGCACTGCACGTTCCTCAGGGACGTCAACGGCCGTTCCGTGTTCGGCGAGCGCCTGAAGGGTCCGGCCGTCGAGAAGGCCAAGGAATCGGCGCGCGCGGATGCGGCCAAGACCGGCGCGACGCACATCGTCTGGGGCAAGCCCGAGAGCAGCGACATCACGACGATCGCCGGCAAGGCTTATCGCTGCGGCGGCTGACGTCCGTCGCGCGATGCAGCTAGCCCGGCTAGCCGCGCATAGACGGCGTCGTGTAGTCCTCGTACGACTTTTCCTCGACGAGCGTCGAGCCGAGCCGGGTATTGATCGCACGCTTGATCGCCGCGCGTTCGTCGTTGCGGATGTAGACCGAGCGTGCCAGCTCGACGAACTCCGCGTCGAACGCCTTCGCCTTTTCCTTCAGGCGGATGCGGTCCTCGATTTCCCAGAGCGCTTCGTTGACGCGACGCAGCTCGGCGCGTTCGGTCGCGATATCGGTGCGCGAGGCAGGGTTGGCCGTCCAGACTTCGTTGAGGAGATCGAGCTCGACGCGCACGTTCGCGAGCTTTCCCGCATCGCCGATGCGCTCGGACTTGATCTCGAGGATCGTGATCTTGTCGATCAGCTCGCCGTAGGCGATCGGGACGGAAATCTGGCTCATGCGGCTAGCCTAGCGGAGCCGCGCCTGGCATGCCATCAGTCGACGAGGTGCTTGCGCATCGCATAGCGCACGAGTTCGGCGCTGTTGCGCACCCCGAGCTTCGTCAGCACGCGGCCGCGATGGTTCTCGGCGGTCTTCGTGCTGATGTCGAGCCGCTGCGCGATTTCCTTGATCGTGAGGCCGTCGACGACGAGGTGCAGCACCTCGCGCTCGCGAGCGGACAGCGCGCCGTACGGATCGGCGGTCAGCTTGGCCGGTTGCTGAAGCTGCTCGGCGAGCACGCGCGTCGCGTACGGGCCGAAGTAGACGCCGCCGCCGGCGACGGCGCGGATCGCGTCGAGGAGCTCGGCCGTCGCCGCGTGCTTGATGAGGTAACCCGACGCGCCGGCGCGCACGACCTGCAGCACGTATTCCTCCTCCTCGTGCATCGTCAGGACGAGCACGCGCGTGCGCGGCAGCTCCGTCGTGAGGCGGCGCACGACTTCGATGCCGTTGAGCCGCGGCATCGAGATGTCGACGATCGCGACGTCCGGCCGCATCGCATGCGCCTGCTCGATCGCGCTGATGCCGTCGCCGGCCTCGGCGACGACGAGGCAATCGCCGGCGGCGCGCAGCGTCGTGACGAGGCACTCGCGCAGCACCGTGTGATCGTCGGCGAGCAGGAGGCGGATCATGTCGCGAGCCTGGCGGCCAGCGCCGACAGCGGAAACTGCGCCGTCACGGTGCAGCCGGCCTGCGGCTTCGAATCGACGCGCAGCGTGCCGCCGAAGAGACGCACGCGATCGCGAAGCCCGCCGAGACCGCTGCTGCGCCCTTCGCGGCTTTCGGCGAGCGCGGCCTCGGGATCGCAGCCGCGGCCGTCGTCGCGGATCGTCAGGATCAGGAACACCGCGCGCTGGTGCAGGCCGATCTCGACGTGCTTGGCCTGCGCGTGCTTGGCGATGTTCGACATCGATTCCTGCGTGACGCGGAACACCAGTGTCGAGAGATCGCCGTCGATGTCGGGGAACGGCTGGTCGAGATCGAGACCGACCGCGAGGCGATGATCGTCGTGGAACGAGCGCGCGAGCCAGCGCAGCGCGGCCTCGAGACCGAGGTCGTCGAGGATCTGCGGGCGCAGCAGCCGCGATAGCGCGCGCGTTTCCTGCAGCGTCGATTGCGCGACGTCGCGCGCGCGCTGCAGGCGCTCGCGCGCTTCGTCGGGCCGCTCGGCGAGCGCGTCCGTGGCCTGCGAGACCAGATGGATCAGCGCGGTCAGGCTGTGGCCGACGCCGTCGTGCAACTCGTGCGCGAGCCGCCGCCGCTCGTCCTCCTGCACGCGCCAGACCGAGCGAGCGAGGTGCTGGAAATAATCCTGTCCCTTCTGCAGCTTCTCGATCAGCTCGCGCTGCTGTTGCAGCACGTCGTCGAGCTTGCGCTGGAGATCGCGTTCGTTTCTTTCATTCCCCATCGCCGATGTCCTGTCGCAGACGCAGATCGAGCTGTTGCTGCAAGGTCGCCTTCGCGGTCGCCGGCGCGTCGGCCAGTACCTGGTTGCGCGCCGATTCCGCCGCGCTCGTCGCCGCCGTCGCTTCGGCGCCGGCCAGCAACGCGCGGGCGCCCAGTGCGTGCAGGATCGTCGCGTAGGCATAGCGGCCGGCGTCGCGCAGCAGCGGCAGTGTCTCGCGGTAGCGGTTCACCGCTTCGTTCCTGCGATTGCCGCGCATCGACGCGGCGATATCGAGCTCGGCGAGCTCGAGCCGGAGCGGCACCTGGCCGAGCAGCGTCGTTTCCTTGCGCAGGACCGCGAGCTGTTTTTCCGCTTCCGCCGGGTCGCCGCCGGCGAGCGCGCTGCGCGCACGCTCGATGCCGATGCGGAACGCGATCGCGCCGGCGTGCGCTTCGGCCGCCGTCTTCGCGGCTTCGGCGAGCTTCGACGCGCCGGTCGCACGGTCGCCGCCGAGATACGCGCGACGCGCCGCGGCGAGCAGCAGGCCCGCGTGTTGCTCGCCGGACATGTCCGCATCGGCGGGAATCGCCGCGAGCGCGCCATCGACGGCTGCGACGTCGCCGGTCGCGAGCGCGATGCGCGCGCGGATCAGGTTCGCCTCGGTCTGGCCACGCCGGTCCGAACGCCGGCGGAAGGCCTCTTCGGCGCGTTCGGCGTGACTCGCCGCATCGGCGAACGCGCCTTCGAGCAGGCCGAGCTCCGCAAGGTTCGTGTGCGCGACCGCGCCTTCCTCGACGAGCTGGTTGCTTTCCGCCGTGGCGAGCGAGGACTGCATGCGCTCGCGCGCCGAGGCGAAGTGGCCGCGCGCAATGTCGAGCAGGCCGAGGTTCTGGACGATCGCGATCTGCCGGTTGCGATCGTCCAGGCTCTGATACAGCGCCAGCGACTGCTGCCAGAAGGCGAATGCGTTGTCGAACTGGCCGAGCTGGTACGAGGCGAACGCGACGTTGTTGAGGCTCTCGGCCATCCCGACCGGCACGTTGAGCTGCTGGCGGATCGCGAGCGCCTCGCGGTACAGCCCGAGCGCCTCGTTGAAATCGCCCTGCTCCTCGGCGACCACGCCACGGTTGTTGTAGAGATCGGCGAGGCTCGCGCGATCGCCCATGCCTTCGAGCAGCGCCTTGACCTTGTCGAGATTCGCCTTGGCCGCGTCGCGATCGCCCTTGACCGCTTGTGCGATCGCGAGGTTGCTGAGCGAGTCGACGAGCCCGCGCTTGTCGTCGATCTTCTCGCGGATGTCGGCGGCGCGCGTGTACTGCTCGATCGCGTAGTCGAGCTGGCCGAGCCGCTCGAAGCCGTAGCCTTGCGCGTTGCGCGTCTGGGCTTCGGCAGCGAGATTGCCCGAGCGGATGTTGAGCACGAGCGCGCGAACGAGATAATCGTCGACGGCCTGCTGGACTTGTCCCTGCAGGATCGACGTGCGGCCGAGCTGGAACCATGCGCGCGCATCCTGATCGTCGGTCTTGACGAAGTCCTTGAGCGCCGCGATCGCCTTTTCGCCTTCGCCGCTCGCTGCGAGCGTCTTGGCGTTTTCGAGCGCGAGCTCGGGATCGTGCGGAAAATCCCTGAGCGCGGTCGCGAGCGCGGTCGGCGCGGTCTCGTCTTCGGTGCGTGCGCGCAGGCTTCGCGCGGCGGGGCTCGTGTCCTGCGCGAACGTCTTCGCAGCCGCGTCGCGCGTGTTCTGCGCGGGCAGCTCCTGGCGCGCTTCCTCCTGCGCTTCGAGAAGCCGCAGCGTGACGAGCGCACTCGGCGGCGCGGCGGAAATCGACGCGAGCTCGGTCGCCGCCTGCTCGGGCTTGTGCTGATCGAACGCGATGAGCCCGCGGCCGAACGGCGCGAGCGCGTCGGCCGCGATCGGCGGCGCGGCGGTCACGCGCACTTTTTCGTCGCGAAGCGCCGGACCGAGCGTCGACGCGTAGGCTGCGAACAGCGCGGACGCATCGGCACCCTTGATCGCGATGCGGAGCGGCGGCTCCGTCGCGCCCGGACGCGTCCAGACGAGATCGAGCGCCAGGCCCTGACCGTCGCGGCGCAGCGTGCCGCCGAGCGCGCGGGTCGCGTTCGCCGCGCGCGCGATATCGGGCAACTGGCGCTCGAGCGCATCGCCTTCGAGACTGGGCGCGGTACGCGCGAGCGCATCCTGCACGCGTTCGCGCGAGATCACCGCAAGCGCGGGATCGGTGCGCAACCATTCGCGCGCATGGGCCTCGAACGCACGCGCGAGCGCGACGAGCTCGGCATCGCCGGCCGGCGCCGTGAACGGCATGACCGCGACGCGCGGCGTCGCCGGGATCGCCGGCGCGATGAGCTCGCGGATCGGCAGCGGATGACGCCAGAAATACGTCGCGCCGGCGGCTCCGCCGACGACGAGCAGTGTCGCGATGAAGATCGCGCGCCGATTCAGCGGCGGCCGCGGCACGCGTTTCGTATCGAGCGCGCGCAGCGCGTCCTTCGCATTCGCGAAACGGTGCGCCGGCGTCACCTTGAGCAGGCGATCGGTGAATGCGTGCAGCCAGCGCGGCAGATCGGGCCGCGCTTTCGCCAGCGACGGCGGCGGCCGCACGATGCGCTGGATGACCGTCTCGGCCGGCGTGCCGCCGGAGAAAGGCAGCGCGCCGGTCAGCATCTCGTAGAGGATCAGTCCGGCCGTGTAGAGATCGCTGCGTGCGTCGGCCGGCTCGCCGCGCGCCTGCTCCGGCGAAAGATATTCCGGCGTGCCGACGATGATGCCGCTCTGCGTCATGCCGGTCGCGCCGAGGCTGCGCGCGACGCCGAAGTCGGTGATGTACGGATGGCCGGTCTTGTCGAGCAGCACGTTCGCGGGCTTGAGATCGCGATGGATGACGCCGCGCTGATGCGCCGCCGCGAGGCCGTCCATCAAGCCGCGCGTAATCGCGAGCGCGCCGTCGAGCGGAATCTTGCCGACGCGGTCGCGATAGCCCTCCAGCGACTCGCCGTCGATGAAATCCATGCTGATGAACCAGCGGCCGTCGTGCTCGGCGATGTCGTGGATGCGCACGACGTGCGGGCTCGACACCTGGCGTGCGAGCAGGAGCTCGCTGCGGAAGCGCTCGAGCGCGCCGGGGCGCCGGGCGAGCTCTGGGCGCAGCAGCTTCAGGGCGACATCGATGTCGAGCGACAGGTCCCGTGCTCGGTAGACCACGCCCATGCCGCCGACGCCGAGCAGTGATTCGATGCGGAAGCGCGTGCCGAGCAGATCGCCCACGCGCAGCTCGCTGTTCGCGATCTGGCCGGTCTGCGTGGCCGCGCCGGACGACGTGGCGGGCGTCTCAACCGCGGCATCATGGGTCATGCGCGGCACGATAGCGCGTAAGCCCGCGATCCGACAGCCGGAACCGTCGCGAAACGGCGACGGGAGTCGATCAGGCGGCGGCGGTCAGCGGGGCGGTGGGCGGAGATCGCTCCAGAGCGGCGCGCGCAGGCCGGCGTCGGCCGCCGAGCGCACGATGTCGGCGACATCGCCTTCGAGGCGCGCCGCCTCGAACGAGGCTGCTGCGTGACGGGCGACGTTTTCGATCAGCTCCAGATCGAGCTCGGTCACCGGCGGGCCGGGCTTGCGGCTGTCTGCGTAGATCGCGCCGACCGATTTCCCGGAGAGCTTGAGCGGGACGCAGACCAGGCCGCGGATGCCGCCGAGACGGACGCTCGGGCGAACACCGAGCCACGGCGATTCGGCGGCGTCGCAGCAGACGACGCTCTTGCCCTCTTCGAGCGCGCGCTCGACCGCGGCGGCGCTGCCGGCGAAGTGCGTGCTCGCGATGTCGTCGACGGCAAAGCCGCGGCTCGCGCGCACGCGCAACGCGGCGCCGTCGTCGGCGTACAGCACGAACCCGCGCTCGAGGCCGGCGAGCTGCAGCACGACGTCGAGCGTCTGCGGAATCAGCGCGCGGATGCCGAGACCCGGAACGAGCTGCTGCGACATCGCGCGCGAGGTCGCGCGGCGCGCGGCGCCTTCGGCGCGGTGGCGCTCGGCGGCGACCTCGTCGAGCATCTCGAACCAGCAATAAACGTCGCCGATCGAGAACCAGGTCGACTTGTCGAATTCGGCGCGCACGGCGAGATGGCCGTCGACGCGCAAGCCGTTCTTGCTGCCGGTGTCGCGCAGCGACCAGCGCGCGCTGGCGCCGGTCAGCTCGGCGTGGAAGCGCGAGATCGACCAGTGATCGACGCGCACCTCGCACTCGGCGCTACGGCCGATGCGGTAGAGCGTGTCGTCGTCGAGCAGCCGGACGAGTGCCGCGGCGTCCGGCACGTAGGCGTTAAAGCGGGCGGGCATGGCTCAGGGCGGATTCGGGCTGCCAGGATGCAGCATGCTGAATCTGAGCGTGAATGCCAGCTCTTCCATCTCGCCCGCATCGTTGACGACGTCGTGATGCGCGCTCCAGACGTTCGCGATATTGGTGCCAGCGTTGTCGAGGAGTAGCGCGATCAGCTCGTCGAGCACATCGAGCGCGCCGCCGAGATCGATCAGGATCAAGGCATCGACCTTGGCCAGAAGTGCGAGGAGATCCAGGCGCAGGCCGTCCCCGAGCGCCGCCGCGAGGATGCGGAGGTTGAGATCCACGATCTTGCCCAGCGCCACCGTGAGGCCGAGACGCGTATCCTCGACGACAACGAACTGTGAGAATGCGCCGCCACGGCCGCGGACGCGAACGCTGCCTTCCGTCACGTCGTTGGTAACGTCGTGGAAGTCGCCTCCGATCGGCGCCTTGTAAACGCGGTACGGACTCTCGTCCGTATAG
>Ga0081540_1001887_pt1 | contig 17542 bp, 11 predicted proteins | sample TabmetS2T1R1_FD_71024 | JGI IMG/M metagenome (GOLD analysis project Ga0081540, IMG submission 71024) | Tabebuia heterophylla rhizosphere microbial communities from the University of Puerto Rico - S2T1R1 | ecosystem: Host-associated > Plants > Roots > Rhizosphere ... | reverse complement strand
ACCGCACGACTAGTTCTGCCGCGACACGCCGCGGGCCCTCCCCCGGTTCCCCCACCGCTGCCGCGCCCCGAGGCCCACCAGTCCCACCACCGCCCCGGTCAGCACGAGTGGCACCAGCGCCGGAACGTCGCGCGCCCGCGGATGGACCTGCGCCTCTCCGAGCAGCACCACGTCCGCCCACGCCGCCGGCGGCGCGCCGCGCACGATGGCCTCCCGCTTCGCCGCCGCCACCGCATCGCCGATGCTCACCCCGCGCCCGAGCGCCCGGTACACCCCGGAGAAGAGGACGCTGACCTCGTCGTCCCTCGCCCGGTCCAGCGTCCCCACCACCGCCGCCGCCCCCGCGCCGAAGAACGCCCGGGCCAGGCTCATCACGCCCTCGCCCCGGAACACCGGCCCCATCGAGGTCTCGCACCCGGCCAGCACCACCGTCTTTCCCCCGAGCGGCAGCCGGCCGATCTCCTGCGGCTCCAGCCGCCCGTCCTCCGCAGCGCTCCCCGCCGCGAGCACCACCGCCGCGTGCTCCGGGTCGCGCTCGTCCACCACCGCGTGCGTCGCGAGGTGCAGGAGCGACACTCCGTCCAGCGGCACCGATTTCAGGAATGACTCGGACGCCGGCGCCCCGGCCCGCAGCTCGCTCCCGTCGGGAAACGCCGACAGCGCCGCCTCCGCCTCCCTCCGCGCGTGGACCAGCGCCCCGAACATCGCCGTCGAGTCCCGCTGCACGGCCTGCGACGCGGACGCCTCCGATGGGTCGGCCAGAACCAGCAGCTTCCCCGCCCCGAGCCGCGGCGCCGCCCGCAGCCGGAGCCACAGCGACGCCGAGGGCGCCAGCGACACCGAGAACCGCTCCGCGAGGTACGGCGCAGCCGGTCCGCCGGAGAGCGCATCGAAGGGAAGCCGGTGCAGCGGCCCGTCCGGCACGAGGATCAGCCGGTCCACCCCCCGCGGCAGCACCGCCAGCGCGGCCTCGAGGAGCTCGGCATGGAGCCGTGCGCCCGCGAGCCGGTCCGAGCCATCGCGGCGCTCCAGGAGCCCGGTCCAGGCGCGGATCTGCGGTTCGAGCACGTCGCTGCCCGGAACCGGAAACGCCTCCACGCGCGAGCGGGTCACCACGGTGACCCAGGAGCTCCCCTCGCGGTACGGCGCGTCCATCGCCGGCTCGGCCCGCCAGATCTGGAACGAGAGGAGCGCCTCGTTCGCGGCCAGCGCCCCCTGGATCTGCCCCAGGGTCGGCGGCTGCATCGGGACCGACTCACCGGTTCGCCCCTCGGCGAGGAGCGCTTCCATCAGGCCGCGGGCCCGGAGCCGCTCCATCACCTGGAACGCCTCGTCGAGCGAAGCGACGTCGTCCGCCGCCCGGTGCCGCGTCAGCGCTCCGGCCAGCGACTGGTAAGCGAAGGAGAGTGACTGGGCGTACCGGAGCCGGAGCGACATCGCCCGCTGCCGCTCCCGCAGCCGCTCGGCGTGGTCCAGCGCGGCGAGGCCGTCCGCCCGGGCCAGCGACACCTGTCCCATCCGGAAGCGGATGCGCGAGCGAAGGACCAGCGCTCGCGCCTGCTCGTAGTCGTACTCCCCCGGGAACGCCTCGTTCACCGCTTCCTGGGCCATCGCCAGCGCCTCTTCCAGGCGCGGAGGATTCGTGGTGGCGAGCAGCTCGGAGAGCAACAGGCGGGGATAGAGCGGCGTGCGGTACGAGCTGCGCGAGAGCTGCTCTCGAAGGCTGGAGCGGAGCAGCGCGAAGGCCTCCTCCGTCGGCCCGAGCACCATCGCCAGCTGCACCCGCGAGGCGAGATACCCGAGCTCCACGTAGCCCAGCGCGACGCCCGCCCGCTCCTGCTCGGTGATGGCCTCCCGGAGGAGCCGCTCGGCGCTGGCCGTGCTCTCGAGCCGCTGGGACGCCAGATGGGCCGCCGCCGCGGCGAGCCCGCCCCTGGCCTCGGGGCGCCGCGGATCGTCGGCGTCCAGAGTCTGGAGCAGCTCGGTGTAGAGCTCGCGCTGGTGCCGGTAGTCGCCGAGCATCGCCGCGAGGTGCGCCCGCGCGGTGAGGGCCTCGGACTTGATCCACAGCGACGCCGGTGGGCCGAGGGCGAGCAGCCGCCGTTCCGCCCCCTCCGCGGCGTCCATGTCGTCGCGAACGAAGGCGACCTTCATCGTCCAGATCTCGGCGACCTCTTGTAGATCTACCCGGCCCGAGGCGAGCGCCAGGTCACGCGTCCGTCTGAGGAGCGCCAGCGCCTCGTCGTCGCACTGGAACCTTCCGCAGCGGGCCGAGAGCAGCGAGCTGGTCGCGTACACCTCCCCCGCGAGCTCGTGCTCGCGCGCGAAGCCGGCGATCGCGATTCGCCACTCGCGGTCGTCCACCGCCTGTCCGGCCAGGACCCGCATGACGCCCGCGTACAGATGCGGCCTCGGGTTCTCCGGGTCGCTCTGCATCCGCGCGTCGAGGAAGCGGAGCACCTCGCCGAGGCCCGCCCCCTGGTGCGCCATGAGACAGATGTACCCCTTCAGCGTGCGGGGGTCCGCCTCCACCTGCGCCTTGCACACGGCCAGCGGCTTCGTCCCTCCGAGCGCTTGCCACGGAATGGCCAGACACAGGAGAAACGTGCTCCACCGTCCGGAAACCCGGACGATCGCTGGCCAAAATCCGTCGCCCACGTTGGCGCGGAAGGTTAACCGAACCGGAACCCTGTGGTTACCTCGGAAGCGAGGGCATGACATCCATGCGGGGGGGCGATGACGGCTCCCAGGACGGAGACGGGAGCAGCATCGAGCGGATCCGCCAGGTGCTGATCCGTGCAGTGGAGCGGCACTGCCCGCCCGCGCTCGCCGCCCACCGGGAGGACCTGGTCCAGATGGCCCTGGTCCGCCTCCTCGAGCGACACCCGGGTGAGGGATCCACCCCCCGCGGAGCGTCTTATCTCTGGAGAGTCGCGTACACGGTGGTGATCGACGAGATCCGACGCTTCCGCCGGCAGCAGCGCCAGGCCGAGCAGCTGCCGCGGGAAGAGGGCGGCACACCCGGGCCGGAGGCGCGTTCGGAGATCCTCGACTGCCTCGCCGGACTTCAAGACAGGCGCCGCACGGCCGTCGCGCTGCATCTGCAGGGCTTCCGCACGGCCGAGGTGGCCCGCGCCCTCGGCTGGACCGAAAAGCAGGCGGAGAATCTCGTGTACCGTGGGCTGGCAGACCTGCGGGCATGCCTCCAGGGGGGAGAGAGATGAGCGAACCGTCCGACGATCTCCAGCAACGCCTCCGCGCGGCGCTGCCCGACACTGACGACGCCGACTGCCCGGCCCCCGACACCTACTGGGCCGCCGCCGCAGGAGAGCTGCCTTTCGAGCAGGTCCGGGCGCTCGTCGACCACGGAGCCCGCTGCGCCCGGTGCGCCGAGGCCTGGCGCATCCTCGCCGAGGTCCGAAGGGAATCCGAGGCCGTCACCGCCCCAGCCCGGCCCCCCGCGCTTCCGCCCACGGCTCCTCTCCGCGGGCGCCCGGGGCGCGCGCTCGTCCCACTCGCCGTCTCCGCCCTGGCCGCAGTGGGCCTGTGGGTCGTGCTCCGTCCTCCCCCGCCCCGGCCGGCTCCGGTGGAGCGCGGCAACGGCGGCGCCGTCGCCCTCCGCGCCGAATCCCCTGCCGTCCAGCCGGCGGGTGATGCCGTGCTCCGCTGGTCCGAGGTTCCCGGCGCGAGCAGCTACAACGTGACCGTGCTCACGCCCGACCTGGTGGTGGTGCACCAGGCGGTGGGCATCGCCGCGCACGAGCTCCGGCTTCCCCAGGGCGTCGGCCAGCGCGCTGCCGGCGGCGGCCTGCTCTGGAACGTGGACGCGGTGCTCCCCGACGGCCGCACCGTCGCCTCACCCACCTTCGAGCTCGTGCTGAAGGCGCCCTAAACGCCGAGACCACTTGGATCGACCGGATGATCGCGCCGGAATCGCGGCCGAGGCCCAGGAGCGACGACGGAACGTGGCCGTCGTCACGTGACGGAGGAGCGACGCGGGGATCGGCCGCGAGGGCAAGCGAGGGACGGATCGACTCAAGTGGTTTCGGCGTTCAAAGCAGATCGCAGGGCGTGCCCAGCGGCTGCCCGGTGTAGACGCCGAGGTCGCCGTAGATGAGCTGCGCGTTCTCCGCGAGCGGCAGCAGGATCAGGTCCTTCGCCTTCTTCCCCTGGACCCAGCTCGCCTCGTTCTTCCCGAGCACCAGCTTGAGATCGCCGCCCTTGGTCGCGAAGACGTCCCCGGCGGAGTCGCTGACCACGTTCGTCATCCGCAGCGGCTTCATCGCCCCGCGAGGACCCGACCAGAGATGGAAGTCGAGGGTCTCCTCCTTGCGCGGGCGGTCGACGTACCAGTAGGTCCCGCCGTTGTCCCGGGCGAGCGCGTACGCCCTCCGCTTCCACCGGTTGCCGTGGAACGTCGCCGATTTCACGATCTCCTCCGCCTGCTTCGCCTCGGCGGGGCGGAAGGTCGTCTCCCTCTCCGCGCACTGCAGCGTGTACTTCCCGTCCCGCAGCCCGAAGCTCGCCTGGCTGCGGTTGCGGATGCGCGGGTCCCAGAAGTTGCGCTCGAACGACTCGTTCCCGCTCGACATCCCGCCGAAGACCAGGATGGCCCAGAACTCCTTCCCGTCACCCCAGTAGAAGTGCTCGTACATGTCACCGAAGGGAACCAACGCCAGATAATGGTCGTGGCCGTCGGTGAAGACCTGGAGGTTGTCGCGCACGGCCGAGACGTCCACCCGGTCGTCGGGGGCGGCCGGGGCGGCGACCAGGGCCAGGGCGAGAGCGGGGGCAAGGAGCATGGGTGTCTCCATGTTGGCACGGGCCGCGGCGTCCGACGAGGTACGCTTCCGTGCCGTCACATGCGCACCCCTCCCATCGACGGGCTGGAGACGCTGACCGACGGCGAGCTCGCCGCGCTGCGCGAGCGGTTCCGGCAGCTGGGATTCCTTCCCGAGGTGCTCGCCCGCGCCGAGTCGGTGGCCCCGGGACAGCTCGACGTGGTGTCCCTGCCGCTCGTGCGCTGGACGCTGCGCGCGCGGGGGGAGCCGGCGGACCGGATCGCGCTGCTCCTCGTCTATGGCGACGCCGTTCCCCCCGCGGACGTGTCGCGCGACCTGGGCGACGGCCTCGTCACCAGGCTGGTCGAGGTCGGCCTGCTGCGCGACGGGCCGGACGGGCTCGTCTGCCCCTTCCGCCTGATTCCGCTCGAGGGGCTGTGGATCCTCGGCGACGAGCCCTCGGCCGGAACCGACGCGGTCATGGGACCCGGCCCCACCACCCTCGAGCTGCTCCGGAACCTGCCGGCCCGGTGCGATGGCGCCGTGCTCGACCTCGGGACGGGCGCCGGCACCTTCGCCCTCGCCCTCGCCGGCCGGGGCGCCACGCGCGTCGTGGCCACCGACCTGAATCCCCGCGCCGCCCACATCACCCGGTTCAACGCCCGGCTCAACGGGCTGCAGCTCGACGTCCGCGTCGGCGACCTCGAGGCCCCGGTGCGCGGCGAGCGCTTTCGCTGGGTCATCTCCCAGCCGGCCTACGTCTTCTGCCCGCCGGACGCGCCCACGGTGGTCTTCCTCCACGGAGGCCCGCGCGGCGACGAGCTCGCCTTCCGGGTCCTCGCCGCCCTCCCGGCGCTGCTCGAGGACGCCGGCACCGCGCTGATCCTCTTCGACACCCCGCTCGAGCCGGCCTCGCCGCTCCCGGCCCGGGTCCGAAAGGCCCTCGGGGACGACGGGCTCGGCCTCCTCCTCCTCGCCGCGCCGGGCCCATCCCCAGGGGCGCAGGCGGTGGCCTACGCCGCACTCGCCCACCCCGCCCTCGGCCCGGACTACGCCACGGCCGTCGAGCGCAACCGGGCCCACCTCGAGGCGCTCGGCACCCGCGACTGGAAGCACGTCCTCGCCTGCGTCCGCCGCGCGCGGGGAGCGCCGCCCTTCACCGTCCAGCTCCCGGTGGCGGGCCTGCAGACCCGCGGTCCGGAGGCCCTCGAGGCGCTCCTCTCGGGAATCGACGCCGCGGTGCTCCCGGACGCGGCGCTCCGTTCCGTCCCGCTCGTGCCCACGCCGGGGCTCCGGCTCCCCGCCCAGCTCACCCTGGACGGCGAGGTTGCCCACCTCGAGGCCCAGCCCGGGCGCGGGGAGCTCGCCACCCCCTGTCCGCTCGACGGCGATGACCTCTCGCTCCTCCGGGAGCTCTCCGCGTCCCCCGACGTGGGCTCGGCGCTGGACGCCCTGTCGGCGGAGGCTCCCGGGACGCCGTTGCTGGAGCGGGTGCGCGAGCTGGCCGGGCGGGGCTTGCTGGTGGACCGCCGGGCGCTGCGGCGGATGCCCGGACCCGGCGCCCCGCGCTAACGTGCGCCGCCCCGGGCGGTGGGGGTTCGCGGCTCCCCGTCGTCTTGCTGTCCGGGTGTCCGGGGCGTGAGGTGGCATGCAGGTCGTCGCGCAGCTGAGCATGCAGGACCTCCCGGACGACGTCCGGGTCCTGTCCCTGAGAGCCCACGAGGCGCTCTCCGAGCCGTTCGAGGTCTCCATCCGCTTCGTCTGCGGTGACCCGGGCCTCCCGGTGAAGGACTGGCTCTGGAGCGAGGCCGCGGTGCAGCTGCAAGACGCCGAGGGCTCGGGGACCCGCGTCTTCCACGGCATCGTCGAGGCCGCGTCCTACGCCGGCAAGGTCGAGGAGCTCCACGTCTACCGTGTCGAGCTCCGGCCCAGGCTTCACGGGCTCGCCACGCGCATCCGGAGCCGCATCTTCCAGGACCGGTCGGTGCCGGACATCGTCCGCCAGGTTCTCTCCCAGGCCGGGCTCCCCGCCGCCTCCTTCGACCTCGACAAGCTCTCCCGCCGCTACCCGAAGCGCGAGTACGTCACCCAGTGGAAGGAGAGCGAGCTCGCCTTCGTGAGCCGGCTGCTCGAGGAGGAAGGCATCTTCTACGCCTTCACCCACGCCGACGACGGCCACGTGCTGGTCGCCGGCGACGGGCCGGATGCCTTCACCCCCATCGACGGCGAGCCCGCCCTGCCCTACCGGGTCTCGGAGGACGACCCGGGAGGCGGCGAGTTCGTCTTCGGCCTCACCGTGCACCTCCAGACGACGCACGACGCGGCCACGATGCGGGAGTGGGACGAGCGGTCGCCGAAGACGATCCAGCAAGCCGCGGAGAAGGTGGCGGACGCCTCGGCGCTGGAGTGGGTCGACCAGCCGGGCCGTTACCGCGAGGCGAAGGACGGAACCCGGCGGGCCCAGGACGTGCTCGCCTCGCTCCGCACCCGCCGCCTCCGCCTGGCGGGCGACAGCAACTCCCTCCGGCTCCTCCCCGGCCGCATCGTCGAGATCAGCGAGGCGATGCCCCCCGGCCTCTGCCGCGGCTGGAGCATCCGCGCCCTCGAGCACTCCTTCACCGACGACGGCGTGCTCGCCGGGACCGGAGGCACCACCCGCTACCGCGCCCGCTTCGAGGCGCTCCCCGACGACGTTCCCTTCCGCCCGGCGAGGCGCACGCCCCGCCCCTGCATCACCTCGAAGGAGAGCGCGGTGGTCGTCGGCCCCAAGGGCGAGGAGATCCACGTCGACGCGCTCGGCCGGGTGAAGGTCCACTTCTACTGGGACCGCGAGGGGAAGATAGACGACACCGCCTCGTGCTGGATCCGCACCCAGCAGCAGAACACCTCGGGGGCCATGGTGCTGCCCCGCATCGGCTGGGAGGTCGAGGTCGGCTTCCTCCACGGTGACCCCGACCGGCCCATCGTGCTGCAGAAGCTCTACAACAAGGAGACGATGCCCCCCTACGAGCTGCCGGGGAGCCTCACCCACAGCGCGCTCCAGTCCTCGTCCTCGCCGGGCGGAGGCGGCACCAACGAGATCCGGATGAACGACGGCTCGGGAGGGATGGAGTTCTTCGTCCACGCCCAGCGCGACTTCTCGATGAGCGCCGGCAACGACTTCAAGGAGGAGATCACCGTCGACTCCTCCGAGCAGGTGGGCAGCGACGTCAGCGTGCACGTGGACAAGAGCGAGACCCTCGATGTCGGCGGGAGCCTGGGCGAGAACGTCACCGGGGCCTTCAGCCACCAGACCGCGGGCGCCCGGAAGGTCCAGGTGGGCGCTCTGGAGAGCTGGGGCGTGGGCGCGATGCACACGGTGAACACCGGCGGCGACCGGAAGGAGGACGTCTCCGGGCTGCAGAACGTGCTCGCGGCGAAGGTCAGCGAGACCTTCAACGCCGATCACTCCCGGAGCGTCGGCGCGGCGCTCGCCTTCGCCAGCGCGGGCCCGATGGTCGAGGCGGTGAGCGGCTCGAAGACCGAGACCATCGGCGGGGCGAAGGTGGAGCTCGTCCGCAAGGCGCGAGCCGAGCAGGTCGGGACCGGGAAGATCCTCACCACCGCCGCGATGCAGCTCAAGACCGGGAAGGGGCTCGCGGTGAGCGGCGGCGAGGTGATGGCCACCACGGTCGGCGGTCCGTGGTCGGTGAAGTGCGACAAGACCTTCGCCCTCTCCGGTCAGACGGTGATGGTCGTCGCCGGGCAGGCCTCGCTCGACGCGGGCGCCAAGCTGAGCCTCACCCCGGCCTCGGCGAAGCTGGAGAGCGATGCCCTGGGAGGCTCCGGCAGCAACGTGAAGATCCAGGGCAAGGTCAACTACCGGAGCGGGTGAGATGGCAGACCCGCGCGCGTTCGAGCTCGAGTTCGAGGCCGGCGGTCACTCCGCCGACGGGTGGCGTGTGCTCGCCTTCTCCTGGGAGGAGGCGCTCGACGGCGGCTCGCGCGGCACGCTCCGCCTGCTCACCCGGGACACCGAGCGCATCGCCCCCGATTCCTTGCTCGGAGAGACCGCGACCCTCCGCGTGCTGACCGGCGAGGGACACACCGCGCGCACCTTCCACGGCCGCGTCCTCGAGGCGACCGACACCGTGCTCCCCGGTGGACAGTGGATGCTCGAGCTGGTCGTGGCCGCGCGGATCGAGCTGCTCCGGCTCGGACGGAGCTCCCGGCTGTTCCAGAACAAGTCCGTCCCCGACGTGGTGAAGGCGGTGCTCGAGGAGGCGGGGCTGGATGCGCAGGCCCAGGACTGGAAGACGAAGGGCCAGCATCCCTCGCGCCCGGTCATCACCCAGTGGAACGAGAGCGACTGGGACTTCGTCCTGCGCCTCCTGGCGAGCGAGGGCATCGGGATGCTCGTCCGCGCCGCCGACCGGGACGACGACCAGGTCGTCTTCTTCGACGACGCGAGCGCCCAGGCACCAGTGGCCGAGCAGGAGGACCTCGAGGAGGCGGCGCCTGCCGAGGGGGCCACCGGGGTCGCGCACATCCACAAGCTCGAGGCGCAGGACGAGGTCGGCCCGGACGCGGTGATGCTCCGCGACTACGACTTCAAGCGGCCCTCCCTCGACCTCTCGGCGAAGGAGAAGGCCGACGGTTCCGCCGGACGCGAGGTCTATCTCCATCCGGGCGCGAGCCAGGACCCCGGAGAGCTCAAGCGGCGCACCAAGGCCGAGCTCGAGCTCCTCTGCCGCGACCGGGCGGTGCTCGAGGGCCACAGCGACCATCCCCATCTCGAGCCCGGCCGCACCTTCCACCTCGTCAACCATCCCCGGAGCGCGCTCCCCGCCGACTGGGCGGTGGTCTGCGTGCGGCACGAGGGCCGGCGGCAGTCCACGGACGCCCACGCCAGCTATGGCAACGCCTTCGGCGTCCTCCCCAAGGACGTGCCCTGGCGTCCCGATGCGCTGGCCGCGGAGGCGCCGAGCGGGATCCAGCCCGCGTTCGTGACCGGTCCTTCCGGCGCCGAGCTCCACTCCAACGACTTCGGGCAGTGCAAGGTCCGCTTCCCCTGGGACCTCTCCGGGACCAGCGACGACAAGAGCTCCCCCTGGATGCGGGTGGGGCAGCTCGCGCTCGGGGGCTCGCTCCTGATGCCGCGGGTGGGCTTCGAGGTGCTGGTGGACCACGAGCTCGGCGACCGCGACCGGCCGCTGGTCGTCGGCCACCTCTACAACGGAGAGGCGGCGCCCCCCTACGAGCTCCCGGGCGGAGCGACCCGCTCCAGCTTCCAGACCGCCACCACCGAGAAGGGCTCGGGGGCGAACGAGCTCCGGTTCGAGGACTCCTCCGGCGCCGAGGAGATCCTCATCAACGCCTCGCGCGACTTCACCTTCTCCGCCGAGCACGACGCCGCGGTCTCGGTCGGCAAGGACGACACCGAGAAGGTGGGGAGCAACCAGACCATCGCCGTCGCGGCGAACCTCGCCGAGGAGACCGTGGGGGCGCGCACCACCACCGTCGCGGTGAACGCCAAGCTCTCCGTGACCGGCGATCTCTCCGACGGCGTCAAGGGCGCGCTCCAGACCACGGTGGGGGCGCTGCGGAAGCAGACCGTGGGTGGGGACCTGTCGGAGACGGTCAACGGCAAGCTCGACCGGACCGTGGGCGGGCTCCAGTCGGTCACCGGCATCGGGAACGTACAGCGCACGGTCAAGGGCGCCTCCTCCACCACCGTGGGAGCGGCCTGGCTCGAGGCGGTGGGGATGAGCCGGGCCTCCACCGTGGGCGGCACCCGCACCGAGACGATCGGCGGGCTGAAGCTGATCAAGGCCAAGACGATGTCGGTGGACTGCGGGAAGGCACACGTCACCAACTGCGCCGCGCTGCAGGTCGACGTCGGGGAGGACCGCACCGACCAGGCCGGCCGAGGCCTGGCGCTGACCGCCGGCGGCGGGGTGAGCATCGAGGCGGAGAACATCAACATCACCGCCGAGAGCCGGCTCGTCTTCCGCATCGGAGGCTCGAGCCTCGAGCTCACGCCCCAGGGAGTGACTCTCAAATCCACCTCGGTGGACCTCTCCGGGGTGAAGAAGATCGGCTCCACCCAGCACGAGAGCGGGGGCTAGCGGACATGCCCGTGGGCGAGCTCAAGGCGGAGCTGACCTTCGGAGACCACGACGGTCCCCTCACCGTGCTCGCGCTGCGCGGCACCGAGGAGCTCTCGCGCCCCTTCCGCTACGAGGTGGACTTCACCGCCGAGGACCTCGACCTGGAGGCGGCGCCCCTGGCCCGGGTCCACGTGAAGCTCGAGGACCCCGGCGGTCAGGTCCGGCACCTGGACGCGGCCTGCGACACCGTCGGCTTCGTCCCCCTCGCCGCGGACGACAGCGAGACCCGGATGCGCTACCGGGCCATCCTGGTCCCCGCCGGAACCTTGCTCCTCGGCCATCGCAAGGGCTTCCGCGTCCACCAGAAGAAGTCCGTCCCGGACATCGTGAAGAAGGTCTGGCAGGACTGCGGGCTCGACGGCGCGTGGCTGGACGTCTCGGCGCTGAAGGCCAGCTACCCGGCCCGTGACTTCTGCTGCCAGTACGACGAGACCGAGTGGGACTTCGTCTCCCGGCTGCTGGAGGACGAGGGCATCGCCTACGCCTTCAAGCACGGCGAGGACACGCACGTGCTCGAGCTGCACGACCGCAGCGCCGATGTGCCGGAGCTCCTCGACGAGGCCCTCCCCTTCGAGGCCGACCCGAAGGGTGAGTCCGCGGCGAACGCGGTCTGGGACTGGCTAACCACCGCGCAGCTCCGCCCGGGGAAGGTGGTGCTGAGCGACCACGACTTCGAGCGGCCCAGCAGCTCGCTGAAGAAGGAGGCCTCGGCGAAGGAGGTCGTCGAGCGCGTCTTCTACGAGTACCCCGGGGGCTACGTGCTCCCGAAGGAAGGCGAGCGCCGGGTGAAGGTGCGGCTCGAGGAGCAGCGGGCCACCTCCCGGACCGCCCGCTTCCAGACCTCGGCGATCTCGCTCGTCCCCGGCCGGCGCTTCTCGCTCTCCGGACATCCCTCGGACGACGGCGACTTCGTCCTCACCCGGGTCGAGCTGTGGGCCCGCTTCCACGCCGAGGAGGTGCCGGGCCCTCTGACCGACACCGGGGAGCCCGAGGTCCGGGTGGTCTGCACCTGCATCCCGCGGGACCTTCCCTTCCGGCCGCAGCGGCTGACGCCCCGGCCGCGGGCGCCAGGCCTGCAGACCGCGCGGGTGACCGGGCCGAAGGGCTCGGAGATCCACTGCGACAAGCACGGGCGGGTGAAGGTGCAGTTCCACTGGGACCGCGACGGCCAGCTCGACGACACCTCGAGCACCTGGATCCGCGTGAGCCAGCCCCACAACACCGGCGCGGTGCTCATCCCCCGGGTGGGCTGGGAGGTGCTGGTGGAGTTCGAGCACGGCGACATCGACCGCCCCTTCGTCCTCGGCCGGCTGTGGAACTCGGCCGACACGCCGCCGGTCGCGCTCCCCGCCGGACGGACCCAGACCCTCCACGCCTCCCAGTCGTCTCCCGGCGGCGGCAAGGCCAACGAGGTGGTGTTCGAGGACGCCGCCGGCGCCGAGCAGATCCACGTCCGGGGCGGCCACGACATCGTCGTGAACGCGGCCAACGACAAGGTCTACAACGTCGGCCACGACCTGGGCTGGACCGTGCACGGCAAGCGCGCGGTGACGGTGGGCGGCAACCGCACCGTCACCGTGGGCGCGAACCTGGCCCGCACCGTGGGTGGCGACGAGAAGATCCAGATTTCCGCGCAGCGCACCGTGGACGTCTCCGGCACCGCCAGCGAGGACGCAGTCTCCAGCCGCACGCTCACCGTGGGCGGCGCGCACATGGTCCAGGTCGGCAACCCGGCCGAGGCGCTGCTCGAGGTGCTGAAGAAGGCGGCCATCACCGCGGCCACCGGCGCCGCGGCCGCCGCGGCGAGCCGGGCCGAGGCCGCGCTCCTCGGGCCCATCCTTCCGGTGGTGCAGAAGGCGCGGCAGGCCCTCGGTTCCGTCCAGCAGATCACCGGACCGGCGGCGGCGCTGCTCGGCAGCGACCACCCGAAGATCGCGGCGCTGAACGAGGCCGCCAAGGCGATCGCCGACTCGCCCGGCGCGCAGGATGCCTCGGATCTGGCAAGCGGCATCGTGGCCAAAGCGCTCGGCGACTCCGGGGGCGACACCGCGGCGGACGCGGCCGAGTCGGCGTCCAAGGGTGGCTCGGGCATGTGGGCCACCGTGGTGCAGGGGAACGTGACCGAGACCGTGGGCGGCCTCTGCGCGGTCAACTCCGTCGGCGGCATCTCCCTGGCGGTGGGCGGGAACTCCAGCGAGACCGCGGGGGCGGCCCGCATCGAGGCGATCGGCGGCGGCAAGAGCGAGAGCACCAAGGGCGCCAAGCTGGAGACGGTGGGCGGCCTCTACCGGGCCGAGATCAAGGAAGGCCTCTCCATCCAGGCCGGGACCGGCGTGGCGGAGAACGTGGCCGGGCCGGTGAAGCAGCACGTGAAGGGCTCGCACACCGTGAGCGCGAAGCAGGGCGTGGTCGTCACCACCCCGAAGATCTCGCTCAAGGCCAGCGGGACCATCACCCTGTCGTGCGGCTCGACCAAGGTGGTCATCAAGTCGAGTGGCATTGCCGTCGACGGCGGCGGGAAGCTGACGGTGAAGGGGAGCAAGGTGGAGCTGGACGAGGGCGTGCTGGGCGGCGCCTGAAGGAGACAGGTCATGAGAACGCGAGCGAAGACGGCGACCCTGAGGGTGCTCGAGCCCGGGCGCGCGTCGGTCACCCGGCCGGAGGCGGCGCCAGGAGTGGGGCTCGGCACGGTGCTCGGGCGCGAGGGCGCCGGCTGGCGCGTCCGCACCGCGGCCGGCGATCTCCTGGCTCCCCTCGACCCGTCGGTGGATCCGCTGCTCGTCGAGGAGGCCCGCGCCTCCGGGGGCCGGGTGCTGCTCGAGCTCGGCTCCGCCGGAGCGGTGCTGGTCGGCGTCGTCCAGACGTCGCGGGCCCTGCGCATCGACCGGAACGGCGTGGTGGAGGCGGAGGTGGAGCGGTTCTCGCTCCAGGCCAGGAGCGAGGCGGTGCTCAAGACCGTCTCCGCGTTCCTCCAGCTCAAGGCCGGCGAGGTGGAGCTGCGCGGGATCCGCACCCTGGTCCGCGCGCGCGAGATGGCGAAGGTGCTGGCCCGGATCATCTCCCTGAACTGACGAACGGGAGGACGAGGGAAGAGACGTGGACGGAACGAGCGAGGTGCTGCGGATCCGGGGCGCGCTGGACGCCGCGCTGCTGGACCTGCGCGCGGTGAAGGACCCCTCGGTCCCGCTCCTCGCCGCGGCCGCCCCGCTCGCCCGCAGCGTGGCGCTGCTCTACCGGGCGCTCGCCTCGACCCACGACGCCACCGCCTTCCGCCAGGCCGTGGACGAGGCCGCCCTGCACGCGCAGCAGGCGCTGGACCCGCTCCAGCGCTCGGGCTCGACCGACCCGGTGGTGGTGCGGAGCACGCGGAGCCTCGCCGAGGCGGTGCAGGGCCTCTCCCGGCCGGTGCGCATCCCGCCCTCCGCCGGCACGGACCTCCCCGGCGCGACGAAGGGAACCCCGGTCGTCCCCGCGCTCCGCGGCGAGCCACGGCTCCTCGAGCTCCGGCGCGAGGTGCTCGAGCCGGCGGTTCCCATCGCTCCGCCGGAGAGCCTGCCCGAGGTGACGGTCGATCCGGCCGAGCCGCCCCCGGGCGGACCGGTGTCCCTCGAGGCGCTCCTGGCCGAGGCCGCGCGCCGGGCCCTGGAAGCGGACGCCGAGCCGGTGGCGCCCCCGCCGCCGCCTGCGCTCCCCGCAGCAATCCCCGAGACCACCGTGCTCGAGCGGCCGCTCCTCGGCGAGCAGATCTCCGAGGAGCAGCTCCGCTTCGAGCGGGCGCGGCACTTCTTCGAGGACCTGGGGATGATGTCGCTCATCCGCCGGCCCGGGCCCGGGGCGCACTGGCGCAGCACCGCCGGCCTCGAGCGGCGGCTCCTGGCCCGGGTGGACGCCATCCTCTCCTGCGGCACCGGGGTCTTCCCGCACCTCGTCCGCCTCCTCGCCGAGTCCCCGCTCCCCGACGCGGAGCTCACCTGGGCGGCCATCCTCCTCCACGGGATGCTGAGCGGCGACGACATGTTCGACGAGGTGGTTCGACTGGTGCGGGTCACCGACCTCGCCGAGCCGGCCTCGTTCGACGCGGTCGCCGAGGCGCTCCGCTTCGTGCCGCATCCGCGGACCGTCCCCACCCTCCAGGGCTGGCTCACCGGCGAGGCGCCGCTCCGCAGGCTCGCGCTCCGTGCCCTCTCCACACGCGGTGTGCTCCCCGCGGCCGAGGCGCTGCGCGCCCTCTCCACGGACGACCCCGAGCTGCGGCACGAGGGAGCCCGGGCGCTGCCGGCGGCCGTGGGCCCGCTCGACCCGGCCGTGCTCCACCCGCTCCTCCGCCACCCCGAGCCCGAGGTCGTCGAGGCGGCGCTGCACACCGGCCTCCTCAGGGGGAACCGTGCCGCGGCCACCACCGCGCTCCGCCTGGTCCAGGAGGGGCGAGGAGAGTTCGCCCGCGCGGCGCTCTACGCGGCGATCGCCTCCGACGACGAGTCACGTCCGGTCTTCGCCCGGGCCTGGGCGGCCCCGCTGACCCCGGTGCTCATCGAGGCCCTCGGCTGGCTCGGAGATCTCGGAGCGGTCGAGCCGCTCCTCGCGCACCTCGCCTCGGACCCGGCCGCGGTACCGGCGCTGCAGCGGCTGCTCGGGGCGAGCCTCACCGAGGCCGAGCCGGACCCGCGCGAGCCCGCGCCACCGTTCCAGGAGCCGTGGCGACCGCCTCGCCCCTTCGAGGTGCTCTGCGCGGATGCCGGCCTCTGGCAGGCGTGGTGGAAGAAGCACGCGCCCGCGCCGCCGTGGAGAGCGCGAATGCGCTGGGGACGTCCGTTCACCCCGGAGACGCTCCTCTGGGAGGTCGACGAGGCGAACCTCGGGCCGGAGAGTCGCCGCCTGGCGCACCTCGAGCTGGTGGTCCGCACCCGCACGTCGCAGGCGCTCACCGTGGACGACTTCGTGAGCCGCCAGGAACACGAGATCAAGGCCCTGCGCAGCGCGGTCGGAGCACGGACCCGCGAGGGCGCTGGCCGGTGGATCCTCCGGCTGGAGGGGGGGCGATGAATCCGCCCGGCCTCGAGCGGCAGACGTCCGCGGCAGCCGACGTCTTCCCTCTCCTCGCCAAGACGGGAGCGCTGCAGCTGGTCGTCGTGGCGCGCCAGCGCTTCCGGCTGGTGGCCGGCCGTCCCGAGCGCATCCCTGGCGCGAAGATCCGCCCGGTGGACGTCCCCTGGGAAGAGGACTCGCCGAAGAGCAGCCTGCGCGCGCCGGGAGATCGCTTCATCTCCAAGCCGGGCACCGACGTCATCGTGGTGGCCGACGCCGTCGCCCCGGGCGAGCGCCCGGTCCGCGACCTCGAGGTCGGCGTGCGCGTCGGGCCGCTGCAGAAAGTGGTCCGCGTCCTCGGGCTCCGGGCCTTCTTCGCCTCGCTGGGCTCGGTCTCGCTCACCCCGCCGCAGCCCTTCGTCCGCCAGACCCTGCGCTGGGAGGACGCCTACGGCGGGATGGACGTCTCGGACCCGAAGCAGGCGGTGCAGGAGGCGCGCAACCCCTGCGGCCGTGGGCTGGCCATCCGCCCCGAGTCGCTGGTGGGGCAGCCGGCGCCGCACGTGGAGGACCCGCAGCATCCCTACACCGGGCCACGGTCCCGCCCACCTCCGGCCGGCCTCGCCCCGCTCGGGCCGAGCTTCGCGCAGCGGCTCCGCTGGGCGGGCACCATGGACCAGCGCTGGGCGGACGAGCGGTGTCCCCTGCCTCCCGCCGACTTCGACGACCGCTTCAACCACTGCGCCGTGACGGAGCTCACCAGCCCGAGGCCGCTCGGAAGGGGCGAGCCGGTCGAGTGCGTCGGCCTGAACGTCGCCGGGCCGCTCCGCTTCGCGCTGCCGCCCGGGGACTTCGTCGTCGAGGGACGCGTCTCTGGCCGGCGCTTCGAGCTGCCGCTGCGGATGGACCTGGTGCAGCTCGAGCCGAACGTGGCCCAGCTCGAGCTCTCGTGGCGCGCGAGCTTCGCGGTGCCCGACGACCTCCAGGCCGTGACCGGTCTGACCCTGCGGGAGGTGGAATGAGCCTCGCCGCCTCCTACTTCCGTGGTGCCGCGCCGGGAGCGGTGGTCGCCGCGGTGTCGGCCTGCAACGGGCTGGGCCTCACCGCGGAGCAGAGCTGGGCGTTCTGGCGGGCCGAGCTCTCTCCCTTCGTGGAGAGCCCCTTCGTCTGCGACAACGGCGAGCGCGCCACGATGTGCCTCGACCGGACGATTCCAGTGAAGGTCTCGGGCACGGCCCGGGAGGCGGCGCTGATCCGTCGGGCGCTCGCGGCTCTGCAAGCGGACCTCGCCCCGCTCCGTGGGCTCCGGGTCGGCGTCGGTCTCGCGACCAGCGCCCGTCATCCACCGGCGCCAGCGGCGGTGGCGCGCGAGCTGGAGCGGGTGCTCGGGGCGGCGCCGCCGCTGCAGCTCCTCCCGCTCGGCCCCGCTGCCTTCGGCCGCGCGGTGGCCGAGGCGGCCTCGGCCCTCGCAGGAGGGACGCTCGACGCCGCCCTGGTCGGCGCGGTCGACACGGCCTACGACGTGGAGCGCGCCGCGGCCCTTCTCGAGGAGGGCCGGCTCTTCGACGGCGAGCACCCCGAGGCTCC
>Ga0081540_1001886_pt1 | contig 17544 bp, 11 predicted proteins | sample TabmetS2T1R1_FD_71024 | JGI IMG/M metagenome (GOLD analysis project Ga0081540, IMG submission 71024) | Tabebuia heterophylla rhizosphere microbial communities from the University of Puerto Rico - S2T1R1 | ecosystem: Host-associated > Plants > Roots > Rhizosphere ... | reverse complement strand
GAACAAGTCGCAAGACATGGGGCGATTCATTCAGGCCGCCGATGCGATAATTGCCGGAACCGGCGCACACGTCACAGTCATCCATCACAGCCCTTGGGAACAAGACCGCGCGAAAGGAGCAATCGACCTCGACAGTGCTGTTGATGCCTCCTTTCAAGTGAAAAATAAGGACGGTCGATACACTCTCCGGTGCGATGGGGCGAACGACGGCGACCCCGGACTCGTCACCGCCTTCACCATGGAGTCTGTTGAGATTGCAACTGACGAGGATGGGAAGTTCACGACCGCGCCCGTTGCTGTGTGGAATGAATCGTTGGTTGAGGCGGATTTGCCTGACGGCAGTATTATCAGGTTGCGCACCCCCGAGAAACCGAGGCCAGTACGGGTCTTTGAGGCCGCGCTCAAAGCGACGGGCCAAGTCAATCCCGACACTGGCCGAACCGCTGTCCATGACCATGTTCTGAGAGAATATTTAGGGCGAGAACACCGCGCGTCCCATACCACGGAGAAATCGCTTGAAGCATCGGTCCGCAGGGACATCGCTACCCTTAACAAGAAGGGAGTGGCGGAAAAGATCGGCGAATGGTTCTACCCTCTTGCCGCGAACGAAAACATTAAATCAAGTGAATAGGTATCGCGAACAGCGAACACGCGCACACCCCCTAAAGGGGGTGTGTTCGCTGTTCGCTTGTTCGCTTCATAATTACCCACGAGCAAAAATACGAACTGTTCGCGAACATGTTCGCCAAAATGTTCGCTCCACGGCGCGCCATACGCTACCGACACAACAAGGCCGGATACTGGCCATATGTCCAACTTGTCCGCTGTCCAATATTGCGCCCAACACACACCTAAAGGGTGAGGGGCGGACGGACAGGGCATTTTCCACGGGTCCGCTTTTGTCCGCTCGGGTTTTTGAGAGGGGGACTATGGGTTGATACCGATTGCCACCGTGAAAAGGGCAGCGCCATCAACCCGCAATAGTCCATCGCGGTGTCACTAATGCTCGCGGCGATCAGTTGAGCCCGCCGCCCAATCTCACAAGGCATAACTAGCAGTTCCCGCGAAGCCGGCGTAAGATTTTGCGTCAGTCCCCGAGCAGCCAGCGGCCAAGATCCTCACGACCGAACGTGGCGCTGCGCCCTAAACACTCCGGCGACGCGCACATCGACGGCATCGTGATCGGGGATTGTCGTCGCCGAATGGCCACCGAGCCAGCCTTGGGCGCTGACGATTTGCAATGAACATGATGCAGGAGGTCGTGATGAATTTGCTCAAGCGCGATTCTGTCTCGCTATTGGTTTCGCTAGCGGTCGTGTGTGCCGTCGGAACTAACTTCCTTGCGTCTGCCCAACCTCTTCCGACATCGGATCCAGAGATTTGCGCGACGCCCGCGTCCGTTGTCGGGGCAGAAGCCGCCTTCCTGGCCGAGAACGGCGCCGCCATGAAAAAAATGATGGACGGTATGGCACGATCACGCTTGCAGACGACATCGATATCGCGCGCGGCGATCTGCTGGTCCGCCCGGCGTCGCAGCCCGAGGTGTCGGATCAGTTCGCAGCGCACATCATCTGGATGAGCGATCAGGCGCTGGTGCCCGGCCGCTCGTATCTGGCGCGCATCGGCACCAAGGTCACGCCGATGACGGTGACCGCGATAAAATACAAGCTCGACGTCACGACCCGCGAGCATCTCGCGACCAGGACGCTCGGCCTCAACGACATCGGCGTCTGCAATCTGTGGACCGCCGCTCCCGTGGCGTTCGACCCATACGAGCACAATCGCAAGACCGGCTGCTTCATCGTCATCGACCGCTCGACCAACCACACGCTCGGCGCCGGCATGATTGCTTTCGGCCTGCGGCGGGGCAGCAACGTGCATTGGCAGGCGACGCTGATCGGAAAGCCGGAGCGCGCTGCGCACAAGCATCAGAAGCCGGCCATCGTCTGGCTCACGGGCTTGTCGGGAGCGGGCAAGTCGACCATCGCCAACATCGTCGAGCAGCAGCTTCATGCGCGCGGTCATCATACGATGATGCTGGACGGCGACAATTTGCGTCACGGCCTCAATCGGGACCTCGGCTTCACCGAGGCTGACCGGGTCGAGAACATCCGCCGCGCCGGCGAGGTTGCCAAGCTGCTCGCAGACGCAGGCCTGATCGTGCTGTGCTCGTTCATCTCCCCGTACGCCGCGGAGCGTGACATGGTGCGACGTCTGGTGCCTGACGGAGAATTTGTCGAGGTGTTCGTCGACACGCCGATTGAAGAGTGCGCGCGGCGCGATCCCAAGGGCCTTTACGCCAAGGCGATGGCGGGCCAGATCAAGAACTTCACCGGCTTTGACGCGCCGTACGAGGCGCCCACGAATCCCGAAATACACCTCCGTACCGCGGGCCAGCAGCCCCAGCAACTTGCCGACCGGATCACAAGCCAGCTGGCCGAACTTGGAATTATTACCGGATGACGACAAGGATCAGTGGCCGGAAGCGGAACCGCTATCATGCCTGACCGGGGACGAGGTCCGCCAAACGAGCCCGCTCTGGGGCCGAGAAAGTTTCCTGACAACGATCCGCCCGCCCTCCCGCCGGCGCACGCAAGATAGTATGTTAGGGGCATGAAGAATCGCGGCCACCCCGAAGCCATTGATTCAGTCGCCACGCCGGAGCGTTCCGCGCGGCAAAGCTTCAACGACGCGCGCCAGGCGGTCGCGGCGTTGCGGTCGCTCTATGCCAGAAATACGCTGTTCCTGCGCGAGTCCTTCGCGGCGCTGGCGGCCGGTGGCGACAGTAACCGGCGCTACCGCGCCTTCTATCCGGAAATCAGCGTCACCACGAAGTCATATGCCCAGGTCGATTCGCGTCAGGCCTACGGCCATATGCCGACGCCCGGGCAGTTCTCGACCACGATAACCCAGCCCGATCTGTTCGAGCCCTATCTCATCGAGCAACTCGATCTGATCATGCGCAACCACGGCGTTCCGGTCGTCGTGTCGGAATCGGAAACGCCGATCCCGCTGCATTTTGCCTTTCTCGAAGGCACGTATATCGACGGCGCCGTCGCCAAACACATCAGGCGACCGCTCCGCGACCTGTTCGACGTTCCGGACCTCGACGGAACTGACGATCAGATCGCCAACGGCACATACGAAGCGCCGGTCGGCCGGCCGCGGCCGCTGGCGCAGTTCACCGCGCCGCGCATCGACTATTCGCTGCATCGCCTGACGCACTATACAGCCACTAGCCCGGTACACTTCCAGAATTTCGTGCTGTTCACCAACTATCAGTTCTACATCGATGAGTTCTGCGCGCGCGCCAGAGAGAAGATGGCGAAAGGCGGTGGCGGCTACATCGAATTCGTCGAGCCGGGCAACGTGGTCACCTACCCCGGCGAACAGCGGCTGGACGCCGGCGCCCCGGCGCTGCGCCTGCCGCAGATGCCGGCGTATCATTTGAAGAAACCGAACTATGGCGGCATCACCATGGTCAACATCGGTGTCGGACCGGCGAACGCCAAGACGATCACCGACCACATTGCCGTGCTCAGGCCGCATGCCTGGCTCATGCTCGGGCATTGCGCCGGACTGCGCGACAATCAGGCGCTCGGCGACTATGTGCTGGCGCATGCTTACGTGCGCGAGGACCATGTTCTCGACGACGATCTGCCGTTGTGGGTGCCTATTCCCGCGCTCGCAGAAATCCAGGTCGCGCTCGAGGAAGCCGTGGCGGAAGTAACCGGGCTTTCCGGATACGATCTGAAACGCGTCATGCGCACCGGCACCGTTGCCTCTATCGATAACCGCAACTGGGAGCTGAGCGACCGGCGCGGTCCGATCCGGCGGCTGTCGCAGTCGCGGGCGATCGCCCTCGACATGGAATCGGCGACCATTGCAGCCAACGGGTTTCGCTTTCGCGTTCCTTACGGAACCTTGCTGTGCGTCTCCGACAAGCCGTTGCACGGCGAACTGAAGCTGCCCGGCATGGCGACCGAGTTCTACAAGCGGCAGGTGGCCCAGCATCTGACGATCGGCATCCGCGCGCTGGAGAAGCTGGCGGACATGCCGCTGGAACGTCTGCACTCGCGCAAGCTCAGAAATTTTTCGGAGACGGCCTTCCAGTAACGGAAAGCTATCGCGTTCCGTAGGCGCGATCGCCGGCGTCACCGAGACCAGGCAGGATATAGGCGTTGGCGTCCAGCCCTTCGTCGATGCCGGCGGTCCAGAACCGCACGTCGGGATGCAGGCCGCGGAAGCGTTCCACCCCCTCCGGCGCGGCGAGCAGGCACACCATCCGGATATCCTTGGCGCCGCGTTCCTTCAGCCTGTCCACTGCAGCCACCGCCGTGTTCGCCGTCGCAACCACCGGCGACACCACGATCGCAAGCCGCTCCTGCAGATCGGACGGCGACTTGAAGAAATACTCGACCGCAACGAACGAATGCGGTTCGCGGTAAAGCCCGATATGGGCGACGCGCGCGGTCGGAACGAGGTCCAGCATTCCGTCGACGAATGTCACGCCCGCCCGCAATACCGGCACGAAGACCAGCTTCTTGCCCGCGATCTTGGCGGACTTCATGTGCGCGAGCGGGGTTTCGACCTCCACATCGGTCAACGGCAGATCGCGGGTCACCTCGTAGCACAGCAACATGCCGATCTCCTTGAGGAGCTCGCGAAATGACTTGGTCGAGATTGTCTTGTCCCGGATCAGCGTAAGCTTGTGCTGGACCAGCGGGTGATCCACGATCGTAACGCCTTCCATGGCCTTGCCCTCTTGCGAATAACCGTATCGCGCTTCATAGCGTTTTCGAGCGAAGTGGATACCCGGTTCGCGTGACGAAAACGCGTAAAAGTAAACACTAGAAAACCGTACCGTCGCTGATGACCTTGACCGGCGGCGCGCCGTCAGGCCGACGTTCGAACGCCATCGCCCTGCCCGCCGCCCAGGTGCCACCTTCCAGAATCTTCGCCAGCGGGAGCGCTGCGGCATCAAGACCGACGCGTTGCCGCAACAGATCGGCCAGCCGGTCCAGCAGCGCCACGGTCAGCGCCCGCCACTCTACCACGAGCGGTGACGCGACATCGTGTTCGCGCTGCGCATCCGCGGGATCGCGGAAGGCCAGCACGCCGGCATCGACGAACAATCCGCCGTTGCGATATTCGGCGAGCCCGGTCAGGCCGTCGATATCGGTGACCTGCAGCCCCGCTCGCTGTACCGGCTCGATCAGCGAATACGACAGCCATTGCGACAGCTTGTGCAACGGCACCAGTTCGCTGGTCGCGTCTTCGGTCTTGAGTGCCGGATGACGCCAGCAATCCCCTAGCGGGATTGCGCCAAGCGTCATTCGCGACGGCCAGATCGGCCCCAGTTGGCGCAACAGTTCCGACAAAATCGTCGGCGCCTCTATCGATCCGCGATCGGCCATGGCGGCGAGGTGGTCGAACAACCCGCCGGGCCGCGCAGTATCGTTGCGGGCGAAAATCCGTGGGAGTGCCGACACCTGTTCACCCAATCGGTGAAGAAGGCTGATGCGGCCCTCGAGGCCAACCAGTAGATTGTCTTCCGCGATCTGGAACCCGCGCTGCAGATCGGCGATCGTCAATCGCCCGAGGGCAGCGGCATCAGCCCGCAGCGGATCGTCTCCCCGCGCGGAGAAGACGCCACGTGCAAACATATCGAGGCTCGCAAGCGCCAGGCCTTCCGAGCGGCCGATCCTTGCGCCGGTCAGGGCATCGCGATAGCGCCACGACGGACCTGCGCCGGCATCGAGGAGCACGCTGACGATCGCAAGATCGAATTCGGCGCGGGCGCGCTCCTCGCCGTCGCGCCAGCGCCTGGCTTCGGCAAGCGCCGCCCAGCGATCGACGCCGCCCACGACGAAATGCCGCCAGCGCGAATGAAAGGGAACATCGAATGACGGATAGGCCTTGCGCGTGACCGCAAGCACGAGATCGACCGTCTCGTCGAGCCGGCCCAGGTCAATATGGAAATGCCGAAGCTTGCCAGCCAAGCCGAGTTCGAGCATCCGCTCTGCGCGACCGCGCACCGCCGCGGCATTCAACAGGGAAAAGGCACTTGCTGTCGCATCGACCATCACGATGAGCGTTTCCAGCCTGGCGCTAGTATTTTTCGAGCGGCCGGCCTACCAGACTCTTCAGATCGGTCGGCTTCGAGTCAGGCGCAAAATATCCCGCGGCCTTCTTGGCTGCGATCTCGACATGCGCATCGGCCGGAATCATGTCGTCCGGTATCGCGACGCGCTCGACGATTTCGACGCCCTGCCCCGTCAACGCGTCATACTTCATGTCACTCATCGAAATGAAGCGGTCGATGCGCTTCAGTCCCAGCCAGTGAATGACATCCGGCATCAATTGCTGGAAACGCGCATCCTGCACGCCGGCAACGCATTCCGTCCGTTCGAAATACGCAGCTGCCTCGTCGCCGTCCTCCTGACGCTTGCGCGCATTGTAGACGAGGAATTTCGTGACCTCGCCGAGCGCCCGGCCTTCCTTGCGGTTGTAGACGATGATCCCCAGGCCGCCGGACTGCCCGGCGCGCGCGCATTCCTCGATGCCGTGGATGAGGTAGGGACGGCAGGTGCAGATATCAGAGCCGAACACGTCGGAGCCGTTGCACTCGTCATGGACGCGGCAGGTGATCTTGGTCCGGTGATCCGGCAGCCTGGCCACGTCGCCGAACAGGTAGACGGTGGTGCCGCCGATCGGCGGCAGGAAGACCTGCCGATCCGGGCGCGTGACAAGCTCGGGGAACATGCCGGCCGTCTGCTCGAACAGCGCCCGCCGCAGATTGGTTTCGCTGGTGCCGAAGCGTCGCGCGATTCCGGGCAGATACCACACCGGATCAATCGCGATCTTGACGACGGAGACGGAGCCGCTGGCGTGCACGACCTCGCCATCGGACACCAGGCGCTTGGCGGCGAGAGCCGACTGAATTTCGGGCAGATCGAGACGGGCGCGCGTGATCGCGATGCTCGGCCTGATGTCGACGCCTTCGGCGATCTCGGTTCGGAAATCGTCCGCGACCAGATGCCCCCACGGATCGAGCGCAACGATGCGCTCCGGATCGGTCCATTGCGGAAACGGGCCAACCGTCGCCGCCGGATGTGTATTGGTCAGGTCGGGACGGCGGATCGGATCGAGCGCGCCCGAAGAGACCGCCAGCGCACGGTAGACCGCATAGGAACCGCCGTGGGTGCCGATCACGTTCCGATCCTGCGGGCGCGATACCGTTCCGATGATCGGCCCGCGTTCGCGCGCGGTCGGCGCGCCCCACTGAATCGGGAACTCATGCTTCGCGCCGGGCACCGGATGCGATGTCAGGCGAATATGGTCGGTACGATTGGACTTATTCATCGATCGCCAATCCCAAAACGGCAACGGCCCGCCTGAATGACGGGCCTGACCTGAGAACCAATTGACTTGGGCGGGTCATTGACCCCTGCACTACTATATATGGAAGTTCCATGTCCGTACAACGATCCAAGGGAGGTAATCCAGCCACCGGCTGGTCAAGAATGGCCCCGATAGCCTTTCCCCGAGGTAAATCACCTGTGTTTACGTTTGGTCATTTTACAACGTAACCGGCAACGCTGGTTCGTCGTCATCCAGATGTCTTGAAAGGCTAGCCGAGAGGCGCAGCGAGCTTTCTCGCCAGTTAGCTCTGAATGCCGTCCAACCGCCAAATGACGAAGGACGTGAGTGGATACAGAGCCGCGAGGCCGATGGCCGCCATGATTGAAACGCGCCCTATTTGTCTGCGACCATTTCGTAGCAGAATACAACCTTGCCAAACCGCAACCAGTGGCAAGATCCACATCGCGGGGAACAACAAGGAAAAAGCCTTCAGTACACCACAGCAACTGTAGATCGCATTTAAACTCAACATCACCGGCAGCAATGTGCTTCCGGGAATACAAATGGAAAATAGCAGCGCCGCGCGATCCGTTCCCATACGCTTCCATGCGAACAAGCCATAGATTGCGGCAGAGGCTATCGGGAAAAGCCAAAAGTAGTGAAGGATAGGGTCAAAAAGAATCACGATCGATTGCACGTCTATGCGCTCCCAACATCGCGACAATATCCGAACTCACCGCCGATCTGATTCATTCGGAAGACCCTTAAATCCGTTGGCACCTTAGGAGCGGACTGTCGATAAGGACGGCCTTGGCAATATTCCACGGTCTTGGCAATATGCAATACACCTTAGAGTTGCTCTACGCATGCACGCTACGACTCTCCCTCGTGGGGTCGTCGAGGCGGAGACGCAGCCGAGTGAAACGGCCTGGCGCTAGAGAAATATGGAATGGCGGTCTGGCAAGTCCTCGAATTCCGCGCGGCATGCCGTGCTGAATTCGTGCAACAGGTCGATCGCGCCGCTGTTCGCCATGTTGCGGAGTTCGACGAAGCTCTTGTCGGGCTCGAGGTAGATGTCGAGGATTTTCTTTGCGATATGCTCGGCGCTGGCGACAACGGGATCGCTCGATATCACCCGCATCCGGCCGAGCTTGGCGTAAAGGCCGACCATGCTGGGTAGGTCAGCCTCACCGTGCTGGAGTGCATCGATGTAGCATTTTGAAGCTTGCTCGATGAACTCCCGGTAAAGGTCCTGCCGGCGGTTCCTCTCATGCGACAGCGATTGGGCGCGAAGCTGGACGCGCTGGGTGAGCAGGTTTGCGATCAGACTGGTCATCCCACCGACCGCTGTCCCGGTGAGCGCTGCCAGCGCCGAGATGATCGACGGGTCCATCAAATGGTCCTCAGCCGAAAGCGGGATCGGGCGCGGCCCGCCTGTTGCGAAACTCGACGATGACGGCGATGCCGGCATAAGTAACCACAAGCAACCACAGGCCGAGGAATTCGCGGCTGACGTCGGATAGGCTGGCGCCGAGCTGGGCGACGCCACCAACCCATCGATCGCGAGCGTGCTTGGCAACAGACGCGCGATCCATTGCACAGCCGCCGGCATCGCTTCGGCAGGTTAGGCGAAGCCGGCCAGGAAGAAGAACGGCAAGCCGATGGCCGCAAACACGAGCTGCACCGCGATCACGGTCAAGGGAGGCGGTCGCGTCGCGAACCAAAGGAAGGTGCCCAGCCCAAGCAACACTCCGGCGAGGACGATCCAACGAACGGCTTTCAAGGCGACGGGTGATGTTGCAGCCTCCCTTTTGACGATGAGGGCTTCCGCAATCAGCTGCCAACTTCGCTGGCCGGTCAAGTATCGCCGCGGCGAATTGCGTTCTAGAACAAGTGCTCCGGCAAATCCTGTTTCGGTCGGAGCTTAGGCGAACGCCCGCCCGGTCCATTCTCGGTCAAAAGATCTGGAACAACACCAGTCCACGGTGAGCGACGGAAAGGAGTCGGCCCACGCTGCCAGCCTGGCGTTCCCGCAAATTCGACCGAGGCGAAGTCAGCGGCGTTGGAACCTGGAGCAGTTCCCGTGGCTTGCGTGCTCCAGTTCCAGTGTGTTCCAACGGGGTGCGGTCTAAATTTCTCGGCTACGGGAACTGAGTATAACTACGTGGTTTCGGCACTCAAAATGGGTATTATAGTACCTAAAATACACGGAATTGCCACGATTTCCCGGAAACCTGCCTTAAAGGTTAGGCGACTGTGTGGCTGAAATGTCATAGGGGAATCCAGCACCATTTGTTAGCGTAGTTCTACGAGATTAGGGCCGACGGATTTGGCCGCAATTCCTTTTGGAATGAGATTTGATGGGGCGGGGCAATATGAAATCGGCTTATTTGGCGATCACCGGCCTCTTTTTGGCCACAGCTGTGCCCGTGGCAGCGGAACCCTTTTCGATCAACGACGCGTTGAAGCACGCCACGGTAACCAACCCTGGCGTGGGCGAGGCGTCTGCCAATCGCCGCGCTACCGAATCGGAACTTCGCCAGACCCAGAGCACCTTGTTGCCTCAGGTCCGGCTGGAAGCCCGGTACGGTCCCGAAAAATTCGACCAGAGCGCCGCGGTGGTGAGCGGATCGGCGCTGCCGATACCGGCCCCGGGAGCGGGTACCTGGCGGAACGGCTCTCAGGAATCGGTTGTCGTACGCCAGCTCCTGTTCGACGGATTTGCCTCTATTAATGACATCTGGCGCCAGTCGGCCAGGGTGGACGCTGCAGCGTACCGGGTCCGCGAGCGAACGGAGTTGATCGCGCTGGACGCCGCCGAGGCGTATGTCGACGTAACCCGGTATATTCGGCTCGTCGACCTCGGCCAGCAGAACGTCGCCAATCACGAGCGGATCTTTTCGAATGTGAGCACCCGCTACTCGGGCGGGCGAGCCGGCGAAGGCGACCTGGAGCAGGCCCGCGAGCGCGTCGAAAACGCGAAAGCAACGCTGGCGGAATTTCGCAGGAGCCTGGATGACGCCCGCGCCAAGTACCGCAAGGTGGTGGGACTGGAGCCTTATAACCTGCGTTTCCCTGGCGCGCTCGGCGGGCTGCCGTCCAACAAGGATGAAGCGCTTGCGGTCGCCGTGCGCTTCAATCCGACCATTCGCGCGGCACAGGCCGACGTTAACGCAGCGAAGTATGCGTTTAAGGTCACGGACGGCGCCTTCGTTCCCAACATCGCATTGGAGGGACGGGCCACTCACGCCGACAACACCTATCCCTATCTCGGCGTCACCCACGACGACTATAGCGGCAAGGTGGTGATGTCCTGGGACATTTTCCGTGGCGGTCAGGATGTCTGGCGCCGTTCCGAGATGGCCGAGCGTCACACCGAAGCGACCATGCGTCACGCGCGGCTGCAGCGCGACGCGCTTGAATCGATCGACAAGGCCTGGTCGGCACGAATCATCACGGCGACGCGTGTCGCGGACTTGACCCGCCAGATGACGGCGGCTCGGAAGACCATCACGGCCTACGACAAGGAATACGAGCTTGGTCAGCGTTCGCTGATCGATTTGCTCAACGCGCAAAACCAGTATTTCAACGCCGTGGTCTCGCTGACCTCTGCGCGTGGCGTCATTGTCTTCGCCGACTACCAGATGCTGGCGGCGATGGGCACGCTGCTTGAATATCTCAAGGCTCCGCCTCCGGTGGATGCCGCGCCGCTCGACCTGGCGCCGCTGCAGTTCCCCGCCTACAAGCTGCCGACGCCCCGCCTGACGCTGCCCCAGACCGGATCGGAGCCGCTGGACGTTGCCGTTGGACCCTCCGCCGCCCCGCTGGCTTACGCCGCGGCCCCCCAGGACCACTTCAAGGACCGTTGGCCGCGCGGATCGGCTGCAGCCAAAATGCTCGGAGCCCCCGAATGGTTCGCGCAGAAGAGCTGGCGTAGCCCAAGCCAGGTGGCCGCCCATGTAGACCCCACGATAGGCCAATCGACGGCTTATGCGGATCAAGGTAAGCCCTATTGGCTGCTTTCAGCGTTCCCTCCCGAGAAGAGGTGAAGGTTTCGCTCAACGGGGCGACAGGGGCTAGTTAACTGTCCGCCGGATTAACCGAATCAAGCCAATGATTCGGAGAGCAAACTATTGTATTCTGAAGGCTATTAGCCACGCCGCGGTTCGGCGGGTCTTATTTGCTTGAAATCAGAGGCATTAGGCTTTGTTTTCCCGGAACCCCAAGCAGGTCACTTCGCCGCCAGCCAGAGACGAACCGGTCAGGACTGTGGAGCCTGCCGCCGCAAGCGCGCCGCGCCATGATCCGCGCCAGGATCCCCTTGCCGCTTCCCTGACCTATCTGGCCGCCTATCATGGCCGCGCCGTAAGCCGCGAGGCGCTGCTCGGCGGCCTTCCGATACTGGACGGGCGGCTGTCGGTATCACTCTATGATCGCGCCGCCAGACGCGCAGGCCTCGAGACCGAGGCCATCAAGCGGGACATTGCCGATATCCCGGCGATGGTTCTGCCCGCGGTCCTGATCATGAAAACCGGAACGGCGCTGATCCTTCTGGGTTTCGACGCGACCAATCAAACCGTCAAAGTTCTGGATCCGACAATCCAGCCCCATACGCCGCGCGTCCTGAGCGTCAACACTGTCCTCGCGGACTATACCGGCTACACGTTCCTGGTCAGGGCCGCCGTCGAAGCCGATGCGCGCGCGGTCGCCGCCGGAAATCTTCCCCGGGATCACTGGTTCTGGTCGGTCGTCAAGGTGCACTGGCGCAGCTACGGCCACGTCGCGCTTGCCGCCTTCCTCATCAACATGCTCGCGCTCGCAACGCCGCTGTTCACCATGAGCGTTTACGACCGGGTCATTCCGAACGGCGCCCTGCCCTCGCTGATCGCGCTATCGGTCGGGATGGGCCTTGCGATCGCGTTCGACTTCGTGCTGCGCACGGTGCGAAGCCGCATCATCGACGTAACCGGCAAGACCGCCGACGTCGTTCTCGCCGCCAATATTTTCGAACACGTGATGTCCGTTAAGATGGCGCAGCGGCCGACCTCGGTCGGCATCATCGCCAATCAGCTTCGCGACTTCGACTCGGTTCGCGAGTTCTTCACCTCCGGCAGCGTCGTATCCGCGACAGATCTGCTGTTTGCCGTTCTCTTCATCATCGTGCTGTTTACGATCGCCGGTCCCCTGGCCTGGATTCCACTGCTGATGCTGCCGACCATGATCGCGCTCGGCTTTGTAATGCAGCGCCCGCTCGATCGCGCCATGAAGCGGTTGCAGGCCGAGTCAGCAGCGCGCCACGGCGTGCTGGTGGAATCGCTCGCCGGGCTGGAAACCGTCCGCGCAACGGGCGCCGAGGCCCGCATGCAGACGGCGTGGGAACGATCGGTCGCCGCCACGGCGCGATCGGGAGAGGACGTCCATTTCTGGTCGTCGCTGACGTTGACGAGCGCGAGTGCCGCGCAGCAGCTTACCAGCCTTCTCCTGGTGATCATCGGCGTGTTTCTCATTCTCGACGGCAAGCTCACGATGGGCGCGCTGGTCGCTGCCAATATGCTTGCCGGCAGGGTGCTGGCGCCGATTGCCGGCATTGCATCGGTCATCACCCGGGGCACACAGACATTGTCCTCGCTCAAGTCGATCGACCGCATCATGTCGCTCGAGCGGGAAAGATCGCCCCAGCGTGCCTATGTCGCCCGAAAGATCGACCAGGGCCGCATCAGCTTCGAAAACGTCTCGTTCGCCTACCCGAACGCGCCGGGCAAGGCGCTGGACAAGGTTTCCTTCAAGATCGAGGCCGGCGAGAAGATCGGAATTATCGGACGCGTCGGCTCCGGCAAGACGACAGTCGGACGTCTTCTGCTCGGCTTCTATGAAGCGGGCGAAGGACGCATCCTCGTCGACGGCGTCGATTCCCGGCAATACGACCCATCGGATCTGCGTTCGGGCATCGGCTTCGCGATGCAGGACACCGACCTGTTCTTCGGCAAGCTGCGCGACAATATTGCGCTGGGCAAACCCGAAGCGACCGACGAGGAAGTGCTGGCCGCGGCGCGGCTTTCCGGCGTCGAGGCCTTCATCGCCGGCCATCCCATGGGATACGACATGCCCATTGCCGAAGGCGGCCGCAGTCTGTCGGGCGGCCAAAAGCAGGCGATCGGGCTGGCGCGCGTTCTCATCAGGAAGCCGCGCATCCTGTTCCTCGACGAACCCACCGCACATTTCGACGTCCGCAGCGAGGGTGAATTCCTCGAACGCCTCAAGGCCATGCGCGACGAAGCGATGACCATCATCATCTCCACGCATCGGCTGTCGCTGCTCGGCATGGTCGATCGCCTGTTGCTGTTCGACAATGGCCGCCTGGTCGCAGACGGGCCGCGAGACAAGGTGCTGGCGCTGCTGCAGGGCAAGCCCGCGACCGCACCGGCCGAAAGCGTGCCACAGCCGCAACCCAATCTCGCGCAACGCGCAACCCTGGTGCAGAAACCCAATGCCAGCGTCTGATTTCGCTTTCGCAAATGACATCCGTGCTGCCGCGGCAATTCGCACGCCGCGAACGTCGCGCATGCTGCTGCAGGCTTTCCTTGCCTTGCTCGTGACGTTCCTGATCTGGGCGCATTTCGCCGTGCTGGACGAGGTCAAGCGCGGCAATGGCCGCGTCGTGCCGTCGCGCCAGACCCAGGTCGTACAGACCCTCGAAGGCGGCATTGTCGGCGACATCCTGATTCAGGAAGGCGCCATCGTCAATCAAGGCCAGTCGCTGATGCGAATCGACGACACCAAATTCGCCTCCGAGTTCGGCGAGATCAGGGAACGGCGGGCCGCGATGGCCGCCCGTGTCGCGCGGCTCGAGGCCGAGGCCCGCGGACGCACCGAGGTGACCTTTCCGGATCAACTGGAAGAAATGGTGCCGGCGGCAGTCGCGGCCGAGACCAGCGTCTTCAAGATGCGCGGCCAGAAGGTGGCGCAGGATGTCGACGTCCTTAACCAGCAGGTAACCAGGCTGTCGGGGACGCTCAAGCTGCTGGAACGGGAACTGGCCCTCACCCGCAAGCTTTATGAGCAGAAGGTCGTGCCCGAAATCGAAATGCTGAGGCTCGACCGCCAGGCCACGGAAATGCGCGGCCAGCTCGCCGAGGCCCAGTCCAAGATCGCCAACACCCTCGCCTCCTTCCGATCGCAGGCGGATGAGGATCTGGCCAAATCCAAGGGCGATCTGGCCGTGCTGGACGAAAACATCAAATCCGCACAGGACCGCGTGCGGCGCACCGACCTGAAGGCGCCTGTGCACGGTATCGTTAACAAATTGAACGTGACCACGATCGGCGCGGTGGTCCAGCCGGGTGCCAATGTGATGGATATCATCCCGCTGGACGATACGCTGCTGGTCGAGGGCCGGATAAGGCCGCAGGACATCGCCTTCATCCGTCCGAACCAGGACGCGGTGGTCAAGCTTTCCGCCTATGATTCCTCGGTTTACGGGTCGCTCAAGGGCAAGGTCGAGCGCATCAGCGCCGACACCATCGTCGACGAAAAGGCCGACAAGACGGAACGTCAGGAAACCTTCTACCGCGTAATGGTCCGGACCGAGAAGAACCACCTGGGCACCAGCAAGAATTCGCTGCCCATCATTCCGGGCATGGTAGCCACGGTCGAGGTTCTGACCGGCGAAAAATCGGTGCTCGACTATCTGCTCAAGCCGGCCCGCACGCTGCGCGACGAGGCCCTGCGCGAACGCTGAGGCCAGCGGCGCTTAATGGATCGTCGCCATTTTCCGTTCAATTTTGAACGATTTGGAACAATTTGGAAAACCCGCGATTGACTGCCATTCCCACTATCGCGCGGCGCTCGGCCTGATTTAACTCCGATTAAGCGGCGCAGGCCGCAGTCTCCGTCCCGATAGCAGATTGGGGCGGCTGATCGACGCAAAGACGTTGACTGACGCTCCTGACAGTGGGGACGTCATGACGTCGTGCGTGAGACTGCGTAGCCCTCGCTCGCTTGCGTTGGCCGCAGGATTTATCCTTTCACTCGGCGTTTGCGCCGCAGCATCCGGCGCATTTGCCGCTGAAGACGTGGCGATTGCCGACGCCGATTCCGAAATGGCGCCGGGCGCGGACCGCGCGTCGGCGCGGCCGCCGGCAACGTTCTTCAGCATCAATGCGGTCCTGGCCAAGCACGATGCCCAGCGCGGCCGCGGCCCTGACGCGGTCCGCCTTGCCTCGTTCACGCCTGCGGCCACGGCGACAGATGCGCTGCCCGCGGTAAAGGAAGCGCCGGCGGTCGGCCCGGAACCGTTCGGACTGTTCACCTTCCGCGCGCCCGACGGTCTGCTCTGGCGCAAATGGCGTGGCGTCGAAGCCGCCCTGGTGAAGGAGCAGGCTGTGCTCGACCAGTGCCGGACCGATGCCGGGACTTGCCCTGCTCCTGCCGCGCAGTTCCTGCGGCTGGTCAGCGCCGTCAGTTCCAGGTCGGGACGCGCGAAGCTCGATGAAGCCAATCGCGGCGTCAACGCGGCGATCCGTTATGTCAGCGATCTTGCCCAACACGGCGAGGCCGACCGCTGGAGCACGCCGCTCGCAACCTATGCGACTGCGAAAGGCGACTGCGAAGACTACGCCATCGCCAAATTTGTCGCGCTGACCGCTGCCGGCTTTTCCCGCAACGACCTGCAACTGGTGCTGGTCCGCGACCGCGCGGTCCGTCAGGACCACGCCGTGCTGGCGGCGCGCCTCGACGGCCACTGGCTGCTGCTCGACAACCGCTTCGCCACGCTGATGGAGGACTCCGAAGCTGCGCGCTTCACGCCGCTGTTCGCGATCGACCACCAAGGCGTACACTTGTTCGCCGCGCCTTACGCCAAGCTGCCGCCGGTCGCGAGCGAGATCGAGGCGGCTCCGGCAGCGGAAACCGGCAATGCTGCGGCATGGAGCAGCATCGCAGCCTCCGATGCCGATGTATCCACCTGGAGCATGCGGCCGGGCCTGATGTGACACCGCTGCGATAAGATGCCGACACACCAAGAAAAAACCCGTCGGATTGCTCCGGCGGGTTTGTCGTTGAGGTTATTGCGATTGTCAGGAAGCCGCCAGATGCACGGCAAGCGCCGCCTGTTCATGCATGAGAGTGATCGCGGCCGGCACGGTGGCGCCTGCATCCGCCGCCGGCGCGGGCTCTCCACCATGCACCGGCTGCGGCGGAGCGTGGTCTCCCCCGGCCTGCTGCAGCTTGCTGAGGTCGATGTTGCCCCCGCCGTGATCGATCTCCGCAGCCACCGCTGCGAAGGAGGACAGATCATGTTCTCCGGCGGGATGGCTTCCAGGCTGCGCCGGCGCGGCGCCAAGCGAGGCATCGAGATCAACCTCGACGAACTTGCCGGTGGTGCCATCGGCGTAAGTGAACGCACCGACCCCCGCGATATTCTGCCCGTCGACGGGAGCTCCGGCTGTCGTCGCAAGATCGATGCTCTTGATGCCGAGATCGCTGAGCTTGATCAGTTCGCCGCCCTCGCTGACGCCGTTGTGGTTGGCGTCCTGCCAGACCACGAGCTCACCGAACGCCTGATCGTTGCTGTCGATCTTGCCGTCATGGTTGCCGTCGAGGCTCGCCAGCGCGGCAATGCCGTCGGCGAAGTGGCCGCCGTTGAAGTTCGGCGTGAACAGCTCATTGCCGCTCTCAATCTTGCCGGAACCGTTGACGTCAAGGGCAAGAATGCCGTCGCCGCCATTGGCGGTCCAGGCCACCTGATCCTTGACGCCATCGCCGTTGAGATCGAACTGAACACCGTCCGCAGACGAAGTAAATGCGAACCCATTGTGATCGAGGTCGAGGATGACAGGATCGATCGCCTTACTCGTGCCGAGGATCGTATTCAGGTTGGTGATCGTCACATTCTGGAGATCGACGAAGGCACCAAGGCCCGCGTTGGACGTGGCCTGTTCGTACAGGTAAGTATGGGCGACGCCGGCGATCGTGGCAGTAAACGCGAGGGTCGCGCCTGCTGCTCCGATATCGCTACCCGATAGATACTGCACAACCGCAGCCACGTCGGAAAGCGAGGTAATCGTCAGCGGTGCGGTGAAGTTGTCCGCACCAAAGAAGGTTGCAATACCGTTTGTAACGGAATGCGACTCGACAGTGTTGTCGCCGATCGTCAATGCAGTTGGGCCGGTCGGATCGCCT
>Ga0081540_1001885_pt1 | contig 17552 bp, 15 predicted proteins | sample TabmetS2T1R1_FD_71024 | JGI IMG/M metagenome (GOLD analysis project Ga0081540, IMG submission 71024) | Tabebuia heterophylla rhizosphere microbial communities from the University of Puerto Rico - S2T1R1 | ecosystem: Host-associated > Plants > Roots > Rhizosphere ... | reverse complement strand
CAGGCACAGCACGCCGGCATCCGCCGCAACGTTCGGACGGCTCTCAAAAATCACGCCGATCACGCCGAGCGGCACGCGCACGCGCTCGATCACCATGCCGTTCGGCCGCTGCCAGCTCTCGGTCACCGCGCCTACGGGATCGGGAATGCCGCGCACGACGGCGACGCCATCGGCCATCGCATCGACGCGCGCCTGCGTCAGCGTCAGGCGGTCGACGAACGCGGAAGTCGCGCCGCCAGCCTTCACCTCGGCGACGTCCTCGGCGTTGGCCGCGAGAATCCTTTGCGCATTGGCGCGGATCGACCGCTCAATTGCCTCCAGCGCCCGGTTCTTCTGCTCCGGCGGCGCCAGCGCCAGCACCCGCGAAGCCGCGCGGGCGCCCTTGACCAGCTCGGTCATCAGGGCAGGCAGATCGGCAGAGCCGTCGATGGCTTTCAGGGCGGTCGTCATGATGTTCCCGGCTTTCAAGTCTAAGGCCATGTCCTAGCACGGAAATCGGCCTCTTGGCGAGGCGCGGAACTGGTATGGCTGGTCGGCGGCAGCCTAAATTTGCGAGGTCGGCCAATGGCCGAATAGGAGTCTCAGGTTGGCGATTGTCGTCACCTTGCGCGCCCGCCGCGATATCAATAGATATCATAAATCGATACTCGGGACGAGCAGCCATGGCTACAAGCTACAGCATCGGCAAGCACTTCGAAGACATGATCGACGGCCTCATCAAGGACGGCCGCTACGCCACCGGAAGCGAGATCATCCGCGAGGGCCTCCGCCTGATCGAGGAGCGCGAGGAGCGCCGCAAGGCTAAGCTCGAAGCGCTGCGTGCTGAAATCCAGAAGGGGATCGATAGCGGTCCGGCCGATGAAGAGGACATTGGCGAGATGATGGCTCGAATCAAATCAGAGGGTCGAAAGCGGCTGGCCGCGAAGAATGCCAAATAGGTTTCGCAAGCGGCCCCAAGCCGACATCGATCTTAATTTGATATGGGACTATATCGCCGCGGACAACGTGAACGCTGCCAACCGACAAATCGAGCGGATCGGTGGAGTCTTCGAGATGCTTGTGCAAAGTCCGATGGCCGGCCGCGAGCGTCCCGACTTGCGGCGAGGGCTGCGCTGTTTTCCTGTCGGCAGCTATCTCGTGTTCTATTTTCCGCTGTCTGATGGCGTCGAAGTCGTACGCATCATGAGTGGTCGGCAGGACATCGATGCTGACGACATGATTTAGCGCTCACTCCCGATCGGTCTGTCGCGGCCCGCCCACCACCAGATCATCCCGGTGGATCATCTCGGCCCGCCCGGCGATGCCGAGGATCGCGACGACGTCCTTCGAGGAGCGGCCCTTGATCTTCTCGGCATCCTCCGCGTCGTAGGCGACGAGGCCGCGGCCGATCTCGTGGGTGTCGGGGCCGCGCACGATCACGGCATCGCCGCGGGCGAACGCGCCATCAACCCGGATCACGCCGGCCGGCAAGAGGCTCTTGCCGGCGCGCAGCGCGCCCACGGCGCCGGCATCGATGGTGAGCGTGCCCTTCGGCTCCAGCGAGCCCGCGATCCAGCGCTTGCGCGCCGTCACCGGATTGGCGGGCGTCAAAAACCAGGTGCAGCGGCCGCCATCGGCGATCGCCTGCAGGGGGTGCTCGATCTTGCCGGACGCAATCAGCATATGCGTGCCCGATGTGGTTGCGATCTTCGCCGCCTCGATCTTGGTGTACATGCCGCCGCGCGACAGCTCGGATTCGGCCGCGCCCGCCATCGCCTCGATCTCCGACGTCACGGTCTCCACGATCGGAACGAGCTTTGCGTTCGGATTGGCGTTCGGCGGGGCATCATAGAGGCCGTCGATATCGGAGAGCAGGATCAACAGATCGGCGCTCGCCATAGTGGCGACGCGCGCGGCGAGGCGGTCGTTGTCGCCGTAACGGATTTCGTTGGTGGCCACCGTGTCGTTCTCGTTGATCACCGGCACCGCGCGCCATTCCAGCAGTTTCGCGATGGTCGAGCGCGCGTTGAGATAGCGCCGCCGCTCCTCGGTGTCCTGCAGCGTCACCAGGATTTGTCCGGCGCCGATGCCGTGATCGCCGAGCACCTCTGACCAGATGCGCGCCAGCGCGATCTGGCCAACCGCGGCAGCGCCCTGGCTTTCCTCGAGCTTGAGCTGCCCGCGCGGCAATTTCAGCCGGCTGCGCCCGAGCGCAATCGAGCCGGAGGACACCACCAGCACGTCGCGGCCCTCGCCATGCAGCCTGGCGATGTCGGCCGCGAGCGCCTTCAGCCACGACGCGCGCAATTCGCCCTTGGCCTGGTCGATCAACAGCGACGAGCCGACCTTGACGACGATACGGCGGAAATTTTTCAGCGCGGGGCGTTTCATGAGCGATCTTTTTGCAGCAGGAGGCCCGCCCGTGCAAGCGGCAGCGTGGCACCGCCGCGCGAGATGGTTATTCCAAGGGACGGTCGGGTCTGCTGTAATGCCGGCAAATGGCCGGGAGGTAGCCTCATGAATCGCCGCGAGTTCGTCGCCGGAAGCCTTGCCTTGTCCGTCGGGGCGAAAGCCGGGCGAGCGCGGGCGCAATCGGGGCTGACCAAGATCATCTTTCCCTTCGCCGCAGGCGGCAGCGGCGACATGCTGTGCCGCCAGCTGGCGCAGTATCTTCCCGCTTCGCTCGACCGCAATTTCATCGTCGAGAACCGCACCGGCGGTGACGGGCTGATTGGCATCCGCTCGGTGAAAAGCGCGCCTCCCGACGGCGCCACGGCCCTGGTGACCACAGGCCCAACCATGTACCTGCTGCCGATGGTGGAGAACGAGCCGAGCTACGATTCGGCGAAGGATTTTGTGCCGGTCTCGCAGCTTGCCCGCTTCGAATTCGTGGTGGTCGCAAGCCCCTCGATCGGCGTGACGGACTTCAAGCAGCTGGTGGACTGGGTCAAGGCCAATCCCTCGAAGGCCAGCTATGGCGTACCGTCGAGCGGTACCATTCCGCATTTCACCGGCTGGCAGCTCGAGAAGACGCTTGGCCTTTCCATGACGCGTGTGCCGTATCGCGGCTCGGCGCCGATCATCACCGATCTCGTCGCAGGCCACCTGCCGTTCGCGGTGACCACGCTTGCCGATACCATCACCCAGCATCGCGCCGGGGGCATCCGCATTCTGGCGGTGAGCGGCCCGACGCGCTCGCAATTTTTGCCCGATGTGCCGAACCTGAAGGAGGCCGGCGTCGATCTGGTCGCCGACGGCTGGTACGGCATGTGGTTACCGGCGGGCTCATCGCCAGATTTCGCGAGGAAGCTAGGCGCCGCGGCGGCCACCGTGCTGGCCAAGCCTGATGTGAAGGAGAAGCTGAACGTGGTGACGCTGATTCCGGTCGGCTCGACGCCTGAGGACCTGACGAAGGCGCTTGCGGCCGATACTGCCTTCTGGAAGCCGATCGTGAAGGCGACGGGCTACAAGATCACGAACTAGGTTGCGTATGAGCTGTCCGAACATCGGAGCGGCCCAGTGGACCGCCGGCGCACGCAGAGTATGTATCGCCGGCGGTCCGTGTCCCGCATGGGGCTGTGACGGTCCGTCGCTGTGAAAAAGGCACCGCCACCATTGCAGGACACCGGATGAGTACGGGGCGCAATGAAGGCGGACAATCCAGAAGCCGTTTTAACCTGAGCAATCAACGTTAACGGCGTGGACGCGCGGGGATCGCCGGATGGCTCGCAACTTCGCGCAGTTTGCACGTCGCGGCTGACGTCGCGCGCTCGATTTGCCGAATTTCGTCACGACAAAGCGATATCTGTCTTCGTGTTTTCCGATATGATCACGAATCAGGAGTCATGGGCGGGGGCGCATCATGGACGGTGATTGGAAGTCAAGCTGGGAATCCATGACGATAGATGACCTGTTCGCACTGCGCGAGCAGGTGCAGGAGATTCTTCGCGAGAGGCTGAAGGCCAAACAGGCCGAGCTTGACCGTCGATTGCAGGCGCTGGCTCCTGCATCGACCGATGTCGAGTCCATCAAGGAGCTTGGACGACGTCGGATTAAGGGCGCACATGCTTAGTCGATCGAGCGCTGGCCCTTGGACTTGCCCGATGGCGGTTTGATCGGGCGCTGCCACCAAATGAGGCTTCTGCCCGTCTTACGGCCAGTCTGAGCTTCTGCATTTCCGCCATACAGCTGCGAAGATCGGCCGCGTTTTGTGCAAGGCGTCGCTCAATGTCCGGAAAAGACTGCCTCATCTCAATACTCCTCGCTTACCCGGGAATGGATGATCAACGAAGGTATTCAGCATGCAAACATCGCGCCCCCGATCCGGCACCCCGGCATGACAGCTTTTCGCAGGCGGCAAAGATGGCCGGCCCATCGCGTTCCTCGCGCGGGAGATTGAGGCAGTGGCCTGGAGTAGCGTTAGGGCGGTTGACTCCCTAAGGGGGGATGCATGTAATTCGTCCAAGGGGCAGTGTATGCGCGAGGTGCCCGGATGGATATGCGTCATGTATTCGCGGCCTTGGCCGGCGCTTTCTGCATCTTCCTGATCTTCGCACAGTCACATCGTACCGGCACATTTCGAACAAGCCGGCTACGACAATTTCTCAAGCCCGCTGAAGAGAAGCCACTGAACAGAAAGGTCCTGCTGGCCTTCCTTGCGGCGTCGTCCTGCTTGATTGTCCATGCCACAGAAGTCCGCGCGGCCACGGCTGAGGTTGCCAAGAAGTGCCAGGCTTTGACAGCAGCGAAATTCCCTCCGCGCGTGCCGGGTAACCCGGCCGCCGGTAGCGCAAAGGGCTCGGGGCTCGAGCAACAGGACTACTTCAAGGCCTGTGTAGCCAACGGTGGCCAGCCACCTGAGCGCGATCAACAGAAGAACCCGAAATAGGCGTATGGAGCGCCGCTATGGCTCGAACTCCAACCGGATGTTCGAATGCCACTCTTTCGGGATCGTTCTCGGCCAAGCAGGCTTCCGTGGCCAAGTTTGCAAATATCCTCAGATGGTTCTTGTCGCGAGCCTGCTTGCGTGTGTCGACGTAAGCCCCCGGACCGTCACACGTGATCCCTCATTTGCAAGAACATCTCTTTCACGTCCGATAATCGGAGATCCCGCTCTTGCGGCAACCGAAATTTCTCGAGGACGTCCAGCTGCCGAGCAGCGATTTCATCGCGCTTGGTGACGTTCGACTCGGCCAGGAAAGCACGCATGTCGCGAACAAAACTCGCAACGGCGCTCGGTGGCAGGATTACTCGGCACGGCCTGAAGACAGGCAACCGGCGCACCATCTGCAAAATCTCTAACAATAAAGCCCGGCCAAAGCCGACCAGGCGGATTGGGCAATAAACTCAAGAGCAGGGGCTCTTCATCCCCGAGCTTGCGTGCACTGAAGGGGATGTCTGCCCGGCTGTCTGTCCGAAAGGTAACTCAGGAACCCGGGGAAAGCTCGCGCAAAAAGCCACGTGGTCCCTCATCTGCACAAAAAATCCGCTTCGCGTCCGCGAACGGCCGCTGGGGGTAGCTCGAAAGGCCTACTCGGCATAGTCCCGAAGATACAGCGAATGCTCCCCAAGAGTGCGAAACCTGGGCAGAAAAAAACCGGATTGCAGGCTGTCCTTGAAGGTGCTCGCCAGGGATGGGTGATGCATACCCGGCAGTGTCGTGAGATGAAGCCCGGCCCGCACCAGCCCCGCGGGTCGGGCTCTTCATTGCTCGCGCCCTGCAGCGCGCGACGTAGATTTCCAGCATTTAACGCGAAACGCGGACATCAAGCTTAACAGACGAGTCTTGTTGCGGCCGATCTGGAACGGCCTAGCGTGCCCCGCAGGTCGCGCAGGTTGGTACCTGATTGGCTGCGCGATCAGAGGGTCGCTTCGTGCTCTCGAGGCGGCCCCGCGCGAAGTCCCGGCCACCGGTGCAGAAATCGCTGTGGTGGCTTGTCGGCCTTGAATTCCGGGCGGCCAGGCCAGCCGAAAAATTCGACAGGCAAGCTCTTTACTATTCGCGAGTGTGACATGGCCCTTAATTTCAGCCGCGCTGCTGCGGCGTTGAGCAGTTCGCAAATCTGGCGCGCGGACAGCGACGAATATACGTTTTCGATAAGCCGCGAGAGCCGGAACGGATCGGAGCCGGGATTTGTGGCGTCGTGGCGATTCCTGCACGACGAAACGCCCGCTATCACCGTGGGAGGCTCACCTTTTGCAACGTTCGCCGAGGCCGAGGAAGCATGCGAGCTCATGCTCATGCACCTCTCGATTACGCAGGGGGACATGACCATGCCGACCGACGCTGGCGTTACGTCTGGAACGCCGGGATGGACGGGCCTCTGGCATCTGTGGTGGGTCGCAGTGCCGCGGCGGTCGATGACGGGGCGGCTGGTGCGCGGTCACGTGTGGCGTCGTCACGACGGTCGCAAATGGACTTACATGAAAATCCGATCGGCTTACCCGAACAGCCTGGACGGCTTCGCTAGCTAGGGCTTCGCTGGCCACGCCGCCGAGGTCAGCCGATGGCCCATGATGAGGACCGGCGGCGGTCCCAGAATATGCTGATCATGGACGTCGAACACGGGAATCTCCCAGAACTCGGAAGCAAGACATTGCATCATGAGGCGCGCCACTTCCGTTCGGCTTCGTCCCATGCCGCAAGCGGCTGCAGATCCGGCACCCAGGCGAGCCCGGTCTTGCCGTCGGAGGAGATCGCCTCCGGCGTGACGACCATATCGAGCAGCGCCGGGCGGTTGGCAAGCGCGCGCTCGATCGCAGGGCCAAGCTGCTCCTCTGTCTCGACGCGTTCGGCATGCATGCCGAACGATCGTGCCATGCCGGCATAGTCAGCGACTTGCAACCTGGTGCCGACGACCTTGCCGTGGGTGACGGTCTGGTCGTGCACCTCGATCTGCCAGGCGCCGTTATTGGCGACCACGATGAGGACGGGCGCCTTGTGGCGCACCGCGGTGTCGATCTCGATGGCGTTGAAGCCGAAAGCGCCATCGCCCGTTGCCACCACGACGGGCTTGTCGGGGAAGGCGAGGCTGGCCGCGATGCCATAGGGGACGCCGATGCCGATGCAGCCGAACGGACCGGGGTCGAGCATCAAGGGTGCGTTGAGGCCGACGCGGGCGAAAGCGAGGAAATCGCCGCCGTCGGTGATGACCACAGAGTCGTTGCCGATCGCCTGCTGCAGCGCCGACAGCACCTTGTTGGGATGCAGCTTGCCGTCGGAGCCGTTCGGCGCTTTCGCCATGCTCTGCTGCAGCTTCTTCGCGCGATCTTCATGCCCGCCGCGCAATTTCGCGGCCCACGGCCGATCCACCTTGGACTCGCGATTTCCGGCGTGTTCGACCATGGCGCGCAGCGTCTCTGCCGGTGAGGCCAGGATCTCCACGGCGCCGCGGCGGTTGTCGCGCATCTCCGAGGGCACGTCGCCGATGCGGACGAACTTTGCATCCTTGAAAACCGCAGGCGATCCGTAACCGAGCTGGAAATCGAGGCGCCGGCCGACGGTGAGAACCACATCGGCGTCGCCCATGACGGCGCCGCGCATGGCGGCGACAACAGAGGGATGATTGTCCGGAACCAGACCGCGGCTCTCGCCGGTATCGAGATAGACGGCGCCGAGGCGGTCGAGCAGGCTGATCAGTTCGGGCCCAGCGCCGCGGGCGCCGCGTCCGGAAATAACCAGCACGCGCTGCGCCGACCACAGCAGATCAACGGCGCGTGCGACTTGAGCAGGATCCGGCAGCGTGACGGCGCGCGGCTTGGCGTCGAGATGCTCGTCGAGCTGCAGCGCCTTCGGCACGATGCCTCGCAGCGTGTCGGTCGGGAAGTCGATGTAGGAGGGGCCGGGCTCGCCGCCTTCGCCGAAGGCGCGCGAGATCGCTTCGTCGAGTTCCTGCAAGACCAGCGATGGTTCGCGAACGGTGCGGGCATAGCGCGTGATCGAGCGCACCAGCTGCGTGTGATCCATGTCCTGCAGTCCGCCGCGGTTTTCCTGTGGGCGGGGATTGCCTCCCGAAAGCACCAGCACGGGCGCGCGCGATACATGGGCGTTGGCAATCCCTGTGATGGCATTGGTCATGCCAGGGCCCGCCGTGACCAGCGCTACGCCGAGCTCGCCAGTCAGTTCGGCATGTGCCTGCGCCATGTGAACGGCGGCGCGTTCGTCACGAACGTCGATGATGCGGATGCCTTCCGCATCAAGCCGCATCCAGATCGGCATGATATGTCCGCCGCACAGCGCAAACACGCGGGTGACGCCGCGGCGCTTCAAGAGGCGCGCGATCAGGTCGGCGGCACTATCAGGAGAGACTTTCATGGGACGGCTCCATTGGTATCAGTGACGTTGGATCAGGTCGGTGCAAGCCAGGCGACGAGCAGCGAGACGGTGAGGACGGCGAAAACATGCGAGGCGAGGATCGAGCCGGACGTGACTCCGGCCTCGAGCGCGTAAAGTTTGGCAATGGTGAAGGGACCCGATCCGATCGGCAGCGCGCTCAGGATGACGGCCGAATGCGACCACAGTGGCGGCATCGAGAAGACGTGGAATGCCAGAAGCGCGGTCACGGCGGGCTGCAGAACAAGCTTCATCGCGACCAGCAGGGAGATCGAGCGAATATCGTCGGTAACGACGCGCTCCTGCGCCAGGAATAATCCGATGCAAACGAGCGCCGCCGGTGAGGCTGCGCCTCCGAGCAGGGTCGTGAAGCTGAGGAACGGCGCCGGCACGGTCAGGCCAGTCAAGCCAACGGCGAGGCCGGTGACCGGCGCGATCAGGAGTGGGCTGGTGAAGATCGCACGTGCGACTTTGGCGCCCGTCGACCAGAAACTGTCGCCCTTCTGGAGATCGATTTCGATGATGACGATTGCGAGCAGGAACAGCACGCAAGCCGTGAACAGCGTGGCGATGATTGAGGCCGGCGCGCTTTCCGGACCGAACACCAGCAGGCACATCGGGATTCCCATGAAGCCTACATTACTGTAGCTGGCATCAAGCCCTTCGATGCTGGCGTTGGCCACGCGTCGTCCGCGCACGCGACTCACGGCAAAGGCAACAGCGAAAGTAAAGGCAAAACCGACGCCAAACGCTCCGGCAAAGCCGAATTGCTGCACCTGATCCGGCGTGATCTTCGACATCGCCGTGAACATCAGCGACGGCAACGCCAGGTAAATGGCGAAGCGATTGAGATTGTCGGTCGCCGTGCGGTCAAACACGCCGAAGAATCCGCAGATGAACCCCGTCAGGATCAACGCGAAGACCGGCAATGCTGAATTGAGAACGGCGTGCATGGACGAGGATTTCCGGAACGAGGCGGCTCCGCTGAGCCGTCATGTCAATTCGTGTACTTCTTCTTCAGTTCGCGATGCAGAACCTTGCCGGTCGCATTGCGCGGCATCTCGTCCTCGGCGATGAAAGCGTAAGAACGCGGGCGCTTGTAACCGGCGAGCCGCTCTTTCGACCATTCCTGCAGATCGGCTTCCTTCAGCGCGGCGCCGTCATGCAGCACGATAACCGCATGCACGCGCTCGCCCCACTTCGCGTCGGGCAGACCGATCACAGCGACGTCCTTGACCAGCGGATGCGCACCGACCAGCGCCTCGACTTCGGACGGATAGATGTTCTCGCCGCCGGAGATGATCATGTTGCTCTTGCGGTCGGAGAGATGGATGTAGCCGTCCTCGTCGCGACGGGCCATGTCGCCGACGGAGCAATAGTCGCCGCGGAAGGCTTCCTTGGTTTTTTCGGGCAGGCGCCAGTAGCAGTCGAAGGTGTGGGCGTTGCAGGAATAGAGCTCGCCGGCCTGGCCGTCAGGGACTTCGTTGCCGTCCTGATCCAGAATCCTGATTGGTGCTGCGCCGACGCATTCGCGGCCGACCGAGCCGAGTTTTGTGAACTGCTCGTGCGGATGCAGCATCGTGACCCAGCCGGTTTCCGTCGCGCCGTAGAGCTCGAACAGTCCGGAGTTGGGGAACATCTCCATGGCCTCGCGCTTGGTCTCGGGACGCGCCGGCGCCGAGGAGATCATCAGCTTGGTCACGGCATCGTAATTGTACTTGCTGCGCACGGCCTGCGGCAGGCCGAGCATCATGATGTAGTGCGTCGGAACCAGCGAGGTGAAGGTCGATCCGTTGCCGGCCAGCGTCCTGACGGCGTGCTCGGGGTCGAAGCTCTTGCGCGAATAGATCGAGTTGGTACCGCCGCAATAGCCGAACGCGCCGAAGAAGTTCAGGGAGTTGGCATGGCACATCGGCATCACCAGCAGCGCGTCGTCCTTGCGGTGCAGCCCGAGCTCGATCTCGGTGACCATGGACAGAATCACCGCGCTGCGATGGCTGCGCACCACGCCTTTGGGATTGCCTGTTGTGCCGGAGGTGTACATCAGCGTCCAGGGATCCGAGAGGCTCACAATTCGTGTCGGCTCGCGGCTCGAGCCGACCGCGACGAATTGTTCGTAGTCGTGGTAGCCGGGCGGGCAGGGGCGGCTGCCGAAGTGAATGAAACGGTCAGCCTTGATCGGGATGTCCTTGCGGATTTCCTCGACCGCGCCAACCAGTTCGTCCTGTACGATAAACGCGGCGGCTTCCGCATTGTTGACGATGAACTGCACTTCCTTGCCGATCAGGCGGAAGTTGATCGGCAAGGCAACCAGGCCCGCCTTGGCGGTCGCGGCAAAGATTTCGCACCACTCGACGCAGTTATAGGCAAGAACAGCGACGCGATCGCCCTTGGCAAGGCCAAGACCGAGCAGAGCGTTGGCGAGCTGGCAGGAACGCTCGTTCCATTGCGCGAACGTCATCGAGCGTTCGAGGTCGCGCGCGCCGAGCCGGTTGGGTGTGACCCGCGCATGCACCGAAAGCATTTGTCCGAAGTTCAGGAGGTCTCTCATGGTCCGTTCCTTGAGGCGCAGGCTTGCTGTTCGATTACAGAAGGCCGATCGAGAACCACGGCACGGCCGCAATGATGATGGTGCCGATCAAGAGCGCCAGGATGTAGCCCAGCATCGGCTTGATCCCTTCGTCGGGATGGATGCGGCTGATGGCGCAAGCGGCGTAATAGCCGACGCCGAAGGGCGGGGCGAACAGGCCGATGCCCATGGCGAGGATCACCACCATTGCATAGTGCACCTCATGCACGCCGACTTCCTTGGCGATCGGGAACAGCAGCGGGCCGAACAGCACGATGGCCGGGATGCCCTCGAGCACGCTGCCAAGGATGACGAAGGCGACGATGGTCACGGCGAGGAACATCGGGATGCCGCCGGGAAGGCCGGTCATGAACGAGGCCAGCGCAGTGGAGAAGCCCGACTGCGTCAGCGCCCACGCCATGCCCGTCGCGGCGCCGATGATGAGCAGGATGGCGCCGGAGAGCGATGCGGTCTCCGCCAGCATCGGATACAGGCGGCTCCAGTCGAATTTGCGGTAGATCAGGAGGCCCGCCAGCGCCGAATAGACGATGCCGATGGTGGAGACTTCGGTCGCGGTGGCGACGCCGCCAACGACCGCCCATCGGATCACGAAGGGTAGCGCAATGGCCGGCAGCGCGACCAGGAACGCCATGCCGACGGTCGAGAGGCTCGCGCGCTTGACATGCGAAAGGTCCTCGTTGCGATAACGCCGCCATACCACCGCGCAGAGCATGACCGCGAGCACCAGCCCCGGCAGCAAGCCGCCGGTGAAGAGTGCGGCGATGGAGACTCCGGTCACCGATCCAATCGTGATCAGGACGAGGCTCGGCGGAATGGTTTCGGTCTGCGCGCCTGTTGCCGACAGCAATGCGACCAGGTCGCCGGGCTTGGCGCCTCGCTTGATCATCTCCGGAAACAGTACCGGTGCGACGGCGGCCATGTCGGCGGCCTTGGCGCCGGAGATGCCGGAGACCAGGTACATCGCCGCGACCAGCACATATTGCAGGCCGCCGCGGACATGGCCGAGCAGGCTCGCAAGGAAGCCGACCATGGCGCGCGCCATGCCGGTCATCTCGATCAGGAGGCCGAGGAAGACGAACAGCGGCACCGATAGCAGGATGAGATGGCTCATGCCTTCATCCATGCGGCCGATGACAACCGTCTCGGGCGTGCTCGTCGTCAGGACGATGTAGGCAAACGTCGCCAGACCAAAGGCGAACGCGATCGGAACGGCGGCAAACACCATGACGGCGACGAGGCCGACAAAGAAGATCAGGAGATTGATGTTGCCGAGCGGGATGAGCACCGGGCTCAGCGCATGGAGCACCGCGCCGACCACAGCGACGAGCGCGATCGCGCCGGCGGAAAGACGCAGATCACCGAACGAGGCCAGTCGCAGGAAGGCGATCAGCAACATCAGGCCGAGGCCGGTCGGTAGCGCCGAAGCCCGCCAGGCGTTCGAGATGTCGAGAGCCGGGGTCGAAACCACCGCCTCGTCGACGGCAAATTCATAGGCCGGGTGCAGCACCAGCGCGAGAAACGCCAGCGGTGCGGCGATCGCCAGCACGTCGAAGAATGCCCGGACGCGCGGGCTTACCATGCCCATGAAGGCCGTCATCCGCATGTGCTCGCCGCGCTGGAAGGCGGTAACCGCGCCGAGCATGGCCAGCCAGAGGAAGAGAATGCCGGCGAGCTCGTCCGTCCAGATGATGGGCTTGTGGAAAAAATAGCGGGCGGATACGCCACTGAAGAGAACGACGATTTCCGCCACCACCAGCAACGCCGCGACGACCGCGACGATTGTGCCAAGCCATTGTTCGGCTTTTTGCAGGGCGCCCGCCACTCCGGTCATCCGGAGTGGCGCTACGCTGGTTTCCTCCGCTATCTGCATGGCTATCAACCGATGTTGCCGGCGTATTTCTGCAGCAACGCCCAGGCTTCGTCGCCGAACTTGGCCTTGGCGTCCTTGTAGAACGAGGTTTTTGCGAGCGCCGTCTGGAAGACATTGGCGTCGGTGGTGTTGAAGGTCAGGCCCTTCGACTCCAGAAGCTTCTGGTAGTCGGCGTTGGCCTTGACGATGTCGTCACGCTGCTTCTTGGCGGCGGCGTTGAAGTGCTTCTGCAGGACTTCCTGCACGTCCTTGGGCAGGGTTTTCCAAATCCTGCCGCTCGAGATCAGCCAGAAGCCGTCCCAGGAGTGATTGGTGAGCGAGCAGTATTTCTGGACTTCGTAGAACTTTGCGGACTCGATCAGCGCAAGCGGATTTTCCTGGCCGTCGGCAATCTTGGTCTGCAGCGCTGAATAGGCCTCGCTGAGCGGAATGCTGACCGGCGCAGCACCGAAGGCAGAGAACATCGAGACCCACAGCGGCACGACGGGAACGCGGATCTTGAAGTTGGCAAGATCTTCCGGCTTCGTGATCGGCTTGGTGCTAGAGGTGATCTGGCGGAAGCCGTTGTCCCACACCGCCTCGAAGGGCGTGAGGCCGACCTTCTCGATATTGCCGCGGATGTACTTGCCGACCTCGCCGTCCATCGCCGCCCACACCTTGTCGTAGCTGGTGAAGGCGAAGCCGACGCCGGTGAGCGAGGCGGTCGGGATTAGCGTTGACATCACGGTGCCGGGCATGGTCGCGAGCTCCAGCGCGCCCGAGCGCAGCTGGGTCATCATGTCACTGTCGCTGCCGAGCTGATTGTTTGGGAACAGGCTGATCGCGACCTTGCCGTTTGTTTCGGCGGTGATCGCCTCGATCGCTTCCTTCAGCCGCACGTTGACGGAGTGGGTGACCGGCAGATCGTTGCCGAACTTCAGTTTCAGGGGGGCCGCCTGCGCCAGGACGGCGGGGGCCTTCAGAATCGATCCGGCGGCAACGGCGCCAACAGCGGACCTCAAGAGCGTACGACGGCTGACCGTCAGCATAAGCTTCCTCCCATGTGAGCTCCGCATTGGCGCGGCAGTATTGAATTCGAATACAGAATTCGTATACTGAATTCGAATACAAAGCAATGGAGTTTGTTGCGCTGCAGTGCTATGGATTCGCAAGCCAGCCCTTTGGAGTCTGCATGTCTAATGTGCAAAGCCAGCCCACCCTCGTGGAACAGGTTGTAAATGCTATCGTTTCCGAGATCGTGGATGGCGAACTGCCGTCCAACTCCCGCCTGATCCAGGACGAATTGGCCCGCGCCTATGGCGTTTCCCGGCAGCCGGTGCAGCAGGCGCTGCTGCTCCTGCGGGACCGCGGACTGGTCCGCGAGGCCCCGGGCCGCGGCCTGATCGTGGCGCCCATCGATCCCGATTTTGTCCGCAAGCTCTATGAGGTCCGGGCCATGCTGGATGGCCTGGCCGCTCGCCTCGCGGCTGAGCGCGGCGCCGCGCGAGCCCAAATTGAGGGGCCGGCCTTTCTGGAAATGGGCCGCGCCGCGGTTGCGAGCGGCTCACTCAACGAGCAGATCGAAGCCGACATGAAGTTTCATGCCTTCATCAACGAGCTCTCGGAAAATTCACTGATCGGCGAGACCACTGCGCCGCATTGGCCGTATCTCCGCCGCGTCATGGGCGAGGTGCTGCGCGACGATGTGCAGATGCCGCAAATCATCCTTGGCGAGCACGTCGCGATCCTTGATGCGATTATTGCCGGCGACGGTACGCGTGCGGAAAAGCTCAGCCGCGAACACATTTCGCGGGCTGCAAAAATCTTCGTGCAGCGCCTGCAGGCCCAGCAGGAAGCATCCGAAAAGGAAATGAGCCAGCGCCGCAACCGCCGGATTCGCTGACGGCCGCGCCAAGAAGCGCGCAAAAAGAAAATGGCCCCGCGAACACGGGGCCATTTCCGTTTTCATTGGCGGTTAGTCGTCCCAGTAGTGACGACGGATCACGACACCGCGGTCATAGTCGCGGTGGTACCATCCGCGATGCAGGCCGCGGTCGTGGTTATAGAATCGCACGCTCGGTCCGCCGTAGTAGCGGTCGCCGTAATAGCCGCGGTCGCCGCCCACATAGACGCCGAACCCGCCGGCGCTTGCAGCCGTCGGCACGCCGATAGCCAGCGTTGCCAGGGCAGCCAGCGCGTAAGAGAGCTTCCTCATTGTTCCTCTCCTCTCTTGGTTACATGGAGAGAACGAATGCCGCAGCGGTTCTGTTGCGGGGAACAGTGAGAAACTTTCTTGAACGGGTGTTCAGCATCATTGCAATTGGATGGCATTGCGCCGACTGATCCGCGATCATCGGCAGCATGATTGGCGATCTGGCCCTGTACTCTTTGTTCCAACTGGGTTGGAATGCGCGGGTCCGATTGGAGGCAGGGCGCGCATGTGATGAAGGACATTCCCGTCGTGATCGTCGGCGGTGGCCCGGTGGGCCTGACCGCATCCATCCTGCTGTCACAGGCCGGCATCGGCTCCCTGCTGGTCGAACGGCATCCGGGCACAGCCATTCATACCAAGGCACGCGCCATCAACGGCCGGTCGATGGAGATATTCCATCAATGCGGCGTCGAGGATGCCATCCGCGCAGCAGGGCTCGCGCCGCAACAAACCGGCATGATCGTCTGGGCGCGGACGCTTGCCGGCGAGGAGATCGAGCGGCGCGTGCCATGGCGCGCCGGCCCGCAGGCAGCCCTCGTCACTCCCGTGCGCAACTGCCTGTGCGCCCAGGATTCGCTCGAGCCGGTGCTGCGCCGTTTCGCCGAACAGCTTGGGCCGGGCGAGGTGAGATTCTCGACCGAGGCCGTTTCGTTCGAGCAGGACGGCGATGGCGTCACGCTCGTCCTCGAAAATCGCCGCGACGGCGCGAAGGAGACGGTGCGTGCGGCCTATGTCATCGCCGCCGATGGCGCACATAGTCCCATCCGCCAAAAGCTTGGCGTAAAAATGCTCGGCCAGCCGGATGTCTATGACAGCATCAACATCGCCTTTAACGCCGACCTCACGCCATGGACGGCGCATCGTCCGGCCGCGCTCTACTTCATCGAGAATGACCGGATCAGAGGATCTTTCCTTACCATCAATGGCCGCGAGCGCTGGGGATTTCTGATCAGCGCCATGAGGGCGTTTGGCTACACTGCGGAAGACATCACGCCCGTTGTCGCCGCCGATCTGATCAGGCTTGCCGTGGGTCACACCGACCTCGACGTCGAGGTGGTCGGCATCGCGCCATGGACGGCGTCGGCCCATGTTGCCGAACGCTATCGCATCGGGCGCATCCTTCTCGCGGGCGATGCCGCCCACGAGATGCCGCCGACCGGCGGCTTTGGCATGAATTCGGGGCTGCAGGACGTCGGTAATCTCGCCTGGAAGCTGGCGGCCGTGCTGAAGGGCATGGCTTCGCCCGCGCTGCTCGATACCTATCACGACGAACGCCAGCCGGTGGGGCGCGCCATCACCGAGCAGAGCCTGATCAACGCGACATCGATGGGGCGGCTGGAGCACACCAAAAAGAACGCCGGCGCCAGGTCGGAATATCTCAACGAGCAGGGAATGATTTTTGGCGCGGCCTATGGCTCTGGGGCCGTGGTGCCCGATGGCACGGATGCGCCCCGTGTCGCCAATCCCGTCACCGATTACGCGCCGTCGGCGCGGCCGGGCGCCCGCGCGCCCCACGTCTTTTTCCAGCACGAGGGAAGAAAGCTCTCGACCATCGATGTCGTCGGTAACGGATTCGCCTTGCTGACGGCCGGCGACGGCCGCCGATGGGTCGAGGCGGCCGATAACCTTGCCGATGAGTTTGCACTGCCGCTGAAGGCTTGGCTGATCGACGAGGATGCCTTCGCATCCGCCTACGAGCTCGATGCATCCGGCGCGGTGCTGGTGCGCCCCGACGGTCATGTCGGCTGGCGCAGTCGCGCCATCAACGGCGATCCATCGCTGACGCTGCGCGGCGCCCTGTCGACGATCCTGCATACCGGCCATTGATGCGTCGCGTAGACTGCTGACGGCTACTTGGCTCCGGCCTTTTCCAGGATCGCCACTATGTCGCGGTAACCGCGGCTTTTCGCGAGCGCGAGCGGCGTTGCTCCGCGGCCGTCGGGAATGTTGACGTCGGCACCGGCCTCGACCAGCGCGCGCAAGGTCTCGGTGTGGTTCGGCCCGCCGTCGCCGAGCACGATGGATTCGATCAGCGCGGTCCACTTCAGCTTATTGACGTGATCCAGCGGCGCCCCGGCTGATATCAGCATCCGCACGACTTCGACATGGCCGAGATGCGCCGCCGCGATCAGGGCCGTGCCGTCATAACGGCTGGTGATCGCCTTGGGATTGCCGCCGCCTTCAAGCGCAAGCTTGAGCATCGGCACGTCGTTGGCGACGGAGGCGATGGTGACGATGTCATAGCGGTCGATCTCGAGCTTGTTCGGATCGGCGCCGAGCCGGATCAGGGCGCGGGCGGCATCGTGCTGCTTCCAGTAGACCGCGACATGCAGCGGCGTGCGCTGGCGGCTGTCGACCGCTTCCTTGTTTTCGCCCGCAGCGACGCGCCTTTCGATCTCGGCCACGTCGCCGCGGGCGGCAGCGGCATGCAGGCCGCCATAGGCACGCACTTCCGCCTCCGTCGGCGCGATCTGCGCGGAGGCGGGCAGGGCGGCCGCGAGCACGAAAAACAAGGCGACGAGGAAATGCATGCTCACGCCGATTGTGTCGCGATTCGCGCGCGGATGGCGGCGAGTTCCTTTTCGTCCCA
>Ga0081540_1001883_pt1 | contig 17565 bp, 19 predicted proteins | sample TabmetS2T1R1_FD_71024 | JGI IMG/M metagenome (GOLD analysis project Ga0081540, IMG submission 71024) | Tabebuia heterophylla rhizosphere microbial communities from the University of Puerto Rico - S2T1R1 | ecosystem: Host-associated > Plants > Roots > Rhizosphere ... | reverse complement strand
CCCCCCCAATCACCTCGAAGCAACGCGCAAAATCTTTGCTTGGCGCCTGCTGTCTCGACCCCGGATAAGCCTCCGACTTGCGCAAAGCCCTCGCCTTCGCGGGCGATGACAGTCGGATGTGGCTGCGCATTCTCGCGACACAGTGCGCCCGAGCTATTGCAGATCGTTTCGCCCAATGAGAGGGAGCAGGGAATGCCGGGTGCTTGCTGCACCCGCGGTCTCGTGTGCAAACAGTGCACAAGAAAATGCGCACACGAGCATACAGGTACAGTCGGAGCAGTCCGGCATTCCCTGCGCAATGGCTTTACGGCTTATAGCGTGCTCTCCCCGGAGAACGGCTCTTTTGCCTCCGTCATCGGCGGGACACCTCCCGCCCACTTGACGCCAGCACCGCGGCGCCAGGACCACACGACTTCGCCGTACGCTTCAGCCGCGCTCGTCCATCGCGACCTCCGCGTCCACCGCATCTCACCGCACGTTCGTGACGACCGCGAAGCGCCCTTCATCCGCCGTGAGACGCGCGGAGTTATGCGTCTGATTTGCCCGACAAGTTAAGCGGAATATTTTCAAGCGGCGGACTGGACGGCCCAAATCACGTTGAAATGGCTGCGGAAATTCAGGTTTACGCGCAGCCGATTTTGGACCGGCCTCGGCGGCCAAATCAGCGTCGGGGGCGCGCCCGCGGAGAAAGGCCCGGCGTGAAGTTTTCAGCGAAGCGATCTGATGTCAGCAACAGCATCGCTTCGCGCAGCGCCCTGGACTCGGGGAGGCCGAAGCCCTTCTCGAAATTTCTTTGCGCGGTCTCCCATAATGCGTCAGTCGCCTTGAGCTTCGATCGTCCTGCAGGTGTGAGCTGGATCAACCGGTTGCGCCGGTCCTTTGGATCCACACTCAGCTTTACCAGCCCGTCACGGACGAGCGGCTTCAGCGTGTGGGCGAGGCCACCGGCATCCATGACCAGCGCCTCCGCCAACACGCCGATGGTCGCCGCCTGCGATCGCGCGATCTCGGCGAGGATCGCGCGTTGCGTCGTTTTCAGGCCACTTGGCGCCAGGGCGGAGTCGTAGAGCTGCGAGATACGCCGTGAGGCTTTGCGCAGCGCTGTGCAAAGGCAGCGGCTTTCCGCTGCCGGCCGGGCGCTCTCGTTCATGTGAAGCCCTTTGGTCAATGGCATCTTGAATTATCAGCATATGCTGCTAATTTGAAATTACAAGCATATGCAGATAATTTGGCCTGCAGTTTCACCAGGGCGCGCCGGATAGCTCGCGCAAGGACCAGGAGAAGACAGCCATGCCGCTCGTGCGTATCGACCTTCGCAAGGGAAAGGACGTGTCCTATCGCCAGCAGATCGGCCGCGTCGTCTATGAAGCGATGGTAAGCGTCGGGGTTCCCGCCAACGACCGCTTCCAGATCGTGTCCGAGCACGACGCGGGCAATTTCCTGTTCGATCCGAACTATCTCGGAATCGACCGGTCCGACGACCTCGTGATCATCCAGATCACCTGGAACGAAGGCCGCACGGTCGAGCAGAAGAAGAAGCTGTACAAGGCAATCGCCGATGGCCTCGGCGAGACGCCGGGTCTCCGCGCCGAAGATGTATTCATCAGCCTTGTCGAGGTGAAAAAGGAGAACTGGTCCTTCGGCAGGGGCGAAGCACAGTATGCGAATTAGAGCTTGGTCCGCGTGTGTCGCGGCCATCGCTAGTCCAGCGAACGTCCCGCAGAAAAAGAACCGGAGGAAAACAATGCCGACCTACAGGGTGATCACGGCCAATCTGGCACTGACGCAGGAGCAGGAGGCAGAGATCGCCGCGGCGATCACCCGCGCTCATCACGAAAGCACCGGCGCGCCGGCATACTTTGCGCAGGTCTTCTTCAGCCCGATCGACAAGGGCAGGCACTACATCGGTGGCAAGCCCTATAGCTTCCCTCACCTTTTCGTGCACGGACTGATCCGCGCCGGTCGTAACGCGGACGTCAAATCGGCCCTGGTCAAGGATATCACGACCAAGGTGCACAGTATTGCCGGCGTCGGGCCTGAAGACGTCTGGGTCTATGTTCAGGATATTGCCGCTGCGCAAATGGTGGAATTCGGCCGGGTTCTGCCCGAACCCGGTGCCGAAGATTCCTGGCGCGCGGCAATGAGCGCGCAGAAGCGACGGGATCTCGAGGCTACTGGTGCTCTTTGAACGAAGCCTCTCGCGCGGCGATTGACCGCCAATGTCGCGCCGCATGGAGGCTGGCGTTTAGCGAGCGAATGCGATTCCTCTCCCAACGAGCCTGGAATGCTATAATCTGAGGAGCAGCGGGCGCACAGCAACGGTGGCGCAGATGAATCCGCTTCGCACGACCGTGGTCATGAAGACCGACATCAGCGGTTCGACTTCCCGCTTCCGCGAGTTGCTGGCGGCGGATTTGCAGGCGCTTCTCGGGCAGCATCGCGATTTCCTCGCCCGCCACGCCGCCGAACACGACGGACGAATCATCAAGGCCGCCGGGGACGGCTTTTGGCTGGAATTTCCCAGCGTCACAGGCGCGGCCAAGGCGGCGATCGAAATGCAGGAGGCGTTGCGGCTGGCGCAACTGAACCGGGGTGACGATCGCCTGGCAATACGCATCGTCATCACGCTCGGCGACACAGCCTGCCAGGACGGCGATTTCATCGGTGAAGCCTTTGCGCTCGCCACCCGCGTCGAGGCGGTAACGCCGCCCGACGAGATCTATCTCACGGCCGCCGCCCGGCTCGCCCTCACATCGGCGGAAATCCAGATTGCGCTCGTCAAGAGCTTCGCGCTCAAGGGATATGCCGAACCGACACCGGTCTACCGGATCGAGCAGCGCCATCGCACGCGCATCATTGCCGACACCTACATCCTTTTCTCAGACCTCTGCGGCTTCGGCAGGATGATGGACGCCGGGCCCACCAGTTCCGCGGTGGAGCGCATCCTGGACGCGCTCGATGAGCTTACGCGCGGCACGGCGCAGGAACTCGGCGGCACGGTCCGTTTCAATCTGGGGGATTCCTATTGCACCACGTTCACGGAGGCCGCACAGGCCATTGCATGGGCCGAACGCCTGACCAGGAGCTGGGATGCCATTCGGCCTCAGCAACAATTCGACTGCACGATCAGCGTCGGGATACACCGTGGCACACTCTACACGTTCCGTTCCTTTCTCTACGGCCGCGACGTATGGATTGCCTCGCGACTGCAGAGCGAATCGGCCAAGCTCATTGCGAGCGGGGAGAACGGCATCTTCGTCACCAGCGCAGTTCGCGAGGCACTGTTCGCGACTCCGTTGCACAACAGGCTCCAGCCGGTCGTACTGCCGTCGCCGCCGGCCGCCCTTGCAGGAATCGAAATTTATCGCCTGCGCAACGATGTTCTTGACTAGCGGGTCAGCGGCAAGCGCCAAATGTGCCCGCGGAAGGTTGGATTCAGCTGTAGCCCGAAGGTGAAGTAGCGCTTTTCGGTTCAATCATGACTGTCTCTGGAATACTGGATCGTCCGCCTTCGCGGACGATGACAGCGCGTGGGATGGGTGGAGCGAAGCGATACCCATCGATACCGGCCGCTCAGATGACGGGTATCGCTTCGCTCCAACATCCCGGCCGATCTAATCCGATCTGGGCCCCGGAGGCAGAACTGAAATGGACCACGCGGGCATAACGCCGCGCCACTATCCAGCTTGCCCGGAGCGGAATAGCCTAGCACGGATTGCAGCCGCGCCAATTGCTTCCAGCGCACGACGCGCGGCCGGCAAGCCCAACCGGGCTGGGAGCGAGCGCCAAATGAAGCACTGGATCCGCTGGCTGCCAGGGATCGAAACTCTCCGCCGATATGAGAGTGCGTGGCTTCCGCGCGACGTCTTCGCTGGCGTCGTCCTGGCGACGATGCTGGTTCCGGTTGGAATTGCCTACGCGGCGGCGTCGGGCCTGCCCGGCATCTACGGTCTCTACGCGACGATCGTGCCGCTGCTGGTCTACGCCCTGTTCGGCCCAAGCCGCATCCTTGTTCTGGGTCCGGACTCGGCGCTGGCAGCGGTCATCCTGGGCGTCGTCATTCCGCTCTCCGGCGGTGATCCGCTGCGGGCGGTGACGCTGGCCGGCATGATGGCGGTCGTCTCGGGATCGGTATGCATTCTGGCCGGACTTGCGCGCCTTGGTTTTGTGACCGAGTTGCTCTCCACGCCGATACGCTACGGCTACATGAATGGAATCGCGCTGACCGTGCTGATCAGCCAGGTGCCAAAGCTGCTCGGCTTCTCGATCAAGAGCGAAGGGCCTTTGCGCGACGTATGGGCAATTGCCGGCGGCATCCATGAGGGGCGGGTAAACTGGGTGGCGTTTGCGATCGGGCTTGCCACGTTGGCCGTTATCCTGCTGCTCAAGAACAGCAAGCGGCTGCCGGGCATTCTGATCGCGGTCGTCGGCGTTACGCTCGTCGTCGGTGCGTTCGATCTCGCCACGCTTTACGACGTGAAGGTTCTCGGCAAGCTTCCCCAGGGGCTGCCGGGTTTCGCGGTGCCGTGGATCGGCTATGGCGACATCGTTCCGGTGCTGATCGGCGGCTGCGCCATTGCGCTGGTGTCGTTTGCCGATACGAGCGTGCTCTCGCGCTCCTATGCCGCCCGTTTGGGAGACCGGGTCGATCCCAACCAGGAGATGGTGGGGCTCGGCGCCGCCAATCTGGCGACCGGCTTCTTTCAAGGCTTCCCGATCAGCAGCAGCAGTTCGCGCACGCCCGTCGCGGAAGCCGCCGGCGCCCGCACCCAGCTCACCAGCGTCGTCGGCGCGCTCGCCATCGCCCTGCTGTTGCTGGCGGCGCCCAACCTGCTTCAGCATCTGCCCTCCGCGGCACTGGCTGCCGTGGTGATCGCCGCGGCGATCGGATTGATCGAGGTCGCCGATCTCAAGCGGATCTATCGCATCCAGCGCTGGGAGTTCTGGCTGGCGATCGCCTGCTTTGTCGGCGTGGCCGTGCTCGGGGTGATCCCGGGAATTGGTCTGGCGATCGCCATCGCCATCGCCGAATTCCTGTGGGACGGCTGGCGCCCGCACTCGGCCATCCTGGGCCGCGCCACCGGCGTCAAAGGCTATCACGACATGAAAAGATACCCTGACGCGCGGCGCATTCCCGGGCTGGTGCTGTTTCGCTGGGATGCGCCGCTATTCTTCGCCAACGCCGAATTCTTCAGGGAACGGGCGCTCGATGCGGTAGCGACGTCGCCGACGCCCGTTCGCTGGCTGGTAGTTGCGGCGGAGCCGGTCACCAGCGTCGACGTCACCGCCTGCGACATGGTTGCCGAACTGGACAGGAGCTTGCACGCACGGGGCATCGAACTGTGCTTTGCCGAGCTCAAGGATCCCGTAAAGGACAAGCTGAAGCGGTTTGGCCTGTTCGCGCAGCTTGGCGAGAGCTACTTTTTCCCGACCATCGGGGTCGCCGTTTCCCGCTACCTCGAAGTCAACAATGTGGAGTGGGAGGACTGGGAGGATCGAACCGGCGGCTAGCGGGGTCATGCGCCGGGTTTGACATGGCCGCCGACTTATCCCGGTGCTGGCGTCACGCGGACAACGCCGGCGTTTTTGCTGTATAGTCCGGAACTCAGACGCACGGGTTGTCTGCCTTGAGGGTTGAGGTCATGCATAAAACATCCGGATTATTTTTCGTGGCTGCCGTTGCCATCCTTTTCAACCAGCAGGCGGGAGCGCAACCGGTTGCTGCCGAAACGCCGCAGACGATGCTGGCGGCCCAGATTCGCACGCAAGGCTACACCTGCGACAAGGCGCTTCGCGCCGTCAGGGACAAGAAGGCCTCCCGCCCGGACCGCGAGTCCTGGGTCCTCAAATGCAGCAACGCAACGTACCGGGTCACGCGCGCCCCCGACATGGCGGCGACGGTCGTACCGCTGCCGTAGGCTCGCATCTACCGGCGACGAAGTCTCGTGCGTAACCCATCGGGCGGCCGTGACGCGCACAGCGCCGCGGGCGCTCCCTGTAAGTTCGTCTACGACCGGATTTCAGATTCCGAGGGCCACAAGACCCGTACAGACAACAATCAAACTCACGACAATGAGAACAAGGAAACTGGAAGAAGCAATGTCTTCGCGCATGACGACACCTATGCCTTGATCAGGCAAACTCCGCTCAGCCTGAACCACGACGCCCGGAGCCTCGGACAGACAGCGTTCCTGTGGCCCGCAAATCAAGCTGATAATGCTGTCTCAAATCAGCCGCCGGTTGTTGGCGAAATACGATTAAACCATCGGTCCGTTTCAGCATCTCTTCGCCCGAGTGAGAAAACGGCTTCGTCGGGGCGGCTCACGGTTACATTTCGCACGCCGCACGAAACAGCTTCACGGAACCGCGAGGCCGGCGGTACGGGAACCGACCTCGATCATCCGTTTGGACCGGCGCGCCTCAATAAAGCTGCACGGGGAGCGGGACGCCGGCCGGACCGACCAGGAGGCCCCAGGTCTCACCGGCCGCGACCTCGAACTGGCGGTTCTGCTCCGCGCCGCTCGCGACCTTGAGGCCGACCTTGTACTTGCCTGGCGGCAGGTCGATCTCCGGTGTGTCGGGCGATTTGCGTCCGGTTTCAGGATCGTCGGTCAACTGTCTGCCGGCGCGAGCAGCCAGGCTGACGGTCTGCTCGTTGATGGTGATGACGATCTCTTCATCCGTCGTGTTGCCGAGCCGCAGCCTCACCTGCCCTGGGCTCGGCGAGATGCCGGCATTCGCGGCGGCGGGCTTGCGCAGCGAGAGGTCCGCGATCGTCCTGTCGTCCTGATGGATGAGCCGGAGCAGCGCCGGTCCGTCGCTGGTCGTGAACGCGATCACGGCGCGGTCCGGCTCGACAGCCGCGCCGTCATTCTCGGTCCAGCCGCGCTTGTTCAGCTCGGCGCGATAGAAGCCGAGCGCACTCGCGAGATCGAGCGGCGTCTCGACGTGAACCGATTCGATGAACGGTGAATTCTTCGCCGTCCTGAGCACCCAGGGCTTGGGCAGCGGCAGACCAGTGTCGTTATCGTCGCTCACGGCCGGTGCGGACGCGTCCGAGGTAACGGCGCAGAGCAGGCGCCTGGCGATGTCATTGCGGGGGCAATGTGCAACGGCCCACGACGTAACGTCGACGTAGCTTGGCTGGAACGTCGGAAGCGAGCCGGTTTTGAATATCGGGCTCCCCGTGCTTTTCGATGACCAGTGGTAGCTGCAGCTGACCAGCCTTGAAAAACCGGTCTCGCAATAATGGCGGGGATCGATGACCCGTCCAAGCGCGACCGACAGCCCGACGATCGTCACAACGAGGGCCACGCCGCCGACGAGCAATACACCTAACGTTCGACGTTTCATCGCCGGATCCCCATCTCGATGCGAGTCCTGTGCTCAGGCGCTCGTCATGGGCTTAGTGGCTCGATCATGGAAAACGTTCACCGCGCGCTGACCACTGGACCCACAGTGAACTTGATCGCGGCATGCGCGACTAATGGCGTGACCGGATCGAGGAGCCAGAAAATGAAGGGCATGACAGCCTGGATCGGCCTGTTCGTCGCCTGCAGTATCGGCGTCTGCAGCGGGGCGGCCGTCGCGCAACCGGCTGGTCCGCCCGCGGGTTACAAGATCGAGGAGCAATACACCCGGAAATCGCCGGACGGCGCGACAACGATCGAGCAATACCTGAACAAGGAAGCCGACGACTGGAAATGGCAGTTCTGGGTGCGCCGCGAGGGCGCATTCGCGCCACTTGATCCGACGCCGGCCGGCTATCCCGCTGACTTTATCTTCATCAACGATCTGAAGTGGATCGTTCGCGTGCAAAAGATCGGCTCGGGCACCTCCACGCTGCATCTGTACCGCCTCACGCCGCAGGGCTATTTGCGCGCGGGCAAGAAGCCGCTCGGCGACCTGGCGTGGGACTATATGAAGGCTCGGCCCGACTGGCGAAAGCTGGTGAAGGCGCCGGAGTATCACACCTCGGCGCATCTCGCCGACGGGCTGGAGGAGAACTATCGCGGGCTCGGCGTCGATTGGCCGCCGAACCGCTATCTGCTGATCTCCCTGTCGGCGGATGCCGACGTCAGGGGCCGCAAACCCATGCAGACCGGGGTGGTGCATGGCTGGCGCTGCAGATATGACCTGCAGACCGGCAAGTTCGACGTGCCGGCACGCTTTGCAGGTGACAATGCGAAGGCCGTCGTGCCCGACTGAGCGGGCTTTGATCGTCGCAACGGCCGACACGGAAGCGTGACTGCGCCGGATCGGCCGGTACATTATACTAGGGAAGCTCGCCGATATGGGAGATCGCATGCCCGCCCGAATGTTGCGAACGATCGCGGTAATCGCCCTCTGCTGCGCCGACGTGGCGTTGGCCGCTGCGCAACCACGGCATGCGCCGGCGTCGGTTCAGGGAGCGGCCGCCTCCCCTCGCTCCGTGCACAGCCCCAAGGCGCTGCGTGCGCCAGGCTTCCGGCAAAATGCCGTCCGGGCGCTGGCTCCGTATCGCGATCCCTATGCCGATCCGGCGGCACCCTACAAAGCCAATCGCCTGCAGGGGTCGAGCGAACCCATCCTCAACACGCCCGGGCAGACTACCGTGCTGACGCGGCAAGTGCTCGACGACATGAACGCGACCACGCTCCGGGACGCCATGCGCTCGACCGCGGGCGTGACGATTGGAAGATAGCGCGCATTATTTCTCCGGCCGGGTCGCGGCGAGAATGGGCGTCCAGCGCGCGATTTCGGACCGAACAAAATGATCGAACGCGGCCGGGTTGCGCTCGGCCTTGGCGGGTATCGCGCCTCCGAGCTGGGCCAGCCTCTCATGCACAATGGGCTCATCGAGCGCCTTGTCGAGGGCATCGGCAAGTTTCGCGATCACCTCGGGCGGGGTACCCTTGGGCGCAAACAGCCCGGCCCAGACGCTCATTTCATAGTTCACGCCCGCCTCCCGGGCGGCCGGCACATTGGGCAGCGTTGCCAGGCGCTCGGCGGCCGAGACGGCGTAGGCCTTGACCGAGCCGGCGAGAACCGACTCCGCCACGCTGACCGACTGCTCGCAGAGGAAGTCGACATGGCCGCCCACCAGATCATTCAATGCCGGACCGGAACCGCGATAGGCTACCAGCGTCGGTTTTGCGCCGATCTCGGTGGTGAACAGGAGGCACGCCATGTGCGAGGACGCGCCGATGCCGCCATGCGCCTGCCGGACCGCGCCGCCCTGTTGCCGGAGCACCGCGACGAATTCATTCAGGTCGCGCGCCGGGAAATCCTTGCGCGCGATCACGACGGCCGGCGAATGGGCGGTGATGCCGATCGGCACGAAGTCCGTCAGCGGATCGTATTTGACATTGGGCGTCAGCACCGGCGCCGCTACATGCGAGCCCATGGCTGCGGCAAGCAGGGTGTAGCCGTCGGGATCGGCGGCCGCCACGCGCGCGCCGCCAATCGTGCCGCCGGCACCGCTGACATTCTCGATGACGAAGGATTGCCCCAGCGTTTTGGACATCTGGTTGGTGACGATGCGCGCAACCACGTCGCTGGCGCCACCCGGCGGGAACGGCACGATCACGGTGACCGGCCGCGTCGGGTAGTCCTGCGCGCGTGCCGGCACAATGCCCGCCACGAGCGCCATCGCGATGACGATGGAAGGCCAGACGCCGAGATTCCGTTTCATGGCGCACTCCTTGTCGGCGCTGCCGCGCAGTCACAAGCTTCAGTCGCTTTCCAATAGCTCCGCGACCTCCACCCGGCGCCCCTCCTGCGCCGAGAGAATGCCGGCGCGCACCACTGCGAGCGATCGCGTCGCGTATTCGCCGCCGACTTCGTGCTGCGCCTGCCCGCGAACCGCGGCGGCAAACTCTTCCAGCTGCTCGACCAGGGTGTCGTTCTTTTCGCACTGCACCGCCACGGGCGCGGTTTCGCCGCGCTTGAGCAGGCGCAGCCCGTTGTGCAGGTCGTAATAGGCGGTGGCGTCTTTGCCGTAGATGTTCATCAGATAATATTCGGACGCCGAGGCGTAGCTCGCGTTCAGCGTCGAGAGCGCGCCGCCCTCGTGCTCCAGGATCAGGCTGGCGACATCGGGATTGTCGCCGGGCAGCACCAGCTGCGCCGCCTGCCCGCGCACCGCATGGACCGGCCCTATCAGATATTCCAGGACGTCGATGTAGTGGATGCCGATCTGCAGCATCACCCCGCCGGGCATGCCGACGGCCTGGTAGCGCCACGAGGTGAGATCGATCTTGCCGAGGCGGTCGCGGCTGATATTGGCCTCGGCATTGACGAGCCTGCCGAACAAGCCATCGTCGATCTGCTGCCTGATCCAGCGGAACTGGCTTTCGCGCCGCCGCTGATAGCCCAGCGCCAGCACCACACCGGCCCTGCGGCAGGCGTCGGTGATGGCGCGGCCGTCCGAGACGCGGTTGGCGATCGGCTTGTCGAGGAAGATATGCTTGCCCGCTTCGGCAGCGGCGCTTGTGGTCGACAGATGCACGTCGTTCGGCGTGGTGTTGATGATCGCCTCGATGGCGGAATCGGCCAGGATGGCCTCGTAACTTTCGGCCGGCCGGCAGCGATATTTTGCCGCGAATTTCCGCCGCTTATCCTCGGAGCGGGTGTAGCAACTGACAATCTCGAGCTTGCCCGAGCGCTGGATGGCATCGGCCAGAACATCGGACCACCATCCCATTCCGATACAGGCTACGCGCAGAGGACCACTACTCACGACTCTTCGCCCTCCCGCGCCCCACTCAGCTACTACTTCCAGCTCAGCCCAATCGACTCGACCGCCGCCTTGGCGATCCGCAAATCGGTCTCCCAGTCGCCGCCGCTGACGCCGACACCGCCAATGCATTCGCCGTCCGCCAGCACCGGCACCCCGCCCTCCATCGCCGTCCACCGCTCCGGCCCGGCGGCAAGCGCAAGGCCGATCGCATGGCTGACATCGAGGTCCTGGCCGGCCGCGCCCTTTGCCGTGGTCGGGCGACGGTTTGACGCGGCGCATACCGCCTTAGTGGTGCAGGAATGCACGGTATGGAATCTGCCGCCGTCCATGCGCTCGAGCAGGATCAAGTGCCCGCCGCCATCCACGATCGCACAGGAGATCGCGATCCCCGCCTGGCCGGCCATCTCGACAGCCGTCATCATGATTTTCTTCGCGCCCTGATGTGTCAGGCGCTTGCTCTCGGCGACATACATTCAAGGGGTCCCGGGCAAGGAAGGATGCACCGATTGTGCGTCAGCACATCCCAACCATCAAGCCATTTTCGCTTTGCGGATGCAGTGAGCGCTGCCTGCGCGCCGGTTACGGAACAATTTCGCGCTTCAGGCGCGCCGCTTTCTGCTGTCGGTGTTCCTCACCGCATCGGCCAGCATGGCGTAAAGCTGCCCCTTGGTGAATTCGGCCGGTTGCTGCGCCATCGGCTTCGGCTGCTTGGTGACGTGCTTGCGCGCGGACACGACCCGATCGACCGGCTGAGCGCAGGCGAGCAGCGCCGGCTTGCGCTTCGGCACCGATACGATCCTGGGATTGGCGGTGGGTGGCTTGCGGCCGCGCTTCTGGCCCATGCGCTTCAGCTTGGCGCTGACGGCATTGCGGCTCAAGCCCAGTCGACTTGAAATCTGACCGGCACTGTGGCCATCCGCCCAGAGCTCTTTGAGAAGTGCTACGTCTTTCGCATCCCAACTCATAAGATGCTTATACACCAAATGCGAGCGACGCGCTAGTCGTCGCTCGCATTCCTCTCACAGTCGCATTCGTTAACGTCGCAAGCTCGCCGCTGCGACGGTCAACGCGATCGCCGCGGGATCGCAACAGAGCACCATCAACAGTATCAGCCATCGAACCGCGGCTTCAGGCGCGGCGCCGACCATCATCGCGAGATACTGGATCGGACCTGCGGAGGCTTCGATGCGGGTACGCTCGCCGACCAGCGCCGCGCGTTGCGCCTGCAATCCGACCAGCGTTGCGGTTGCTGCCTGGCGCTGCGTATCCAACCCATCCCGCGTCACGCGCTGCTGAGTCGCGATGTCGATGGCCCGCGTCACTCGGCCGCGCTTGGTCGATTCGTCCACGGCGCGATCGATCTGCGCGACGCGATTGTCCAGGTCTGCGATAACGGCCGACTGCGCCGTGACGCGGGCGTTGAGCGCTTCGATGCGCTCGGTGACGCCGGAACGCGCCGAGACCGCCGCGCTGACATGCGCCTCGACCAGCTTGCCGAACACGCCGGCGGCGTTGATGAGGGCGAGGCCGGCGATGAGGGCAACCATGACCGTGCGCATCGTCCACTGGACCCGGCGCCAATGCGCGGCCAGCCATCCGGCCATGACGAGCTTGCCGGCCTCCATCGTGGCGGCGAGCACCATGACCGCCAGCGGCGCCCCAGGAAATATTTCGGCCATGCCCGAGACCGAGAAATACGCCGCCACTGACGCCAGCGCGAGCGCTGCAAGGAGCGCAATCGCGCCGCTGCCGCGCTTCGGGGTGGCCGGAACTGCGTCCGGCACGATGGGCGAAGTGGGAACGATCTCCGTTGCGATAGGCGCAGCGGGAACGGTCTCCGCCATGGTGAATTCGGCGCCGAGCGTCTCTTGCTCGCTGTCAGCCTTGGCCGCCTTGGTGGCTTTTGTTGCCCTGGGCCGCTTGGCCGCAGGAGCGGCGCGGCGACGTTTCGGCGCAGGCGCCGGTTCGCCGGTGGGCTCAACGGTTATGTTTTCCGCAGGCGTTGCCACCAATCTGGGCGTGCGATTGATGGAATTGGCCAGGACGTCAAACGGATGGGTGCTGCGCGGGCCACCGTCTTCTTCCGTCAGTTCGATCGCCGGCGTTGCTTTCGTGGTTGCGCGCGCCATTATGCAGTCCCCCGCCTTGCAGGGGTGAAAGCCGGCTTCTGGCCGGCGAAACGCTGGAGTTCCCAGTCGCTAAACCTGTCGACAGCGCACCCAGCGCTTTCTTCAACGGCCAGAACGACGGCAATCAAGCCCGATTTGTAATCGACGGCATCGACCTGGCCGCAAAACTCATACTTCGACATCGAACACTCCGACTCGAACGATCGATGCGATTATATCGCCACGAGCAGGCCGTTGCTGCTCAACGATTCACCTTCCGGGAATTAGGACGATGGTTGTTGCACTAATGCCTCATGCCGGCGTGCGCAGCCCGTCCGGCAAGGAACTCTCCCCGCAAAAAAACGGGGAGAGCTGAAAAAAGCGGGGAGAGTTAAACAGCCGTCGCAATCCGCGTCAGTTCGTCGGCATGACGTAGGCGTAGATCCGGCCGCGCGAGACCGGCGCTTCACGAACGCGGTTGCCGTTGTTGCCGGAAATCATGATCGGATTGCCCTTGGCGTCGATGCCGGTGATGACGCCGACATGACCGCCGCGGCGGCCGCGCGACATCACGGCGATCGCGCCGACCTGCGGGCCGGAAACGCGCTGGCCGTACTTCGCGAACGAGTTCGCCATGTCGGAGCCGGTGCCGCGATAACCCGAGTGCTGCAGAACCATGTTCATGAACCGCGCGCACCACAGGCTGCCGCGCCCCGTCGGATTGCCGCCGAGATAACGGCGCGCTTCCGCGACGACGTTCGACGAACCGAAGCTGGAGCCCATCGCGCCGCCGGACGGCGTCAGCGCTGAATTCGACGCGGCTGCAACGCTAGCGTTCGGCGCAGCGCTCGCATTGGTGTCGGCGAAACCTCCGGCCTGCATTCGTGCAACGCCGCGCTCCCAGCGCGACAGCCTGGCGGCATGACGATGATGGCGGTATGCATGATGATGCTTCGCATGATGGCCTGCGTGATAGCCGCGGGCGTGTCGCCCTGCGTGGTGAGGCCGTGCGGAAGCCGGAGAGACGGTGACGACGATGGAAGCCGAACACAGTGCCAGCGCAATGAAACGAAGCGACCGGCCAAACGTAAACAACTGACGCATACTTGATCCTCTGTAACACCCCCACCCTTCCCCTTTGCGTTCGTCTACAAACGAACGCGGGGTGCGCGTTTTGCGTCCGGCTGTGACCAAAGGAAGATTTCATGTGGCGGCGCGGAAACAATTTCGGGGTGATTCCACGTGGATTCGATGGCGAAAAAGAAACTATCCCGCCGCATTGCAGTCGCAGGAATTAACTGCAATTTTGAGCGCTGGTCGCGCAATGAAGTTACGAAAAGACAAGAAAAAAGAGAGGAATCGAAATGCCCTACGCCGTCGCCAAGGATAACGTCCGTCTTCACTACGAAGAGGCCGGAAGCGGGACACCGATCATCTTCCTGCACGAGTTCGCGGCCGACCACACCAATTGGGAGCCGCAGATGCGTTACTTCTCGCGCGGCCACCGCTGCATCGCCTATTCGGCGCGCGGCTATACGCCCTCCGACGTGCCGCCTTCGGCTGATGTCTACACCTACAAGCATTTCTATACCGATGCGCTCGCGGTGCTCGACCACCTCGGCATTGCCAAGGCTCATTTCATCGGGCTGTCGATGGGCTCCTATTCATCGCTGCAGATCGGCCTCAACGCGCCGGAGCGGGCGCTGTCGATGACGCTGGCCGCCGTCGGCTCGGGCTCGTCAATCGAACATCTCGACGCCTTCCGCGCGCAATGCCGGGCCAATGCCGAACAGTATGAGGCGATCGGCTCGGTCGAAGTCGCCAAGGTGACGCGCGAGGCACCGAGCCGGATTCCGTTCCTGGTGAAGGACCCGCGCGGTCATGCCGATTTCTACGCGGCGCTGGCGCGGCACGACGCGAAAGGCTCAGCCAACACCATGCGCAGTTTTCAGGGCGGGCGGCCTTCGATCTACACCATGACAGATGCGATCCGGAAGGTGGCAACACCCGCGCTGATCCTGTGCGGCGACGAGGACGACAATTGCATCGGGCCGAGCCTGTTCCTGAAGCAGCATCTGCCCGCGGCGGGACTGGCGTTCTTTCCAAAGACGGGCCACGTGCTCAATCTCGAGGAGCCGGCTTTGTTCAACGAGGTGGTGGAGCGGTTCATCGCACTGGTCGAGGCCGGGCGGTGGCCGGCGCGCGATCCGAGGTCGTTGGTAGCAGCTACCTAGTACGAGCCTGCTTTGCGTTTTGAGTTTGTTCGCTTGTATGCTTGAGCATCGCTTTGAGTTCTTCATCAAGCGATCGCGGCGAAATTCCGAGTAGGCCAAACCCCGGCGGTCCGCCTGAGGCCGTCGTGTCAATCTGCATAAGATCAATCTGATTGCGCGTGAGCGGCGGGTGCGGCAGGATCTCAGCGAGGCCAGCGACGACATTCCAGAAGGCAAACGGTATTCGCACCAGCGCTGGCTGCAATCCAGCGGTTCGCGCAATGGTCCGCAACAGCTCCTCGTATGAGTAAACGCGCGGGCCGGCCAGTTCGTAGATAGGATTCGGTCTTCGTGTTTGCCGCAGGATTTGTGCGATCGCCGCGGCGACGTCGTCCACGTACACTGGCTGCAGCCTCGTCCTGCCGTCGCCGAATAACGGATAAGCCGGCAAGGTCCGAAGCAGCCTAAGAATTGTCGTGAGGAAGGCGTCGTCCGCCGCGAACATTACCGCCGGGCGGACAACGACTGCGCCAGGGAATGCGGCGTGCACGGCCGCCTCGCCCTCGCCGCGATTGCGAATATAGGGCGAAGCCGATGTGGAGTCAGCGCCTATTCCTGACAGGTGCACAAACCGCTTGATCCCGGCCCGCCGCGCCACTCCAGCGATCCTGGCGGCCGCTTCGACGTGCACCGAACGAAATGTGTCGCCTCCATGCTCTGCGTATAGGCTGATCGCGTTGACGACGCCGTCGGCACCCACAACGGCGGCCTCTACTGAGCGCTCATCATGTGCATCAGCGACGACCTGTTCCGCGTTGTCGCCCTCGGCCTGCGCAGGATGCCGTGAGGCTATGCGCACCCTAATGGTGGAGTCGGTCAAATGACGCACGACGCGACGACCGACAAAGCCAGTTCCGCCAAACACGGTCACGCGGTTCATTCCGCGGTCCATCCCACGATCCTGTGCGACGTTCTGTATTGACCCACCAAGCGCCGCGCGCACTGCCTCAGCGGCCTCCGCGGGCGAACGGCCTTTGTTGAGATGATGCGAGATCAGATCAATCAAAATTTGCGCGGCAGGGCCGACCGTTTGCCACTCTTTCCTAGCTTGATCGATTAGCGGCTGCGCTTCCGTATAGAGCGTTTCCGCCTGTTCGATGATCGGATGTGCCTTATTGAGAAGATCAATCAGCGCCTTGGTCGCTGGCAACGACTGCTCAATTTGTTCAAGCTGCGCATCGCTTAGACCGGAAACGTGACCAATGACTTCCATGAGTAAGTGTTTCAGCATAGTGCAACCTCGCGGGTAGCGACGACTAACTCAAGGCAACCAACCGAAAGTCGGGGCATTGGCAGGCAATACGCCGAGCAAGGCGACCGGTCAATTTCGTGCTGACAATCTCAATAGCTGCCGCGACGGAGGCACGCTGTGGCTGGGTGAGCGGCATGGGGTCAGGCCTCCGGCTCAACAGTGATTGGTGCCACCAGCGTTCTGTTCGGCGACGCGGGCATGAACTCTTTTTTAGTGCACGAGTTCGTTGATGGCCCAAAACGGCGGTCCGGAATGTCTGCTCTTGCGGCGCTGCTGGTGGCTAAGCAGAATCAGCCCCGCTCTGATTCAAGAGTACAAGCCAGCATGAACTAGGGATCTGGGATGATAGAAACGGCTAATGCGCCGGCGCCATCTTCCTCTGTATGGCGCGCGGCTTCATCGCGGCCTGCGCTGGGAGATATTTTGCGACGATGGCGGGATCAATCTGGGCAATAGTGCTGTCCGGCAGACGGGTCCAAGTCTCATCCCGGCCGAGCAGCGAAATGCCGACATAGCCGCGCAGCGTCAAGGTCTGCCCGTCGGGGCTCAAGGTCATCTTAGCGTTGTAGATCTTTCCGTCGCGGGGATCGAGCACGTTGCCGTTCTCATATTTCAGACCATCGCGCTTCATGTCGCGGACGAAGGAGATACCGAGCCAGGGTGCGTTCTTGCGGTCGTCGCTGCACTCCGAACATATCCGCGGGCTTGTACTGCCAGGCTTAGGGAACAGTTTCGCCATCACGCCTTCGAAGATGCCGTTGTGATCAACGATCAGCACGTAAAGCCGGGGCTCGCCGTTCTCGCTCTTCTGCCACAGGCCCGCCGCGGAGGGCTCGGCCGCAGCAGGCCAAGCAGCGGCTGTCCAGAGGGCAAGACCTACGATCAGCGACAGCAATCGCCGAAGCCCGAAAGACAAATTCCGCATCGTTGTCACCTCGACCGATCCGTCGAATTCGATGCCCGCCCCCTTCAATTGCTGAAGACTACGGCCATTTTGCGAGCAGCTCACTTGTTGCGGTGCATGAGACTGGAATTGGCCCAAAGCGGCGTTCCCGTAATGTCTGCTCTCGTGCTGCTGCTGGGGGCTAAGCAGACGTGAGCCCCGAAGGGGCTCGCTGCTTTTATGAGTCCGCGCCCTAGTCACGTGAATCTAAAGTTCGCCACATAAGGTCTGCTGGGCTTTGTGGCAGAAACGTTTGACGGAAGCCAAAA
>Ga0081540_1001882_pt1 | contig 17570 bp, 21 predicted proteins | sample TabmetS2T1R1_FD_71024 | JGI IMG/M metagenome (GOLD analysis project Ga0081540, IMG submission 71024) | Tabebuia heterophylla rhizosphere microbial communities from the University of Puerto Rico - S2T1R1 | ecosystem: Host-associated > Plants > Roots > Rhizosphere ... | reverse complement strand
TGCCGCCACGAAGCCCGTGACAGCCGCGCCCGTTTACTCGATGGCCAAAGCGGCCATCAACAACCTGACCCATGCGCTCGCGTCCGAGCTGGGGCCGCGCGGAATTACCGCGAACGCCGTAGCGCCGGGCTACACGCGAACGGACGCGAACGCCGCCTTCCGAGAGAATCCCGCACTCGTAAAGGCGGTCGAGGCCGACATTGCGCTGGGGCGCTTTGGCGAGCCTTCGGAAATCGCCACCGTCGTGGCTTTCTTGGCTTCCGATGAAGGCCACTGGGTAACCGGCCAGACGATTGAGGAAAGCGGCGGCTACAAGCTCTGACCGCGCCGAAAAACCGAAGGAGAATATATGAGCTACGCAATCATGGGCTTTGGCAAGATCGGTCACGCTCTTGCCAAAGCGTTTGCCCGCAATGGCATTGAAGTGTCCGTTGCAACCACACGCGACCCGGAATGCTTTGCATCTGCTGCGGCCGCGATCGGACCCACGATCATTCCCAAAAAACTTGCGGACGCGGTCAAGGCGGACATCGTCTTTTTGGCTGTCCGTTTCGAGGCGCACCCGGATGTCGCGAAGGCGCTCCCCACCTGGCAGGGGAAGACCATCGTCGATGTGACCAATGCCTACGGCGTGCCCCCTGAGGAACTGGGAGGAGAGCCTTCTTCCAAGGTCGTCGCGCAGGCCTTCACTGGGGGACGACTGGTCAAGGGCTTCAACCATTTGGTCGCCGCGGTCCTTGACCAAGACCCGGCGGTACATGGTGGCAGGAGAGTCGTGTTCCTGGCGAGCGACGATGACGCTGCCGCAGCGGAGATTGGTGAGCTTGCGGAAAATCTCGGTTTCGCGCCAATCAACCTTGGCGGGCTTTCGGAAGGTGGGCTGCTAGTCCAGGCGCGCGGAAATAGCTGGGGTCCACTGATCTTTAAGGACTTGGTCAAGTTCGACGGATGAACACGACGTCCCCACCGGCAGGGAACGCAACGCACGCGATCTGATCGCGCGCAATCCGATCCGAGGGAAATGGAGAAATTCCTATGAGTACGGAGAAGAACGTCCAGACCGTGAAGGACTTCTTCGCCGCGATCGGCCGCGGCGACAGGGAGGGTCTGCTGGCGCTGGTCGCCGAAGACATTGAATGGATCATCCTGGGCGAGGACTGGCCGCTCGCCGGAACGCGCCACGGACACGCGGGCGGACTTCGTAAAGACGCATTCCGAAAAGGTGGAAACGTCATGTATGGAGGTCCGCGAATTCGTGGCGCAGGAAGACCGGGTTCTGGTCGTCGGCTTCGCCAGCGGGAGAATAAGACGTTCGAGGACGATTGGATCTTCGCCATTACCGTTCGAAACGGCAATTTGGCGAACATCCGGGAGTATATCGACACGCCAAGCACTGGCGCGGGCGTCCGAAATGGACCGAGGGCGGCCAGTTCGTGCTTCACGCCAAAACACTGCATTGTGTTCAGTTGTGAATCGGCGTTGAAAAACGACCCCCATGAAATGAAGTCTTTCGATCACCTGAGGCGCCGATCGGCTTCAAAACCTGGCACCGATTTACAACCAACCCGCGCAAACCCCGTAGGAGGACGTGATTTGCCCACATTAACATATGGCGGGGGAACGCTTCCCAAGGGGGTCCGCTCGCGCATGATCCATGGGGTCAATGGGCTCGATGTCCATATTCTCGAGGCCGGTCACGAAAACCCCGGCCGACCGCTCGCGCTCCTTCTGCACGGCTTTCCGGATTTGGCTTACGGCTGGCGACACCTGATCCCAATTCTGGCTGGCGCCGGGTACCTTGTCGTGGCGCCCGACCAGCGGAGTTTTGGCCGCACCACCGGTTGGGTGAACGGCTATGACGTCCCGCTTGCGCCCTTCAGCCTCTTGAATGCGACGCGCGACGCCCTCGGATTGGTTTCGGCGTTGGGCAATCGGCGTATCGCAATGCTCGTCGGGCACGATTTCGGCTCGCCCGTAGCGGCCTATTGCGCGCTAGCTCGACCTGGCGTTTTTCCCTCCGTGGTGCTGATGAGCGCTCCGTTCCCTGGCCCCCCGGCGCTTCCGTTCAACACCTCAGAAAGCGAGGCAGCGTCGGTTCAACCGAACACTGAAAATCAAAAGTTAGCGGCCGCGCTGGCGGCGCTCGATCCGCCCAGAGTGTATTATCAGCAATACTTGAGCACGCGGCAGGCGAATGATGACTTGTGGCACCCCCCTCAAGGCCTGCACGCGTTTCTTCGTGCATTTTTCTACGTTAAGAGCGCTGACTGGCCGGGCATCCGTTGAAAGCGCGAACCGCCATAGAACTTGCACAAATGCCCACCTATTACGTCATGGATCTCGGGAAGACGATGCCCCAGACCATCGCTCTATTCCAACCTTCCGCCGCCGAAGTCCTGGCCTGCAAATGGCTAACCGAACCGGAACTCGCAGTGTACACGGAGGAGTATGGGCGCACTGGGTTTCAAGGCGCCCTGCAGGCTTATCGCGTCTTTTCCGATCCTGACCTAAACGCTGAGTTGCGACTGTTTTCGGGCAAGACGATCGATGTCCCGTCGCTCTTCATCGGCGGGAAGAGCGATTGGGGCACGTATTCGGCGCCGGGCGCGCTCGATCTTATGAGGGCGAAGGCGGCGACGGGGATGGGTGGCCTCGAGCTGATCGACGGCGCCGGTCACTGGGTCCAACAGGGACAGCCGGTTCGGCTCAGCACGCTCCTGCTCGCCTTCATCAAGGAGGTAGGTGGGGCGAATCACACCAGCGATTAGTCACCGACTCATAAACCGCATCCAGACTTTGGTGGCGGCGACTTTGACGAGGTCAACTGCCGTTCGAAGCCAGCGTGGATGCAATGGAAGGAAAGTTCATCATGAAGAATCGCATCTTGTTTTCCGCGCTGTTCCTGATTGTGTCGAGCATCGGCGTCAGTGCACAGGAGACCCGTACCCTTGTCGATGCCACTCCCCGGACGGCGATCATATCTGCCTACGAGCCGGAATGGATGGAACTGCGCGCGGCTCTGCACGAGCCAACCCAATACGTCATCGGCCGGACGACATTCTTGACGGGCACGATCGAAGACAAGCCCGTATTACTATTCCTCTCCGGGATCAGCATGGTGAATGCTGCCTTGACGTCACAACTCGCGATCGACCGCTTCAATGTGTCGAGAATTGTATTCTCCGGTATAGCCGGCGGGGTGAATTCCGAGCATTCTATTGGCGATGTTGTCGTTCCAAGCCAGTGGAGCGAGTATCTCGAATCAGCTTTTGCGCGGGAGACCAAGGAGGGCTATGTACTCCCGTCATTTCAATCGAAGACGGTCAAGAACTTTGGCATGATCTTCCCCCAGCCTGTGCAGATCGCTCGCCTCAATGCAGAGCCTGAGAAGCTCCAGTGGTTCCCCACCGATGCCAAACTGCTCGCCCTGGCGCGCAAGCTCGCAGGCGCCGTCCATCTGGGTTCATGCACGGCTGAAAAGAGGTGCCTCGCCCAGCAGCCGAAGGTTGTCATCGGCGGAAACGGCGTGTCGGGGCAGGCGTTCGTGGACAACCGCGTATTCCGCGAATACGTCCGGAGCACGTTCAGTGCCGAAGTCGTCGACATGGAAAGCGCTGCCATCGCTCACGTGGCCTATGTCAATAGCAGTCCGTTCATCGCATTTCGCAGCCTTTCTGATCTTGCCGGGGCCGACCCGGACCAGAACCACGAGGATGTTTTCGAGAAGCTCGCGTCCCAGAACTCGGCGATGGTCGTCAAGGCCTTCATCAAGGAGCTGCCGTAAGTAGCCTGGTCCGCCAAGCTCTTGTGGCATTTGCCCATCGAGCCGCCAGCTAAGGCGGAAGATCTATACGCCGACGGCATGGCGCAAGTTCGAATGGACACGTGGTCGAGGGCGGAGTGGCAGGACCTCGCCCCGTTTGCCCTGCCGGGCGGCTACGCCAACATCTGGGACCGGATGACCGCGAACAGGTGGCGGCGGCCTATGGCGGCAATGGCGCCCGGCTCCGGGTCCTAAAGCACCGCTTCGATCCGATGGGGTCTTCACGTCCGCCGCTCCGCTGCCGGAGGGATGAATCGGTCCCGTTACGGAGCCGGCAGTCAAATGCAAGGCGACTTGCGCAAAGCGAACGAAAATGCCTGGCATACCCGAAGAATTACAAAAAGAAGGAGCCATCAATGAAGCTTGAGAACAGGACGATTCTCATTACCGGGGGAAGCAGCGGCATCGGCTTTGAGCTGGCGAAGCAGATTCTTGAGCGCCGGAATACTGTCATTATAACCGGCACAAGTCAGGAAAAGCTTGAAGGTGCGAAACGGGCACTTCCCGCTGTCCACACTTTCAACAGCGACGTTGGCGATCCCACCGCAATATCTGCGCTGTACGATCAGGTGGTTGAGAAGTTTCCAGCGCTCGATACTCTCATCAACAGCGCCGGGATTCAGCGCGTGCAGAAGTTCAACCTGGACCAGGGTCTGGAGGACGTCACGCGCGAAATCGAAGTCTGCTTCAGCGGGCCGGTTCGGATGATCACACAGTTTCTGCCCCATCTTAAGACCCGCAAGGACGCGCTGGTCATCAATGTTTCGTCGAGCGCTGCCCTCATCCCTTTTCCCATATCGCCGGTATATAGCGCGGCGAAGGCCGCCCTGCACTCATTCACCGAGTCTTTGCGCGTGCAAATGGCATTCACCGATGTGACGGTAATCGAGCTGATCCCGCCTGCTGTTGATACACTGCATTATCGAGAGGCGGCCTTCCAAAGAGAAGCGAAGCTGCCGAAAGGAATGGACGTGGCGGTGTTCGCCAACAAAGCCATTGCCGGCATCGAGGCGGGAAAGCTGGAGGTTCGTCCAGGCGTTGCTAACGTAATGAAGATTCTGAGTCGGATTGCTCCGGAGTTCACGCTCAAGCAGATGGCGAAGATGATCCCGTCATTAGGTCCCGGCCCCAAAATTACAGGAGCTAAGCCCTCCAGCACCGGCGCCAGGGCCTGAGCTACGAAGAAAAAACTCCAACCCTCTCGCCGGTCATGTTCGGCTCTGTCCCGTCTTCTTCGCCGTCGTTAGTTCCCGGCCTCTGTACGGGCCCAGTTTTGAAAGCGCGGGCCTATTCGGTACCAACTGAAACCAGCCCCTAATGGAGACTTGTGAATGGTGAACTTCACTCCCTCGCGCACTATGCTCTGGATGAGTTTTGGCCTTTCGATGTGGATCAGGAATCTCGGTCCACATGACGTCAATGGCCGGGATGTCGAGGTCAACCGGCAGATGATATTCCGCGAGCGTCGAGTTCATGATGCGGCCGGTGCGTTCAGCGAATAGGGTCTCTTCGGTGAGAGCCAGCCCTATGCTTATGATGATGCCGCCTCGAAACTGACTGGCGGCAGTTTTCGGATTGAGAATGCGCCCCGTATCGAACGATCCCAGCCAGCGCGAAATGCGCATCTCACCGGTCACCTCGTTCACGCGCACTTCGCAAAACTGCGCGCAATGGGAGTGCATGGAGTATTTTATCAACTCGAGCGGGCCGGCATCGAACTTGCCGCAGACGGGCTCAAACGGATGCTAAGTGATGTTGCGGATGGCAAAGGCTTGGTCTTGATCGCGAGGGCTGATGGTGTCGCCGTTGGCTTTGGCTGCGTGCTCAATCGACGACCCCGCCTGCGCTATATAGATTCCTGTAACAGATTGACGCTTAGGATGCGGACGGACATCCCGAATATTTCCTTACCGCGACGATGCTAGCATCGTCTCTGCCGCGTCTGAAGTCGCGATAGAGGACACCGGCAATGAGGCTCGGATGGGCACCCATCAGGCCCGGGTATTCGCTCAGGTCCCAACGGGTCGTCAAGCCGTCGCTGTGCAGGATTACCGTTGGCGTGTCGCGATAGGGGTATTGGTATGCGCGGATGCGGGGGGCGAGGCGGCCAGCCGTGCCGTTGAACGAGGCCATCCGGCGTACGTCCGCGCCATCGATCAGGGCAGCCGATATGTTGCCGACGCCAACGAAATTGACGTTGCCTCGTTTCGCATCCGGCTCGAAGCGTGCGACGGCCACTGCAGCTCCGCAGGTCGCTCCCAGTGCGCCGTGGACACGTTGAACGATTTCCTCGGGCGCCACTTTGGCACTTTCGCGAAGAACTTCGATGGCGCGCATGGCCGCCTGGTGGGCCCTGAGACCATGCCCGACGCCATCCGCAAGTAACGCGACGAGTTTCTCATCGATTGGTGCGACGGCCCAGCCGTCACCGCACACGACTTCGCCGGGATAAGGTACGCAGAGACCAGACACGATGTAGCGTCTTGATCGATCCGGCCGGTCCTCAGATTTCCTGACCCTTGCGAGAATGGCCGTGCCGTGGCCCAGGCGCGAGCTGACCGCGAACACGCTTGCGGCTCGGTGTGCGGCGCCGAGGCCGGTCCCCGCGCTGCCTGCGGTGGAGTAACCATCGGCGAGAGCCTTCGGCACGTCGGCGATGCCGGGCCCCTTGTCCAGCGCAAGGAGCTCAACACCCGTGCCTTCACTATCATCAAACGCGCCGATGGCGATCTCTCCGCCGCCGGCGTGCTTTATCAGGTTGGTCGCAAGCTCTGTTGCCACGAGTGCGACGCGCCCGATGTCGCCCTCGCAGAGACCCTGCTGCGACGCGGCCTTGCTTGCGAGACGTCGCGCTTCGGCAACGCGGGAGCGCTCGGCAACGACCACCAACATCGGGATCCCAATGATTTCAGGCCGGTTTCCAACGCACCAGCGTCACCTTCGTTCCCTTGCCGAGCGCGGATTCGACGTAGAACTCGTTGCTCAACCGCTTCGAGCCAGGCATCCCCATGCCGAGCCCGCCGCCAGTCGAGTAACCATCTTGCATGGCCAGCGCGATGCGGCAATGCCCGGCCCCCGATCCTCAAACGAGTACCGCGAGGTCTACGAATATGCCAGCGCCGCGGCAAGCTCGAAGAGATACACGCGTCTGATCTTCGTGCAGAGGTCCTTATCTCGCGCGTGGAAAGTGTGCCCAGCCGAAATCCGACCCATTGTGCGAAAAACGTCGTTGGCAAAGGTATCGACTTCGTCCGATGTCGCGGTGGAGTCTTCGGAGGGGAGGGTGGCAAGGTGCGTTTAGTCAAACTCTCGCCGCGGTGGCTTTCTCCGCGTGTGGGGAGCGAGCCCTATGACCCACCGCAAGACGACCCGCCACAGAGGGATGCAGCGGAAAATGACGCGTCTGGGCTTCGTCGGACCCAATCCGCCGGCCGATCTGCACGAAGTCTCGGCGAGCTGTGAAGGAACGCTACCAGCTTATTGCGGATGCATCGAAGCGGGAGGCCTGTGTGCGCTGGCGTCCGCCACCGCGCGGTTTCTGGTTCCGTCTTAACCGCTTCCGCTGACCGGCACCGCTACTCAACGACAGACGTCGGCTTCAGGTTACCTTCTCACCCTACGTCATTCGGCTTTTGAGGTTACCGCGTAGCGCTCGCCAGAGTTACTGACGGAGGCCACACCTGTCGGCCGAGACCTGGCGGCTATCGTTTGGATGGGGAGGATGCGGGGATAGGGCATCTGCCGTTAGGTCGCGCCTCCCACTAGGCGCCGATCCTGCACCCGCATCGATTTTGGTCCCTCAAATAGGCATTATCAGGACTAAGATAGTCTTGTCTGCTTTAGGGAGCAAGGACCTCCGTTGCGGATGTCGGGGATCTCTTCCTCAATCAGGAGCGGACATGCCCGGTGCCTGCTCGGCTAAAGTCGTCGGCGCTCGCTGGCGCAGCCGGTCGCGATCGCGCAGACGTCGTGATGTGGTCGCGCCCTACTGGTCGGGCGGCGAGCGTGGTGCGCCCATATTTGCGCCCCGGCCACTTTTGCTTACCCGCCATAAAATCAGCCCTTGTCGCTGAGAGCTTTCCGTGTACGTTCATCGCCATAAGATGTGACAGATTGTGAGGAGGAGCATCATGAAAGGCGCGTTCACGAAATTGGCAATATTTTCCTTCTTCGCCATTGCGGCCATGATGCTGCCGCGCATCGCGCTGGCGCAGAGCGAACTCGTCGGAACATGGAAGCTTAACGTCGAGAAATCGAAGTTCAATCCCGGGCCAGCCCCGAAGAGCAGCGTCTTGACCTACGAAGCGGTGGGTGAGGGCGTGAAGGTGGCGGTTGAAGGCGTAAATGCGCAGGGCAATCCAACAAAGTCCGTCTTTGGTCCATTCACCAACGACGGGAAACCTTCGCCCGTGACCGGGGTGCCCGACTTTAACGAAAGCACCTACAAGAAAGTCAATGACACGACCGTGGAGTTCGTCAGGTTGAAGGATGGGAAGGAAGTTCAGAGAGGAACCCGCGTTGTGTCAACCGATGGCAAGACTTTGACATTCACTACTAAGGGCGTCAACGCGAGCGGGCAGCAGATCGACAACGTAGCCGTTTACGAGAAGCAATAGCTTCCTCAAACGGGTCCTGAGTACGAACCGCACCGTGGCGTCGCTCTAATCCACTTGAGACATCGAATAATCCACTGACCGGGTTAGAGCCCGGCAATCGCGTGAAGGTGAATGCCTTTGTCTGCGAGGCGCTTGGCTCCCCAGTCGGAAAAGCCCAAACAAGCAAGGTCGACGCGTTGGCCGCCAGCTTGCTCGACCAGATTGACCGCCGCCGGCGCAGAGCGGTTCGCGCCGAGCTCGTGGCGGCACTCTACGAACAGGGCAAGGTGCACCACGTCGGCGTCTTCCCAGCGCTCGAGGACCAATTGATCAGCTTCACAACGAACGGGTACGTGGGCGACCCCGACAGAACCGTTGCGTTGGTTCGGGGTTTGACTGAGCTCTCTCGCCCGGGGTCGTCGCCAGCGACATATCATTCGAGCCGGTCGAGGTCATCGGCCGCCCGCCGCTCATGCGCTATGGACGATGGAGCAGCCAATCATGACGACGACATCCGAGCCCTCGTCCCGACCATGGGGCGCGGCGAGGTAACGCCAGGGAGAATCAGCGAACGCCGCCGCAACGGCTGAGCGCAATCCGCCAAACGACAAAGCACGGCAGCACGCGAGGCTCCGCTCAGCGGTAGCGCCGCATCAAGCAGGCATTCCGCAGCATCAGGCAGCCGAGACGGGAACTCCCCGTCGCGCCCGGTGTTCCCCCAACAGTTCCGTGCAATGACATGTTGCTGATACCCATGCGCAGGCTTGCTGCACTTTCTGTTTTCGGGTTTGGACTGGCAAGCGTCGCCGTTGCTGAGCCAGAGTCGGACTGTGGTCGAGCGTACAAGGACATGCTGACCACGATTGAGCGCAAAAAGCCCACGCTATCCGCTGAGGCCCAGGTTGCCCTGCAGCGCACGGCCTTGCGCATTTACGACGCCTGCCTAACCGGGCACCTGGAACGCCCTGGCCACCTGTTCGACAAATTGGATCGCACCCGATACTGACCCACACGTTTCGGCGGCCTCCCCAGGGGGGCCGATTTCCGACCCCATACGCGCGCGAGCACGCCGTCCTGCGACGGCGCTTGCGTGATGTCATCTTCGTCTAACCTGTCCCGGCGTAAGCCCGAGCGCTTTGACGGCGGCACAAGGGCTCGGTTGCCGTCATTCTGAGCGCACGTCGGAACGTTATTCAGAACGGCAAGTTTGATCCGAGAGAACAGCAAAAGGAGTTCTTTCGTGAAACTTGCAATCGCAGGACTGCTACTTGCCATTGGCGCAGGTAGCGCCATAGCTCAAACTGCAAGCCCGGGCACGTCGACAGCCCCCGATAGCGCTGGGACCGGAACGGCGCCCGGAACCGCCGCTCCTTCCGAACGCCCGCGGACGCAAGGAAACATCCCGGCGACGACGCCAGGCGGTCCGAAGGCTTCTGAGAGCAGTGGGCCAGATCCATCAAAGCCGAGTGCCCCCACCAGTCCTGACAAGTCAGACCCGTCGCCTAAATAAGTAGGATGATGCGGCGCACGCGGCCCCAAAGCGAAGGGCGCCGCGTGGCCGGGCGCCCTTGCTGAGATTGGCGCGCTCAAAGTGGTGCGGAACTTGAGCGCACGATTCCTCCGAGCACAGCTTGCCAAAGGTCCAAGGCAATGCCGAGAAGACGTTGGGCCAACCCGCATAGAAGGGTAGTACCTCGGCGGCCTGCGCCTGCGTGAGCCCATTGTCTATCGCGCGGTTCAGGTGATGGGGCATCTGGGCAACCTGCCCATTGGCGATCAGCGCCGCGACCGTCACGAGGCTTCGATCGTGTGGGGCCAAATCCGGGCGTAGCGTAGACCGAGCTTGGGAGGAATTCGGCCAAATACGGCGCGCTGTCCGCGAGGGAGGGAAAGGTCACGGTGAGCGGGGACAGTTCTGGCCTCGGCTCGGTTGCCTTGAGTGGCACATAGCGCTCCACGCTCAAGGAACTTTGTTCCAGCATTGACGGTTGCTGTAAGGGATTGTGCCCTGACCTAATCCATGTCCTGATGGCTCTCTTTGAGTGTTGCAGGACTTGCATCATTCCCGGGGTTCCCCGATAGAGTGCCGAGTGACGATAGGTGAGCGTCCATGAGCCTTTCTGAGCGGCCGCGGGTATCGTCGGGACTTTCCGGCCTCGACGACATCCTCAGTGGCGGCCTCGACACCCCACTGTTTGTATTTGGTGGAGGGGCGCCCGGGAACGGGTAAGACCACGCTCGGGCTCCATTTTCTTCTGGACGGGATTAAGAGGGGCGAGAAGGGTTTTTATATCACCTTGTCCGAAAGCGAGACGGAGCTACGCCTCGTCGCCGCGCGCCACGGCTGGTCGCTGGAGAATGTGGACATCTTCCAGCTGGTGCCTCCGGAAGCCAGCGTCGGTCCCGATCAGGAGCTCACCCTGTTTCATCCTGTGGAGACCGAGCTGAGCGAGACGACGAAATTGATATTCGATCAAGTGCGCCAGATCGAACCAAGCCGCGTCGTATTCGACAGCCTTTCCGAAATGCGGCTCCTGGCGCAAAGTTCGCTGCGATATCGGCGGCAGATTCTCGCTTTGAAGCACTTTTTCGCCGGCCGCAAATGCACCGTCCTGCTCCTCGACGATCTCTCCTCCCATGCCGATGACCTGCAACTACACTCCATCTCTCACGGCGTGATCCTGCTGGAGCAACTCGCCCTGGACTACGGTGCCGAACGCAGGCGGCTGCGAGTGTCGAAGATGCGCGGTATCGCCTTTCGTGGCGGATTCCATGACTTCACCATCGAGCACGGTGGCCTTTCCATCTACCCTCGCCTGGTCGCCGCTGAGCACCACAAAGAGTTCCTTGGCGAGCCGACACCGAGTGGCAGCGGGGAGCTCGACGCTCTTCTCGGTGGCGGTCTGCACCGCGGAACGAGTGCTCTCCTCATTGGAGGTGCAGGTGTAGGAAAATCCACGGTCGCTTTGACATATGCCGTGGCGGCAGCGAACCGCGGTGAGCATGCCGTGATCTTCGCCTTCGATGAAGGCCTCGGCACGGTCTATGCGCGCTGCGACTCCCTAAATATTCCGCTTCGCAATCTCGTCGAAATCGGGCGCATCGGCATCCAACAGATCGACCCGGCAGAGATGTCGCCGGGCGAGTTTGTCTCGCGGGTCCGAGCTGCTGTGGAGCAGAGCCACGCGCGGGTGATCGTGATCGACACGCTTAATGGTTACCTGAATGCGATGCCTGATGAGCGCTTCCTGGTGCTCCAGATGCACGAGCTGCTGAGCTACCTGAACCAGCTCGGCGTGGTGACCATCCTCCTCCTCGCGCAGCACGGGCTCATGGGCCCCATGCAAACCCCCTTCGATATCAGCTATCTGAGCGACACCGTTGTGATGCTCCGATACTTTGAGGCTGAGGGCGAGGTGCGGCGGGCAATATCCGTCGTGAAAAAAAGAAGCGGGTTACATGAGACCAAGATCCGTGAATTCCGACTAGGTTTTGGTGGATTGCAGGTCGGGCCGCCCCTGACAAATTTTCGCGGTGTCTTCACAGGAACACCAACCTACGTTGGCAATGCCAAGCCATTATTGCCGGACGCCAATGACAGTGCCTGAAAGCGCGAGCGAGCTTGTCCTGATCCTCGCGCCGACCGGCCGCGACGCAGTGGCGGCGGAGCAGCAGCTGCGAGCCGCGGGGCTTGAAAGCGTTGCTTGCGCCGGCATGGCGGACTTGGTGTGTCGTCTCCGGGCGGGGGCCGGCGTCGCCCTGGTGGCCGAGGAAGCCTTCGTTGGTGAAAGAACCGATGACCTGCGGGGGTGGCTCGCTGCACAGCCGCCTTGGTCGGATTTTCCACTTCTTATTCTGACTAGTCAGCAAATTTCACGTCGCCTCCACGCCTATCGGCTTGAACTCATGCACGTCTTCGCAAACGTTTCGCTGCTCGAGCGCCCGCTCTCGGCGGTATCGATGATCAGTGCTGTGAAAGCTGGTCTGCGCGCGCGCCGCCGTCAATACGAGGTGCGCGGCCATTTGGTTGCGCGAGAGCAGGCTGCTGAGCATTTGGAAAAACTCGTGCACGACCGCACCCGGCAGCTACTGGAGACCAACAAACGGCTACGCGCGGAGATGGCGGAGCGAAAGCAAGCCGAAACGGCTCTGCAACAAGCGCAAAAGATGGAGGCGGTGGGTCAGATGACTGGCGGCATCGCTCACGACTTCAACAACCTCTTGACCGCCATAGTCGGCAACCTCGACTTGGCCGTCAGGCGGGTGCAGGACGAAAAGATTCGTCACTGGCTTTCTGGCGCACTGCAAGCCGCCCAGCGCGGGGCGAAGTTGACCGCCCAGCTTCTCGCATTTGCCCGCAAGCAACGTATGCAAGCCCAGCCCACCGATCTAAACGCCCTTGTTTCCGGGATGGGAGATCTGCTGGTGCGCACCATTGGATCCACGGTGCGTATTGAAACTTCATTGCAACATGGACTCTGGCCGGCGATGGTCGATCCGAGTCAGGTCGAGCTGATCATCCTCAATCTGGCGCTAAACGCACGAGACGCCATGCCCGGGGGTGGCTTACTCCGCATTGCGACAAAAAACTCGGGGCACGATGATCCTGATCGGCCGCAAGCAATTGGCTTGGCCGGCGATTTCGCAAGTGTGACAGTAAGCGACACCGGCACTGGCATGCCTGACGACGTTAGGGCCAGAGCGTTCGAGCCCTTCTTTACGACGAAACCCCCTGGAGCCGGTACAGGGCTTGGCCTCAGCCAAGTCTATGGGGTCACTCGGCAATTGGGTGGTCACGTGGACATCGAGAGCCACGTTGGCAAAGGTACCACCATCCGAATCTACTTTCCCCGGACGGCAGAAGCAGTAGGACGCCAGACCGCTGAGAGTGTGTTGGAGCAGCTACCCTCTTCGGGCGCTGCCAGCGTTCTCGTCGTCGACGATGACCCCGACGTGCGCGCCTTTACCGTTTCCTGCTTGGAGAGCCTCGGCTACGAGGTTCGAGTTGCTGATGGAGGGCATGCAGCCCTCACCATACTCGGCGGACGCGAAAGCATCGATGTCTTGTTGATCGATGTGATCATGCCGGAAGTACAAGGTCCGGAAGTCGCGCGGCTTGCCCTCGCGAAGCGTCCGGAACTCCGCATTCTCTTTATGACCGGGTACGTTGCCGAGGCAGGCGATGCAATCAACCGCCAGCACGTGCTCTCAAAACCCTTCACGGTGACCGAATTGGCGTACAAGCTTGAGGAGGTGCTGCGAGCGGAGCACCCAAAACTCGAGAACGTCATTCCTATTCGGCGCAAGCCCGGCGCTGGCTAGCAGCTTAAATGCCCTTAATGCATCCAGGGCTTGCCGCAAGTTCTCCAGCGCGTAGGGCTTCGCCAGGACGGCCGCGCTTGGGTATCGCCGCTGCGTCTGGCGGCCGTCATAGCCCGTCGCAAGCGCAAAGCGAATACCCTTCCCCTGAAGGGCGTCGGCAAGTGGCCAGACCGGCTGCCCTCGAAAGCTCACATCCAGTATGGCGGCATCGAAAAGAGTGCCATTGGCCCTGTCGAGACCCTCGGCCACACTTGACGCCTGGGCCGCGACCGTGCACCCAAGCTCGTCCAGCAGATCCACCAGCAGCATGGCGATGAGCGGCTCGTCTTCGACGACTAGAAGGGACCAGTTCGACGACATGTTTGATGAGGCTTTAGCCAACTCCGCAGCCCACGTAATGTCGAATCAGGGCCTTTTCCGTACTTGCGCCGAAATCGCGGTCGTCACCCCCTGCAGGCGCTTCACGGGCTCGCCCGACGTTCCCTTCTCTCAGAATAGCCATGGGGGCTGAACCTCGGTGGATGGTAGGTTACTGTGCCATTGCCATCACGCCAACCGGGCGGCTTCCTGCTCGGTAGGAAGGCGCCCCTCGGCCGTCAGGTGATCGATCACGCGGGGGAGATGCTCACTCAAGGTGGCAAGCAACTCATCACGCTCCATGCCTGTCTGCTGCATGAGATCCTTGATCCCGTCCTCGCCGAGTGCGGCCTCTAACTTCTCTGGTGCTATCGGACCATTCCGCTCACGCCCGACCCAGCTCGCCGTGCCCGCCCCGCTCGATATCGTGGACCGTATTTCCGACGCCGAGGCTCAGGACGGTATAGCGCGACAAACTTGATGAGAGTTCTCATCTTGTTTGTCGGCGTCCAGGACGGGGCCAGGCACTGATCCGCCACCAAATATGGTGCGCAGTAGACCAGCGAGACCGCGCGACACGGTCGGCCAAAAGCTTATCAAAAGAAATGGTTTTTCTTTTAGCGGCCTTTGTGATTGTTCGGCCTATTGTTATGCCCGGTGCGCGCCAACCCCGAGTGGGCCTGTCCTGATACCGACGCTAACGGCTGAGCCGGCAATTCTCGGGCCGACACACCCAGCAGCTACAACCCAATACGGCCATCATCCGTGCCCGCTCCAATGTGCGCTCTGCCCGATCCCAGAACCGCGGCGCGGCCTGGGCCTATGATCTTGCCCAATGGCGGCAATAGCGGCCTCGCGAGTGCCCGCGTTACACGTCGGCTTTCCCACAGATAGCCGACTCGACCGTCACAGTCACATGGAGCGCGACCTGGGAGATGTCGGGCCGCAGCCCAGTCAGTGACGATGTTCACCTGCAGCTGTGCCGAGCCTGGTTAGTTCTCAACCAACAAGGCAATGGCCATGAACAGCGCGGCTACAGCCCAATAGCACCGGCAAACGAGGTGAGGAAACTGGAGGACTGGATGAAATAAGCGCCGGCTCAATGTCGCTTCCCGAGCTGCTCCAGGAGCCACTAATTCTGCCACCAAGATCAGACCTGCGCACGTTCTTGGCGCGCTCTTGCTTTTCTAGCAACTCCACCAAACGAGCAAGATCTGGTGGCAGAGAGCCCGGTATGTTGAGCAGTTCCCTCAACTTTTTTCCCTAATAGCTTGGGTGTCGCAGCTTGGTTGAGCATTTGTCCGCCTACCTTTGATCGGCCAACGCGGAGCGCTTTAGCGCGGTTCCTCACAAAGCGTGGCGTCTTCACCAGCGGCGGACCCCACTAAGGGCGCGTTGAGTTCAAGCTGGCCCTCGTTGCGCCTGTGCGCGCTCGGGTGCGACATTTGAGGGGGACTATCTGCCAGTCGTGGCGCGCGAGGACGGTCTTGAGGTCGCGATCGAACTGCTCCCGATAGGAAGCCGAAACTTCCAGCCGGAACGCGTCGTAACGGGTCGTCACGATCTTGCGTGCTACCTCGCGCGGCGAGCCGGCAATGAAGCGGGGCAACAGCTCTCCTTTGCTATCTCTGACGGTCCACACAATAGGCACGGCACGCGCTCCACAGAGTTCCACTTGCTGCGAGTACGGGCCGACAAGCGACTTGGTTTCTGCGTGGCATCTCAAACATCCGTGACGGAGCGCAAGCCGTGCCCTCGCGCGCGCACGCGTAGCGTTCAATTTCGAGGATCCAAACGACTTGGCGCAGCTCGTGCAGCCATCGCGCTTCGACGCACGGCGCCTGCATCGGTGCTGGCGAGCGCTCGAGTGCTTACGAGTTCAGCGCAGCAGCTTCAACAGCACGCCGATAATGGCCCATGTAACTAGGCGACTTGCCCCCGATACAATGCACGGCCGGTCCGGAGTAGACTGGTAGCAGCAAACGCAGCGCAGGAAAAAACACATCGTCGCTTTGGGCGCGTATCTGGCCCATGACATGACATTCGTTTATTACCCAGCTCTCCCGTCATTGTGCGCGGGTAGTGCGCCGATGAACCGAGCCAGTTCTTTCTCAAGAGCTGCCAGCCAAGCGAGTAGCCGTTCAGCCTCGCCGACGCGGCATTCGCCGTTCTCTTCGATGCTTGCGAGAGCGTCCTTGATGTTCTCGATCTGTTTTTGCAATGGGGTCATGGGGCTTTGCTCCCAACAGCGCGCTCGCATTACTCCTTGGTCAGCGCGGCGATCAATGCTTCGATGCGCTTGATCATCTCCAGCCTGCATTCGGCTTTCCGTTTCATTTGGCCTGGTCCTGGTTGTGAAGGCCGAATCGTCGACGTTTGTGCCCGCACCACTACGCGCGAGTTTGCTGGGGTAACAAGGACACGCTCCAGCGTCGCTCAGCAAGATCGTTGCCAGGCGCACGCATGGGTCGCCGCCTATAGGGCCTGCCACACGCCGAACTGCTTGATAGGGCCAAGGCGCTGCCTGTCATCCCCGAAAAGGGGAGAGCGCACGCGCGAGACCCCGTAGCCCCAATTTTACACCTGTACGCATGTGCGCGGCATGGGCTCGACCGCGCGGTATTTTAGGACTGAACAATGGCTGGACGATGGCGCACCCGCAGAAGATGCGGGGCGAAGACCAGGAAAGGGCGACCCTGCGTCGCCAAGGCGCGCCGAACGGGCGGTGCCAGTATCACGGCGGCTCGACATGGCCACGGACTGAGGCTGACTGGCGAAGCATCGCGGCGCGCTGTAAGGCTCGGGGTAACTGAGGAAACTAAGGAGGCGTCGGCTGGCTGCGCGTGACGAGCACCATCGATATCCCGGAATCGGAGCTCAGCGAGGAGTTCATATGCGCCGCGGGACCCGGCGGGCAGAACGTGAACAAGGTTTCGACCGCCGTCGAGCTGCGCTTCGATGTGGCCCGTTCGCCAAGCCTGCCTGCCGCCGTCCGCGCGCGGCTGATGCGGCTTGCCGGCCGGCGGCTGACGAAGGACGGCGCGTTGGTCATCCGCGCCGAGCGGTTCCGGAGGCAAATGCAGAACCGGGAGGGCGCGCGCGACCGCCTCGCCGAGCTGGTGCGGCGAGCGACGTTTGTGCCGCGGCCACGCATTGCGACACGACCAACACGGGCCTCAAAGGAGCGCCGCATCGAGGCGAAGGTCAGGCGGAGCACGATCAAACGTCGGCGGAGAGCCAAGCCGGAGCTTGAGTGATCAGGTATCGTGCTGAACCGGCGGGTCGCAGGCGCCTACCGCTCGACATACATGGATTCCTTCACGAAGATCTCGACAGGGACGTCGCAAAACGGCCGCCGCGGTCAGGCGGCACCTGGATTAGCTAGTGTAGCTGCGAATATAAGCCCTGCGATTGATACGACGACGAAATGAACAGCCATGAAAATTAGACGCGCCGTGACGAGTGCGGGGTTA
>Ga0081540_1001881_pt1 | contig 17573 bp, 12 predicted proteins | sample TabmetS2T1R1_FD_71024 | JGI IMG/M metagenome (GOLD analysis project Ga0081540, IMG submission 71024) | Tabebuia heterophylla rhizosphere microbial communities from the University of Puerto Rico - S2T1R1 | ecosystem: Host-associated > Plants > Roots > Rhizosphere ... | reverse complement strand
CATGCCGATGACGCGGATCATGCGCGAGTTTCCCCGCCCGCAGATCGAGATCGAGCCGACCGATTACGGCATGCGGGTGACTACGCTGCGCCGTATCAGCGGCGCCAACACGCACGTGCGCGTCACCAATCTGGTGTTTCCCCACAGCTTCGTCATTCCCATGTCGAGCGAGATGACGATCACCCAATGGCACGTGCCAATCGACGACCACAGGCACTACTGGTACGCCATCTTCACCAGCTTCGGTGCACCGGTCGACAAGGGCGAGATGCGGCGCCAACGGCTCGAGCTCTACCAGCTGCCGGATTACATCCCGCGCAAGAACAAGAGCAACGATTACGGCTTCAATGCGCACGAGCAGGAGCACGCGACGTTCACCGGCATGGGCGCCGATATCAACGTGCACGACCAATGGGCCTGCGAATCGATGGGCCCGATCCAGGATCGCACCAAGGAGCACCTCGGGCAGTCGGACAAGGCGATCAGCGCCTACCGGCGCATCCTGCGCCGCGCCATCGATGAGGCCGCAAATGGCGGCAAGCCGCTGATGGTGCTCGATGCCGCCCAGGCGGCGAAGATCACCGGCCCGGCGGCGATCGACGGCATCGGTCCGACCGAGGGCTGGCAGGCCTATTGGCAGAAGACCGACGCGGCGCGGCGCAACGCGTCAAGCTGGGCGAAATACGGTTCGGCGCTCGGTCAGCAGAGCGCAGAGGTCGCGCGCCTCTGATAACCGATTGCGGATTTACACATCCACGCTGGCGGCGAGCGCGTTTTCCTGGATGAATTCGCGCCGCGGTTCGACGATGTCGCCCATGAGCTTGGTGAAGATGTCGTCGGCCTCGTCGATCGCCTTCACATTGACCTGCAGCAGCGATCGCGCGTTGGTGTCGAGTGTGGTCTCCCACAGCTGACCCGGGTTCATCTCGCCGAGGCCTTTGTAGCGCTGGAGGGCGAAGCCTTTTCGCCCGGCGTTGGTCACCGCCTCGAACAGGCCGACGGGCCCGTGGATCACGCTGTCCTCGTCCTTGCGGCGCAGCGTGGCCGGACGCGGATAGATCTGCTGCAGGGTGGAGGCATGCTCGTCGAGCTTGCGCGCGTCGGCGGAGCCGAGCAGCGCATGATCGAGAATGGCGACTTCTTTCACCCCGCGCACGGTGCGCTCGAAGCGGAACCCGTCGGCCTCCTTGAATTCGCCCTGCCAGCCGCGCTCCGTCTCCTCGGACAACGCATCGAGCCGGCGCGCGATATATTTCGCCGCCTCCGTGGCGTTGCGCGGGTCGCCGAAAATACCGGGTGTGAGCACGCCCGCGATCGCCGCCTGCTCCACGACCTGGCGATTGTAGCGACTGTGCAGCCCGTTGAGCACGTTGCGGATCACGCGCGCCTGTTCGACGAGCTGCCGCAAATCCTCGCCCGCGCGATGCTCGCCGGAAGATAGCCGCAGCACCGCGTCTTCCAGGCCGCTCGTGATGAGATAATCCTCGAGCGCCCGCTCGTCCTTGAGATACTGCTCCGACTTGCCGCGCGCCACCTTGTAGAGCGGCGGCTGGGCGATGAAGAGATGGCCGCGGTCGATGATGGCGCGCATCTGACGGTAGAAGAACGTGAGCAGCAGCGTGCGGATATGCGAGCCGTCGACGTCGGCATCCGTCATGATGATGATCTTGTGGTAGCGCAGTTTGTCCGGATTGAACTCCTCGCTGATGCCGGTCCCGAGCGCGGTGATGAGCGTGCCGATTTCCTGGCTCGAGAGCATCTTGTCCATGCGCGCGCGCTCGACATTGAGGATTTTCCCGCGCAGCGGCAGCACCGCTTGGAATGCGCGGTTGCGGCCCTGCTTGGCGGAGCCGCCCGCGCTGTCGCCCTCGACGATGAACAACTCGGATCGCGCCGGATCGCGCTCCTGGCAGTCGGCCAGCTTGCCGGGAAGGGAGGACACGTCGAGCGCGCCCTTCTTGCGGGTGAGTTCGCGCGCCTTGCGCGCGGCCTCGCGCGCGGCCGCCGCCTCGACGACCTTGCCGACGATGACCTTGGCCTCCGCCGGATGCTCCTCCAGCCAGTATTGCAGCGCCTCGTTGATGATGTTCTCGACCACCGGACGCACCTCGGAGGAGACGAGCTTGTCCTTGGTCTGCGAGGAGAATTTCGGATCCGGCACCTTGCAGGAGAGGACGGCGGTGAGACCTTCGCGGCAATCATCGCCGGTCAGCGCGACCCGCTCCTTCTGCATCACCCCGCTCTTCTCCGCATAGCCGGTGACTTGCCGGGTGAGCGCGCCGCGGAAGCCGGCGAGATGGGTACCGCCGTCGCGTTGCGCGATGGTATTGGTGAAGCAGAGCACGGCCTCGTGGTAGCCGTCGTTCCACCACAGCGCACATTCCACCGTGATGCGCTCGCGTTCGCCCTTGATCATGATCGGCGCGGGAACGAGCGGCGTCTTGTTGCGGTCGATATACTTGACGAAAGCCTCGACACCGCCCTCGTAGCGCATCTCCTCGCGCTTCTCGACCGGATGACGCATGTCGGAGAGGACAATCAGTACGCCGGAGTTGAGGAAGGCGAGCTCGCGCAGCCGGTGCTCCAGCGTGGCGAAATCGAATTCGGTCATGGTGAAGGTCTGCGGGCTGGGCAGAAACGTCACCTCGGTGCCGCACTTGTCGGGGGCCGCGCCGACGACCGATAACGGGGTGAGCGCCTCGCCGTCGCGGAACTCCATGAAATGCGCATGGCCGTCGCGCCAGATGGTGAGCTTGAGCCAGCTCGACAGCGCGTTCACCACCGACACGCCGACACCATGCAGCCCGCCCGAGACTTTGTAGGCGTGCTGATCGAATTTCCCGCCGGCATGGAGCTGCGTCATGATGACCTCGGCCGCCGAGACCCCTTCGCCCTTGTGAATGTCGGTCGGGATGCCGCGGCCATCGTCGCGCACGGTGCAGGAGCCGTCCGGATTGAGGGTGACGACCACCTCCTTGGCGAAGCCGGCGAGCGCTTCGTCGATGGCGTTGTCGACGACCTCGTAGACCATGTGGTGCAGGCCCGAGCCGTCGTCGGTATCGCCGATATACATGCCCGGCCGCTTGCGCACGGCGTCGAGGCCCTTGAGGACCTTGATCGAGTCCGAATCGTACTCGGAGGCAAGGGACGGAGTCTGACGGGCGGGTTCAGCCATGGACGATGTCGAATCAGCTTCGCAAGTGGGGGGCAAATCGGGTTTGGTGTGACACGAAAAAGGGGTGCCGTACAGCCCAAAGTGATGACCTGTAAGTAGCTGTTTTTTTTGAAATTTCAAGGCAAGGCGCGGCCCAAAAAAAGCCCCCGAAATGGCTCCTTTCCGGCCCCCTCCGGCGGCGCATTTTTCGCCTCGGGCGCCGCCGCCTTCGTGGCCCTCTCTGGGGGGCAAACGCGCAGCGCTAAGCGGTGCTCACGACGACATTGCCCATCGCCTTGCCGGACTCGACCGCTTCATGCGCGGCGACGATCTCGTCGAGATCGAAGATCTGCGCCACGTTGTGGATGAGCTCGCCGCGCTCCAGCATGCCTGTGATGTCGGCGGTTGCGCGAGCGCGCAGCTGCGGCGGCATCAGGTAAACCAGGAAAAATTTCAGCGCGATGCTGTTCTGGAGCAGAAATTGGAACGGAATCGACACGTCGGGCGCGCCGCTCCCGTAGATCGCCACGACGGCGTTCGGCGCGAGCACCGCGGGCAAGAGCCGCGCATTGGCGGCGAGATCGAGTTCGATCACCGCGTCCACGCCGCGTTTTGCGGTGATGGCCATGACCCGCTCGCCGACATCCTCCCGCCGGTAATCGATCACATGGTCGGCGCCGGCGCGCCGGGCGATCTCGCCCTTGCTCGGGGAGCTGACGGTGGTGATGACGGTGGCATTGCGTTTCTTCGCGAACTGGATGGCGTAATGGCCCACCGCCCCGGCGCCGCCGGCGACGAGGACGCTCGAGCCGTCGTCGCATCCGGCGAGCACCACCGCCTGATAGGCGGTGTAGGCCGGAATGCCGAAGCATGCTCCCGCCTCCATGCTGATATTGGCGGGCAAAGGCACGGCCTGCTCCGAGGGCAGCACGATCGATTGGGCGGCGGTACCGAACGGGCGGCGCCACTGGCCGTTCTAAACCCACACCCGCTCGCCCACGCGCGAGGGCGAAACGCCTTCGCCCACGCGATCGATCTCGCCCGCGCCGTCGCTGTGGGGAATGACCGGGGAAAGGCGATCTTGCGCGTCAAGCCGGCGCGGCTCTTGACATCGGAAGGATTGACGCCGGAGGCGGCAAGACGCACCCGAACCTCGCCCGGTCCCGGCTCCGGCGTCTCCACCTCGGCTATTCGCAGCACCTCGCGCGCCGCGCCGTTCTTCTCGTAATAGGCAGCGCGCATGCATGCTCCTTCGGCCGCTGGATCGTCCGCTCCGTACCGATGATGCCACAGAACCCGCGGCGCGACGATCACGCCCGCCGCTTCACCTCTCCCGGTACGATCTCGAAAATGTCGGCGTTGGTTTCGATCTCCGCGAAGGCGGCGGCGTCGGCCCCGGTCATCCAGGCTTGTGCGCCAAGCTTGTCCAGCTCGGCGTAGAGCGCCGCCCGCCGCGCGGGGTCGAGATGGGCGACAACCTCATCCAGCAGCAGCACCGGCGCGTATCCCGACATCTCGGCAAGCAGGCCGGCATGCGCCAGAACGAGGCCGATGAGCAGCGCCTTCTGTTCACCGGTCGAAGCCTCCCGCGCGGCGATTTGCTTGTCCGCGTAAGTGACGGCGAGGTCGGTGAGGTGCGGCCCCTCCAGCGTGCGTCCCGCGGCCGCATCGCGGCCGCGGTTGTCCCTGAGCAGTGCGCGATAGCGGTCCTCCACCGCGACGGCAGGCTCCCGCGGCACGAACCGTTCCATCCAGCCGTCAAGCGCGATGCCGGCCGCGGGAAAGGCTGCGGCAGGATGCTTGCGCGCAAGGAGGATGGCTTGCAGCCGGTCGACGGCTTCCACCCGCAATGCCGTCACCGCCACCGCAAGCTCGGCGGTTTCGTGCTCGATAGCATCGAGCCAGTGCGAATCGGGACGGACATCCTCGAGCAGCCGGTTGCGCGAGCGCAACGCGCGTTCAAGCGCGTTGACCCGCGTCATATGCTCGGCATCGAGCGCCAGCGCGAGCCGGTCGAGAAATCGACGGCGCTCGGACGCCGGCCCGTTGAACAAGCCGTCCATGGCCGGCACCAGCCAAACGACGCGCAAATGATCGGCGAAGGCCGCCGCCGATGCGACCGGCTCGCGATCGATGCGGCATTTGCGCGTGACGGCCGCGTCCTCGTTCGCGGGCGGCTCGATGCCGGTGCCCAACGTCGCCAGTCCCAGCACACCTTCCACCTCCGCCGATACTGCCCACGAGCCGTCGCCTTCGGAAAAAGCGATGTCCTCGAGGGTAGCTCGCCGCAGCCCGCGTCCCGGCGTCAGAAACGAAATCGCCTCGATCAGGTTCGTCTTGCCGGAGCCGTTGGGGCCGACCAGCACCACCGCTCCCGCGCCCGGTTCGAGCTGCGCGGCGCGATAGCTGCGGAAATTCGTGACGGTGAGGCGGCGGATGCGGGCAGCGGACATACCGGTAATCAGTAATGGCTGATCGGAAAACAGCAATCAGGCGCCGCGGCCGCGACGCCTGCCATCCGCTGCCGGCTTTTTGACGACGGACCGCGCTGAGCCCTGCTAGACCCGCATCGGCATGAGCACGTAGAGCGCGCCCTTGGTGTCGCGATCCTGAATGAGGGTGGGCGATCCCGGATCGGCGAGCTTCAGCACCGCGGCATCCCCTTCGAGCTGCGCCGCGATGTCGAGCAGATAGCGGGAATTGAAGCCGATATCCAACGGGTCGGCGCCGTATTCGACTTCGATCTCTTCGGTCGCGCTGCCGGAATCCGGGTTGGTGACGGACAGCATCAGCTTGCCGTTGCTCAACGACAGCTTGACCGCGCGGCCGCGCTCGCTCGACACCGTGGAGACACGATCGACGGCCTGCTCGAATTCTTTCTTGTCGACGGTGAGCTCCTTGTCATTGCCGAGGGGAATGACGCGCACGTAGTCAGGAAAGGTGCCGTCGATGAGCTTGGACGTGAGCACCGTATCGCCGAGCCGGAAGCGGATCTTGCCTTGCGACAGCTCGACGGTGATTTCCGCCTCGTTGTCCTCGATTAGCCGCTGCACCTCGGCAACGGTCTTGCGTGGAACGATGATGCCGGGCATTCCGCTCGCGCCGGCGGGCAGCGGCAGTTCGAACTGCGCGAGGCGATGCCCGTCGGTGGCGACCCCGCGCAGCGTAGGCTCCTTGGCGGTGCCGGCGGTGTGCAGATAGATGCCGTTGAGATAGTAGCGCGTCTCCTCGGTCGAGATGGCAAACTGGGTCTTGTCGATGAGCCGTTTGAGATCGGCGGCCGTGAGTTTGAATGTGTGCGTCATCTCGCCCGCCGCCAAATCGGGAAAATCGCTCTCCGGCAGCGTCTGCAAGGTGAAACGGGAACGGCCGGCGCGAATCGTCAGCACCGCGCGGTCGCCGGATGCTTCGAGGACGATCTGCGCGCCTTCCGGAAGCTTACGCACGATCTCGTAGAACATGTGCGCAGGCACCGTGGTGGCGCCGCCCGGGCCGACTTCGGCGGCGATCGTCTCCGTCACCTCGACATCGAGGTCGGTCGCTTTGAAGGCCAGCTTCGATTTCTCCGCCTTGATCAAGACGTTGGCGAGAATGGGAATGGTGTTGCGCCGCTCGACCACGCGATGGACATGGCCTAGCGACCTCAACAGCGCTGCGCGTTCGACGGTGACTTTCATTGTTCCATCCGCCCAATCGCGTGGAAGCCTCGAAGGGCTCACGAAGGTGACGCGGGCGGGGTTTTTTCGCAAGGGCGTGGGCGCCGGCGGCGCCACTTACCCAACGGATTTGGCCGCTGCCAGGGGGCGGACGGGCGGGCGGCGCCCGGAGCGGGGGCGGGGCGCTTAACCTCCCGCCGGCTTTTTTTGTTCTTTCGCTCGCCAGAACGGTCCGGCCGGCGGCACTTACTCCTGTAATTGCCGTTTCAGCAGATCGATTTCGTCCGCCAGCGCCGAGTCGGTGTTGACGAGATTTTCGATCTTTCGCACCGCATGCAAAACCGTGGTGTGGTCGCGTCCGCCGAAGCGGCGGCCGATCTCCGGCAGCGAGCGCAGCGTGAGCGTCTTGGCGAGATACATCGCCACCTGCCGTGGACGCACGACATTTGCCGTACGCCGCGAGGACAGAAGGTCGGCGCGGCTCACATTATATTGGCGCGCGACCACCCGTTGGATATCTTCGATTTTGACGCGCTTGGGGTCCTGCGGACGGATCAGGTCGCGCACCTCGCGCTCGGCCATTTCCAGCGTGACCGGCTGGCCGGTGAGCTTGCTGTGCGCGAGAAGGCGGTTGAGCGCGCCTTCGAGATCGCGGCCGTTGTGGGTCACAGTCTTGGCGATGAACTCGAGCACCGGCATCGGAACATCGAAGCCGGGATGATGCTGCTTTGCCGCCGCAGCCCGGCATTTGAGGATTTCAAACCGCAGCTCCTCGCCGAGCGAACCCATTTCCACCACCAGGCCGCCGGCAAGCCGCGAGCGCACGCGCTCGTCCAGGCTCTCGAGATCGGACGGCGGCCGGTCGGCGGCGATCACCACTTGGCGGCCGGCGTCGATGAGCGCGTTGAGGGTGTGACAGAACTCGGCTTGGGTCGATCGGCCCTGAAGGAATTGCAAATCGTCGATGACGAGCACGTCGATGGTCCGCAGCGCCTCCTTGAAAGCCAGCGCGTTCTGCGCCCGCAGCGCCGCCACGAAGCCGTACATGAACTTCTCGGCGGTGAGGTAGAGCACCTTGCGCTCGGCGCTCGCGTTGCCGGCCCAAGCCAGCGATTGCAGCAGATGCGTTTTGCCGAGTCCGACCCCGGCGTGGATGTAGAGCGGATTGAACATGACCATGTCGCCGCGCCTGCCCTGTGCGACCTGCTTGGCCGCGGCATGCGCCAGCGTATTGGAGCGCCCGATCACGAAGGTCTCGAAGGTGAGGCGCGGATCGAGGGGCGAACCGCCCAGCGCATCGTGCGCCGCCGAGATCGGTCCCACCGTGTGGCGCCCGTCGCCGTTGAGCTTGATCTCGCGCATCTCGCGTTGCGGCGAGGAACACTCGGGCTGTTTGATTTTCGGCGCCAGCGTGCGGATCACCGCCGAGCGAACGGTGAGCTCGACGCGAGAAAAGGTCGGCTGCTCGGCCTGCCAGCAGGCCAGCACCCGCTCGGCATAGTGCGACTGAATCCAGCTCTTGAGGAAGCGCGTGGGCACCGACAGCTTGACGGTGTCCCCTTCGCTGCCGTCGAGCTCCATGCGGGCGAACCAGCTTGCGTAAACGTCGTCGCCGACCTCGGCGCGAAGGCGATCCTTTACGCGGGTCCAGCGGTCGAGATCCATGCTCGTCATTGCGTGTCTCTTCTTGATCGGCGTAACCGACGGGGAACGCGGACGGAACGCGATACTTCGACGCGAAGTAACACCACGCAGGGGAACGGAGGAGTGAGGAGTGTTGCGGCGCAGCAGCGGGGCCGGAAGGAGAATTCCGGCGGACCCGTCGCGGCGGGCGGAATGAATGTCAGCGCGGAGGTGGCGCGGGCCCGCGGGCTGCGACAATGAAATCAAGCAAACAGCCGTAGCGCAGGCGGCGGATACCGCGAGCCATGGTAACCCTCGCTGTCGTCATGTTTACCCCCCTTTTTATTGCCCGTTCTCGTGAGGGCTATGCACAGTTCAGAGTTTTTTGAATTATTCGATTTGCTTTCGTATCACCGATACCCAGACGCTCGACGCCACAAACGCAGGCTTGCTTTTCCATCAGGCCAGGGACTGCCGCCGTCGAAGCTGAGAGCAACCAGGCATGACTCACCCGTCCTCATCTTCGATGAGCTTAAGCACGGCCTTTTACTGAAGAGCCGCCAGTGGCCCAGCGGCAATTTGAAAATAGCACGCCGCCGCCCCCCTGCAATGGCTGCACGCAGCGGGCTGCACGCGATCAAGATCGCTTCGCGCGTCAGGTGCTACCGCCCAGCGCACAAGCGGTCGCGATAATATTTTGAATTGACTTGCGTATTCCTCGCGGGCGCGGCGGCGCGGCGAAGCTGACATGGCACTGTTATTTTGCTGTCAAACTCGGCAGCGCGTATGTCGGAAACCGACGGAAATCAAAGTCCTCCTTGGCGCTTTCCCTTTAAGCCGTTCTGCAACCAGTTATTTCCGTGAGAGAAAAAATAGGGTAACCCCCGCCGCGACGGCCGAGTCATAAGCGCGACAATTGTCCCTTGATTATCCTGATTTTGTGTGACGCTTTTGAAACAGCGATAAACAACGAGTAAAAGATATCAACAGCCATCAAGCGCTAAACTTCTTGAGCGCGGCGTCGGCACGCGCGTTTATCGCTCGCGCGATCGCTCACGGTCAGTGTCGACGCTGCTTTGGCGCCCCGGCCGGCTAGGTGGCGAGCTTGGCGACCCGGTGTGCGAGGCGGGATACCTTGCGACTCGCAGCATTGGGATGCACGATGCCTTTCTGCGCCGCGCGCATGATGATCGGCTCGGCCTCCTTGAGCGCCGCGAGCGCCGCGCTGCGGTTGCCGCCCGTGATCGCTTCCTCGACCTTGCGCACGAAGCTGCGCAATTGCGAGCGGCGTGACTTGTTGATCTCGGTACGCCGCGCGATGTTGCGGACCGCCTTGCGGGCGGAAGGGGTATTGGGCATGGCTATGCTCGTCTGCGGGTGGCCGCTCGCGCCCCGCGCATTCTTGTGCGGCCGATGGCGTTAAAAACACGTGGCGGCGAGCACCTCGCCGCCAGGACGGCGCTTATAATGGCCGCGCCCTTTAGCGTCAACGGCTGAGGCCGCTCCAGGACGCGATGGTCGGCGGCCAGCGGGCCGGCGACCGCTCACGATCCCTGGGCAGCGGTGGCGGCGACCTTGGGTGCTTGCGCGGCAACGTTGCGCAGCCCGTCATAGGCCGCGGCCACCGCGGCCTCTTCGCCTGCAGCCACGGCGGCAAGCGGCGGCTTGACCCGTCCCCAAGCCGTATCGCGATGGATATGCGCAAGGAGCGCCTTCACTCCGGGCACCAGCGGCTTGCCGTCGAACAGCTTGCGGATGCGCACGGCGGCGTCGAGGGCTGCCGCGTCGCCGCTGCGCCACGCGCGCGCACACAAGTCGGCGTTGAGATTGGCGGTGGCCGAGATGCAGCCTGCGAACACGCCCGAGCGCGCCTGCACCAACACCGCTTCGGTCGAGGGGAACACGTCGAACTGCGGCGACAGCGCCGCCGCCTCGCGCGCATAGGCCATATCGCCGGAGGAATCCTTGAGCCCGACGATGCGGGTGCCGAAGGCGCGCAGCAGGCGCTTGATCAATTCGAAATGCCACGGCAGCCCGGAGAGGGCGGGGAAATGATAGAGATAAAGCGGGATTGGCTTTGCCGCCGTGGCGCCCACGATCGTCTCCACATAGGCGAGGAGCCCCTCGTCCGGCACGCCCTTATAGTAGAACGGCGGCAGCAGGAGTGCGCCGGCAAAGCCGAGCTCGGCCGCATGTCGCGTCAGCGCAACCGCGTCGGCGACCGAGGCGGCGCCCGTGCCGACCATCAGGTGCTGGAGCGGCAAGCCGGCATCGCGGTAAGCCGTCATCACGCGCTTGCGTTGCTCGAGCGAGAACGAGGTCGCCTCGCCGGTGGTGCCCAGCACGTTCAATCCGTCGCAGCCATTGGCGAGCAGAAAATGCGCGAGCGCAACCGAGCGCGCACAGTCGGGCTCGCCTTGCGCATCCACGGCTGTGGCAATGGCGGCTATCACGCCACGAAGCTTATCGGTCATGTCCACTCCCGCGGTCGTCACCCGCTCACGTTGAATGCCGCAATCGCGGCCATATTGACGAGTTGGGCGTCGTTGGCCGAAAGCGGAACGATCTGCACCGACCGGTCGAGTCCGACCAGAATCGGGCCGATCACCGTCGCGCCACCGAGTTCTTGCAGCAGCTTGGTCGAAATCGAGGCGGAATGGAATGCCGGCATGACCAGCACATTGGCGGGGCCCGACAGACGGCAGAACGGATAAGCCTCGCGCAGCTCCATATTGAGCGCGACATCGGCGGCCATGTCGCCGTCGTATTCGAAATCGACGCGCCGCTGGTCGAGGATACGTACCGCGCCCTGCACGTGGGCCGAGCGCTCGCCCGGCGGATGGCCGAACGTCGAGAATGCCAGCAGCGCGATGCGCGGCTCGTAGCCGAAGCGCCGCGCCACGCCGGCGGCTTCGACGGCGATGTCGGCCAAAATCTCGGCACTGGGCATTTCGGTCACCGCGGTGTCGGCCACCAGCACCGTGCGCCCGCGCGCGAGCACCAGCGACACACCCATGACGCGGTGGCCGGGCTTGGGATCGATGCAGCGGCGCACGTCCGCAAGCGCAACCGAGAAATTGCGCGTGACGCCGGTCACCATGGCATCGGCGTCGCCGAGCGCGACCATGCAGGCGGCGAAATGATTGCGGTCCTGGTTCACCAGGCGCTGCACGTCACGCTGGAGATAGCCGTCGCGTTGCAGGCGCTCGTAGAGAAAGGCGGCATAGGCGGCGTTGCGCTGCGACAGCCGCGCGTTGATGATCTCGATGCTGCCGCCGAGTTCGATGCCGAGCGTGCGCGCGCTCTCAAGCACGCGGTCCTCGCGCCCGACGAGCAACGCCGTCCCGAGACCCTGCTGGACGAAGCTCGCGGCGGCACGGATGACCTGCTCCTCTTCACCCTCGGCGAAGACGACGCGTTGCGGCCGCCGGCGCAGCCGTTCGTGCACGCGCTGGAGCACGCCGGCGACCGGATCGCGGCGCGAGCGCAACTGGGCCCGATAGGCGTCCATGTCGACGATGGGACGCCGGGCGACGCCGCTGTCCATGGCGGCGGCGGCCACCGCGGGGGGAACGAACGAGATCAGCCGCGGATCGAACGGCACCGGGATGATGTATTCGGGTCCGTATTTCGGCCGGATGCCATACGCGGCGGCGACCTCGTCGGGAACGTCCTCCCGCGCCAGCGCGGCGAGCGCTTTGGCGGCGGCGATCTTCATCTCCATGTTGATGGCGGTCGCGCGCACGTCGAGCGCGCCGCGGAAGATGTAGGGGAAGCCGAGCACGTTGTTGATTTGATTAGGATAGTCCGAACGTCCGGTCGCCATGATGGCGTCGTTGCGGACCTCCGCCACTTCCTCGGCGGTGATTTCCGGATCGGGATTGGCCATGGCGAAGATGATCGGCTTTGCCGCCATCGATTTCACCATCTCTTTGGTCACTGCGCCCTTTACCGAGAGGCCGAAGAGGACGTCGGCGCCCGCCAGCGCCTCGGCCAGCGTGCGGACGGAGGTTTTCACCGCATGCGCCGACTTCCACTGATTCATGCCTGCGGTGCGGCCTTGATAAATGACCCCTTTGGTGTCGCAGAGGATGATGTTGCTGGGCGTGAAACCGATCGCTTTGAGCAGTTCGAGGCAGGCAATGCCGGCGGCGCCGGCGCCGTTGCACACGAGCCTGGTCGATTTGATATCGCGCCCGGTGAGATCGAGGGCATTCATCAAGCCGGCCGCGGCAATGATCGCGGTTCCGTGCTGGTCGTCATGGAACACCGGGATATCCAAGAGTTCCCGAAGCCGGTGCTCGATCACGAAGCATTCCGGAGCGCGAATATCCTCGAGGTTGATGCCGCCCCAGCTCTTGCCCAACAGCTTGACGCAGTTGACGATCTCGTCGGGGTCTTCGGAGTTTACTTCGAGATCGATGGAATCGATATCGGCGAAGCGCTTGAACAGCACCGCCTTGCCTTCCATGACCGGCTTGGCAGCGAGCGCGCCGCGATTGCCAAGTCCCAGGATGGCGGTGCCGTTGGTGATGACGGCGACGAAATTGCCCTTGGTGGTGTAGTCGAAGGCGCGGTCCTCGTGCTCGGCGATGGCCAGCACCGGCAGCGCGACGCCGGGTGAATAGGCCAGCGACAGGTCGCGCTGGGTGGCCATGGGCTTGGTGGCCACCACTTCCAGCTTTCCCGGCCGCCCCTGGCTGTGGAACAGCAGGGCTTCCTGGTCGGTAAATGTCGGTCGTGTTCCGCGGCCATCCTGTTTCGCAGACATCTCAACCCCTTAGAAAAGCCGTGATGGCCGGACGGCCCACGGTAGCGGATCGCACGGGCTTCGCTCAAGGCAAGTCGCGAAACCCGGCCGGCGGCCTCGCTGGACCCTCTTGCCGGCGACCGCGCAACATGCTGCGCGGCGGTAAGGGCTTGCCCCCCGATTGAAGCGAACGGGCGGGCGGGTTAATCGGTAGCGGGGCGATGAGTGTTTGCGCGTAAGAGCTCATGATCCGCTTTGTCCTACGATTTCTCGGCCTGTTGGCGCTCGCGTTGGGATTCATCTTTTTGGTCTACGACGGCACCAAGTCGATCGCGGACCAGACGGTGTATATCAGCAGCGTGGAATCCACCTGGTCGAACATCCACCAGAACTCGCTCACATCCCTGCAGCCGGAGATCGAACGCCGCGCCGGGGCATGGGTCTGGGAAGGCTTGGTCAAGCCTTACTTTCTCGACCAGCCGGTTTCGCTCGTGCTCGCCGTCATCGGCGCCATCCTGATCCTGCTCGGACGAAAGAAAAAACCGCTGATCGGATACGCGCGGGACTGACGCGAGCTCCCGCCGTGCAATGCACGGCATCGAGGGGGCATCGGGCCGCCCAGCGGTCGGCCCGGCCGGGATGTGATGAGCAAGCGATGTTCATTTGAGGTGCGCGGGAGCGGTGCCGCTCCTATATTTAGCCTGCAAGTAGCGGAGGCGCTGCCATGTTGATGTTCAAGAAAAAGCTCGAAATGCCGTCCCCCACCGAGGCGCTGCCCGGCCGTCCGACGCCGATTCCGACCGCGCGAGAGCACTTCATCTTTCACCGGCCGCTCAAGGGGCCGTATCCGGCGGGCTTCGAGACGGCGGTGTTCGGCATGGGTTGCTTCTGGGGCGCCGAGCGCAAGTTTTGGGAATTGGGCGATGGCATTTACATCACCGCCGTCGGCTACGCGGGCGGCCATACGCCCAACCCGACCTACCAAGAGGTGTGCAGCGGCCGCACCGGGCACAACGAGGTGGTGCTGGTGGTCTTTGATCCGTCGAAGATTTCCTATGAGCGACTGCTCAAAACCTTCTGGGAGAATCACGATCCGACGCAAGGGATGCGCCAGGGCAACGACGTGGGGACGCAGTATCGCTCCGGCATCTATGCCTTCACCCCCGAGCAACGCCGGGCCGCGGAGGCCTCCAAAGCGATGTATGGCAAGGAACTCAAGGCGCGGCATTTCGATGCGATCACCACCGAAGTGCTCGATGCGCCCCCATTCTACTTTGCCGAGGACTATCACCAGCAATATCTGGCGAAGAACCCGATGGGTTATTGCGGCCTCGGCGGCACGGGCGTGAGCTGCCCGGTCGGCCTTGCGACGGCGCAAACGTAATCAGCCTTGGGCTTGATCCTGCCGCGGGAACCAGCGTGAGCGCGCTCACGCGCGTCGTCGCGACGCGTTAGGGCGCGTTCTCGCCTCTGCGTCATGCCCCGAAACGAAGGGGCGGCAATCTGATGCCCGGCCAATCGGCCGGACAGCGCCTCACGTCTTCAGATGCTTCTTGAGGAAATCCATGGCCCGCTGCCAGGCGGTCTTGGCGCTCGCTTCGTGGAAGCTCCCGCGCTCATCGCAATGGAACCCGTGCTGCGCGCCTGCATAGACGTAGATCTCGCTGTCGCCGCCGCGCTTCTTCTTGATCGTTTCCACATCGCTCATCGGGATCGATGCATCCTGGTCGCCGAAATGCATCTGCGTCGGCACCTTTGGCTTCTCGTCGGCGTTCTTTGCGATTTGCCCGCCGTAATAGCAGATCGCGCACGCGAGGCCGTTGAGCTTGCAGGCGGAGAGGAAAGCAATGGTGCCGCCCATGCAGAAGCCCATGATGGCGACCGGGCCTTCCTTCTTCAGCTCGTCGATGGCGGCTTGCGTGTCGCGCAGCATGGCGCCCCAATCGGGATTGGCGACGAATTTGCGCGCGTTGGCGATCTCGTCCGGCGTATAGCCCGATTCGAAGTTCTTGTGCTGACGGTCGAACAGCGCCGGGGCCAACGCCGCGTAGCCTTCGCCGGCGAGTCGGTCGCAGACCGCGCGGATGTGATGATTGACGCCGAAGATTTCCTGGATGACGACGATGCCGCCCTTTGCGGGGCCCGCCGGATCGGCACGATAGGCACCCAACTGAAACTGATCGGCGGACGTGAGCGAGAAGTGCTTACCCAAGGCGACCTCCTTTAACAGTGTTGCCGGCGGCCGAAGTGCCTCCCCGGCATCGCGCCGCAATGTCACGCTTTCGTTGCCGCAAAGCAACTGCCCGCGAACGCCGAGCGAGCGGGCACGCCGCCGGGGACTTACGGGCCTAGTGCCGCCGATTTGAAATTCCTGCACCGTGTGCTGCGAGTCTGCCTCAGGAATTTCAAATCGAAAAGCGGCACTAGTTGCTAGTGCCCTTTGGTTTTCGAAGTTCGTCCCCGAGTGTGCGGCGCTGTATCACGAACTTCGAAAACCGGGCACCAGCTCGAACGCCTCTGCCAGCAGTTCATAGGAACGGCGGCGAGCGGCATGGTCGTAGATCATGGTCGTGATCATCGCTTCATCGGCCTTGGTGGCGGCGATCATCTGCGACAGTTGCTCCAGCACCGTTGCCTTGGTCCCGACAAACAGGCGCCGGCGATTGCGCGCGATCAATCCGCGCTCGGCCGGCGAATAGGGATAAGCCGCGGCTTCCTCCGGGCTCGCCAGCGGCGAATATTCCCCGTGGCTGCGGCGCACGAAGTTGAGATCGATGGTCGATGCCAGGCGTTGCGCTTCCGCCTCGCTGTCGGCGCAAACCGCGGCGCAGGCCAGGATGGCGTACGGCGCCTGCCGGCCGGCGGATGGCTTGAACTGATCGCGGTAGCTGAGCATCACGGCGACCGGATCGTGATCGGCGAAATGGTGCGCGAAGGAAAAGCCGGCGCCCAGCACGGCGGCGAGCTGCGCGCTGTATCCGCTCGATCCCAAGAGCCAGATCGGCGGCAGCGCCACGTCCTGCGGCATGGCCCGGATGGAACGGAACGGATGGCCTTCGGGAAAGGCATTGCTCTCGAACAGGAGTAGTTCCTGCAGCCGCTCCAGAAAATCGTCGTCGCCGGCATGCTGCCGCCGCCGCAGCGCGTAGGAGGTGACCGGATCGGTGCCGGGCGCGCGGCCGAGGCCGAGATCGATGCGGCCGGGAAACAGCGCCTCCAGCATCTTGAAGCGTTCGGCCACCACCAGCGGCGCATGGTTGGGCAGCATCACGCCGCCGGAGCCGACGCGGATGTTCTTCGTTACCGCGGCGATCTGCCCGATCATCAGGTCGGGCGCGGGGCTCGCCACCGAAGCCAGGTTGTGGTGCTCGGCGAGCCAATAGCGGACATAGCCGAGCCCATCGACATGGCGCGCCAGGTCGATGCTGTTCTGCAGCGCGGCGGCCGGTCTTGTGCCTGTGGTGACGACGGAAAGGTCGAGAACGGAAAGCGGGATCATCACGCTAAACTAGTGCGGCGAACGAAGGTGACAAAGACCCCAACAGTGCAGATCAGGCCCGCGCCTGTGGGGAAAAGGCGACCACCGCACCCTCCAAAGGTGGGACGAAATTCAACTTCGTCGTTACATGCCAGCTCTGCCCACCGTCATTCTCGAACAATCATATAAAAAATATGTTATTCTACAATGTATTATGTCGATTTGAATACGCCAGCAACCGTATCGAATGCTCCTAAATGACGATATCGGTATACATATTGGGCTACTTCCCACCACCGATGGGCTATTTGCCCGGGAGCGTTTGGCCTATTTTAGCTGACGGCCGGTAGGCCTGATGACTGCCAACCTTTCGGAGCTTTGTGCGCGCCATGACCGAGGTTCCCTCCCCCGCCATTGACGGCCATCGCGCGCTCCATTCGCCGAAAATCTCGTTTGAGTTCTTCCCGCCCAAGACGGAGGAGATGGAGGGCAGCCTGTGGGAGACCATCAACCGGCTGGCGCCGCTGACGCCGAATTTCGTGTCCGTGACCTATGGCGCCGGCGGATCGACGCGCGAGCGCACCCACTCGACCATCGCCCGCATCCTGAAAGAGACCCGCCTGGTCCCGGCGGCGCACTTGACCTGCGTCGGAGCCCCAAAGGGCGAGATCGATGACGTGGTGGCGCGCTATCACGAGATCGGCGTCCGTCACATCGTCGCGCTGCGCGGCGATCCCACCACCGGCATCGGCACCGCCTATCGCGCCCACCCCGAGGGCTATCAAAGCTCGCCCGACTTGATCGAAGGCATCAAGAAGCGCCATCCCGATATCGAAATCTCGGTTTCGGCCTATCCCGAAAAGCACCCGGAGAGTCCGACCATCGATGCCGATATCGACACGCTGAAGGCCA
>Ga0081540_1001880_pt1 | contig 17575 bp, 14 predicted proteins | sample TabmetS2T1R1_FD_71024 | JGI IMG/M metagenome (GOLD analysis project Ga0081540, IMG submission 71024) | Tabebuia heterophylla rhizosphere microbial communities from the University of Puerto Rico - S2T1R1 | ecosystem: Host-associated > Plants > Roots > Rhizosphere ... | reverse complement strand
GGTCGGCGGCACCACCTGCGGATATTCCGAGACCGGCAGCGTGGTATAGGCGATCGCGCCGACGATCAGCAGCACGATCGACAGCACCATCGCCAGGATGGGCTGATTGATGGAGAGCCGTCCAAGATTCATGACTTGCCACCCGCCGGCTTGATCTCGGCGGTCTGCGGTGTGACTTTCGCGCCCACGCGCGCCCGCTGCAGGCCGTCGATGATCACGCGGTCTTCAGCCTTCAGCCCCTCGCGGATCACGCGCAGCCCCTCGTCGAGCGGTCCAAGCGTGACCGGCTTTGCCTCGACCGTATTGTCGTCCTTGACGACGAAGACGATCTTTCGCGACTGGTCGGTCGCGATCGCCGTGTCCGGCAACAGCAGGGCTTCGTAGGGCGAACTGCCGATGATCCGGACGCGGCCGAACTGACCGGGCAGGATCGAGAGATCCTGGTTCGGAATCACGGCGCGGCTGCGCAACGTGCCGGTCGATGCGTCGAGGCGGTTGTCGAGGAAGTCCATCTTGCCCTCATGCGAGGGCTTGGTTTCGCCGGTCAGCGTCACCTCGACCGGGTTCGGGGTATCGCGCGAGCTTGGCCGCTTGCCTTCGAACCACAGCTTGCTGTTGCGCAGGTAGGTCGCCTCGTCGACGTCGAAATAAATGTAGATCGGATCGAGCGACACGATCGAGGTGAGCAGCGTGGAGCCGCCATCGCTGCCTTGCACAAGGTTGCCCGGCGTGACCAGGTGACGGCTGACGCGGCCGGTGATCGGCGCCATCACATGGGCAAACTCGATATTGAGCTTGGCGGCCTTGAGCGCGCCTTCGGCCTGCATTTCGGCGGCGTGGGCCGCCTGCAAGGTCTGGCGGCGCTGATCGACGATGGAATCGGACACGGCCTGGGTCACGTTCAGTGTCAGCGCACGGTCGAGTTCGCGCTTGGCGAGTTCCGCTTTCGCCCTTGCATCCGACAGTTGGCCGTCGGCCTGCTCGGCGATCGCCTCGAAGGGACGCGCGTCGATCACGTAAAGCAAATCACCCGCGCGGACGATGGAGCCGTCGCGAAACTCGACGCTGGTCACGAAGCCGCCGACGCGGGCGCGAACCTGGACCTCCTGGATAGGCTCGAACCGCCCGGTGAATTCGTCCCAATCCGTGACGGTGCGTTTCACCGGCTGCGCGACGGTGACAGGCGGCGCGGCGGCGGCCGGCTGTTGCGGCGGCTTATCGCCGCAGCCGGACAACGCCAGCGCGATCACCGGCATCAGCCAACCGAAAGCGCGAAGCGAGGCAAGACCGGCGTACACCGGCTCGGCGGGACGTTCTAACGGCTTGGTCGCAATCAATCCCCATCTCCCCTGCACGCTCGACATCCCTATCGAAGAAACGGCTGCCGTGGAACATCGTGGCGGAGGCCACAGATGTGCTCGGTTCCCAGTCTCGTCAAGAAGGCGCAGCGATCAAGCACAATCGTTATGCATGGGGCCGCGCTTGCGCAGTGCGCAAATGCAGAACCGTGCGTCACCATCGTGATCGACCGTCGTCGTTGGCTGCCAAGGCCGTTCGCGATGGCAGTCGCGGAGCCGGAAAATTGCATCAGGACATGACGAAAAAGTGACCCTGCCGTTGCGCGGCGACACACAGCGATTCGGATCGACGCCGCCTGGGGATATAATCCCAATCGGCTCATCTTGCCTGAGCGGTCGCATCGAACGCCCAGCCGTCATTACGAGCAGAGCGGAGCGAAGCAATGCATCTATCCCCAAGGTTGCAATCATGAATTGCCTCGCTTCGTTTGCAATGACGGGGACGAACTATCGTAGGATGGGTGGAGCGCAGCGATACCCATCATCTCGCCGCGCGAATGCAATTGATGGGTATCGCTTCGCTCCACCCATCCTACAGACCACCCATCGGCATCATCTTCGGGCATGACGCCACGGATTTCCTCCGCTAACCTTGCCGCCAAAGGCTGACAAAGCAGATGTCCCGGGAGGACAAAGCGTGCACACTGGGCGTGTCGGATTCGGCGCCATGGACGAGGTCGTGTTCGGGCGGCCTGCGTCCGAGGTGATCGTCGAGCAGATGGATCGTCTCGGCGCGAACCGCGCGTTCCTGATGGTCAGCGGCACCCTCAACCGCGAAACCGATGTCATCGATAACATTCGCCGCGCGCTGGGCCCACGCTGCGTCGCCACCTTCGATGCGATGCCGGCGCATACGCCGCGTTCGGCGGTGATTGCGGCCGCCGCGCAGGCCCGGGCCGCGAACGCCGATCTGATCGTCACCATCGGCGGCGGCTCGATCACCGACGGCGCCAAGGCGGTGCAGCTTTGCCTGGCCAATGATGTGACGACCGTCGAGGGTATCGACGCGATCCGCGCCGGTCGCGGCGGACCGCCGAAGCTTGCCCCGCCGACCGTGCGCCAGATCAGCGTGCCGACGACGATTGCCGGCGGCGAGTTTTCCGCCACGGCCGGCGTCACCAACGAAAGGACCAAGGTGAAGGAAGCACTGCGTCATCCGCTGCTGATACCGCGCGCCACCATCCTCGATCCCTGGCTCAGCACGCACACACCGGAATGGCTGTTTCTGTCGAGCGGCATCCGCGCCGTCGATCATTGCGTCGAGGGGACATGCGCGCGCGAGGCGCATCCCTATGGTGACGCGCTGGCGCTGAAGGGATTGTCGATGCTGGCCGAGGGGCTGCCGCGGGTGAGGGCCGACGCGTCTGATATCAGCGCGCGGATGGACTGCCAGATCGGGACCTGGCTCTCGACCGGCCCGCTGGCCTCGGGCGTGCCGATGGGCGCCAGCCACGGCATCGGCTACGTGCTCGGCGCCGAATTCGGCGTGCCGCACGGCTACACCTCCTGCGTGATGCTGCCGTCGGTGATGCGCTGGAACAAGTCAGTCAATGCCGATCGTCAGGCGCTGGTCGCAACCGCCATGGGCTACCCGACCGAGGACGCCGGCCATGTGCTCGACGAGTTCATTCGCGGGCTCGGCATGCCGCGCAGCCTGCACGAGGTCAACGTTGGCCCTGAGCATTTCGACCGCATCGCGCAGGCCGCGATGGCAACGCCCTGGGTGCCGCGCAATCCGCGCACCATCGAGGGGCCGGCGCAGGTGCGCGAGATTCTGGATATGGCCGCGTAGGGAGATCGAACCAGACATGTACACCGGCAAGCATGCTCGTCTTCGCCCGCTTCAGCCCGCCTTCATCATGGCGTCCACTGGCGAGGCGGTGACCTATCGCGAACTCGACGCCCGCACCAACCGGCTGGCGCATCTGTTTCGCAACCGTGGCCTGCAACGGCTCGATCACTATTCGATCTTCATGGAGAACAACAACCGATACCTCGAAGCCTGCGGCGCCGGCGAGCGTAGCGGGCTCTATTTCACCTGCGTGAACTCATACCTGACCGCAGGCGAGCTGGCCTACATCCTGACCAACAGCCAGTCGCGCATTCTCATCACCTCGAAGGCCAAGCTCGACGTCGCCCGCGAGGCGCTGAAGGAATGCCCGAGGATCGAGCTTTGCATCGTTGCCGACGGCGACGGCGAGAGCGAGCGCATCGTCGGGCTGGAGCAGGCGACATCCGGCCTGCCGAAAACCCCGATCGCGGACGAATGCGTCGGCACCGCGATGCTTTATTCGTCGGGCACCACCGGCCGGCCGAAGGGGATCCTGCGGCCGCTGCCGGAGCAGCCGCCGGGACAAAACCTGCCGATGTTCGATTTCCTCGACAAGCTCTGGCAATACCGCGAGGGCATGATCTATCTGTCGCCCGCGCCGCTCTATCACTCGGCGCCGCAGGCGGCCGTCAACCTGACGATCCGCGCCGGCGGCACCGTGATCATCATGGAGCAGTTCGACGCCGAGCGTTATCTCGAACTGGTCCAGAGATGGGGCGTGACCCACACCCAACTCGTGCCGACGATGTTTTCGCGCCTGCTGAAACTGCCGGAAGAAGTGCGGGCGCGCTACGATCTCTCATCCCTCGAAATCGCGATCCACGCCGCCGCGCCGTGTCCCGCCGCGGTGAAGGACGACATCATCAAATGGTGGGGCCCGATCATCCACGAATATTACGGCGCCACCGAAGGGCTCGGCTTCACCGCCTGCGACAGCAAGCAATGGCTGGCCCATCGCGGCACCGTCGGCAAGGTGCTGCTCGGTGACCTGCATATTCTCGACGAGAACATGCAGGACTGCCCGGCCGGCACGGCGGGCACGGTGTGGTTCAAGACCGCCTCGCCGTTCGAATATTTCAATGATCCCGCCAAGACCGAGGAGGCGCGCTCGCCCGACGGCAGCATGAGCACGGTCGGCGACGTCGGCTATGTCGACGATGACGGCTATCTCTACCTGACCGATCGTGCGACCTTCATGATCATCTCCGGTGGCGTCAACATCTATCCGCAGGAATGCGAGAACCTGCTGATTACCCATCCCAAGATCGCGGACGCCGCGGTGTTCGGTGTGCCCAATCCGGATCTCGGCGAGGAGGTAAAGGCCGTGGTGCAGCCGATGCCGGGCATCTCACCGTGCACTGAACTGGCCGAGGAATTGATCGCCTTCTGCAGCCAGGCGCTGTCGCGCCAGAAGGTGCCGCGCTCGATCGACTTCGAGGCGGAGCTGCCGCGGCTTCCGACCGGCAAGCTCTACAAGCGGCTGCTGCGCGACCGCTATTGGGGTGACAAGACCTCGCGCATCGTGTGACGCCGATGCGTCGTGGTGCGGTGCATCATCGCGAGGGGAGACATTGTGACGCGAGCCGCACGGCAACGGCTGCGCGCAACGAAGCTGGAAAACTTACCGCAAGTGGCTGAAAAGCAGGACGCAAGTTCCGTCGCGCGGACTTTCTTTAATCCGAATTGCCAATCCTCACATCGGCTTGGCCGGTTGCCCGGACGCGCCGTCATGATATCGTCGGCGACAATCGGCAATTTGAGACCGAATAATCTGGAGGGGACCATGCGGAGCGCGCGAACGCTAGCCGCGGCAGTATTGTTGTTGCTGCCGGCCTGCGACATTGCATCGGCGGAGCCGAAGCAGGGTGGGATCCTCAGGATGTATCACCGGGACAGCCCGGGCAGCGCCTCGATCCACGAGGGCGCGACCTATTCGGTCAACGTTCCCTTCATGCCGGTGTTCAACAACCTCGTCATATTCAAGCAGGACGTGGCGCAGAACAGCGTGGATTCGATCGTTCCGGATCTCGCCGAAAGCTGGGCCTGGAGCCCCGACAACAAGAAGCTGACCTTCAAGCTCAAGCAGGGCGTCAAATGGCATGACGGCAAGCCGTTCACGTCAGCCGACGTCAAGTGCACCTTCGACATGCTGATGGGCAAGTCGCAGCAGAAGTTCCGCCAGAACCCGCGAAAATCCTGGTACGACCAGGTCAGCGACGTGACCGTCAACGGCGATTACGAGGCGTCGTTCAATCTCAAGCGGCCGCAGCCGGCGCTGTTGTCTCTGCTCGCCTCCGGTTACACGCCGGTCTATCCCTGCCACGTCTCGCCCGGCGAGATGCGCACCCATCCGATCGGCACCGGGCCGTTCAAGTTCGTCGAGTTCAAGGCCAACGAATCGATCAAGCTCACGAAGAATCCCGACTACTTCAAGAAAGGCCTGCCGCATCTCGACGGCATCGAATTCACCATCATCACGAATCGTTCGACGGCCATCCTCGGATTTGTCTCCGGCAAGTTCGACATGACCTTCCCGACCGAAGTGTCGATCCCGCTGCTCAAGGAGGTCAAGGCGCAGGCGCCGAACGCGATCTGCGTGGTGGAGCCGATCAACGTCTCGACCAACATCATCGTCAACTCGTCTTCGCCGCCATTCGACAACGCCGACATTCGCCGCGCGCTGGCGCTGGCGCTCGACCGCAAGGCCTTCATCCAGATCATGTTCGAGGGACAGGCCGATATCGGCGGCACCATGCTCCCTGCGCCCGGCGGGCTGTGGGCGATGCCGAAGGAAATGCTGGAATCAATCCCCGGCTACGGCCCCAACGTCAACGCCAGCCGGGAGGAAGCGCGCAAGCTGATGCAAAAGGCCGGCTACGGTCCGGACAAGCGTCTCGCCGTCAAGGTCTCGACGCGCAACATTCCGATTTACCGCGACCCGGCCGTGATCCTGATCGACCAGTTGAAGAGCATCTATATCGACGGCGAGCTCGACGTCGTCGACACCGCGCAGTGGTTCCCGAAAGTCGCGCGCAAGGATTACTCGCTCGGCCTCAACCTCACGGGCAACGCCGTCGACGATCCCGACCAGTCCTTCTACGAGAACTATTCCTGCGGCTCGGAGCGCAATTACACCAACTACTGCAACAAGGAGATCGAGAAGCTGTTCGACCAGCAGTCGGCCGAGACCGACAAGGAGAAGCGGAAGAAGCTGGTCTGGGAGATCGACAAGAAGTTGCAGGAGGACGTGGCGCGGCCGATCATTTTCCACGGCCGGACCGGGACGTGCTGGCAACCTTACGTCAAAGGCGTTACCGTCATGGTGAACAGCTCCTATAACGGCTATCGCTACGAAGACGTCTGGATGGACAAGTAGCGTCCAGCCGAGAGAGCCGATGGTTCAGGGAGAGTAGCCAGGTGTTTGCTTATATCGTGCGACGCCTCGCGTTGATGCTCGTGACCCTGATCGGGATCTCGATCATCATCTTCGTGCTGCTGCGCGTCGTGCCCGGCAACATCGTCGACATCCTGTTCGACGCCGCGGGCTTCGTCGACCCGAGCGACAAGGCCAATCTCGAAAAGGAACTCGGCCTCAATCTGCCGATCTATCAGCAATATCTGAACTGGATCGGCGGGCTGCTGCATGGCGATCTCGGCTATTCCTATGTTTCCGAAAAGCCGGCGCTGCAGGAGATCCTGCCGCGGATCCCCATCACCGCGCGGCTGGCGGGGCTGGCGCTGCTGTTCTCCGCCTCGATCGGCATTCCCTTGGGCGTCCTGAGCGCGGTCCACCAGGGCTCGCGGCTCGATTACGCGCTGCGCGTCGTCAGCCTGAGCGGCCTGTCCCTGCCCTCGTTCTGGCTCGGGCTGCTGATCCTGATGGCGTCGGTTTCGCTGTTCGGCAGCATGCCGATCTACAATCCGAACCCGAAGACCTGGACCGAGGCTATTGCGATCTACGCCGTTCCTGCGATGGCGGTCGGCTTTCGCAGTGCCGCGCTGACGATGCGCATCACCCGCTCCTCGATGCTAGAAATCCTGCGGCAGGATTACATCCGCACCGCGCGCGCCAAGGGCGCGTCCGAGAGTTCGGTGAATTATCATCACGCGCTGAAGAACGCCATTCTGCCCGTCATCACCGTGATCGGCATCGAAGCCGCGTTCCTGATCGGCGGGCTGATCGTCACCGAAACCGTCTTCAACATTCCCGGCGTCGCCCGCTTCCTGGTCGAGGCGCTGCGCTGGCGCGATTATCCGATCGTGCAGAACCTCGTGATGCTGATCGCCGTGGTCGTGGTGGTCGCGAACTTCACCGTCGACATGCTTTACGCCGCGATCGACCCGCGCATCCGCTACACCGACTGATTTTTTTGGAGCCGCCGCTTGGTCTCGATCAACTTCGACAACGAACTTCGGCGGGCCGGCGCGCACTCGACGCATGGCTGGCGACGGCTAGTGTTCCTGGCGCAGCGCTATCTGCTCGGCACCTTCGGCCTGTTGATCATGGTGCTGTTCGTGTGGATGGCGATATCGGCCGACCTGATCTGCCGCTATGACCCGCTGAGCGTCGATTCCGCGGCGCGGCTGGCGCCGCCCAGCGCCGCACACTGGATGGGAACGGACTCGTTCGGCCGCGACGTCTGGAGCCGGATCATCCACGGCGCGCGCATATCGCTCGCGGTCGGCATCGGCGCCACCGCGCTGGGATCGTCGATCGGCGTCATCGTCGGGCTTGCATCCGGCTATCTGTCGGGCTGGGTCGACCTCGTGTTCCAGCGTGTCACCGATATCCTGCAGGCATTGCCGCTCCTGGTGCTGGCGCTGGTGATGACCGCGGCGCTCGGCCCATCGCTGCCGAACGTGATCATCGCGATCGCGATTCCCCTGATCCCGACGGTCGCCCGCGTGATCCGCGCCAATACGCTGGCGCTGCGCGAACTGCCCTTTGTCGAGGCGGCGAAATCGATCGGCATGAGCGAGACCCGCATCGCGCTCCGCCACGTGCTGCCCAACACGCTGGCGCCGCTGATCGTACTGGCGACCGCGCAGCTTGGCTCCACCATCCTCACCGAAGCCTCGCTCTCGTTCCTCGGCCTCGGCATTCCCGAGCCCTATCCGTCCTGGGGACGCATGCTGTCGGAATCGGCGGCGGAGTACGTCCGCACCGCGCCGTGGCTCGTGATCTTCCCGGGCATCGCAATCAGCCTTGCGGTGTTCGGCACCAACCTGTTCGGCGACGCGCTGCGCGACATCCTCGATCCGAGGCAGCGCGGCTGATGACGGAGAAGCTGACGGACGACACGGTTCTCAACGTCAAGAACCTGCAGACGGTGTTCTTCACCGCCTCCGGCCTGTTTCGTGCGGTCGACGACGTATCGTTCGCGGTGCGCCGCGGCGAGACGCTGGCGATCGTCGGCGAATCCGGCTGCGGCAAGAGCGTGACGGCGCTGTCGGTGATGCGGCTGGTGCCGGACCCGCCCGGCCGTATCGTCGGCGGCTCGGTGACGCTGGAAGGGACGGACCTGCTCAGCCTCGACGAGGCCGCGATGCGCAAGATCCGCGGCAACCGTATCTCGATGATCTTTCAGGAGCCGATGACCTCGCTCAATCCGGTGATGCGGATCGGCGACCAGATCACCGAGGTACTCCGCCTGCACCAGGAGATGACATCGAAGCAAGCGTGGACGAAAGCCGTCGAGATGCTGCGCCTCGTCCGCATTCCCGAGCCGGAACGGCGCGCGCAGGAATATCCGCACCAGCTCTCCGGCGGCATGCGACAGCGCGCGATGATCGCGATGGCGCTGGCCTGCCGCCCAGCGCTCTTGATCGCGGACGAGCCGACCACGGCGCTCGACGTGACGATTCAGGCGCAGATTCTTGCCTTGATCGTCGACCTGCAAAAGACGCTCGGCACTGGGCTGATCTTGATCACGCACGACCTCGGCGTGGTGGCGCAGACCGCGCAGCGCGTCATTGTCATGTATGCCGGCAAAAAGGTCGAGGAAGCGACCGTCGAGGACCTGTTCGAAAATCCCAAGCATCCCTACACGCGCGGGCTGATGGCCTCGATGCCGGCGGTGATTTCGTTCGGCGCCAAGACCGATGCCCGGCTGAATGAAATTCCGGGCATGGTGCCGTCGCTGACCAACCTGCCGCCGGGCTGCGCCTTTGCCCCGCGCTGCAGTCTCGCCATCGACCGATGCCGCGCCGAATATCCGCCGCTGCAGGAAGTCGATGGCAATCATTTCGCCGCGTGCTGGCGCGCGATGGAAGTGGTGGGTGCGCCATGACCGATCAGCGCCCGCTTCTGGAAGTCACCGATCTGGTCAAGCATTACGCCGTGCGCGGCGGCATCTTGCGGCGGCGCGTCGGCACCGTGCACGCGGTGGATGGCGTGAGCTTTTCGGTCGGCAAGGGCGAAACGCTTGGCCTCGTCGGCGAGTCCGGCTGCGGCAAATCGACGGTGGCGCGCAGCGTGCTGCGGCTGGTGGAGCCGTCCAGCGGCGCCATCAGGCTCAACGGCACCGACATTACCGGCCTCAGCAAGGCCGAGATGCGGCCGCATCGCCGCTCGATGCAGATCGTGTTCCAGGACCCGTTCGCCTCGCTCAATCCGCGCATGACCGCGGGCGATATCGTCGGTGAACCGCTCGCCGTGCACGGGCTCGCCACCGGCCGCGCGCAACAGGAGCGCGTCGCCGAACTGTTCGGGCAAGTGGGGCTGCGCGCCGACCAGATGAAGAACTATCCGCACCAGTTCTCCGGCGGTCAGCGCCAGCGCATCTGCATCGCCCGCGCGCTTTCGCTCGGGCCGAGCCTGATCGTGTGCGACGAACCGGTCTCGGCGCTCGACGTCTCGATCCAGGCTCAGGTGATCAACCTGTTGATCGACCTGCAGCGCAAGAACGACTTCTCATACCTCTTCATCGCCCACGACCTCGCCGTCGTCGCCCATATCAGCCACCGCGTGGCCGTGATGTATCTCGGGCGCATCGTCGAGATCGCCGACAAGACCCAACTGTTCGCCAATCCGCGCCATCCCTATACGCAAGCGCTGCTGGCGTCGGTCCCGGTCGCCGATCCCAAAGCGAAGAAACTGGCGCCGATGATCGACGGCGATGTGCCGAGCCCGATCAACCCGCCCTCCGGATGCGCCTTCCACACCCGCTGCCGCTACGCGATGGACCGCTGCAAGGCGGAGCGGCCGTCGCTGGCGCAGGCCGGCGAAGGGCATGAGGTAGCGTGCTGGCTGAATGATGGGACGGGGCGGCCGGAGTAAATCCGACCTCCGCGAACGCAACTGTCCACCACCGTCATTGCGAGCGAAGCGAAGCAATCCATCTCACGGCATAACGGATAGATGGATTGCTTCGTCGCTTCGCTCCTCGCAATGACGCGGAGAGAGCAGTGAGCGGCCTACCTCGTCCCGAACGTGGTCGCGCCGAACAGCGCCTTTTGCGTCGAGGGTTGCGAGCGCCAGTATTGCGGCGGGGCTTCGACCTGCCCGCCGAGTTCGGCCGCGGCGTGCCAGCCCCAGCGCGGGTCGTAGAGCATCGCGCGGGCGAGCGCGACCATGTCGGCGTTGCCGGAGGCGATGATCTCCTCGGCCTGCTTCGGTTCGGTGATCAGCCCGACGGCGATGGTGGTCAGCCCGGTCGCTTCCCTGATCGCCTGCGCGAACGGCACCTGGTAGCCGGGGCCGAGCGCAATCTTCTGCAGCGGCGAGACGCCGCCCGACGACGCGTCGATCCAGTCGACGCCGTGCCTTTTCAGCTCGTGGGCGAACTCGATGGTCTGCGCCAGATCCCAGCCGCCCTCGACCCAGTCGGTCGAGGAGACGCGAACACCGACCGGCTTGTCGGCCGGGAACGCCGCGCGCACCGCATCGAACACTTCGAGCGGAAAGCGCATGCGGTTCTGCAAGCTGCCGCCATATTGATCGGTGCGCTGATTGGCGATCGGCGACAGGAACTGATGCAAGAGATAGCCGTGCGCAGCGTGCACCTCGATGGCATCGATGCCGAGACGCTCCGCGCGCTTGGCCGCGGCAACGAAAGCGTCGCGCACCCGTGCAAGCCCAGCCGCATCGAGCGCGATCGGCGGCGTCTCGCCTTCCTTGTGCGGGATCGCCGAGGGCCCCTCCGGCCGCCAGCCGCCTTCGGCAACCGGGATCAACTGGCCGCCGTCCCATGGCGTGTGGCTCGACGCCTTGCGGCCGGCATGGGCGAGCTGCATCATGACTGCGGCCTTGGAGCGCTTGCGCACCGAGGCGAGGATCGGCTTCAGCGCGGCTTCGGTAGCGTCGTTGTAGAGGCCGAGACAGCCCGGCGTGATCCGGCCATCGGCCTCCACCGCGGTCGCCTCGATGCAGAAGACGCCGGCGCCTGACAGCGCCAGCGAATTGATGTGGGTGAAGTGCCAGTCCGTGGCCTCGCCGTTGACAGCCGAGTACTGGCACATCGGCGCCACCATGATGCGGTTGGGAAGCGCGAGGCCGCGCAGCTTGATCGGGGAAAACAAAGCGCTCATGGGGGATATCCGGACCGGAGGGAAAGCGATCGCTATTGTGTAGCGAGCCGCTCCCCCGTCCTCAACCCGCCCCGGCTGCAACCCTCCCCTACGGTTTGGTGCGTTGCGGCGAGATGCCTCACGGTTTGATGCCGGCGGCCTTGATCAGCTCCAGATTGGCCGCCGTCTCGCGCTTCATGAGGTCATCCATCTCGGCCGGCTTCATCGGCATCGGCTCGAGGCCGAGCTTTGCCAGGCTCGCCTGCATGGCCGGATCGGCCAGGACCTTTCCCCCCGCCGCGTGCAGCTTCTCGACAATGTCGCGCGGTGTCTTCGTCGGCACGAACACGCCGAACCAGATCGCGCTGTCAGCGTCCTTCAACCCGACCTCGCCGGGCGTCGGCAGGTCGGGCAGATCGGCGACGCGCTTTGGCGTCGAAACCACCAGTGCACGTACCTGGCCGTCGCGGATCAGCGGCAGCGCGGTCGCGAGCGGGCAGAAATACAGGTCGATCCGCCCGCCGATGATGTCGGCGATCACCTCCGGACCGGCGCGATAGGGCACATGCGTGGCCTCGATGCCGGCGGCAAGGCGGAATTTTTCGGTGGTGATGTGGACGGCGCTGCCAATGCCGACCGAACCGAACGAGATCGAGCCCGGCTTGGCCTTTGCGGCCGCGATGAAGTCCTGGATGGTCTTCCACGGCCGCTCCTTCGGCACGATCATCACATTGGCGCTGGAGCCGATCATCAACACCGAGGCGAGGTCCCGCGTGGGATCGAAGCTCGCGCTCGGGAAGATCGCAGGCGCAATCGCCAGCGCCGACGACTGGGCGAGAATGCTGTAGCCGTCGGGATCGGCTTTCGCGACCATCGCCGAACCGACCGTCCCGCCGCCGCCGGCGCGGTTTTCGATCACGATCGGCTGGCCGAGTTCGACCGCGAGGCGCTCGAACACCAGCCGCGGCACCACGTCGGCCGCGCTGCCGGGGCCGAACGGAATGGTCGCCTTGATCAGCCGCGACGGCCAATTTTCGGCGTGCGCGGCAGCCGTCGCGAAAACACCCGCCAATACGCAGAAGGCTCTGAGATACCTGTACATTGAAAACTCCGATTTCACGGCCGGAGCTTTGCAAGAATCGTTCCGCTATTCGCCGAACTTCCCGACCTTGAGGCCGAGGATGCGGTAGCGATTGCCCGGGATCAACCGCAATCAGCCTCCGCGGAAAACGCCACCATTGAGGCACCGTCATCGAGCTTGTCCGTGACCTTGCCGTAAGCCCCGAGCAGGGGCGCAAAGGCGGCGTCGGACACCTTGAACAGCCGGGACTCCCGCAGCACGAAGCGGTCAGAACCCTTCCACTCCATTTGGGGAACGCTGCGGCGCAGGTCGTCATCGTCATTGACGTCCCGGCCGATCACCTGGCGAAACAGGCTCGGACCACGGACCAGATATGCGCGCCGGCCTTCGATCCGGTAGAGATTGAGCTGCATCTCGTGGCGGCCGTGGCGGAACAAGACCGCGACGCCGCGCGAGTCGCCGCGCCATTGCGCGTGATAGGCGTTGGGTCCGGTATCGAGATTGTTGTCGGATGAGATATCGTCCAGCGCCATGATTTTTTGGTGGGCGGGCTCGGCCATCAGCCAGACATGGAAATTTTCGACTCCGCCCTCGCCGTCGGCATGAGCTGTCAGCGACAGTTGTTTGTTCGGCGCCATTCCGTCACGGATGATCACGTATTCGTCCTTGCCGTAATCATGGCTATCGGTGGCGCGCGCGGGCACCGAGCCAAGCGCGAGGAGCGCGGAGAGGATAAGGGGCAGTGCGCGAAGTCTCATTCGCATGTGTCGTAATTGACGCTTAACTGGTTCGATGACCATCGCTTCCCCTCTCCCCTTGTGGGAGAGGGTGGATCGATCGCGCGTAGCGCGATCGAGACGGGTGAGGGGTCTGTCTCCGCGGAGAGAACCCCTCATCCGCCTTCGCTTTCGCGAAGTCACCTTCTCCCACAAGGGGAGAAGGAAGAAAGCAGCTACTCCACCAGCGTGAACTGCAGCAGCAGATTGCGCTGGATCATCGAAAAATTGTCGTCGGAGACCAGCGTCAATACCGTGTCGCCCTCCGGCGTCACGTGCGCGTCGATGCCTTCCATGTTGTCGACCTCGTTGCCGAGATCGGCGTTGAAGATCACGGGGCCGTCGATGACCGCTCCGGGGGCGACGGAGGCGAGCGGGATGCGGCGGATGCGGATGCCGACGCCGCCGAGCCAGGAGAATTTCCGTTCCAGCAGCAGCAGGTCGCCGAACGGCAGCAACACGGCATCGCTGATATCGAAATTGTCGCTGCGGTGAACAGTAAATAGACCGGGCGTCTTGCCGCCGATCAGGAATGCCAGAATGTTGCCATGCGCGTCGAGGCCGCGTTCGGAGATTGCGATCAGCGTTCCCGCAAGCGCAAACCCGCTCGGCACCGCCACCAGTGCCTCGATGCCCTTGTTGTAAGGCAGCTTGCGCACGCCCAGCGGCAACTGGAGCAACTCGCCGCGCGCGCGGGTAAATCCCTTGGCGAAATCGAACCGGAGCACCTGGTTGACGCGTTCGAGGGCGACATAGGCCAGCGAGCCATCGAGGGCGATCGCCTCGGTGTCGAACCAGCCGCGCGACGTGATCGGCTTGCCGTCGGGGCCCAGCACCGGCGAGGCCTCGACATCGTCGAGCCCGGTCATCTCCCGGCCCCGATAGATAATGCGGCCGGTGAACCAGCCCCCCTTGTCGCTGACGGCAATGAAGCGCTCGCCCTTGGCGTCGAGCCGCAGACCCGACAATCCGCCGAAGCCGCGAAAGCGCGATGTCAGGATCAGCCCGCTGCGATATTCCAGCGAGCCGAACCGCACGCGCGAACGATCGCGCGTATCGAAGGCCTGGATCGGCCGTGCATTGACTTCGATCGAGACCGGCGCAGCGACCGAGAATTCATCGAGGGCCGGCCGCCTCGGCGGCTGTTGAACGGCGGTCTGCGCCCAGGCCCGGCCCGGCACTGCTGCGGCCGAAAGCCCCGCCGCTGCATAGGCCAGAAAGCGGCGACGGCCGATGGGCATGCGCACGCGTTACGAATGCAGGCGGCGCGGCCGGTGGTGACCCGAGGCGGGCGCTGCGCCCTGGGTCTCGCTGAACAGTTCGGCGAGCTTTTCGGTGATGGCGCCGCCGAGTTCCTCGGCATCGACGATGGTGACCGCGCGGCGATAATAGCGCGTGACGTCGTGACCGATGCCGATCGCGATCAGTTCGACCGGCGAACGGGTCTCGATCTCCTCGATGATATGACGCAAATGGCGCTCGAGGTAATTGCCGGGGTTGACCGACAGCGTGGAATCGTCGACCGGCGCGCCATCCGAAATCATCATCAGGATCTTGCGCTGTTCGGACCGGCCGAGCAGCCGCTTGTGCGCCCAGTCCAGCGCCTCGCCGTCGATGTTCTCCTTCAAGAGGCCCTCGCGCATCATCAGGCCCAGATTCTTGCGCGCGCGCCGCCACGGCGCATCCGCCGACTTGTAGATGATGTGGCGCAGATCGTTCAGCCGCCCGGGATTGGCCGGCTTGCCGGCGGCAAGCCACGCCTCGCGCGACTGCCCGCCCTTCCAGGCGCGGGTAGTGAAGCCGAGAATCTCGACCTTGACGCCGCAACGCTCCAGCGTGCGCGCCAGAATATCGGCGCAGGTCGCCGCCACCGTGATCGGGCGGCCGCGCATCGAACCGGAATTGTCGAGCAGCAGCGTCACCACCGTGTCGCGGAAGGTCGCCTCCTTCTCATGCATGAAGGACAGCGGGTGATAGGGATCGGTGACCACGCGCGACAGCCGCGCCGGATCGAGAATGCCTTCCTCGAGGTCGAATTCCCAGGCGCGGTTCTGCTGCGCCATCAACCGGCGCTGCAGCCGGTTGGCCAGCCGCGCGACGATGCCCTGCAGATGCGCAAGCTGCTTGTCGAGATAGGAACGCAGCCGTTCCAGTTCGTCATGGTCGCAGAGATCCTCGGCGGCGATCACCTCGTCGAACTTCGGCGCGAAGGCGTGATATTCCGGCCCGCGCGGCTCGTTGGCGCCGCGGGTGTTCGGCCGCGTCGCCTCGCCCGGCGTCTCGTCGTCGCCGAGTTCGCCGTCCTCGAATGTGTCCGATGTGGAAGCCTGCGCGCTCTCCATCGCGCTTTCCGACATTTCGTCGGTGGAAGCCTCCGCCTGGTCGGCGCTCATTTCCTGCGCAGAGTCGCTATCAGGCGAACCTTCGGCGCCGGACTGATCGTTCTCGCCGTCTTGATTCTCGTCATTGTTCTCGTCGTCATCGGCGTCCGCATCGCGGTCGTCGCCGAGATCGAGCGCTGACAACAGATCATGCACGAGATCGCCGAACTTGGCCTGGTCCTCGGTGACCCGGCTCAGCTTGTCGAGCCGGGAGCCGATCTTGTCTTCAAGCACCGGGCGCCAGAGATCGACCATCTTCTTCGCCGCCGCCGGCGGCGCCATGCCGGTCAGCCGCTCGCGCACCAGCATCGCCAGCGCATCCGACAGCGGCGCGTCGGCGCGATCGGTGATCTCGTCGTACTTGCCGCGGTGGAAGTGATCGTCGAGCATCGCGGTGAGATTTTTCGCCACGCCCGCCATCCGGCGCGAGCCGATAGCCTCGACACGGGCCTGCTCAACCGCTTCGAACACGCCGCGCGCCTGCGGATTGCCCGGCATCAGCTTGCGATGCACCTTGGGATCGTGACAGGCGAGCTTCAGCGCGATCGAGTCGGCATGGCCGCGCACGATCGCCGCATCCCGCTTGGTCATCTTGCGGGCCGGCTCCGGCAGCCGCGCCTTGCCCGGCGCGAGACCGGGACGTTCGGCCGCGAACGTCACCTCGAGTTCGGGCGCCTTCGCGATGGCGCGCAGGCATGACGTGACCGCGCGCTTGAACGGCTCGGTCGGTGCTTCCTTGGATCCGGTGCGGAATTTGGAGTTGGATGTGCTCATAGCGCTTTCGTAAACCAATGGCGCGTTACGCCGCCCGGATAGCCTTCGATCGAACCGAATTCCTCATAGCCGCACGCGCGATAGAATCCCGGCGCCTGAAAACTCATCGTATCGAGATAGGACCGCGTCGCCCCGAACCGTCTCGCTTCGTCTTCAATCGCCCTTATCAACCTTGTCCCGTAGTCCTTGCCGCGAAGCTTCTGCTCCATCCAGAACAACTGTACGAACAGCACCGTGGTCCAGACTTCGCCTACAATCCCGCCGACGATCTTGTCCCCGTCGCGCAGCGAGATTGCGAGGCGCTTGTATTTCTGCTTCCCCATCTTCTCGGTGTTGAAACCGATCAGTCCGCCGAGCACCGCCTTCTTGGTTTTTCCAATGGTGCGCTCGACGGAGATTGTCGGCATGGGCTAGCTGAGCGCCACGTTCACCGAACTCTCGGCGAGTTCCTGGTTGAAGCAGCGCTGGTAGAATTCAGCCACCAGCGGCCGCTCCAGTTCGTCACACTTGTTGAGGAAGGTGACGCGGAACGCAAAGCCGATGTCGCCGAAGATGTCGGAGTTCTCGGCCCAGGTGATCACCGTACGCGGGCTCATCACCGTCGACAGATCGCCATTGGCGAACGCGTTGCGGGTGAGATCGGCCAGCCGGACCATCTTGTTGACGATGTCGCGGCCCTCGGTCGTGCGATAGTGATGCGCCTTCGCCAGCACGATCTCGACTTCCTCGTCATGCGCCAGATAGTTCAGCGTGGTGACGATCGACCAGCGGTCCATCTGGCCCTGGTTGATCTGCTGGGTGCCGTGATAGAGGCCCGAGGTGTCGCCGAGACCGACCGTGTTGGCGGTCGAGAACAGGCGGAACGC